>Ga0224557_1000007_pt1 | contig 368636 bp, 302 predicted proteins | sample 714S31014metaG_FD_180677 | JGI IMG/M metagenome (GOLD analysis project Ga0224557, IMG submission 180677) | Peat soil microbial communities from Stordalen Mire, Sweden - 717 S3 10-14 | ecosystem: Environmental > Terrestrial > Soil > Wetlands > Peat | place: Sweden: Norrbotten County, Stordalen... | reverse complement strand
GTTCATTCAACGCTTCCAGGTTCCACTTCGGCATCGCATTCCCCACCTCAGCGGCAACAGCGCCGCGGTGGACAGCTTCGCCCGGTCAGCTCATCGCGGAAAAGACGTGCTTGCCGGAGTGCTTACGTTTATTCCGCCAAAACTTGCCATTGAGGCAGCGGCGATCATCCCGATGGAAGTGTAGACATGAACTCGGTATCTGTATACGATTTCATCGGTGCGTGCCAAAACCACAACTCTGCTGTACAAGAAACTTCCCTCGGTCTTCACGTATACCGAGGCGGTAGCTCGCGGCCTGTCCGCGGAGCGCCTCTACGCCTATCGAGACCAAGGGATTGTTGAGCAAATCAGCCGGGGTTTGTACCGATGGGCGGATGCACCGGAAATCGACCAAAATCTTCTGGAGATCGCTTACCGAATTCCCAAGGGAACTCTTTGCTTGACGACCGCGCTCGCGCGTCACGGCCTTACGGACAATATACCGGCGCGTATCGATGTGGCAATTCCACGGGGGCACCGGATTCCGGTGCTTCAATCACCCGTCGATATTCGCGTTTTTGCAAAGGACACATTTGAGTTAGGACGCGGGGAGCTCAAGGTCGGAGAGGGCTTCGCAGTTGGCCTGTACTCGCCCGAGCGATCACTCGTCGATGTGATTCGAATGCGGCATCGTGAAGGAACCGACATCGCGTGGGACGCGCTCCGCCGTTGGCTACGTCGCAAGGGCGCGAAACCGGCCGCGCTGATTGAAATGTCAAAATCCCTGCACGGCGCCGAGCGCGCCGTTCGCAACGCACTCGAAATCGTTCTGTGAGGCGTGCCAGCAAGGAGACTCTGGCTGGCCGACGCTATCTCGATCTCCAACGGGAGGCGAAGCGTACCGGGCGGCCGACCGATGAACTCATCCAGCTCTATGCCTTGGAGTGCTTCCTAGATCGCTTGGTCCATTCGGAGTTTGCCGACACCTTTATCCTAAAAGGCGGCGTCCTGCTTGCAGCGCTCGATGCCCGGCGGCCGACCCGCGATATCGATTTTGCGGTGCGCGTGTTTCAGAAAAGCGCAGAAAAGGTTTTGTCGGCAGTGAGAACAATTGCCGCTATACCACTAGATGACGGCATGACCTTTGATTCCAGTGGCGCCTCGGCCGAGGCGATCCGCGAGGAAGACACCTATAGCGGAATTCGCGTCACGCTCGGAGGAGCACTCTCTCGAGCTGTCGTTCGTTTTCACGTGGACGTCAATGTGGGCGATCCCATTTGGCCAGAGCCGCTGCAAATTAGCCTCCCGCGTCTGATCGTCGGCGCGATATCAGTCCGAGGCTACCCGCTGGAGATGGTACTCGCCGAGAAGATCGTCACGGCGTTGGAGCGCGGCACGGCGAACACGCGTTGGCGAGACTTTGTTGATATCTATGTGCTGACCAGACGTTATCAGATCGATGCTCATACACTGCATTCGTCAATGCAAAGAGTCGCGCAATTCCGCAATGTTGCGCTCACTCCGTTGCGCACGGCACTTGCCGGATACGCCGAGATTGCTCAGCCACGTTGGGTCGCATGGCTGCGGAAGCAGCGCCTCGACAACTCGATTCCGACCGAGTTTTCGATAGTCCTCCAGAGCGCGGTCTCATTTGCCGACTGGATGATTGAAAGAGGCGGGGCTCCGAGCACCTGGGATCCGGCCGAAGGGAAGTGGATCGGAGTTCGAGGGTAGTTACTCGTATGAGCTACGATTTGCAGATATGGTCTGTCCGTCCGGCGCCGTCGTCCGACGTCTTGCCCAAGCCAACGACGTGGATTGCCGACGGTCAATTGTGGATGCATGAACGCCGTGATTGGCAAGTTGTCGTCGGACCTTCCGTGAAGGTGCTGCCCGAAGACGTGCCAGAAACCGCCGCGCAAGCGTTGCCGGGAATTGGCTACTTGACGGAACTGAACCTCTCACCGATCGATGCTCCGGAAACAGCTCGAAAATTTTTATCGGGTTCGGCTGCCGCGATTGCAAAGGCAATCCACGGCGTAGTTTTTGATCCTCAGGCTGATCAAGTCACGCTGCCGTCTGGGATCAAGAGGTTTGCAAGGCCGGGCGCTTCGGAAAGCACGGGCGTCATCTCAATGTCCTGGTGGTTCATCGAGGGGCCGGCTGCGCGCGGTGAATTCGGCCCACTGCTCGATGTGTTGAAAGCAGTATTACCCGAAGGGCTGCCGCGCCGCTACGGCTCCTTCGAGCCGCCCGAACACGTTTTTGCGGAGACCGGTCGGGAGCATTTCCTTACGTTCCTGTCTGAACATCTCAAAGGACAAATCGTCGTTTGGTATCCGTCGGCACCGGTGGCGCACGTGCACCTCGGTCTTCCGGAGAACATTGGTGCGTCCAAACGCGGCTTTCGCTCCGCATACTTCACGCTTGATATCGACGCCGAGGTATTGAGTCAGGCTGGTTGGCAGACCGCCCTTAAGCATCTGTGGCACAGCCTGAGTCATGTCCTGCAGCCGTTTTATGGCGACGTTCGCACTCTAACTGGGTATCGCCGCAATCGGGGTCGGTATTGGTTGACCCGTTCCACGCAGCGTCACCCGGTGACAGCATGGTGGTGGTGTGGACTCCCTCGCGGGCCGGCGCACGCCGTCGTATTGGGGAAACCCTACGACGAACTGTGGCGGGCGTTCGCCGATAAGGCTGTTGCCGAATCGGGGCTCCTGTTCGCCGATTCCGACGACTGGCGAGTTGCCCAAGACGCGTTTGAATACGTGGAAGAACCACCGCCCGATCTGCGCCAAGTGAATCAAGCGGGCTGGCCAGATGTGGTGCCCCGGGAGTATCCGGTCAACTGGCCCTTTGGGCCACCGCGGCTGCCGTAGTCGCCTTCGAAAGTGTCCCATTGAAAGACTGTGACCTTCATGAAATCAGAGTCTTAACGCCGGGTAACTCGGCAAAGTGTGGGACAATTCTTGATCGATAACTTATTGTTTCTAAATAGATAAGTGCCTGATCGAAGCTGCGCCTCTTAATCAATTGGTCGTAGGTTCGATCCCTACACGGCCCACCATTATCCTTAAATATCAGTCAGTTACGAGCGCGGCTCCTCGCGCTTTTGGCCATCCCACGGAATCTCTTGGTCAAGAGTTCGGTCTATCGTCGGAACGCTGATTAAATCAAGTATTTGCAGTGAATCGGGCGGAATGCCTCGCTGTGGGAGTGACCAAAGAGTGACCAGGCACCCCAAAGCGCGGTAAGTTCTTGGAACTAGCGGTGGATTGGCCGGCGACAATTGTTTTTGCCGGTGTTAAGCCTTGATCATTAGTCCACCATCGCGCAGTCTGACGCCACGGGCGTTAGAAGTGTCAACAGGTTGTTTTTGCAGGCATTGGTGGCGCGCCCCAGATTGGCTGATCAGGGCGGGATTACTCGCCCTGATCACGGCGCGACTCTCGTCGGGTCCCCGCCAGTGGTCTGCCCATGGCGAGATCCCGTTGTGGCATGGGCGCCCGATCTGACCCTGACCGGCGCGTCCGATCCTCGCTCCAGCCCGGCGATGCACACATACTTAAGGTCCAAATACTCATCAATCCCGTATTTCGATCCTTCCCGGCCCAGGCCTGACTCCTTGATGCCACCGAACGGCGCGACGACCGTGGAGATTGCGCCGGTGTTCACTCCCACCATGGCGCTTTCCAGTGCCTCGGATACGCGCCACAGCCGGCCGATATCGCGAGTATAAAGATACGCCGCCAGTCCGCTGGCGCTGTCGTTCGCGGCTTGCACTGCTTCGTCTTCATCAACGAAGCGGATCAGCGGCGCCACCGGACCGAACGTTTCCTCTCGTGTCAGCAGCATGGTCGGGTTCACATCGCTCAATACCGTCGGCATATAAAATGATCCGGCTCCCGCTTGCGGTGCGCGTCGCCCACCGGTCAACACTGTCGCGCCCTTGCCGACGGCGTCTGATACATGCTCCTCAACTTTTTGCAGTGCCCGAGCGTTGATAAGCGGTCCGAGTTCCGCGTCGCCTGTAAGGCCGCAGCCGATCCGCATGCGCTCGACCCGGGCCACCAATCGCGCCGCGAACTCCTCGTAGACGCGGTCTTGCACGTACAGGCGATTGGCGCAAACGCAGGTCTGACCCGTGTTGCGAAATTTCGACACGATCGCGCCTTCCACCGCGGCGTCGAGATCGGCGTCGTCGAATACGATGAAAGGCGCGTTGCCCCCTAGTTCCATCGAGACCCGCTTGAGTGTGGCAGCGCAAGCCGCCGTCAGCCGCTTGCCGACCGCGGTGGAGCCGGTGAAGGTCAGTTTGCGCACTCGCGCATCCGCAAGGAACACGGCACCGATTTCCTCGGCATTACCCATGACGACGTTGAGCACGCCAGGCGGCAGGCCGGCCCCCTCGGCGAGTTTCGTCAGGGCGAGGGCGGTCAGCGGCGTCAACTCGGACGGTTTGACCACCAGCGTGCAGCCCGCTGCCAGCGCCGCGCCGGCCTTACGCGTAATCATGGCCGCCGGAAAGTTCCACGGCGTGATGGCTGCAACAACGCCCACGGGCGCCTTGGTCACCAGGATGCGCTGATCGCTGCGCGGGCTCGAGAGAGTGTCGCCATGCACCCGCCTGCCTTCTTCGGCGAACCACTCGACGAAGGAGGCGGCGTAGGCGATTTCGCTCTGCGCTTCGCTCAGCGGCTTGCCTTGTTCCGCCGTGAGTATCCGCGCGAGGTCGCCGGCATGGGCCAGGATGGCGTCGAACCAGCGGCGAAGTAGCTGCGCGCGGTCGCCCGCCGTGCGCCGTCGCCACGCCGGTAGTGCGGCGGCCGCGGCATCGACTGCGCGCTGCGCATCAATCGAACCCATCAGCGAAACCCGTCGCACCGTGCGCAGAGACGCCGGATCGACGACGTCAAAGACGGCTCCATCGTGGGCTGGCTGCCACGCCCCGCCGATGAAACCCGTTTCGCGCAATAGGTCCGGCCGCTCCAGCCCCACATCCAAGAGCTGCACGCCGCTCATGATCGAGCGCTCGCGAGCGCCTGCAGGATGCCCCGACCGAGCGTCGTAGTCGAACCGTGTCCGCCCAGGTCGCGCGTGAGTACGGCTTGGTCGCCGACTAACGTTTTTTCAATGGCCGCGAGTACTGCGTTGCCGGCTGCCGCCTGGCCCAGATGCTCCAGCATCATGGCTGCCGCCCAGATCTGGCCGATGGGATTCGCCAAGCCTTGGCCGAAGATATCGGGCGCCGAGCCGTGCACCGGCTCGAACATGGAGGGAAATTTCTTTTCCGGGTTGATGTTCGCGGAGGGCGCGATGGCGATGGTGCCGGTGAGGCCGGGACCTAAGTCCGATAAAATGTCGCCGAATAGATTGCTGCCCACCACCACATCGAACTGTTCGGGAGCCATCACGAAGCGCGCGCACAGTATGTCGATGTGATGCCGATCTGTGCGCACCTGGGGGTATTCACTCGCGATCGCATCGAAACGTTCGTCCCAATACGGCATGGAGTGAAATATCCCGTTCGACTTGGTGGCCGACGATACGTGATTGGACCCCAAGCGCCGGGCGAGGTCGAAGGCGTAGCGCACGATGCGATCGACTCCGCGCCGCGTGAACACCGCAGCCTGCATCACACCCTCGGCTTCGCTACCCACCGCAAAGCGGCCGCCCACCTGCGAATATTCGCCTTCGGTGTTCTCGCGTACGATCCAGAAATCGATATCGCCGCAGCGTTTGTCGCGCAGCGGACTCTGCACTCCCTCGAGCAGGCGAACGGGACGCAGGTTGACGTATTGATCGAACTCGCGCCGGATGGGAATCAGCAATCCCCACAGCGAGATATGATCGGGCACGTCCGGGAAGCCCACTGCCCCCAGCAGGATCGTGTCGTGATCGCGAAGGCGTGCAAGGCCGTCGACCGGCATCATACGGCCGGTGTGCTTATAGGTCTCGCAGCTCCAATCGAAGTGCTGAAACTGGATGGAAAAGCCGTATTGAGCTGCGGCCAGCTCGAGCACTTGCAGTGCCGGTGGCATCACTTCTTTGCCGATGCCGTCGCCCGGCAGTACAGCGACTCGATAGGTTTTCATGGTTCAAATGGGTAAAAATATCTTATACAATTGGTGATCGACGAAGCCGCCGTCCGCGTCGCCCGTGAAATTACCGGTGACGAGACCCTGCGCGCCCGTGAAACGTCCGCCGCCGCCGACAATGCGCCACGTAGCGGCTCCAAACGATGAACCGTCTGGCCGCGCGAAGGCTCTCGCCGCATCCGGCGTATCGACCTCGAGGTGTGAGTCGATATCGGGAAACGAGATGCGGCCAGCTTCGAAGAAACGGCCGTCGCGATTGAAAACGCGGGTGCTCATCAGCGCTTTGCCAACGTCGGCGGTCAGGCGTGCCTCCGGTTCCAAGGGCTCATCGCCGGCGGCGGTGATCACGGACCCCGTCGCCGCGGAGGCGACGAAGGCGGGGGCTTGGGGGTCCGCAGTGCCATGACCGCGAAATACGATTAACAGCGTGCAGAGTTTCATGCGCGTATTGTCGATGCCGCGGGCCGCAGCGGGCGCCAAAGACCCGCAGGGTTATGGTCATAAGTTCTGTTTGCATCCGGGCTGACAGCAGCATTGGGCGCGCACAGCGATTACCATTCAGCGCAGGCAAGCTAATTTCAGCGAGGCAGTATGGCGGATAGAGTCGATGCGATCGTGATCGGGGCAGGCCACAACGGTCTGACCTGTGCCAATTATCTCGCGCGCAGCGGCCGCCAAATCCTGGTGCTTGAGGCGCGCGGCGTGCTGGGCGGCGCGTGCGTGACCGAAGAGCTGCTTCCGGGCGGCAGATTCTCGTCCTGTTCCTACATCCAGATGATGCTGCGCCAAGAGGTGGTCGACGATCTCGAACTGCTCGAACACGGCCTGATTTCGGTCGCTCCGGAGATGCAGGAAATGGCGCTGTGGGAAGATGGCGACCACGTCATGTTTTGGCAGGACGCGGATAAGACGCTCAAGTCCATCGAACAACACAACCGGACGGACGGTGAGAATTTTCTGCGCTTCGCCACGCGTCTGCGGCGCTTCGGCGACATCACGCGCTCGCTATTGCTGAGTGATCCCTGTAGCGCGGCAGAGCTGAGGCAGCTGTTCGCGGGCGCCGGCGCCGCTGATTTGTTCGAAGAATTCGTGCTGATGTCCGCCGAACAGCTGATGACGCGCTACATCGAGTCCGACCGACTGCGCGGTTTCATGATGTTCATGGGTCTGGTGTCCACCTGGGGCGGGCCCAACACGCCCGGCACGGCCTATGTGTACGGTTATCACGCGCAGGGCGAATTCGAGGGTCGATTCAACCGATACGGCTTGCCGCGGGAAGGCATGGGCATGATCGCCGCGGCAATGGCGCGCAGCCTCGAAGCGCACGGTGGCAGCGTGCGCCTGAACTGCCCCGTCCGGCGGGTGCTGGTGGCCGACGGTCGTGCCGTCGGCGTGCTGCTCGAGTCGGGGCAGCGGATACTGTCGGATCTTGTAGTTTCGAATGCAGATCCCAAGCGCTCGCTGGTGGGCTTGCTTGATCAGGGCGATCTCGCGCCCGCCGTGTACGCACGTGCGCAGAACATCGACCAACGCGGCTCGATGGCGCGCATTCATTTATTGGTGGATGCCCTGCCAGACTATGTGGGCTTCGAGCCCGAGGTGCTGGGTCCGCAACATCAGGGCCTCTCCATCCTGGGACCGACGCCGCAGCTGTACGAGCGCGCCGCAGCCGCGCAAAGTGCGGGTGAATTCGCCGACGACTATGTGATCGAAGCGCTGTTGCCGTCCGTGACTCATCCGACGCTGGCGCCCCCGGGTCAGCACACGCTCTCGCTCGGCGTGCAGCAGCTGCCGCTGGAGCTGGCGCGTGGCTCGTGGGACACCCGCCGGGAAGAATGGGCCGACCGAGTCATGGACATGTACTGCCGCTATGCACCCAACATTCGCGGGCACATTCGCGGCCGGCATGTGATCACGCCGCTCGACCTGCAGAACACCTATGGCATCACCGGCGGCAATATTTTTCATGCGTCGATGGTGGGTCTGGATCACCTCCTGGATCAGAGGCCGATTCCCGAGGCCGCCCACTATCGGTCCCCGGTGCCGGGTTACTACCTGTGCGGCTCGGGTTCCCATCCGGGCGGCGGCGTCACCGGTGCGCCGGGGCACAATGCCGCCATGCGCATCCTTGCCGATCTAGAGGGTCGCCGCGACCAGCGACTGATCCGCGAGCGCGCAGCCTTTGCCGGCGGCGGTCCGCTGTTCAATGCCTTGCTCGGTACCCGGGTGGGCAGCAGGCTCGCCTACCTGATGGCTCGTTCCCGCGCCTTCAGGTCGCTGACGGATCTGATGTCGAAGAACCGAAAGTAGCGTTCGAACGCTCCGTGATGCACACTGGGGAAATTCCGATAACCAGGGCCTTGTCATCGAAAATTTCGATGCATATCACGTTACGCCAGATTACCTATTTCCTCGCCACCGCCGAAGCCGGCTCGGTCTCGGCGGCCGCCGCATCGGTGGGTATCTCCCAATCGGCCGTCACCGAAAGCATCCGCGAACTCGAGGGCCAGACCGGCGCCACGCTGTTCGAACGCCACTCCAAAGGAGTGCTGCTGACCTATCAGGGCCATCAATTCCTGCGCCATGCCAAGTTAATCATGGCCGCGGTAGCGGATGCCGGACGGGCGCTGAACGACCGCTCGGAAGCCGTCACCGGCACCTTGAACCTCGGGGTCACCAGTCTAGTGGCGGGCTATTTCCTCGCTGACTTGCTGGCGCGCTTTCGGCGCATCTTTCCGAACGTGAAGGTCCACGTGGTCGAAGAGGAACGGCAGTTCGTCGAGCATTTGCTGTTCAATGGCGAGTTGCACCTCGCCTTGATGCTGGTATCGAACCTCGAGGATAAATTGGCCCTCGACCATGAAACACTCGTGCGCTCGCGCAATCGCGTGTGGATTGCCCCAGGCCACCGCTTTGCCGCCATGGACTGCGTCTCCTTCGCCGAAGTGGTCGAGGAACCGCTGATCGCGCTGACCATCGATGAAATGCTGCAGGGCATGCGTTCCTGGTGGCGGCCGCACGGCCTGCAGCCGAACATCGTGCTGCACACGGCCTCGGTGGAGGCGGTACGCAGCCTGGTCGCGACCGGTGCCGGCGTCGCGGTACTGCCGGATCTCGCCTACCGCCCCTGGTCGCTGGAAGGCGATCGCCTGGAAGCGCGCCCGCTGCAGGAGGACCTGCCGACCATTGACGTGGGGCTGGCCTGGCGGCGTGGGTCCAAGCGCTCCGAGGCCACCAATACCTTTTTGGAGGTGGCGCGCGACCGAGGCTAGCAATCGGTTTAACCGATAGATCACTACCGGAAAATTGAATTTCACATGACGTTGCCCTTCCCCTATCGTCGGATTGAAGACGAATAAACAAGGGGTGACGAGATGGAAAGCCAGGTGAATCCGCCGATTCGAAGCAAACTACTGCTGAACGGCCAGCTCGTCGAGGGTCAAGGCCCAGTCGAGAAAATCCATGACCCGTCTACCGGCCTGATGCTGGCAGAAGTGCGCGAGGCGTCTCTGGACCAGGTGACCGAGGCGGTGAAAGCCGCGGGCGTAGCCTTTAAAACCTGGTCCAAGACCACGCCGGCCCATCGCTCGGGGCTGTTGCTCAAGCTGGCGGATCGCATCGAGGCTCGCGCCGAAGAGCTGTCGCTGCTCGAGTCCCTGAACTGCGGCAAGCCCTACAAGAGCATGCTCACGGAAGAGATGCCGGCCATCATCGATGTGATTCGCTTCCTCGCCGGCGCCGCGCGCTGCCTGCCGGGGCTCGCGGCGGGCGAGTACGTCCCCAATCACACCAGCATGATCCGCCGCGACCCGCTGGGCGTAGTCGGAACCATCGCGCCCTGGAACTTTCCGTTGTTGATCGCTGCCTGGAAGTTGGTGGCGCCCTTGGCCGTGGGCAACACCGTGGTAATGAAGCCCTCCGAGCAGACTCCGCTCACCGCGCTCGCCGTCGCGGAGATTCTCGCCGACCTGCTGCCGCCGGGCGTCGTGAACATCCTCGCCGGACGCGGCGACAGCGTGGGCGCTGCGCTGGTGAGCCATCCGGGCGTGCGCATGGTATCGCTCACCGGCGACATCACCACCGGCCAGAAAGTGCTGCAGGCCGCCGTGAAAACGCTGAAGCGCACCTCGCTGGAACTGGGCGGCAAGGCGCCCGTTATCGTCATGGACGATGCCGACCTGGAGAGCGTGGTGAGCACGGTGCGCACCGCCGGCTATTCCAACGCGGGACAGGACTGCTGCGCCTCCTGCCGCATTTACGCCCATGCCAAGATTTACGACAAGCTGGTCGCCGCCCTCGAGGGTGCGGTGAAAACCATCAAGATCGGACCGCCGCGTGATGCCAGCACGGAATTGGGCCCCTTGATCAGCGAACGGCAGCGCGAGCGCGTCGCCAGTTTCGTCGAGCGCGCCCAGCAACAGAAGCATATGGAAATTCTCACCGGCGGGGCTCGCGTCGCCGGCCCGGGTTTCTACTTCGAACCCACGCTCATCGTCGGTGCGCAACATACGGACGAGATCGCCCGCCGCGAGGTGTTCGGTCCGGTGGTGTCCGTGACATCGTTCGATGATCCGGACGAAGTCGTCGCGCTCGCCAACGACAGCGATTACGGCCTGGCCGCCTCGGTCTGGACCAATGACGCCAAGCTCGGCATGCGGATCGCGGCATCTATGCAGTACGGCACTGTGTGGGTGAATCAGCATTTCACGCTACTGAGCGAGATGCCGCACGGCGGCTTGAAGATGTCGGGGTACGGCAAGGACATGTCGCTGTACAGCCTTGAAGATTACACCGCCATCCGGCACGTCATGGTTCGTTGCGCTTAAAACCCGAGGGAGACACGCCATGGCGTCCACAATGACCCACGAGCTCCATCTCCAGCAGTTTCAGCAGTCCGCGCCGCGTCTGGATCGTTTGGACATCAAGATTCTCGCGGCATTGCAGACCGATGGCCGCATGACCAATCTTAAGCTCGCCGACATCGTCGGGCTGTCGCCGACTCCTTGTCTACAGCGGGTGCGGCGCCTCGAGACCACCGGCTACATCAGGGCCTACGAAGCCATACTGGACGTGGCGCGGCTTGCGCCGCATATCTTCGTCATTACGCAGGTGTCGCTGGCCAGCCAACGTTACGAAGACACGCAACGTTTCGAGCGCTTCGTGCAAAACACGCCCGAAGTCCTCGAGTGCTTCGCGGTCGGCTCGGACTACGACTACCTGGTACAGTCCATCGTCCGCGACATCGCGCATTATCAAGAACTGGTTGAGGCGCTGCTGTCGGACGCGGTGGGCGCGCGGCAGCTCGCCACCTACATTACCCTCAAGACCGTCAAGCGCACGCGTGCGTTGCCGTCCTCGCTGCTGCAACCCTCGGTATCACCCCTGGGTTTGCGGAGTTCGCCATAAGCGCCCCGACCGTACTCGGCCAGACCATGGTGGCGGGCGATTCGCGCACCGCGCTCCCCTGGGTCGAGTCGCTGGTGTGCGAGCACTGGGGATTCAAAGCGACTGCGCAAAAGTTGCACACCGAGCGCGACGAGCAGTTCTTGCTGCGCGACGAGAAGCATCGGACCTTCATCGTGAAGATCGGCAATCCGTTCGAGGATCCGGCCGTTATCGACATGCAGACACAGGCGCTGCTGCACCTGGCCACGGTCGACCCGGATCTGCCCACGCCGCGGGTGGTGCGCACCGTGCGCGGCGACGTCAGCGTGTCCTCCGATTACGACGGCAAGCGCCCGGTGGTTCGCTTGCTGACTTATCTCGACGGCCGCATGCTGAGCGCCGCGCCGCGCAGTACAGCGCAGGCAGCAACGGCGGGAGCGCTGCTGGCGCGGTTGGGACTCGCGCTACGCGACTTCAAACATCCCGCGGATGGCCGCGATCTGGATTGGGATCTTGCGCACGCTGCGCGGCTGGCGCCCCTGCTCGACGGCGTAGTGGACCCGCAGCGACGCGAGCTGACCCTGCGCCATGTTCAGCGCTTCGTCGGCGAAACGATGCCAGCGCTCGCCAGCCTGCGAACGCAGGTGGTGCACGGCGACTTCAATCCGCACAACATTCTGGTCGATGCCGCGAACTCGGAACGCATCACCGGAGTTATTGATTTTGGCGACATGGTGCGCACGCAACTCGTCAACGATGTCGCCATCGGTGCCTGTTACGGCGTGGTGACGGGGTCGCATCCCCTGCAGCATCCCTTGGCCTTCGTCGCCGGTTTCCATTCAGTGCGCGCTTTGAGCCCGGCGGAACTACAGCTGCTACCCACTTTAATGGCGGCCAGACTCGCCGCCACCGTGGCAATCACAGAATGGCGCGCGCAACGCTTTCCGGCGAACCGCGCGTATATCACCAAGAACACCGGCGTAGCGTGGCAGGGATTGGAACTGCTCGACGGCGTGAACGCAGCGCAAGCCCGACAGGCGTTCGCGTGCCTGGCGAGCGAGGACTCAAGGACATGACGCAAAAACAGCCCCTGATGGTCAACTCATTCGATCCCGAGCGCGCCGCGCCGGAATCGCCCGCCATTGCCGCGCTGTTGGCGCGACGAGCCCGCGTGCTGGGTCCGTCCTACCGCCTCTTCTATGAAAGGCCGGTCCACGTGGTGCGCGCGCAAGGCGTACGCCTATACGACGACGCCGGCGAATCCTATCTGGACGTGTACAACAATGTGCCGTCGGTCGGTCACTGTCATCCCAGAGTCGTGGAGGCGGTGGCGCGCCAGGCCGCGACTCTCAACACCCATACTCGTTACCTATACGACGTGGTGCTCGACTACGCCGAGCGGCTCATCGCCACCTTCCCGCTGGTACTTGGCAATGTAATGTTTACCTGTACCGGCAGCGAATCGTCGGATCTGGCGCTGCGCATTGCGCATAGTCACACCAAGGGCACCGGCATCATCGTCACCGCCAATGGCTATCACGGTCTCACTGCGGCAGTCGCCGAAGCCTCGCCGTCCTTGGGTGAAGGCGTGCCGCTAGGATCGCACGTGCGAGTCGTCGCCGCGCCGGATGCCTATCGACTGGGCGCGGATCGGGTGGGCGACAGATTTGCTGCCGATGTAAAGGCCGCGATCGACGATATGCGCCGTCACGGCATCAAGCCCGCCGCGCTGCTGTTCGATTCGATCTTCTCCAGCGACGGTATTCTGTCGCATCCGCCCGGCTTCATCAGCGGCGCCGTCGAGATCATCCGCGCGGCCGGCGGCCTGTACATCGCGGACGAAGTGCAGCCCGGATTCGGCCGCACGGGCGGGGGCATGTGGGGCTTCAGCCGCCACAACGTCATTCCGGATCTGGTCGTGCTCGGCAAGCCCATGGGCAATGGCCTGCCCATCGGCGGCGTAGTCGCGCAACCGCATCTGCTCGCTGAATTCGCGAACAGCGCGCGCTACTTCAATACCTTCGGCGGCAACCCGGTGTGCTGCGCTGCCGGCCTCGCCGTGCTGGACGTTCTGCGCGATGAGCACTTGCTCGAGAATGCGCTGCGCGTGGGCGACTACATGCAGCAAGGTCTGAAGGACCTGCAACGCCGGCACGCCTGCATCGGCGAGGTCCGCGGCGCCGGGCTGTTCATCGGTGTGGACCTGATCAAGGACCGCGTCACTCGCGAGCCGAATCCCGAGATGGGCTTGGCGCTGGTCAACCGGCTGCGCGACAAACATGTTTTGATCAGCGCCTCCGGGCCTGATGGTCATGTGCTCAAGATCAGGCCGCCGCTGCCTTTTTCACGCAGCGATGCGGATGAGTTCTTGAGCAAGTTGCAAGAGTGCTTTCAGGAGATTGCGTGCTAAGTTGGGAGGGATGATGACGGCGGAGGCGAAGACTGTTCTAGACACCGATCTGCAGGATGCGCGACAGCAGAGCCGCGGACTCGCCAAGAACCGCGTGGGGGTCTTGGGTATCGTGTTCTTCGTGATCGCGGCCGCCGCCCCATTAACGGTGGTCGTCGCCCTTTTTCCCGTCATCCTGGTATCGGGTAATGGCATCGGCATTGCCGGCACCTTCGTTCTCGTGTCCCTGGTGTTGCTGCTGTTCTCGGTAGGCTTCGTCGCCATGAGTCGCCACATCACCAACACCGGCGCTTTCTATTCCTATATCACTCAGGGTCTCGGACGGCCGATGGGCCTCGGCGCGGCCTCGATGGTGATTTTCTCGTACAACGCCATTCAACTCGGCCTGTACGGTGGCATCGGCTACTACGCGGAAGCTTATGTGAGTTCGCGCATCGGCGTGCATCTGCCGTGGTGGCTGTACTCCTTCGCTGCTCTGTTCGCCTGCCTCATGTTGGGCATTCGGCGCATCGAGGCCGGCGCGGCAGTGCTCGCTGTGTTATTGACCCTGGAAACCGGCATCATCATGCTGCTCGACGGCTCGATCCTCTGGCATCAGGGCGCCGCGGTCGCGCATTTCTCGTTCGCGCCTTTTTTTCCCAAGGCCGTACTCGCCGGATCTCTCGGTGTGGCGCTGATGTTTGCGCATGCCTCGTTCATCGGTTTCGAAGGCACGGCCATTTACGGCGAGGAAGCGCGCGATCCCAAACGCACCATTCCGCGCGCCACCTACATCGCGGTGATTTTCATGGGCGTCTTCTACTCGCTCACCGCATGGTTGATCGTCAACAGTCTGGGCGTCGATCACGCCGTGGAGGTGGCCAAGCAGACCTCTGCGAACCTCGTGTTCGTGGTCGGCGAGAACAACTTGGGCAGGGCCGGCGCCGAGATATTTCAGCTGTTCGTTATCACCAGCATGTTCGCGGCCATTCTCACATTCCATAACAACGTGGCGCGGTACCTGTTTTCGCTAGGACGCCAAGGCGTGATCTGGAAAGGCCTGGGCCGTACGCACCCGCGCTCGCAAGCGCCGCATCTTGCCTGCTACGTGCAGTCCCTCATGGTCGGTGTCGTGATCGCGATATTTGCGTTCGCTGGGCTCGCGCCGTATGACACGCTGTTCACCTGGTTCACCGGCGTCGGTGCCGCAGGCATGATCGCTGTGCAATGCATGGCGAGCATCGCGGTGTTCGTATTTTTTCGCCGCAATACGGTTGATAAGCGCGTGTGGAACACCTTCATCGCACCGCTGTTAGGGATAGCGGGACTTCTACCGTTTATTTATTTCGCACTAACCAGCCTCGATCTGTTGATCGGCGCCACCGGTGTGGTGCAGTGGATATTCCTGCTCATGTTGATCGCCTCCTTCGTCATCGGCATCGCCACTGCGTTCTCGCTACGTGCCTGGGCGCCGGCACGCTACGCGCGGCTGGCTTCGTCGCTCGGCGATCAGAGCGGTTGATCGACTATTGATCAATTCCTCCTGCACCAAAAGTGGACTCGAGCGTCTCGACGCACGTCGATTCTGGTGCATGGCGAAACATCGAAGCGCGTGCGGCAATATCATTGAAATCTTCCATAAGTTCAGCCGAATATTCTTTCGCGCTGCAGGAAGTCGAACATTTCGGTTGCATGGTCTTTGCAATACTCGGATTGACGGTGCTGCTTCATTAGGCAGGCCATCTGCGATGCGACGACATAGCACAATATAGGGAGCCACCGTGTCACGACTGTACTCATCGATGCTGACACCCTGCATCATCTCGTGGGGATTCATTGCCGGCGCAGCCATTGCGTCCCCGATGAGCGCGTCGGCGCAGACCGCGGAATATCACTCCGCTGCCGACGACGAGTTGAGCGAGGTCGTCGTCACCGCCAACCGACGCAGCGAGGACGTACAGAAGGTAGGCATCTCCGTAGCCGCCATTTCCGGCGACACCTTGAGTGAGTTTAACGTCACACGCGCGGAAGACATGGCTAAGTTCGTGCCCAACCTCGCTGCCATTCCCAATGCCGGCACCGCCACGACGTCATACAGTATTCGCGGCGTCAGTCAGGCCGATGCCGCCGAGCACGAGGAACAACCCGTGGCCGTGTATCAGGACGGCGTCTATGTGGCGAATGCCGCCGCCACCGGCTTTCCCATCTATGACACGCAACGCGCCGAGGTATTGCGCGGGCCGCAGGGCACTTTGTTTGGTCGCAATGCCACCGGCGGCCTCATTCAGTTTTTGAGCAACCAGCCGGCGCCAGGTTTCCGCACAGGGGTCAGCGTCACGGGTGGCGACTATGACCTGAAGCGCGTTCAGGGCTTCGTGAACGATGGCAATGACTTCGTCTCTGGACGCCTGGCCTACTACATTAGTAATCAAGACGGCTACATCAAAAACCTCGCTGGTCAGAATCTCTTGGCTATTCGCGTCGATGCAGGGCGCGGGCAACTGAAATTCACTTTCGATGAACACACCGACCTAGGCGTGCGCGTTGAAGCGTGGCGGCAGAACGGCACGGCGGAAGGCGGCAAGCATTTCCCGGCCTACTACGGTTCGAACGGCTACCCAGCCTTGATTCCCTCGAACGTCGATGTCCTGGGCACCGGACCCGGCAACGACCTGTACGGCTATCACGACCCGAATCCCAGTCCCTTCGTGCAGTCGGTTAACGACCCCGGTGAAATCTACAAGAACTCCGTGACGGCCGCCGCCACGCTGCGGCATGAGTTTGAGAACTTCACCTTCTTCTCCACCACCAGCCTCAATCACACCATCGTGCACTATCGCGAAGACACGGACGGCACGCCGTTGCTGCAATTGCAGTACTTCGACGGCGCCGACTCCAAAGACTTCAGTCAGGAATTTCGCGCCTCGCATGATGTGGGTGCCTTCCGCTGGACCGGTGGGTTCTTCTTTTTTGACATCTACGGTCAATACTATGCGGGCTACAACGTACCGACCTTCTGTGTGCCGAACTCCCCCAGCTTCTGCAGCCTCGACTTTTCACCCGCTAATTTGCCGTTGAACGCGGACACCGGCAAGGGCGCCTATAATGTGCCCGACTACTGGCTGTCGACGCGCTCCTATGCGCCCTTTAGTCAGCTAGAATACGACATTACCGATCAATTGACCGGCATCGTGGGTGCGCGCTACACCTGGGACAATCAGCACTATGCCTATATCGATCAGTGTCAAGAGACCATCGCCAACGGCTGCGGCGCCATCTTCGGTGTCGGCAGTATGCCTGGCTTGGTGTCGAGCCTTGGATTCATAAACCTCGCCCAGGGCAATCACGACTGGAGCGGCAAGGTCGGCCTGAACTACAAGGTCACCGGGGACATCATGCTCTACACCAGTTTGAGTAAGGGCCTGAAATCCGGCGGCTACAGCACGGCCACCGACGGTCACGTGTTTCCGTCATCGCTGTCGTTTAAGCCCGAAGAGCTGTACGACTTCGAGGGCGGCATCAAGGCCAGCTTTCTGGACCACAAATTGGTGGTCGATGTCGGCGCCTACAAATACAACTACAAAGACTTTCAAACCTTTGAGTTCAGCGGCGTCTCGTTCTCCGTGGTCAACAAGGACGCCAGCGCGCACGGCGCGGAGCTTGAGGTCACCGGGCACCCGATACGCGGCCTCACACTCAACTTGGGCGGCGCCTACAACGACTTCTGGGTCGATGACATCGTTACGCCGGAAGCGCCACAGGGCGAGCGCCAGCGCGCCATCAACGCACCGAAGATCACGACCAATTGGGGCGCCAGCCAATCCATACCGCTGCCGCGCGGCAATACGCTCAGCCTCCACTATAACGGCCGGTACACCGGCGGCCGTTACTACGGCATCGTGAACGAGGCCATCATCTACGGTCGGCCCTACGCATTGCATGATCTTGCCGTGTCGGTGGACTCGGAGTCCGGCCTCAGCGTATCCGCCTATTGCAACAACTTCACCAACAAGGTCTACACCACCATCGGCTTCGATCAGACCTTCAATGGCTTTCTCATCAACCATTACGGACCGCCACGGATGGTGGGAGTGACCGCTACCTACAAGTTCTGAGTGCGACGCGAAACGGAGCTGATGATTCTTCTCTTTGAAGATCATCAGTTTTGTTTGCCGCATGAGTGATGGGGTTCGGCCCCCCGAGATCGGTGTGCAGACACAGATCTCAAACCGCCCAGTGCTGCTGTGGTTCAAAAGGCCATGGTGGTGAGCGATCTGGGAAAAGGCGCCCGAACAGGGCGTCAGGTGGTTGTCGAGAAGGTGAACGAAAGTGAACCGTCCGAGGACGCATCGTGATGTACAGAAATGCTGTCGAAACTGCGGGCGTTAGAAACTTGCAGGACCAGTCTGAGGGATATTCTGCTTACTGCTCAGATGACAGCCGGTGTAAAGGTGGCACGAGCTCGACATGGGCGCTCATGGGGAACGCGGACGAGGAGACGTCCTCCCAGTTGCGACGTGCGCCCAAAACCCGCGCGGCGGTGCCGGTATGTCCGATCGTCGACAGACCTTGGTGAGTCCCCTATCTGATATTCCGAAACGCGCGGCAGTTTTTGGTTGCCCTCCGATGGAGCGTCGACCGGGGGGTTGTGTTTGGCTCGACGTTGTACGCCGCCCTTGGTAATTTGCACGATCTTCCTGCCATGACGGTCCAACGCCTTTTGGCGATCCTCGGTCTGAAAATACGCGTAGCCGGCGGTGGTCTTTTGATCCTTGTGATTCAGTACGGCCCCGACCAAGTGCAATGAGGCCCCGTCCCGAACCAGCCAAGATCCCACGGTTCTGCGCAAATCATGAATCCGCAGATCGTGAAATCCCGTTTTTAACCGGATGCGGCGCCACATCGCGTCCAGGTAGGCGAGGGGCTTACCTGGGATCGCTCCGCAAATGATGAAGGGATTGTCGTTGAACTTTGGGATCAGCTTGAGCCGCGCGATAGCGGCTCGGCTCAGAGGGGTGAGGACAGCCTCTCCGTTCTTGGTTTTGCCGATGTAGAGCGTCTTGTTGTCCCAGTCCACGTCCGCCCATTTGGCTGCCAGAATTTCATTGCGCCGAACGCCGGTCAGGAGCAGCAGCCACAACGCATGTCCGGCGAACTCGTTGGGATCATCATTGATGGCGGCGGCCAGGCGCGGTATCTCGGCCGGTGTCACGTAGCGGCGCCGCTTGTGTTCTGGAAATCGTTGGATCTCGGTTCCGGGGTTGCGCATCTCTTCCGGAATCATGCCCAGCTGGCGGCCCACGATGAACATCTTGCGGACCACGCAAATGAAGCGGTTGGCGCCGTAGGGGTGCGACTTGCCGTAATCGGCATGAATCCCGGCGATGTCGGCTCGGGTGATGGAGGCGGCCAAATGCGACCCGAATCGAGGGATCAGAAGCCGATTGAGCACCGCTTCGTCGCTTCGTCCGCTTTCCAGGTTCGTTTCTTAGGCCTGGCGTGCTGCTCGAGGTAGAGTTTGGCCAGCATTTTGACGGTTGCCGATTCCCGCATCTCGTCGATATTGGACTTGGGGTCCTTGCCGTCCGCGGCGGTCCCAAAATAGAGCCGGGCCTTGCGCCGCGCTTGCTCCAAGGTGATGGCATCCGAGCGCCCCAGATCGACCAGGCGCTTGCGCTGTTGGACGCGGTATGTACAGACATAGCTGCCGCGCCCGTTGGGAAACTTCCGGAGGCCGAAACCGGGCAGGGCGAGGTCCCAATAGATGCATTGCGATTTGCCCTGGGCGGCGCCAACATAGGGCAGTAAGCGGAGGGTGTCCTGGCGAAGTTTTGCTTTTGGCATCGGTGGGTCGAACCAGTTCGGGAGTGACCAAAGAGTGACCAATTGAGATCGTACTGGGGGCACCTTGGACGTGCCAAGTCGGGGTGACTCGATTATAAATCATTGATATTAATCAATAAAGCGTACTCCAGCGTAGTGCAGCGTAGATCGGGGAACCGCTCTTAATCAATTGGTCGTAGGTTCGATCCCTACACGGCCCACCAATCTTGAAAAAATCCAATTAAATCAATGGCTAATTGGTCCATCGCCGATGAATCCCCGTTTTCGTTCCAGGAAATTCCACCGCTGAATGGTGGATTTTCATGGTATGCTTTTGGCCATGATCAAGCGAACTCGATTGCAGGCGCGGATCACGCGCGCTCTCAAACGCAGCCGCATCGTAGCGCTTATCGGGCCGCGCCAGAGCGGCAAGACCACACTTGCGCGGCAAATCGTACCTTCGAATTCGACCAATTACTTCGATCTGGAGGATCCTGCGAGTCTCGCGCGACTCAGCCAACCGATGACGGCGCTCGAGGAACTCCGTGGCATCGTCGTCATTGACGAAATTCAGCACCGACCGGACCTCTTTCAAGTGCTGCGAGTGCTTGCGGATCGCAAGCCGTTACGGGCGCGGTTTCTTATTCTCGGTAGCGCGTCTCCCAATCTTCTGAGGCAATCCTCCGAGTCGCTCGCGGGTCGTATCGAAACTATTCCGGTGGGAGGGTTCAGTCTCGACGAAGTTGGAGCATCGTCAGTGAATCGACACTGGCAGCGCGGCGAATTTCCCTTATCGTTTTTGGCGCGAACGAATGATGACAGCTTCGCATGGCGGCAACAGTTCATTCAGACTTTTCTTGAAAGGGACGTACCACAGCTCGGTATTAACATTCCGGCACCCGCGCTGCTTCGCTTTTGGACAATGGTCGCGCATTGTCATGCCAATATCTGGAACGCCGCTGATCCCGCCCGTTCACTAGGCATTGGCGAATCGACGGTGCGGCGGTATTTGGATCTCTTCACAGGTTTGCTGGTCGTGCGGCAGCTTCAACCGTGGCACGAGAATCTCAACAAACGTCAGGTCAAAGCTCCTAAAGTTTACATTCGCGACAGCGGCCTGCTTCACGTCCTGCTGGGGATTCGCACAGAGAAGGAGTTATTTACGCATCCCAGAATCGGCGCGTCGTGGGAAGGTTATGCAGTGGAAGAAGTGCTCAGCCAATTGCAGCCCGATCAAGCATATTTCTGGGCCACTCATCAGGGCGCCGAACTGGATCTGTTGCTGTTCAAGAACGGTCGGCGATTGGGAATTGAAATTAAGCGCGCGGATGCCCCTACCCTTACTCCATCAATGCGTTCTGCACTCGCGGATCTGAAGCTTGAGAAACTCATAGTTTTATATCCCGGTTCACAGGAGTACGAATTGGAACCACGAGTACGCGTGCTGCCAATTGGTGCCCTTGCTGGCGCGACCATCGATGCCCTGTTCCCGAAGAAGCACCGGACGCGCGCCGCGCCCGAGGTGCGGTAGTGACACCAGCCCCGAACGCCCCGCGCGCTGGACGCTCAGTCGTGCCGGCATCATCAACGTGTATCAATACGGTGACGAAACGCTGGATTTCGGCGGCGGTCGCCTGCTGCTGCGCGGGGTGAACGGGTCGGGCAAATCGACGGCAATGAACATGCTGTTACCTTTTTTGCTGGACGCCGACACCCGGCGCATCGACGCCGCCGGGGAACAGTCGGGAGTGCTGAGGTCCTGGATGCTGTCAGGCCGAGATGAACCGCAGCCTCAGGGATACCTGTGGCTCGAGGTTGCAAAGGGCGATTCTTACCTCAACTTCGGATGCGGTATTCGCGCGAACCGCGCGACTGACCAAGTCACGACCTGGTGGTTCATTACATCGCTCCGCGTAGGCCTCAACCTGCATCTCGTCGAAGGCCGCGTGCCGATTAGCCGAGACGCATTGCGGGTCCTGATCGAGCCCGGTCCCCTGTTCGGGCAGGAGCAGCGAGCCGAGTATCGCGCCGAGCTTCGCAGGCGCATCTTCGGCGGCGCCGACATTGAGCAGCATTTGCATTTGTTGCGTACCGTTCGCAATCCACGCGTCGGCGATCGTCTTGACGCCGAGCTGCCTCAGTATCTGATGGACGCATTGCCGCAGCTCTCCGACTCGGCGCTCGACGACGCTGCGCAACCGCTCGAGGACCTCGAGGAGCATCGGAGGAACGTCGCGGAGCTTGCGCGGACTGCGGAGGCGCTCGACGCCGTTTATGCGACCTATCGCAATTATGCACGCGCGGAGCTGCATCGTCTGGCGGACCGAACGCTCGAAGCAGCGCGAATCAGCCGCGAGCGTCGCCGTGCCGAAGACAAGGCCCGGGCCAATCACGACGACGCGATAGGACGACGCGCCGCCGCTGAAGCCCGTAGACGGGAACTCGAGGCGGATGTAGACAGGCTACGCAGCGCGATCACCGCGATCGAGGGGAGCGAAGCCTACACGTCCGGTGCTCAACTGAATGATCTGCGCGATCATGTCGAGAGCCTTAAGCGCGCCGCGACGGCCGCCGAAGGCGCGTTGCTCGGCCGACGTGCCGCGACCGAGCGCGCCGCGAAGGCGGTTGGCAACGCTCGGAAGGAGGCCGCGACGGATCGCGACTCGCTGCGCCAGCGCATATCCGATCTTGCGCATCTCGCGTCCGAGTGTCTCCTGACCGCCCGTCCGCCGGACCTGCCGTCGCTCGCCGCTTTTTCGGATTCCCCAGGCGCTCCCGAGCTCGGGCCCGTTGAACCCTTCGAGACGGCCGCTGCCGATGCGGCATTCTCAGCATTGGGCACCGCAGCTCGACAACGGCTCGAGGATGTCGAGACCATTGAATCGGCGGTCAGAGCCATCGAGCCCGCCGAGCGAGCTGTACGCGACGCAGAGCGCGCGGTGGACATCGCGAGATCGGCGAACGACGAGGCTCGCGATACCCTTGCCGGTGCCCGCACAGCCTTTCAATCGGCCAGTGCAGAATGGCGGGCTGCTGTCGAGAGATGGGTGGAACGTGTGCGGTTCCACCATGGTGCACACGAGATCGGCACGCTCGAAACAACGGGCGATATCGACGGCCTCGTCGGCGAGGTGGTCCTCGGACAGAGGATGGGCACTCGGTTCGAGGCGTGGATTTCTCCCGCAATCCGGCATCATGAGGGCCGGCGCGCGCATCGCTCGTCGCTATTGGCTCGGCAGCGAGAACTCGTGGCCGAACTCGAGGAGCGGGCGGCGGAGCTCGCCAAGAAGCAGTTCCCCGAGCCGCCAATCCTCGGCTGGCAGCAACGCACGGCTCGATGTTTCGCGGAACTCATCGACTTTGCCGGACACGTCGACACCGCGGCGCGAGCCGGGCTCGAAGCCGCGCTCGAAGCCTCGGGGCTGCTCGCCGCCGAGGTGCACGGTGACGGTACCTTGCGGCTTGCCGATGGTCAACTCGTGGTCATAGCCACCGCCGGTGAAGCCGCCGCGCCATTGAGCGCATTGCTCTGCGCGGAGATTCCGGCGGACGATCCAAACCCTGGAACGGCAGGCGTTGTCGAGAGCATTTTACGAGCGATTTCAACCGATCCGGCCGCAGTCACGGACATGGTTGTCGCCATCGATGGCGAATTCCGGGTCGGCTCGATTCTTGGCAGACACACCAAACCCGAAGCCGAACACATCGGCGTTACCGCGCGGCGCGCGGCATTGGAGCGTCAGCGCGTGGAGAGCGCAATTGCGCTCGAGGCCGCGAAAAGGCAGCAGAGCCGGCTTGCTGCCGATATCGAGGCGGAGCAGGCCGCACTCGATGAGGCGCTGGCGCTACGTGCAAACATCCCATCGGATCAAACATTGTGCACCGCCCTATGGCGGCGCGGCGAAGCGGAGAAGATTCTCGAGAAGACTGATGGGCAACTGCGGGTGCGACGCTCCGAGTTCGATGCCGCCGAGCAACACCACGCTGAAACGGTTACGCACGCGCGAGTCGCCGCGGCCCGATTGTCGCTGCCCACGGCGCTCGACGAGCTCCGCGTCGTTCGTGGCGAGATCGAAGTAATCATTCCTCAGAGTCGCGAAGCGCGGGACGAGCTCGCGCGTCTTGCTCGTGCGGTCGAACGCTGGCGGGACCGCGGCGTGGATTGGTGGGCGGCCCGTGCCGACGAACAGCAGAGCCGGGCACATTTGACTTCGGTCACCACAGAGCTCGGGTCGACCCAGGAGCGTCTGACGACACTCGACGCAACGATCGGTGCTGCATACAAGGACGTCGTCGCTGCCCTCAAGCGCAACAAGGAACAGCTCACTATCGCGCAAGAAGCATTCAGGGAGGTTGATAGCCATCTTGAACAAGCGATAACTGACGTTGCAACTGCCTCAAAAGACAGCGAATCCGCGGCCGTGGCGCGCCAGCGCGCCGACGCCGACAACGTGCGGACACTGGGTGTGCTCAAGGGGGCGCTGGCCGTACCGGGACTCATCGAGGCAGCAGACGAGCCGTCAATCCCGGTGCAAGAGGAAAATCGTGCCGCTGCCGCCGTCGTTTCCGATTCTCTTTCCGTCGCATTTCCCACGGTAGACGACAGCGCTGCAGGTGCTCGCCAGCTTGGGGAGGCAATTCTCACAAGGATTCCTCGGGCTGACGAACCGCCGACCACCGCCGATGGCGTCCGCCAGTCGATCCGCCGCAGGCGCGATTCTCTCGGTGCCGGGTGGGACGCCGAGGATCGCCAGCCAGACGAACACCTGCCATTGCATATCGAGGTAACAGGACCGCTCACGCAGCAGACGCCGTTGGCAATCGCGACGCAAATAGTTCAGCGCCAGCTCGCGACGATGGCCGGCCTGCTCTCCACCAAGCAGTACCAGGCGCTGCGCAACCTATTGCAAGGATTGGTCGCGCGCGAGGTGGCCGAAAGACTGCACGCGGCCGGCGAGTTGATCGACCGCATGAACGAAAGGTTGTCTGCGATCACGACCTCGCACGGCATCGGTGTGAGTCTTCGCTGGCGGCGGCGGGACGATCTGGATCCTACGCTGGCGGAGACGGTAGATCTTCTGGCCAAGCCGCCGGACCTGCGCACCGCCGAAGAGGACGGCCGGCTTTCCGAAACGCTCGGCCTCCGTATTGACGAGGCGCATCGCGAGGATCCAGGTACGCCATATCGCGAATTGATCGCACGCGTACTCGATTATCGCGAGTGGCACTCGATGACTATTCTTTTGCATCGGCCGGGGCGCAACCTCGAGAGACTAAGCCGGCGTACTGCGCTTTCCGAGGGCGAGAAAAAGATCGTCTCGTATCTGCCGCTATTCGCCGCCGTTGCCGCTTCGTGCGACGGTCTGGCCGCGAGCGCGCCGGACGCGCTGCGTTTCGTGCTGCTCGACGACGCCTTTGCGAAAGTTTCCGAAGACAATCACCCGAAGCTCTTCGGGCTGCTCGTCGAACTCGATCTCGATTTCATCGCGACGAGCGAGCGTCTATGGGGTACGCACGATACGGTCCCCGAGCTTGCGATCACCGAGGTCATTCGCGATGCCGACCTCGCAACGATCGTGCTCGAGCACTCCCGTTGGGACGCTCGTCGCGGAACGCTTGAATGACGGAGCGGCCTATATTCGAACCCGACGCGTCGGAGGGGTCGGCGGTCTCCGCAGCGCAGGGCGCGAATGCGCAGGCGGTGGGGCGCGATCTCTTCCGATATGTCGTCACGCTGGAATGGGCCGACTATCGCGCAATCATGGGCGTCTTCGCCGATACATTCTTTTCCGAGTTCACGCCGGATGACGTCGCGGCCCGGCTCGCCGATGCAGGCCATATGCTCGAGACAGCGATCGTCGGCGAGCGGCTCGATTCCCTGCGTCGCTGGGGCAATTTGACGGTGTCGTCCGCTGTCGGCAACCCCCAAAGCATTCAGGACTACTACAGACGCCGCAACCGGTATCTCATCACCCGTCCAGGGCAGGAGGTCCATCAACTCGTCGAAGGGGTTCTGACGCGTGTCGATGCCGTGACCGATGTTTCTACTGGCAGGCTGCGTGCCCTGATCGATGCCTTGGAACGCCTTGCGGCGCTCGATGCAGAACGGGAGGATCCCACCGTGCTCGCCGATGCGGTTGGCGCGGTGTTCGATCCGCACGAGGCGTTCACCGCCGAGATTACGCAGCTCTTTGCCGCCATCAACCAATGGCAGAGCCGCTACGACTTGTCGCCCGAGGAACTGCGCTTTTTTGCAGAGGTACTCGTCGGTTATGTCGGTGAACGCCTCGAGGAGATCGAGCGCGCAGCGCGACCGATCGGTCAGCGGCTGGCGGCGCTGCGCGAGAAGTTCGTGACGCTCGCCGAACGCGCCAACAAGGGTCTCGCCGGCCGGATCGTCGCTGCAGGGCTGTCAGGCAGCGTTGCTGTGCGGCATCGAGCGGGCTCGCGTCTTCAGGATTGGCAGCATCTCTGCTCCTGGTTTCTGCGCATCCCGGGGCGACCGTCGCGCATCGAGACGCTGACGCGTGAGGCAATCGCCGCCGTCCGCACCTTGACACTGAACCTGACGCGCCTTTCCCGCATCGGCGTCGGCTCTGCGTCGCGTCGTGCCGATTTCTTACGCCTCGCGCAGTTCTTCGACCAGGCGCCTACCGATGCCCAGCGACTCGCCGCGGCGGCCTTCGGCTTGGCGCCGACGAATCATTTCGGCACGCCTTCCGTCGACGCGGGTGACCCGGTTTCGAGCACGACGTCATGGTGGGATGCGCCTCGGGCCGAAGTAGCGGTCTCGATCCGAGAGCGTGGCGATAGCACGCCGCGGGGACGGATCACTCCGATTCCCGACCGTTCGCAGCAGCGTATGTTGGTGGAGCAACGCCGCGCGAGGGAGCGCGCGGCGCGGGAGCGTGTAGATTACGAGCTGCTCGATGAGTCGGTACTCGACGGTCGCACGCTTTCGGCCGGCGCGCTCGTGCGATTGCAAGAAGTCATAGCGCGAACGCTGGTACGGCTGGGTACACGCGCAACCAGCGCTGAATGGTCTGACGGCCGCCTGATCTGCCGGATCGAGCGCACCCCGGGCCGCCACACATCCGTCCACGCGCCGGCTGGGACGCTGACCTTGCTCGATCTTACGGCGTCAATCCGCGGCGCAAACGCGGTCGCGACTGATTCGGCCGAGGAGCTGCACGATGCCGTCCGATAATCGTCCGCAGACAGCCTTGGAGTTGCAGTTATGCGCGCGGCACCTCGTGCAGCAGCCCCTGACGTGCAAGGAGCACGACGCCGAAATCTTCCGTATGGTGCGCCGTCACGAAAGCGAGCTCGACCGCTGGTTCACACAGCGGCTTGGTTACCGGCTTCATGTGAACGCCGATACTGCACGACTGTTTAAAGATGGCTGCGTTCCCGAGCGCCGGCCGCTGCTGACGGCGACGCTCCGGCCGTTTCATCAACTCGAGTATGTACTGCTCGCGCTCGTCCTCGGCGCGACTGTCGCCGGACCCGATGTGGTTAGCCTGCGCGATCTCATTGAACGCGTGCGCTCTGCGGCGATCGAAGCCGGAATCGCGCTCGAGGATTCGCCGACCATGCGGCGTGCGCTCGTCTCAGTGCTCCAGTGGATGATCCGGCGCGGTCTCGCGACCGAGTTGCACGAACACATCGAAGCATATGCCGGCGATGAGAGCGCCGATGCGGTGCTGAAGATTCGGGCGGATCGTATTGCGCTGTTGCCGCTGCCGGCGCTCGCGGGCGCGGACAGCGCGCAGAGCCTGCTGGCGCGAGCCGAGCGGCGCTCCGCGACGCGACAATGGATGCGCTGCCGTCTCGTCGAAGATCCCGTCCTGTATCGTTCGGATTTGAGTGACGCAGAGTGGTCGGAGCTGCGTCGCCGGCTCGGCGAGGAGGAACGGTTGCTTGACGAAATGTTCGGTCTGGTGCTCGAAGCGCGCGCGGAGGGGATCGCCGCGATTGACCCATCGGGAACTCTCGCGGAGCGGCGCTTCCCCACGGGTGGCACGATCGGCCACGCGACGCTACTCCTGATCGCCAGGCTGCACGACGAGCGGAAGCGGTCCTGGCACTGGAACGAAATGGTCTGCGTCATCGGTGAGCTGGCCGAAATTCATCGGCGTCGGTGGGCGGGTGACATGGTGGATGCGCCGGAAAGGCTCGCGCGTCGCGTAGCGGAGTTGATGCTCGATCTGCGTCTCGCCGAATGGACTCCCGAGACCGGCGAGCATTCCGCGTTTAATTTGTTGCCGGCGGCGGCCCGGTTTCTTCCGGCACCAATGCCCGACGCAAGTCAATTGCCCGTGCAAGAGGCGCTCTGGTGACAGCGCCCGCGTTGCTTCGTTTGCGAGAACTCGACCCACTGTGGGTACGTGTGCGTGTGCGCCTGGAAGCAAGAGGCCCAGGTTGTCGCGGACGTGTTCCGATACCCGAACTCTCATCGTCGGCGAAGCTTGCGCTGAAAATCCTGTTAGGACGTCCCATCGGCAAAACCGTCGATCTCGCAGCGCTCGAGGCGGGGCTTACCCGCCTTGGCATCGGCGACGATCTCGCACTCGCGCTTTCCAGCCTTGGCCACGACGTCTCCGGCGAAACGTCCCGGCGGCGTGCAAATCGCGCCGAACGCAAGGAGGTTCGAAATACTGCTCGGGGGATCGCATGCGAGTGGCCGGAGCCATGGGCGCGAAAATGGATCGACGAGGTGATCGGGGCCGGCATCCTGCGCGGATTCGACCGCGAGCAGGCTAGGGGCCTCTTACGACAGGTGCGTGCCGTGGTGGATCACCTCGAACAAGATCGTCCGGCGCCTATCAGCAGAGTGGATCTTGCGGCTCGAGTGCTTGGCTCTGCGCACGCACTGGATAATGGTACTCGCGCCGAAGCGGCCGTCGCCCGTGCCATCGCGTTTAAGCTGGGCCCTGCGGGTCGCCGCGATCTTTGGGCGCAGGCGGGCGTGCATTTCGACCTCACGTCCGTACCGGCGCTCACGTGGAGATTGCCGCTGATGGACAGATGCGGGCTGTCGAATGTCGCTGCGAGCGCGTTGGATGCGGGTATCCCGCTCCATTTGAGCCGCTTCGCGCTCGAGGCACATCCGGCCGACGTCGCAAATGGCAGCTGCATCCTGGTCGTGGAGAATCCGCGTATCGTCGAAGCGGCCGCGCAGCGGCAGGCCTCGACGCCGATCGTCTCCACCAACGGCTCGCCGAGCTCCACCGTGCTGTTGCTGCTCACTCAACTGTTGAAGGCGGGCGCCCATCTGCGTTACCACGGCGATTTCGACACCGCGGGTCTTGCGATCTGCGAGCGCATGATGAGACTCGGTCTCGCCCCGTGGCGTATGAGCACGGTGGACTACCGTGCAGCGCTTGCGGTCGCCGACGCCGAAGGTGCAATATTGCCCCGGGAGATGTACGCACCCGGGGCGACGCCGTGGGATCCGAGGTTGCAAGAGGATTTTGGTGAGGAACGGCGTATTGTTCACCAGGAGAGGCTTCTTCCCGGCCTTCTCGAATAATGATTACTTGAGCATCATCCGGACAGGCGCCGGCTGCGCAGTCTGAATTGCCTGCGGCCCACCATTTCCTTGGAAACCTATAAACGTCATTTTTCCGCAGTTCTCATGACGCTACCCTGTCGGTGCCGTTGAGATCTCGAGTCTTCTTGGCGGAAAGTAAAGGCACCACTTGTACATAGGTGGTTCCCTTTTTACCCGATGGCAAGGAGAATCAGAGGTGACATCACTCATCTCCGCGGATAGCCATTATTGGACGGCGTCCCGAAGCTCTCATTGACAGCCACCCCTGGTGGGGCCATTTTTGGGTTCTGGTGCATTGAGGGCTCCGCCGTGAAATTCGGGCGTTTGGAGGGGTTCCAATGACCGCAGCCATCGCGCGGGATGCAATCTACCGGCGGCGCAGATTCCAGCCGGAAATCATCGAGTTATGCGTACGTTGGTACCCCACGTATCGACTAAGCTATCGAGACCTCGTCGAGATGATGGCCGAGCGCGGCGTCACCATCTACAATAACATCGTCGAGCAGGACCATCGAGCAGTCAAGCGTCGCTGCGCACCAATGTTGGCCCTCAAGTCGTTTCGCACGGCGGCTGTCACACTCGCTGGCGTCGAACTCGCCCATCGGATCCGAAAGGGCCAGTTCTCATTCGGCTCGGACACTGCTGAACTTCGCCTTCTTCAACCTTCGGAGCTTCAAGCACGAGGGGTTCCAGTCTGTCATGGATCGTATCCACGACAACGTGGCGAAGATGGATGCCCAATTCGCGAAGCGCGGCGAGTGGCAGCGGCTCCGGACCTTCCAATGTTCGCCAAGGGATGATGGGTACAAGTGGCTGCAAGAGCGGCGAAATCTCATTGTTCATAGCCTCCACCTTCAACCCATAGCGCCCGACGATGGCAGCAACTTTGGCGAGGTCAGCGAGGTCGGCGAGTCCGACAATGACACGGTCTTCACCGCGCAGTTCAATCACCTCAATCACGCGCACCGAGAGAAGTTGCGTCCGCGCGAGAATTGGAAAGCCTCACCCAATACGACGTCCTGTCAGCTCCGCTGGGGGATCGAGCACATATTTCCACAGGAGGGGAACCCACTTGAACTCATTTTCAACTCCGTCGGCTTTTCGCATCGAACCGATTTCCCCGAGAACGCTATCGCGGAGCGGTTTTTTGAGGAAGATCGCCTAGTTGGCGCCTGGCGGCCATGGTTCAACATTGATTCAGAGCGCTGAGAGCTGTGACATCACGTTCAACTGCAGATCGCGGCCAACCGTAGATCATATAGATTATGAACATCCGCACGCATCCTCAACTCAGCACGTTCTACCGATACCAACCGTTCGCTACGACGACGTTAGAGGCACTACGCAAGCAGTGATCTCCTCGGTCTCGTGCACATCTAGTGGCGCAATCTCTGGCAGTCCTTATGCCACATATTGCATATAAATGCTAGATATAGCATAATGTGTTCGTGAAGCCGGTAATCTGGATGGGTGGCAGCAGGGAGGATGTAAGACGGTTTCCGGAAACCGTGCAGGATTCTTTGGGCTTTGAATTGTACCGGGTCCAGTGTGGCTTCGATCCGAAGGATTGGAAGCCGATGACGGGTATCGGTACCGGGGTCAAGGAAATTCGCGTGCGAGACGAAGCCGGAATTTTCCGAATGATTTATCTCGCGGCGCGTCCCGAAGGGGTGTATGTGTTGCACTGTTTCCAGAAGAAGACCCAGAGGACGAGCCGTTCGGATTTGGAACTAGCGACGAAGCGATTTAAAGCGATTGTAAGGTGAAGTTATGAGAGTCAAGAAGGTTGCGGACAGTGAACACGGCCCTCGTCACGTGACACCGGCGGGGCGCAGCGTCTTTTACGATCTTTTCCCTGCCGAGAAAGCGGCCGAGATGGAAATGCGCGCGCAGCTGTTGATGGGCTTGGAGCATTGGCTGGAAAAGAGCCGCATGACGCAAGCCGAGGCCGCCAAGGTGCTTGGAGTGACTCAAGCACGCGTGTCAGATCTGAAGCGAGGCAAGATCGACCGATTCAGCATGGACTTGCTGGTACGGTTGGCAGCGCGCGCCGGACTCAAGCCCAAGCTGAAACTCGCAGCGTAAGACGGGCAGTGTTCGGGAGCTGTCAGACCTCGGCACATCGCGGCGCGTGGTACAGACCCTGCAACGACTTCGGTTTGCTTCCTATCGCCATCCGGCCGTCCGATAGAGCTCTTTCGGAAACCACTTCTCCCGATCTCGCGGCGCAGCACGCACGCCTTTCATCCGCGAGCCGGCTATTCAGCGACGATGCGTCACAAGGCACTCACGCCAGGTGAGCCAAAAGCTGCTTCACGCTTGGCGCCAGCGTGCGTAACTCGTCGCGGTGCGCCTGAGATAATCCCGCGAGCAGAATACGCCCTTTGGGGCCAAGCTCGAGCAACACTCGTCGCCCATCCATCGCGTCGCGTCGGCGACGGACGAGACCTCGACCGGCCAGACGATCGACGAGCCCTACGACGCTGTGATGGCGCACATTGAGCCGCTCGGCCAGTTCGCCAACCGTTATGCGTTCCCGGCCGGAAAAACCTCGGATGGCCAGCAGCGCCTGATGTTGCTGAGTGGTCAGACCCACCTTGCGGGCTGCCGCTTCGCTGAAGCTCGCGAACTTTCTCATGAGATAACGGAATTGCGCCAGCGCTTCGTAGTCGGAGTTTGTCAATCTCGGTGGATTCCGCTGCCCGTTTGATCGTTTCATGGTGTCTGGCCAATTATATCGTACTACGATATGATTGGCCACGTAGCAGATCATCTGAAGATACAAATAGGATTCATGCTATGTGTCGTTTATCTTCAGTGATGCGCTCGAATCTGTTTGCCGATGGCTTCCGATCGAACTTTCTCCTCGCCGGTATCGCCGCAATGCTGCTCGTACCGCTCTGGGCGTTGAGCGTTGCTACCGGCATCCCACTGAACTCCTCCTGGCCACCAATGCTGTGGCACGCCCATGAAATGCTGTTTGGCTTTATCGCGAGCGCAATGGCGGGCTTCTTGCTTACCGCCGTGCCGAGCTGGACCGGCGAGAAAGGATTTGCGGGCCGCCCGCTCGTCATTCTTGCCAGCATCTGGCTCGCGGCTCGCGTATTGATCGCAGGCTCGAGCCTGTGGCCCGCGGTGTTGATCGCCGCCGTGGATTTGGCGTTTCTCCCTGCATTGGGCGTATTGGTTGCTTGGCCGCTGCTGCGCTCGCGCAGCCGCAATACTCCGCTTCTGGCGGTACTGGGCTTGTTTTGGCTGACGGATCTGGTCTTTCAAATCGCACTGATTCGCAACAATCCTCTGTTGGCGCTGCATGCGGTGCACGTCGGCATCGATATCGTGCTGGTGCTGGTCACGGTGATCGGCGGACGTATTGTCCCGTCGTTCACGAGTTCTGCCCTGCGCCCGCTCGGGTTGGAGGGTGCCGTTCACAACAGACCAGCCCTGACGGGGCTCGCCATCGCCGGGATGGTCGCGGTGACGCTGAGCGATGTGTTCTGGCCGGAAAGCCGCATCGCCGGGGCAATCGCGGGCGTCACGGCAGTCCTTCAGGCCGCACGCTTGCTGCAATGGGCATCCTGGCGGACGTTGCGTCAGCCGATCGTGTGGGTGCTGCACTTGAGCTATGCGTGGTTGCCGGTCGGGCTGGCACTGAAGGCCGTTGCCTTGTTGTCCGGCGCCGCCTTCGCGGCCTTTTGGCTGCATGCGCTGACCATCGGCGCCTTGGCGACGATGATCCTGGCGGTCATGACCCGAGCCTCGCTCGGGCATACCGGCCGAGCGCTGATCGTGGATCCCTTGATCACGCTCGCCTACCTGCTACTGACCGCGGCGGCTTTGGTGCGGGTATTCGGGCTGTCGGCCTCTCGGCTGAGCTATCCGGTCGTGATCATTTGGAGCGCCTTGTTTTGGACAGTCGCGTTTGCTCTCTTTGTTGCCGTGTACGCACCGATCCTCTGGGGTCCGCGCGCCGACGGTAAAGTCGGGTAATTCAACAATGTAGGAGATTGCCGTGGGAATAGATGCGGTCGCTGATCATGCGATTGATCCGGTCAGCAATGTCCTGAAGTGGATCTTGCTCTTTGTCGCCGTTGCAACGTTCGGGGTTCTTGCCTGGACGACCGGTGTCACTTACCGGCAAGCGCCGCCCTTTCCGGACCGTTTCGTTACCGACAACGGCCGGCTTCTGATGTCGGCGGAGGATATTCAAGCGGGAAAATCGGGCTTTCAGAAAGCCGATCTCATGGACTACGGAAGTCTCTATGGCATGGGATCTTATTTCGGTCCGGACTATACCGCGCAATATCTCGTGCGGCTCGGCGCACTGACCGAAGAGAACATCGCGCAATCGACGGACGGAAAAACGCTCACCGCATTGAGCGCCGAGCGTACAGGCGGGATCCGCACGGCGATGCAGGCGCAACTGCAGCAGGTCGATCTCACGCAGCGTGCGGCGGTCATTCCGGACGCGCTGGCCGCCGCCATCACGACGTTGCAAAGCGAGATCGCCGAGCACCTGCGGCACGATGACTTCTCCAGGGGTTGGACTCAGGCCTACAGTCTCGACGTCCGGAGTGCGCGTCAGACAGCGGACTTTCTCATCTATTCTTCGCTGACGACGGTCGCGCGTCGGCCGGGTACGGCCACATCATGGACGCAGAATTGGCCCTATGAGCCGTCCGTGGGCAATACCCCGACGACCAGCACCTTCCATTGGACGTGGATCAGCTTCTGCTTCACGTTTTTTGCCTTCGGAGTCATCATCTGGATTTACGAGCTATATCTGAACGATCCGGACAATGCCCCCATGGATCCGGTGCTGGCGACATTTCGGCCTCTTACGTCCAGCCAACGCAAGGTTGGAAAGTATTTTTTGATCGTGGCCGCGGTGCTATTGCTGCAGATCCTGGCGGGATCGATCATGGCTCACTACTACACCGAACGAGCCAGCTTCTACGGCATCAAGATCGATTCGTTGCTGCCGTTCAATTTTCTACGCGATGTGCACATCCAAACCCCCATCGCCTGGATCGGGCTATCCTGGATAGGCACGGCCTTGTTCCTGGCACCGGCGATCAGCGGCCGTGAGGCGCCCGGCCAGAGCTTCCTCGTCGACTTCCTGTTTTGGGTCACGTTGCTCGTCGTTGTCGGCGCGCTGGCCGGCGATTACCTGGGCATCATGGGCTATATCCGCAGCGGGTGGTTCTGGTTTGGCAATCAAGGGCTGTCCTACATTCAGCTCGGCCGCTTTTGGCAGATCGGATTTTTCGTAGGTTTGGCACTGTGGAGCGTTCTTGTGTTTCGGGCATTGTGGCCGACGCGCGATACACTGTGGGTGGCGAGCCGGCAATTCTGGACGGCCCGCATCCGCCTGGAGCACCTATTGTGGGCCTCCACGGTCAACATTGCCGCGCTCTATGCGTTCGGCATGATTCCTCTCACGGGGGTCGAGAAATCCTTCACGATTTCGGACTTCTGGCGCTGGTGGGTGGTGCATCTTTGGGTGGAACAATCGTTCGAATTCTTTGCCGCAGCGATCACGGCGTATCTGCTGATGTCGGTAGGGCTGGTTTCGCGCAAGCTCGCCGAACGGTCGGTGTATTTGGAACTCATTCTGATCTTTCTGGGGGGAGTGCTCGGCACCGGACACCACTTGTATTGGGCCGGTGAGCCGGGCATGTGGGTACCGCTAGGCACCATGTTCTCGTTCATCGAAGTGCTGCCCTTGGTATTGCTGGTCATCGAAGCCATCAAGCATCATCGGTTGATCAAAAGTGATCCAACTTTCAAGTATGGGCTGGCGTATCTTTACGTCGTCGGGGCGGCCTTTTGGAATTTCTTGGGGGCTGGTGTCTTCGGCGGCGGCACGCTCAACGCGCCGCTGGTGAATTACTATGAGCACGGTACTTTTCTCACGCTGAATCACGCGCATACGGCACTGTTTGGTGCATTTGGCCTGCTCGGTCTCGGTCTGATCTATTTTTGCCTGCGCTACATTGCCGGTGATCGCTACGTATTCGGCGAGAAGCTGGGGCGTTGGGCGTTCTGGCTGTACAACGGCGGACTGCTGCTGTGGATCTTATTCAATTTCTTTCCGATCGGATGGCCTCAACTGGACGCCGTTTTCGAGCACGGGCTGGCGTATGCGCGAAGCCAGGCCTTCTACGATACGACGACGTTCTGGCAGTGGATGCGCCTTCCCGGCGATGTGGTGTTTGCATTGGGCGCATTGCTCATGGCCTGGGATTTCATCGTCAAATTAAGGCCCTTGTTCCCTCGGTTCATCGAACGACTGTTTCCGGCGAAGCTTGTGCCGCGGACGTGATGGTGGTGGATCCCAAGTATGACGGCGAAATCGCGTGCTTGATCGGCGCGGAACAGAGCAGAGGGGCGAACCGTCCGCGAGAGAGGGCCCGCGTCGGCGCAAACTGGCCGCACCGACCCGAAGAGAGTCGATCACCAATTGCTGATTGGAATTGATGGCGGCCATAATGGCCATCGAACGATGTAGCCAAAGTATTCCCACCGAAAGTTACCGCTAAAGCGTCACGCGACGATGCCACCCGGCGAAGCGGCAATACGAAGGAATTGGCCCAAACTCGTTATTGCGTAGATTAAATGCGATAACGCAAAAAGCGGGCGCGCGTCTATGCTGAGGCCGCAGCGTCGCAAGGTCGGGCTATCCAACAAACGGTAGACATTCGCGTTGTCGGCACACACCAAGAAGCGCGACCAGAGTTGTCTTGCGCCGAGCTTACATGAAGGCGAGTCGTTCCTCGTGCGGGAGGCCAGGGGTTTTAGCTGATGTTTGGCGGGTCACGCCAAAACCGCAAATTACGAGTAAGGGCGAGTTCAAAAACAATGAATAGAATTTCGAACGGGAGAGAAACACATGGCGATTTCAGCGACGAGGTTCAACGCCAATGGGCTGGCCGGCGGACCAACGTACAAACCGTGGTATCGAGGCAGACTCGCCAGCGCGGTTCTAATGCTCGGTGTAGGAATTCAGCTCTCCTGCCCAGCGCATGGTCAAGGTGGCGCCACTGTGCCCGCCGATTCACCCAATTCGGAGACTTCGCTGCTCGAGATCATCGTCACTGCGCGAAAACGGTCGGAAACGGTTCAATCGATTCCCGAGTCCATCGACGCATTCGGCTCGCAAGAAATCAGCGACGCACACATCACCAAGATCGATGACCTAGGGAATTTGGTATCGAACCTCAACATTACGACTCGCGCCGACAACACGCCCGATGTCGTTCATTCATTTCGAAACAGCCGGTACAGCCCATGGCGCGAGATGGACACCAAAACGCCGCCAGCCCGATCCATCAGCATTGCTTGGATGTGGGGCCCTGTCGCTTCACTTGTTGGTCCCGATGACAGTTCAAGTGGCAATCGTTGGGCGACGAAGTGCTGCCCGGACATTCTCCACAAACCACTTTTACCACCGAACCAAAGCGTATTCTTATCGTCTCTATAGATCGAGGTGATTGCGAAAACGGCTTTGGGCGCAGGCCGCAAGAGGCGCCCCGTAGGTACTTCAAGAGTGTCCGCACCAATGAAGATCTGGCGGTCTCCCGCGACGGCCGTACTGGTGGAATCTTGATAACTGGGCGGCGCTTTTATGGGGGTCAGGGCACTCGCTCTGAACTGATCGACTCCTTTCGTGGTGACGACCCAGGTGCTGCCCTCTCGATCCACTATCTCGTCGACGACTGAATCACCGGTCAATCCATCTTTCGATGAAAAATATTCAATGCGCTCAGGCACCGCGCGGCCTGGATCCATCGTTCTTTCGGGCCATTCGACTCGAGCCAATCCATCAAATCTTCCCGCGAGTAACGCATGACTGTCGTGGTGGCCGATGATTGACATCGCGCCAATGTCAATCGGAGGTATGTCTGGCCGTAATCGCGCCGAGGATGGATCGAGTGCACGAACCGGTGCGTCCGGGGCTCCGAACCATACCATGCCGTCGGGCGTTTGCACGATAAACTTGACCGTCCATGTCACATCGGAAACAGTCCGAAATGCATGCTCTCCGCTACGCAGGTAGAGGAGGCCGGTTTGGGTTCCGACCCACAGCGTCCCGTTCCCGTCCATGAAGATCATGGTCGTTGGCGAGCGACCCGAGTATTGCCAATCCTTGTCCAGTGTCGTCCACACGTTCCCTTGGAATACTCTAAGGGTGGACGTGGACCCCACCTGCGCCCAGACCGTCCCGTCCTTGCCGATCGCGAAACGCACAATCGAAGCCCGGCCAAAGCCCGCGCGCTCTCCGTAGTTGGTATTTCGACCTCCTTTCAAGAAGCTGACGCCGACGCGGCCATATCCGAGCCACAGCCCCCCGTCGGAGGTGGCCGCGATTCCCGTCAATTGAGTTCCGGGAAATGGATCGCCCGACGCCGGTTGATAGCGATCGAACGACTGTCCGTCAAACCGGTACAGGCCGTCGTCCGTCGCCAGCCACAGGAAGCCGTCCGAGGTCTGAGCTATGCCGTGAATGTTCCGTGGTGCGCCATCACGAACCGTCCAACGCGCGTGATACATCTGGGCGAGCGTCTGGCCGGCGATCGCCGGCATCGATTGGGCAAGCAGGCTGATGGTGAGGAGCACAAGGACTCTCAGCAGACTCCAGATCCGTGGATATCGATGGCGCGCTAAAACCTCGATGAGTATCGATCTGCGAATATGTTTTGATCTACCGATTCCCATGGTGAATTCTAGCCCGTTCTCCGCGGGTTCTTCCTGAAACGTGCCCGTATTAATTAATAGAAAACAATCCGCACCGCCGCCCTTGAAAGAGCCCCTTGGCATCATTCCGTTCGAGCCTATCCAGGCGTCAGCCGGCGATCTTATGCTGCCGCCGTGCAAAGACTATTCTCCATGTTTCCGGGTGGCGCGGCTGGAGTCGCTCTGCTGGTTCTGCGGCTATGCTGTGCAAGTGCGATTTTGACGATGGCTTTCAGTCGAGGACTATCAGTGGTTCCGAGCTGGACGGCCGTCGGTTTGGCTTTGCTTGCGCTATTGATGGTCGCCGGAGCACTGACGCCCCTGGCCTGCGCGGTCGGCGCCTTGGTGGAGGCTTCGTATCTGCTGCATGGCCATGGAATGGACCCGCGCTGCGTTGTATTTGCGCTCTTGGTGACAGTCGCCCTAGGTCTCCTGGGTCCCGGGGCGTTTTCCGTCGACGCGAAGCTTTTCGGTCGACGCCGGATTATTTCCCATGGCGACTGATCCCGTGTCCCAACACCCCGACCCGGTCATTGTGGAAACTAGGACACGCGCTCCTCGGTATTGGCGACGAGTCAAACCCCCTCTTAAGAGCCAGTTCAATTCAGGCAGTTCGGGTCTCTCGCCCAGTTGACGGTCACGTTAACTTATCACCCACGGTGGCGGCCCCCGCAGCAGCCGTGTCTACGAGTCACCAGCACTCGGCGCGGTTTGGATTTCTTGGCCCTCTTAAGCTACATGAGGAATTAATATGCATCTTTCGACGGTTGGATACGTTCACACGTTCTTCGGTCTCGTTGGTGTCGTGCTCGCATTGTATATGCTCATTAGGAGCCGGAGGATTGACCCAAATAGCTCCGCTGGAATGGCTTGCTTCGTTGCGGTAACGGTCAGCTGCATTTTGGTGTCTGCTCTGCCGCGAAACGCTCCGGGTTTTGATCCTGTTCCTGGTTACGTATTGACTCTCTTAACTTTAACCTCTTTGTTTCTGGGCTTCTTCATTCGCTTTTCCAAACTTCGTGCCAGCAGGTTCATCGAGGCCTTGGGACTCTCTGGAAGTCTATTTTTCTCGATGGTGCCGGCTATCAACGAAACTCTAACGCGACTCCCAGTGGGCGCGCCGTTGGCCTCGTCGCCGCAGGATCCTCTCGTCTTGAAATCATTAGGCGTAATGGCTGTTCTTGTTTTGGCGCTTTGCGTCGCACAGGTCGTAAATATTAGAAAATCAGCGCCGACAGCGTTGCCAAGCTGCGGATCTTGATCGGCAGCGCCCATGCCTGAAGAAAGCCGATGCCCGGTGTACGAGTGTGGCCGGTGGCAGCTAGATCTCGCGCGGCGTGAACTGCGGGCGCGTGGAGTCCCGGTTCCTCTGGGGAGCCGAGCGTTGCAGATCTTTGCGGTTCTGGTTGAGTCGGCCGGGAAACTCGTCGCCAAGGACGAGCTCATGGCTCGTGTCTGGCCGGGCGTGATCGTCGAGGAAAATACGCTGGAGGTCCATATCTCTGCGATCCGCAAGGCGCTTGGGCCCGATCGCGGAACGCTGAGGACGACCTTCGGTCGGGGCTATCGCCTCATGGAAGACTGGGCGATTCGCAAGCAGAGCACGCCGGCAGATTCGGCTGCTCTCGATCCCACGCGAATTGCCGTCCAATCGTTTCTGACCAATGTGCCCGCGGCGACGTCTGAGGTTGTCGGCCGAACCGTGCAGGATGGTGCCACTACACCTGGAACGGTCCACGTCACCGGGCCCGCCGTCCCGGTTCGTTGCCTGTTTCGTGGGCCGTACGATGTCTTGCATCTTCACGTACCCAACAATCCAATCGCCGAATGCGTCCTCGACATGACCGGCCGTACAATGCCGGTGCTGGGCTCAAACGGCGTTCCACGCAGGGATACAACGGTCGATGCACTGTCGCGCGCCTTGCTTGATGCCGACCGAGTCGGTGGGTCGTTCGGACAGCTCTATGCGGACTGCATCGGCATTGCCATCATTGCAAGGCTTCTCGCCTCGGCAAATCGCCTTGCCGGGCGACCGAAGGTGAGTGCGCTTGCGCGATGGCGACTGAAGCGAGCGATCGATTATTTCGAGGCCCAGATCGGCAAGCCCGTGAGCCTCGCCGCTGTTGCCTCCTCGGCCGACCTAACGCGCATACATTTCGCTGCGCAATTTCGGGCTGCCACGGGTCTGAGGCCTCACGAATACCTCTTGCGCCGGCGGATTGAGCGCGCTCAGGAGATGCTCGCCGAGACCGGCATGTCGCTGGTGGATATCGCGCTATCGGTCGGGTTTCAAACCCAGTCGCACTTCACCAGCGTCTTCAAACGCTACGCGGGGCAGCCGCCGCGTGCGTGGCGCGAGTCGCGCGGCTGCCCTCGTCTCTGATGAGCCGGCTCAATAACAATGACGTGTCCGCCGCGGCCATCAAGCTGGATGCCAAGCTCCGTTCCTTGGCGGTGCTCGCAACCGGGGTGGCCGGCTGATATCGACAGCGGAAGCAACGCCGTACGAACGGAAAGTTTTCTCAGAACCCCTGGAGGATGATTATGAACGCACTCACTACCGCGAACCGCGAGGTCGCCACGCTGGAGACAGCGCCCACCCGTTACGTCGAAGGCCGCGGGATCCGCTTCGCCTATCGCCAACTCGGCCCGTCGACCGGAACGCCGCTGGTTCTGCTGCAGCACTTCTCGGGCAACATCGACGCCTGGGACCCCGCCGTCGTGAACGCCCTGGCGGTCGATCGTCCCGTGATCGCCTTCGACAATGCCGGCGTCGGCCGCTCGACCGGTCAAACCCCTGACAATATTGCGGCCATGGCCCGCGACGCCGTCGCCTTCATGGAGCTGCTCGGCTTCTCCAAAGTCGACCTGCTGGGCTATTCCCTCGGCGGCTGCGTTGCCCAGCAGATGGCGGCCGAGCACGGCCCGCTGGTCCGCAAGCTGATCCTCGTCGGCACCGCGCCGCAAGGCGGTGAAGAGCACCTGATGGCGGTCCTCAAGGAGGCATTCTCCCACACCGAATCGCCGGATCCGCGGCTGCCGCTGTTCTTCACCCAATCGGCCGCCAGCCAGGCTGCCGGCAAGGCGTTCCTGAACCGGGTCTATGCCCGCAAGGAAGATCGGGACATCGATAGCGGCAGTGCCGTGACCGATCCGCAGGCCAAGGCGCTGATTACCTGGTGCGCCACGCCCGATCCCGAGCACGCCATCCTGCGCGCCATTACCCAGCCCGCCCTCGTGATCAGCGGCAGCGACGACACCATGCTGCCGGCGGACAATGCCTATATGATGTTCAAGGGTCTGAGCAACGCGCAGCTGATCCTCTATCCCGACTCCGGCCACGGCACCCTGTTTCAATATCACGAGTTCTTCGTCAGCCACGTCCAGACCTTCCTGGACGCGCAGCCGACGGCGGGGGTCTATGATGTTTAGGCGATTCTCAGGGGTAGCCGCTCTGCTTCGCGCGAGTTGCCGATATCGACAAGGTTGCTCAGAGCCCCGATGACCACCTGCTGCGTCTGATCAAGAAGGTGAGCGCTTGAGGCGCTCACCTTCGCAGGACGAGTGCGGAACCACATCGGTTTGCCCGAACGTGGCCGATCATAGGTTTCGTCTCGTAGGAATTCCTACCGTTTCAAATGGGTATCCTTCTTTCCGGAGAGGCTGCGTCGGGATCCGGGACGGAATCCGCAATCGGCGCCGCAGGGTGCCGCACCTCCGCCCACCACTTCCACAAGACGTAGATTGCGGGGTATATCAACAGCTCGAGGATCGAACTGGTAACGATGCCGCCGACCATTGGGGCGGCAATTCGCTTCATCACGTCGGAACCCGCTCCGCTCGACCACATAATCGGTAGAAGTCCGAGGAGGATCGCAAATACCGTCATCATTTTGGGTCGCACGCGCTGGACAGCGCCCTCCATGACGGCGCCCTCGAGATTCTCGAGGGTCTTCATCCGCCCTTCGCGTTGCCAACGCGCGTAGGCGACGTCCAGGTAAAGCAGCATGACCATGCCAGTCTCCGCATCGACTCCGGCCAAGGCAATGATGCCGACCCATACGGCGACGCTTAAGTGATAACCCAAAATCCACAGCAACAAGAAGGCGCCCACCAGGGAAAACGGCACGGCACACAGAACGATCAGAACCTTGCCCAGCGACTTGCCATTGAAATACAGCAGCACGGCAATGATTAGGAGAGTGATCGGGATGACGTACATCAGACGTTGCCCCGCCCGCTGCATGCCCTCGAACGCGCCGCTCCATTCGAGACGGTAGCCGGTCGGCAGCTTCACCATTTTGGCGACGGCTTTGCGCGCATCGTCCATGTATCCGCCCGTGTCGCGTCCGGCGAGATCGACGTAGACATAGCCCACGAGTTGCGCCGCCTCACTTTTGATCGCCCCGGGGCCATCGACGAACCGCAGATCCACCAGTTCCCCCAGCGGCACTTGTGCACCATTGGGTGTCGCCACGAGCACTCGCCGCAAGGAGCCAAGATCGTCCCGCAATTCCCGACCATACCGGACGTTCACGGGATAGCGCTCCCGACCTTCGATCGTTTGGGTCACGTTGGCGCCGCCGACCGCGGCCATGATGGTGTCCTCCACATCCATCACCGACAATCCATAGCGAGCGATCGCCTCACGATTGACGTCAAAGTCCAGGTAGTACCCTTGGCTCACACGCTCCGCAAACGCGCTCCGCGTCCCGCGAACCGTGCGCACGGTAGCCTCTACTTGCGAAAGTATTCGGGCGAGTTCGGTCAGATCTGGGCCGAATACTTTCACCCCTATGGGTGTTCGGATACCTGTCGAGAGCATGTCGATCCGTCCCTTGATCGGCATCGTCCAGCTGTTGGAAAACCCCGTCATCTTCTCGCGCAATGCTTTGTCCATCTCCGCGACGAGCTTCTCGGGGGTCATGCCGCTGCGCCAAGCGGTAGGCGGCTTGAGGTTCACGACGGTTTCGACCATTTCCAAGGGAGCGGGGTCGGTGGCTGTCTCGGCACGCCCGGTCTTGGCAAAGACACTCGCCACTTCCGGAATATCCATCAGAATCCGGTCCTGCTCCTGGATGGTGCGCGTCATCGTCTGAATCGAAGCGCCCGGCAAGGTCGCCGGCATGTAGAGGATGGTCTCCTCCCAGAGTGGCGGCATGAACTCGCTGCCGAGACTCAAGTAGACCGGGACGATGCACGCAATGGCGATCAAAGCGATGACGATCATCGAGTAGCGGTGCTTTAGGGCCAGCTTGGCAACGGGTTCGTAAACCCGGATCAGGAACCGATTGATCGGATTCTTCTCCTCCGGGGAGATCTTCCCTCGGATCAGGAGCGTCATCAAAAAGGGCGTCACCGTAATCGACAAGAGTGCTGCAAAGAACATGCTGGATGACTTGGTGAAGGCCAGCGGCTTGAAAAGCCGTCCTTCCTGGTCTTGAAGAAAGAAGACGGGCAAAAAGCTCACCGTAATGATCAAGAGCGAGAAAAATAGCGATGGCCCCACCTCTTTGCCGGCATCGATCAGCACTTCAAGATGCGGGCGTTGTGCCTCCTTGGGTTTGACTTGCTCCCGTTCTAAATGCTTATGAGCGTTCTCGATCATCACAATGGCGGCGTCGACCATCGCACCGATGGCGATCGCGATGCCTCCCAAGCTCATAATGTTGCTGGTGAGTCCGATCCACCGCATCGAGAGCATGGCCAAGAGCACCGCGAGGGGCAGCGTGATGATGGCGACCAAGGCGCTCCGCAGCCGAAAGAGAAAGACGACGCAGACCAGGCTTACAATCAGGCTTTCCTCGAGCAGCTTGCCGCGCAGCGTTTCCACTGAATGTCGGATCAGCGTCGAGCGGTCGTAGGTCACCACCAGCTGCACACCCTCCGGGAGGGAGGGCTGAACGGTATCCTTGATCACCTGTTTGACGTGGGCCAAGACGTCATACACACTCTCCCCGTAACGAACCACGACGATGCCACCGGCGGCATCGCCCAAGCCGTTGAAGTCCACGGCGCCGCGACGAATATCCGGTCCGAGCTGCACGAATCCGACATCCCTGACGAGAATGGGGGTCCCATCGACCTCCGCTCCTAACGACACCATTTCGAGGTCGGCAGCATTGCGCAGGTACCCCCGGCCACGCACCATGTACTCCCGGCCCGTGAACTCCAAAACCCGGCCGCCCACTTCCTGATTGCTGCGTCGGATCTGTTCGACGACCTGATTGATCGAAATCTTGTGGGCTTGGAGTTTATTGGGGTCGATGGTGACCTGGTACTGCTTGACGAATCCGCCGACGGAGGCGACTTCGGCGACGCCCGGGACGGCGCGCAGCTGATACTGAACCTGCCAGTCCTGGAGCGTGCGCAACTCTGCGAGCGAATGCTTGCCGGTTTTGTCGATCAGAGCGTATTCCAACGCCCAGCCGACTCCGGTCGCATCGGGCCCGAGCTGCGGAGAGACTCCCTGTGGCAGCTTGCCTGCCATGCCGCTCAAGTATTCGAGTACCCGGCTGCGCGCCCAATAAAGATCCGTGCCGTCCTCGAAGATGACATAGATCAGCGAGGAACCGTAAAAGCTATTGGCTCGGACCGCCTTGACCTTCGGCGCCGACAGCAGCTGCGTCACGATGGGATACGTGATCTGATCTTCGATGATGTTGGGGCTGCGATCCGCCCAATCGGTGGCAACGATGACCTGGACGTCGGAGAGATCTGGGATGGCATCGAGCGGGGTGGTGAACGTCGCCCAAACGCCGCCACCGATGGCCACGACCACCAATATCAGCATGAGGAACGGGTTCCTCGCACTGAACTCGATGATGCGAGCGATCATTTCTTGTCGCTGGCCTTGGGGGCGGCCATCCCTGGCATGTCCGCCATGCTACCGGCACCGGCTTCCAAGCGGCTTTCCGAGTCGATGAGGAAGTTGCCGGAAGTGACTACCTCATCGCCAGCCTTCAGGCCCGCTAGTACCTCGAAGCGATCAGCGAACCGGGTCGGGCTGATTTTGACGACGACCGGTGAAAAGTGTCCACCGGACACGACTCGGTACGCAATGTCGCGGTCCCCCGTGCGGATAACCGCGGAGGCCGGGATCGTCAAGCCAGACCCCATCGCATGCGAGATGATGACATCGCCGAACATGCCAGGTAGCAAGGTGCCGTCCGGATTCGGCAGCTCGATGCGCACTTGCACCGATCGCGTGGTCTCATCGACCACAGGATCGATAAACACCACTTTTCCGGTGAGCGTTCGCTGTGACGATGAAGGAAATGACACGGTTGCCGGCATCCCGATCGCTACATGTGGCAATTCATACTGGAAGATCTTCGCCTGCATCCACACCGTCGAGAGGTCCGCGACGACGAACAGATCGTTTTGCATCGTCACGTACTGGCCGGCAAAGGCGGTCTTCTGTAGCACCGTACCCGAGATCGGGCTCCGCAAGAGGAGGGACTTGCCCGCATTGCCGGTTTGCTCCAACTTCCCGATCTCATCTTTCGGGATGTCCCAGAGTTCCAACCGCCGGCGGGCGGTATCCACCACGGTTTTCTGATCGCCTTCGCTGTCGAGGCCGGATTTCGCAACCCGCAACGCGGATAGGAATTCTCGCTGCGCCGCGAAGAACGTAGGACTGTAGATCGACAGCATCGGCTCGCCGGCCCTGACCTTTTGGCCGTTGTAGGCGACGAACAGCGTTTCGACCCAACCTTCGGTCTTCAAATGAACGTGCGCCACCCGCGTCTCATCGGGCCGGACGATGCCGACCGCGCGGATACTCATGGTGAGGGGTGTTTGCTCGACCTTCCCCACAGTCACCCCGATGCGCTGTTGCACGTCTTGATTGACATTGATGTCGGCATACCCCGACGGCGGCGCCGAGGGCGTCGTTGATGGCGACGCGGGTTTCGATGTCTTCGACATGTCCATGCCCGGCATATTGTCCGGCATCGCATTCGTTGACCCCAACTGTTCGGTCCCGTATACATGTCGAACATCTCCTACGATCACCGCCCCGACCAACGCGATCGCCACAAGGCTTGCTTTTGTGTTCGTTGCCATGAGAGTTCTTCGTTACTCCGTTCTCGCCGTATCGACAGTCGTCGGAACGCCCGCCGTTGCTTGCCCACCCAGCGTTTCGATATCGACGCCGGCCAGGGCCTCCAGCTCGGCGAGACGCTCCTCACGTTCAATTTGAGACTGCGCGACCATGCGGCGCACGGAAATGAACATCCGCTCGCTGTCAATCAGGTCAGCGAACACGATCGTTCCGGCGGCATAGGCGTTGCGCGAACTGCTAACGAGCTGCCGTGCAGCGGGCACGACCCTGGCTCGGTACAACTGGGTTTCTCGCTCGGCATTTCGCATCAGGTACAGGTCCGCGACGAAGCGGGCGGCGCGGTCTTGGGTCGTTTGGCGAAGCATCGCTTCGCTCGAGCGGGTCATCGACTGTGCCTCGTCGATGGCGGCCCGAATCGCTGGCAGCTTGGTCGGTACCATCAACATCGCCCCCAACGACTGCGAGATGCTCCCCGTGATGCTCGCCGAGGGGATGATGTCCGGCAGATACGCGAGCCTTGCCAGTTCCACCGCATCGGTCCGGCCTGCCACCTGCTGGGCGAGGGCAGCGAGTTCGGGATTCTGGGCAACCGCCAGGGCAATGAGCGCTGCGTCATCGGCAGCCACTGGCCGAGGAGCCGGCAAATCAGGTGACAAACCGAGCGGTGCGGAAGGCTCGCGTCCCAACATACCATTGAGTTCCCCGCGCATCGCCATGGCCTTGGCTTCCAGTCCGGCGAGATCGTTTTGTGCGGTCTCTGATTCGATCAGCGCTTTAAAGAGATCCTGCATCGGTCCGCCGGCCTCGGCCCGATCGGAAGCAGAGTCCGAGAGCAGCTTCAAGAAAGTCAGATTGTCCCGCTCGATGCGGATGAGTTCCTCGGTGAGCGCCAGGTCCAGATAGGCCTCCAGCACTCGGCGCTGCAGTTCAAATTTGACCGCGCGAAATCGATCGCCCGCTTCCCTGGCAGCGTCCAAAGCGAGTTTGCCCGTGGTGCGGGTTTTAACCGGAAGCGATAAGTTCATCGACTGATCGAAACCGGCGCCAATCGTGGTCCGGTCCCAGGTCTTCATGCTCCCGGGAGAAAACATGTAACTGAACGAGAGTGCGACATTCGAATTGGGCCAGGTTGCCACCTGGTCGATCCGGGCAAATGCCGCCTTCCATTCGAAATAGCTCGATTCCAACTCGCCGTTGGCGAGAAAAGCTCGGCTGAGCACGTCTTGCCAAGTGGCGACGGCCGGCAATTCCGGTATCTGGCGCGCCTCGATTCGCGGCTCAAAGGGCGGCGAGGCTGTGTTTAACTTCGCCTGCTCATCCCGCGTTCCGTGCGGCGCCAAGACACAGCCGCTAAGTCCCGTCGCGAGACCTAAGGTGAATATCAGAACGCGGTAAGTGTACGGCGAAACGGTACCGCACCCGCTTCGAGTTCGACGCAGATCGGATGGGTTCCGAGCGCCGCGCATTCTTAAATTCGCGCCACTCGAAGACGAAGCGCGTTGCCGATCACCGACACGGAGCTCAAGCTCATGGCGGCAGCAGCGATGATGGGACTCAAGAGAAGTCCGAAAGCGGGATACAACACCCCGGCAGCCACGGGTATCCCGATGACGTTGTAAACGAACGCCAGAATGAGATTCTCGCGGATATTGCGCATGGTGGCGCGACTCAAGGCCCGGCCGCGCGCGATGCCGGCGAGATCGCCTTTGACGAGCGTGAGGCCGGCGCTTTGCATGGCAACATCGGTACCCGTGCCCATCGCAATACCGACATCGGCTTCGGCCAGCGCGGGAGCGTCATTCACACCATCCCCGGCCATCGCAACCACACGCCCTTCGCTCTTGAGTCGCCGAACGATGGCGTTTTTTTGATCGGGCAGTACGTCCGCTTCCACTTCGGTGATCCCGAGCTTCGCTGCGACCGCCTGCGCCGTGGTTCTGTTGTCGCCCGTCAACATGACGATTCGTATTCCCTCACTGCGTAGAGCGGCCAGCGCGGCCATTGTGGTCGCCTTGATCGGATCAGCGACGGCGATGATGCCTGCCGGCTTTTCATCGACTGCCACGAAGAGGGCCGTGGCGCCGTCCTTGCGCAGGGTGTCGGCGCGAGCCTCAAGCTCGGTGCTCGCCACCCCTAGGTCCTTGAGCAGCGCGGCGTTGCCGACGGCGACACTTCGATCCCCGCTGGTCCCGGTCACGCCCTTGCCCGTGACGGAAGCGAAATTCGTGACTTCTTGCAGGGTTATTTTGCGTTCCACTGCCGCTGCCAGAATGGCGGCGGCGAGCGGATGTTCGCTGGATTTTTCCAGACTCGCGCCCAGCGAAAGGACGGTGGCTTCGTCAAATCCCGCAGCGGCTACGACCGCCGTGACCCGCGGTTTACCCTCCGTGAGGGTGCCGGTTTTATCGACCACCAGGGTATCAACCTTCTCGAACCGCTCGAGCGCTTCGGCGTTTTTGATGAGGACGCCAGCGCTGGCACCTTTGCCCACGCCGACCATGATGGACATCGGGGTTGCGAGCCCGAGCGCGCAGGGGCACGCAATGATGAGCACCGACACGGCGGCAACCACCGCCAGCCCCAGCGCAGGAGCGGGTGCCCAGATCATCCAGGCTGCAAACGCGATGGCCGCCGAGGCCATGACCGCCGGAACAAACCAGGCGGCAACGACGTCGACGAGACGTTGGATGGGGGCGCGGCTGCGCTGCGCTTCGGCGACCATGTGCACGATACGAGATAGCATGGTATCGGCGCCGATCTTCTCAGCGGTGATCACGAGCGTGCCGGTCCCGTTGATCGTGCCGCCGATCACTTTGGCAGCGGACGACTTTTCGACCGGCATCGACTCGCCGGTCACCATCGATTCGTCGACGGAACTCGTTCCCTCCGTCACGGACCCGTCTACCGGAACCGCTTCACCTGGGCGCACCCGCAGTCGATCGCCGACGTGGACTTGATCGAGGGACACCTTCTCGTCGGTACCATCCGCACGAAGGCGCCGCGCGGTCTTCGGGGCCAACTTCAGAAGTGCCCGAATGGCGCCGCCGGTCTTCTCCCTCGCGCGCAATTCAAGCACCTGACCCAGCAGCACGAGGACCGTCACCGCCGCCGCCGCTTCGTAGTAGACCGGGATCATGCCGCCATGCTGACGAAGGCCTGCGGGGAATAACGCGGGGGCAAACGTTGCCACCAAACTGTACAAATAAGACGCCCCTACCCCTAACGCAATCAAGGTGAACATGTTGGGCGAGCGGTTCAGAACCGAGGCCCACGCTCGTTGAAAGAACGGCCACGCACACCACAGCACAATGGGCGTTGCGAACGCGAACTGAATCCAAATCGAGGCCGCCATAGACACGTAGTGGTCCAAATTCAGCACAGACAGGTGGCCGCCCATCTCCAAAACAAAGATAGGCGTGGCGAGGACAGCGCCGATCACGAAACGCCGGGTCATATCCTTGAGTTCAGGACTCGTGCCTTCTGCCTCCGGAACGCGCTCCGGCTCAAGTGCCATACCGCAGATCGGACAACTGCCGGGCGCATTACGCCGGATCTGCGGATGCATCGGACAGGTATAGATCGTTCCCGCGGTTAGGGGTGCCATCTGAGCTCCCGGCACGCTGGGAACGCCTTTGTCGGCAGGTTTCAGAAACCGACCGGGATCCGCTAGGAACTTCGCCTTGCAACCGTCGCAGCAGAAATAGTGCGTTTGCCCATCATGCTCCACCCGATGTTTCGCAGTGCCAGGGTCCACGAGCATGCCGCACACGGGATCACGCGCGTCGCCCGCAGCGATCGACACCGCCACTCCCTTCGCCGCATCCGAGTCATTGGCCGCTTGTGTACAGCAACAAGCTCTTTGGGTTGTCGGCGTCATGGACTGTCCTTAGGTGTGCTGTACGGGCAGTATAGGGTAGTCTACGCTCCGTACCTAGGTACGGAGTCAAGTCATGCCCAAAACAGTCGTCAATCGGGTTCCCGCTACAGTCCCATTCCATTCAGACGCCGCCGAAGTGACTATTGGGAAGCTCGCTCGGGCGGCCGAGGTGGGGGTCGAAACCGTACGGTACTACCAGCGACGTCGTCTGTTGGCTGTCCCACATAGCGCTGGCGGCGTGCGGCGCTATCCGCTCGCTACGATCGACCGGATTCGGTTCATTAAGCGTTCGCAAGATCTTGGCTTCAGTCTCGATGAAATTCGCGAACTGATGCGTTTGGAGCAGGGCGGCGGTCGCGGTTCCATTCGCAAGATTGCCGAAGCCCGACTGACCAGTATCCGCGAGAAGCTCGCGACGTTACAGCAGATGGAGAAGGTGCTGTCCGCGCTACTCTGCGAATGTGAACATACGGCTATGGCGGAGCCGTGTCCCATCATTGCTGCGTTGAGCACTGATCGGCCCTCAAGGCCGCATGCCGGCCGGCGATGTACCCCTGACACGTGGCGCGGGCCAAGCCGTGCTGGCTGAATCCGCCCGCCGATTCTCCGCCGCAGTAAAGACCGGGTATGACCCGGCCGTTCATGTCCATTACACGGCAGTGCGCATCGATCCGCAGACCCGCGCGCGAGTCGTGGATCACCGGTGTCGCCCAGGCGGCGTAGAAAGGCGGTGAGGCGATCTTGTGCAAGGGCCGGACCTTGCCGAAGTCCTCGTCGGTACCCGAATCCACGAACGAGTTGTAGCGCGCCACCGTCCGTAGCAAATTCTCCGGCGGCATGGGTACACGCTGGTGGGGCATGACGATCTTCGTGGCGAGTTCGGCCAAGGTATCGGCGCTGAAGAAGAAGCCCGCGGCGACATCGACATGGGGCGGCGCCGGCACCCAGTTCTCCCGGACCACCGCATCCGCGTCGAAGATCGCCCAAATCGGACCGCCGCCGTTGGGGCCATCGCCGATCCCGGCCATTGCGGCGTTGATCCAGTTGTTGGGCTTGTAGGCCACGTTCTTGGCGTTGAGATAGCTGCCCTCGACGTACGGCGTGATCGAACCGTAGTCGTTGGCGGTGAAGCCGAAGCCCGTCTCGTCGTAGAACCGCCGGCCGAGCATGTTGACCATGATGGTGTCCTGCCAGTTGAGCACGGATAGCCCCGAGGCGCGGGCGCGGCCGAACACGGGGCTGCCCGGCATCCATTTCACGCTCGCATAGCCATACTGGCTGCCGATGGTCCCGGGCTTCGTGAGTCGGATGCCGAATTCGCCCGTCTGATTGTAAAGACCCCACAGCGACGCGCCGACGGCCATGGCCGCAAGCTCGCCGCTGGCATCCTGATCCGACCACGGCATCCCGCCGATGCCGCAATATTCCTCCGTCAGGCGCGGATCGAACATGCGCCGGAAATTCACGTTCCCCGACGACCCGCCGGTGGCGATGATCACCGCCTTACGGGCGCGAATGTCGAACCTGGCACCCTGGTGCTCGACGGCGATTCCGAGTACCCGACGCGCCGCCGGAGTCTGACGATGCAGCCCAACCATCGAGTGCCCGAGCAAGATCTGCACGCCGGCCTTCCTGGCCGCCGCTTCCAAGGGACGCATGAGTCCGCTGCCCGAAGAATAGGAGCTTCGCATGGCCGGGGAGACCGGCTCGCCGGTGTGCACCAGGGGCCAGTCCATCACGGCGGCATGCATTTCGCGCGGCGCTGAGTTGCCGACCGACTCGCCGCCTGCGGCGTCCGGCGGCTTGTCAACGAACACCACGCCATGGGCAACCAGCCATTCGTAGGCGACCGCACTGTTGTCGGCGAACGCTCGGATGATCTCTCGATCGTTGTAACGGTAATCGGGAAAGCCGTTCGGTTCGACCACCGACCAGTCGGTGAGGTCTCGGAACACCAGGTCCGGCGAATCATCGATGTCATATTTCTTCTGGGCGCTGGTGCCGCCGCCCAGCGGAACGTTGCCCGCGCTCGTGATGGCGTGGCCGCCGATATCGCCCTGTGCTTCGACCACGATGACGGACGCGCCGGCCTCACGCGCGGCGATGGCCGCCGGCAGTCCCATCGCACCGGCCCCGACCACGACAACGTCGGCCTCGTGCCTCGAGCCGACCGCAGATCCCGTGGCTTGGGCGAAGTCCGCAGGAAGCGTAGCGGCCGCGCCCGCCATCGTGGAGGTCAGGAGAAACCTCCGCCGCGAAAAATCCAGTTCGTCTTCCATGCCCCGTTATCATCCGCGGCGTTCCGCGAGTCAATCGGGACATCCCGTAGGGGCCGGTCCAATTACTGATATCGGCCGGCACGCTCCCCTGGGACGGCGGGCGATTCCGAATGTGCGGGTCCACCCCTCGGAAAGCGCGGGCGCTCACGCTCGACGTAACGAACGCGGCGCAAGAACGATATCGACCGCTGGCGGCAGACGAGTCTGGCGGCGGACTTTCAGGGTGCGTGACAAGGGAACTCTATATGAACTTGCCGGTGCGCTTGGCGGCACGCGCCGGACTCAAGCCCAAATTGAAATTGACTGCATGAGGCCGGGAAGCCGGTTGATGTCCCCCTCTCAAGGAATGAGCTTACGCAGTGCCGGCGTCGAGACATCGTCAATATGCCGAAATGCGGGCGTGATCTTCTCGATTTGATCGGGAGGCACTTTGTACTCTTCGAAGCGCGCCTTCCAATTGCGCACGGTCCCCCAAATTCTCGCGATGCTCCCGGCGGCGGCCTTTGCGGATAGCGTGAATATCTCGCGACCAGCGAATGCGTTGTCGAGAGTTGCGACCCTGCCTTCCGGCCCCACTCCCAGGTGCAAGCGCCGCTCGGACGCCGAACTTGCCCGCGGCATCACATCGTACAGCGGGCTGAGCCGCCACCCCCGAAGATGCGGGTCCCAAACAAAGCCGTGGTTGCGCAGATGATCGTCATCGTTGCTGACGAAGATGTTGAAGACCAAACGTTCGAACAGTTCGCGGTTATTTTGTCGAATCACACGCGGATGGCAGTAGCGTCGAATCGCTTGCGCCAAATCTGCATAGGACTTGTCCGGTGATTCCATCTCATCGCATGCCACAAGCGTGAGACCGCTGACGAACCCCAAACGCTTCTCCACCAATCCGGCCGCCGGAGCCGTGCTGAGCAGATCCTCCGGCAACGGGGCGTCTTCATCTGGCTTCGCCCAATATCGATCGAATCGGCGGATGAGCATCACGGCACGGGCACCCAGGTGAATCAGCCTGACTGGCGGAACGGTTAGACCTGCCGCGGCCGCCAGTTGCAGAGTCGCGGTCTCAACGACAGGAACGACCAGCGCATCCCTCTGGCTTTGGAACTTTGCCAGCCACAACACCTGCTCGTTGTCACGAACCGTTGCCTTCGGGCGTGCACCTCCTAGCGGGCTGCCTTCGGCAAAAATGTCTTCGAGATTTGCAGGGACGGGTAGACCCTCATCGATGCGCTGGGCAGCCTCCATCAGGTACTGCAGATTATCCCAAGTGCCATAGCCCAGCGTGCTGTCCGAGTTTCGGGAGGGGCGAATGTCGAGTGCCCCCACGCGCTGGCTGCCTGCATGGAGCAGATAAGTAGACTCTGGCAGGCTATTCGCGGGTACTTTCAGTCGAGACTCGATCACCCGGCGGCCCCAGGCATCGGGTGCGGCATCGCGAATCCCGCCGAACATTGAGAGGTTGTTGGGTGGGAAGAGGGCTTTACCGCGCACTGCGTTCTTGTCCCGAAGGCTTAAGCTCACCGGATCGACTTCGAGAGCGCCGGGACGTTCCAGGTATCGAGTCCCGTAGGCGAATGTTGAGGCCAACAGCTTTTCTCCGTCCTCCGTCAAAGTGAGCTGGCCGCAAGGTGCCCAGTGCGTATCGATGTAGGCGAAGACATACAGTCTCTGTTCCGTCGCGGTCATGGCTAAAAGTCGATCTCATCCAGTTCGCGCTTCGTGAGCTCCGTTGCCCGGCGCCGCTGTTCTTTGGCGCTGAGGGCAGCCAAAGCAGGATCCGTTTCAGACAAGAGATCGAGCAGCTTCTTGCCCGGCACAATGGCATCCAAATAACGCAGGAGCTGGCCCATGGCGATTCCGGGATCGCCTTTTTCCAGCCGATACGCCGTATTTCGTGATAGGCCCGCCCGCAGCGCCGTTTGGTCTTGCTTCATGCCTCGAGCGATCCGCAAGCGTGCGAGGGCCGCCCCCAGCCTTTTCGCCTCGGCGGCCAGGGTTGGGTCCAGGACTGCGGATTGGGTGACTTTCATGCTCGTTTAATCAATCATTAAACAGATATTACTCGATTAATCGAGCATGAATCATAAGGTTTGCGATGACCCAAGTCAAGTGGTATGCCTCTAAAATCAATTATTAAGGCAATAAGGATCGATTAATCGATCAAAATGCGTAGCCTCCCCGCCCCTTGATATGTTCGCGCAGGGCGGCGAAGACCACCAGCCCTGGTGCGTTGCGTGCATATTCCATCGATCGTGGACGGTGATTTCAGTCTATCGTGGACAGCGCCGGGGATTCGGGGCGGACGCCGCCGATTCTTCTCAGGTGTCCACGATGAGAGTCATAGTGATGATCTCTATCCGGAAATCCCGGCCGCTTTGATCGAGATATGCGATGTACGCCCCCAAAGATTATGAGACCGAATTGCACTCTCCAAAGCGGCCGCTCACAACTTGCGGTTACACATTCGGATATTCGGATATTCTAGGGAGGTAACCTCGCTAAACGGCTACCACTCTAGGAGGACGTGGAACCTCCACGCGGGCGTCCAAGTCATTGGACCTGGTCGCTTCCGCTTCGCGAAGGACCCATTCACGAAAGCTCGACACCAACGAGTTAGTGGCCGGTTCAAGCGGTGTCACCAGAAAATATGCAAACATGGGCGGCCCATTGATTGCCAGGTCAAAGGGCTGGACTAAGCGACCCGCAGCAAGGTCATCGGTGACTAAAGACATGTCGCCCAGCGCTATTCCGGCACCATCGATCGCGGCCTGAATCGCAAATGCGGAATCCTCAAAATGTAAGCCGGGTTTCAGCTCGAACCGCTCGACGCCAGCGGCTTGCATCCACGTCGTCCAGTCCGGCCACGTCACTCCTTGCCCGCTCCATGTCACATGAATGAGCGCGTGATTCAGGATGTCGGCCGGCGATCTAAGCGGCGATGCCGAGCGCAATAAGTTCGGGCTACATACCGGGAAAATGGAGTGCTCAAATAGGCGATCGCCCCCGGTACCGGTTTCATGGTGTGGGGCATCCGGCTCTTTCATGAACGACCATCAACCGCATCTGGGACGGTTTTTTTCTTCCTGTCAGTCGGCACTATTATGGGTCCAATACTGTTCGGCTGGATCGCGCCGCGAATTGGAACAGTGCCTTTTTTCCTTGCGTTAGCTGCACTCTCAGTGGTCGTGCTTCCTTTTTTTCCGAGTCGCATCTTTGATACGTCGGCTCCTCGCCCATCTGAAGCTCTGGAGTCAGTTACTGAATTTGTCTGATTCAGTCGAGTCGCAGCGTGATTGATCTCTACACAACATCATCGCCAAACGGATTCAAGGCCACGATCGCGCTTGAAGAACTGGCTTTGCCTTACACGGTTCACCATATAAAGATTGCATCGGGGGACAACCGACAGTCGGCATTTCTATCGCTCAATCCCTATGGACGAATTCCGGTCATCGTGGACCGCGATACAAACATAACGCTATTCGAGAGCGCCGCGATCCTGTTGTATCTGGCGGAGAAGACGGGGCAACTCTTGCCGAGCGATATCAAAGGCCGATGGGCCGCGATCCAGTGGCTGCAATTCCATTCCTGCAGCATGGGCCCGATCCTCGGCCAGCGTGTTCATTTCGAGACCTCCGGTGCGAAGGTTCCGATCGCGATTGAACGCTACCGCAGGCTGTCGGAAGAGGCATTTGCGATCTTGGACGCGCGTTTGGCCAAAGCGCAGTTCCTCGCCGGTGACGAATATTCCATTGCCGACATTGCGACCTTCGCATGGGTCCACGTCGCTGGACTCTGTGACTTCGCGATGGATCCCTACAAGAGCCTTGCTCTCTGGTGTGCACGTCTTCGGGCCCGACCGGCGGTGCAGAAAGGCATTGCAATCCCCGAGTTGGCAACAGGGCCGTGAGAAGGCACGTTCTTACCACCTTGATCCTCCTATCCTCTCCAGCAATTGCCTCTATTCCTTCGCCCGACATTCCCGACGGATCGCGCCGATCACACGCTCACAAACGACGTTGCGTTTTTGCCGTGCGATAGGTGATGTCATCGGCAATAGGGTGATTGGGCGGAGGCCTGTGCCGCAGTTCCCCAAAACAGGGCATCGAATCCGATTCGAACACCGACGTCGGGATGCCAATCGTAGACTCGTTCCCAGCGCACCAACGGCCCGGCGTAGCCAAACAGCCACCCGCCATGAAGCGGTCGCTTGAAAACTACGCTGGCCTCATACAATGTCGTGCGAGAAATGCGGTCTCCCGACATCGACAATTTGCCGATCACGCCGCACGCCAGGTCGTGGCCATCGGCGAGGCGATCGTAGTTGCGCTCATGGATCACCGCACGCGCGTAACCCAGGATGAACGTCTGGTTCCAGTCGGTTGCCGCGGTGTTGCGTACCCAATCCGCATACGTGGACGATCGCATGACCCACCGGTCGCTCCACCGATCGACAGCCACACCGCCGCTCGCGCCGAGTCCAGTATCGGATTGGGCGTAGAGTTTCACAAAGGGATAGGTGTGTACGTCGCCGTCGCTCCATGGGCGTGTCCACTTGAGGGCGGCAAAAGCCGACGGCACGAGTTTCGCTCGCACGCCCACCTCGAAGTCCAAGTTGGAGCCAGGAATAAATCGCAACCCCACCCTAAAAGGGCTTTGCTGACTTGCCGGATCACCCGGAGTTTCCTGCAGGCTATCGCTCGTTACGAATAACTTCAGTCGGCGTTCAAGATTGGGCAGCGCCAATGTGGCGTCGAAGGTTCGGGCGGAGATGAGCCCGAATCCGTCCTGCTTATGCAGTACATCGCCGTCGAAATCGATCCGGATTGGCGAGATGGGTACTGAAATGACATCGGTATTCGCAAACCAGCTGTCTAGGTCTTCGATCAGATACTGAACGCGCCGATACAGCCAGTCGTGTCCCGCGTTGAGGTATCCCCCGGGCGTGCCGGGCTGACTCTCCTGTGTACTGCGCAATTCCTCGACCGTTCCTGTCGAGGGGCCCACCTGATAGGGTTGATCGGCTTCGGCACACGAGCATGCTGCCGCCCAAAGGAACGTAATGATTGCCAAGCCGGCCGGAAGTTTCATCGCACAATGACAGCAAAGTCGGTGTTTCGACCGTGATCCAGGGTTCGTGAGCGGCCAGGCTTCTGCTGCCCTCTTTTGCGCGCCGGTTTATTCAGGTTATTCGCTCCTAAGGCAAATATCAACGTTGAGCAGAACGCCCCCTCGGTCGCGGTCGTGCAATATCTGTCCAAACAGCGTTGCCGGTGACGACCGCAACAATGCGTGACTCTCGTCGGACTCCTCACGGATACTACGCTACGCATCGTACATGCCTACGGTCCATCCGCTGCACTGACCGCTGCGTCGGGTTGCCTTCCGGCCTCATTGGTGGAATCATTTCCCGAAAGCCGGTAGCGAGCGTCGGCGCGCTGCCAGAAAAAAACACCGGATCGGGGGAAATAAGATATGAGTGTCGAGCCAGCGATTCCGCAGCATCTGCGTTGTCCGCGAGCTCGAGCCTCTCGCATGCCGGCGGGGTTCGAGGCGCCCTATCCGGCCTGGATGGCGCGCTTTGATGAGGGGGCGGCACCGCTGGTCATGGCCTATTTCGGAGTCCAACATCCAGGGTCATTACCGCCCGAGGCACTGGCGCCGATCAAGGCAATGCTACCGGCGCATCCTGCACCGCGCCACTGGATCGAAGCGCAGTGCCGAGATGGGGCCGGCTACGATACAAGGATCATTATCGCCTACTGGCAGGACGCCAAGAGCTTTACCGCGTGGCGTCAGGCCGGCGGTTTCGATGCGTGGTGGGCAGAGCCGGCCCGCGAAACCGAGCCCGTGGGCCGGTTCATGGAAGTCGTGGCGCCCCCCATGGAGAGGCTCGAGGTCGTCTACTCGCCTCCACACCTGCCGGAGGGTGCGGGCAATTTACAGAGCCGAGTGAGCGCGTGTCCGGTCGCGGAGCATGCCTACTGGGGTAGCGCCCGCGATCGAATTCCCGCCTCGCAGACCGATCCGCTGGACAACAGCGCAGGTACGCTCGTCCTGACTCGCAACGGGGCACGCGTGCGGGTGGAACCCGGACGGAACGTTTGCATGATCCGTTCGGGTCAAGATTGGTCTGACACCACGGGTGAGGAGCGAGCAACCTATCTCGGTCGGGTGCGACCCAAGCTGGTCGACGGCATGACCTATCTGCGCGATGAGGGTCTGCCCATCGGCTGCTTTTCGTGCCGCTTCATGCAGGTGCTGGACGGCGTCGGCGCTGCCACTGAGAAAACCTTCGGCCACGCATATTTCAGGAGCCTCGGCGCCCTCGAACATTGGGCGGAGCATCATCCGACACACCTTGCCATCTTCGGCACGTTCATGCACGAGATGGCGCCCCTCGGCGACGCGATGCAGCTGCGCCTCTGGCACGAAGTCATGGTCTTGCCGCCGGAGTCGCAAAGCTTCGAGTATGTCAATTGCCATGATCGAACCGGACTCATGGGAGCCGCCGGTCCGTAGTAGGTTCGATCCCTACACGGCCCACCAATTACTCAAAATTGAGCTTCTAAATCAATAGGTTCGGAGCTCCGACGCAACGTGAGCTCGAATCGAACCTATACCGGTACACGCTAACTACCTAATGAATAAAGAAATTGTAGTTTGCCTTTCAGGATTCATCCCGAAGCTCCCCACCATATACGTGCAGATACATAAGCGCGTTGCAATCACGCTGTTCGTTTCGCAAACCCGACAGTCCCCGTGAGTCTCAGCCGGTTGCATCGGCATTCTTGCTTCCGAAACCGAAGATTCCGCTCTCGAACGGTGGTTGCCGGAGAAGGAAGGGAAATGGGAAAGGAAAAATCAACGAGCGCGCGAGCGGCGCGACGCAAAGTGAAATTCAAAATCTCTGCAGAGTTCAAGCATGAAATCTCGCCCGACGACATCGCTTGGACCGGGGACAGATAGCCACGCGGATCATCTATGCAGACGAAGCCGGTACGTCCCGCGCCCGAGCCCGTGTCAGTCGCCGCCGCCCTTATCGTTAATCCAGACATTCATTGGTACCCCGTCATCCGGTGCTTGCGCCAAGTGTGGAATCATCACATTCCGAGCGAATACCGACACGACAACAAACACAAATTACACAAAGACTTCACATTTCACGCGAACGTCTCGGACGGCACCAAGTATCCTGGTTGGGCGGAAGAAAGTCGCCGCGCGCTTCTGCAGTCCATGATGGCGATGCCGGCTGAGTTTGAGATTCCGATTATCTTTGCAGCGGTCAAGAGGGGCGCTTTTGACTGATCGGGTTGGCCGGAAAAACAGAAGAAGCAGATGACGTCCGCGAAGGGCGATCATACGAGCGCATTTATAGCTTGCATCGGCGAAGCGAACGAGTTTGCCCGGACTGAGTACGGGAACGAGTTCGCCCAGATAATCACGGACGACAACGGCGAATGCGCGAGATTCTCAGAATCGCGCTGAATAACCTGCAGGGACAACCTTTCCCTGTTGACATAGAGGTCTCCAAGGAAGACCGGGAACCGGAAATAAGAACTAGATTTCTGCGGGCAGATCGAATAATAGACGAGGTGTCTTTCCTCACACCGCGCAACGCCCCGTTCTTGCAGATCGTGGACGCATGCGCATTCGGGCTCAGACGGTATCTCGCACGTCAATCACAAGATGAGGATTACCTTTACTCGGTATCGGGAGCGAGAGCACCGCACTTTCTATTGTTCAATCTCACGGGGTCGGCAGCCTATAGTATCGTTTACATCCTGCTCGGGTATTTTTTTGGGAAGAAATGGAAACTTCTCCAAGCCTGGCTAGGCCCCACGGTGCTATACGTGATTCTTGCCGCGATCACTCTCATTGTTCTCGGTTTTATTTTCCGACACACGCTATCCGGATATGTAGCACGCCTTTCTTCCAAGGGCAGAAAATGACACACATGGATGAATAGCCCTGTGAAACCGGCCGTTACGGCTATGGAACTCACGCCCCTGTCGGTTAATCTTTCGTACGGCCCGCGAGAAATACGAGCCCAAAACAATGACAGCCATCCTGCCCAAACCCTGGCTCGCCTCCGACCAACCGTCAACAGGTTTGTTCGCGGCGGGGTGATGCAGCAGGCTGTGCCTTCCCGTCCAGTGCATCCGTATCTCCACGTACAGACTTTGCAGGCAAGCTGGCCTAGAGTTTGGATCGACAGGGCATTCCATACATTCACGCTGCGGTTGCCCGGTTTTTTAATGTCGCGCGCCGGCCGCTTGCCGGAGTTAGTTATCAGGAGCATGTGATGAGTATCAACAAAGACCAGGTTAAAGGCCGCGTCGAAGAGGCAAAAGGAAGCATCAAAGAAGCGAGCGGCAAAGTCGTCGGCGATGCGACGCTGGAAGCAAAAGGCAACATTGAAAAGAACCTCGGCAAGGTTCAAGCGAAGGTTGGTGATATCAGGCAGGACTTGAAGCATTCAGCGAAATAGGACGCCAGGATCGACCCATCGTCAGGGGCGAACAGGAGGATCAACGTATGGGTCGTTCGCCCCTATCTCACATGGGCTCATACGCAGATTGCCGCCAAAAGGCATCAGGTGAGAATAGCTCGAGCCAGAACTCTTGCCGAAGACACGGCTGATCGATTTGAGCCCTCGCCCCTTGGCCGGCGGTCCCAAATCTCAGCACTCAGCACTCTCCGCGGCAGTACGATCATCCTTCACGGGAACGCGAATTTGAATTCGACGAACGGGCGCGCAAAGCGCCTTGAAGTCCGCATTGTGGGCAGGAGCTGCTCGATGAACTTGCACGGGCGTACGTTGAAGCTGCAGCTCGCCGACTGATCAAAGAGCATGCGCTTCGTTCGACCCTGCAAGCTCCCGAAATTATTTGAGCTTTATGCGAACAAATATTGGCGGAACAGTCTGAATCGCCCACGGCCCACTATATCCAAAAAAATCCTTATAAATCAACGAGTGCGGGACAGAGCATGGCGGGGGTGCGAATCGAACCTACAGACCGTGTATGCCAACTATCTAATGCTCATGAGAATTTTCACGAGCGGGAATCACTCCAGAACTCCCCACCAATACCGATAGCGAGTTCGTTGACACATTTGCTGCGCTGGGATCCGCGCGGGCAAAGTTTCGCTGAAGCATTAAAACTTCAGCAGCTTGTTCGTAACGGTCCGGTCTGGGCACCACGAAGACTATGCCAGTCGTTTCCGAACCGCGCTGGGCGCGGGCACATTGGTTGCCGTCCTCTGCAACCTCGTGAATAACCTGCCGTTGGGTCTGCTGGCAGGCTCGCTTGCGACAATTTTATGCGTGTTCGCTTTGCGGCGCGAAGGCCACGGGGCCAGGGCCTGGAAATTCTTGGGACTTGGGTGCATCGCAATGCCGCCGGCGCTTATGGCGTCGCTTGCCGCCTTTATGTGGTTGAAAATTCCGTAGGCGAACCGTCCGGCTAGCGCTCATCCTCGGCGTTGACGGCCGTCAGTTCTGAGCGGATTGAGTGGCGTTTTTGGTCTTGACCAGCATGGTCGCGCTTCCCGGTCCGATCGAATCGAAATAGGCGGTAAATCGATGGGTTTCATCGGAGTTATAGGGGGCGAGGTTCTTCGCCCAGCGAAAGCCGATGGGCTGGTACCAAAGCTCGACCGCAATCTCGAACGGACCAGGCGCGTCGCCCACCTCGATCGAGTATCGTAGGGTGTGTCCGCGATCAGAGAATGCAGGATCTTCCAATGCCTGGCCGTGCACGGCAATTTCCGCAGGCGCGTCCTTCTTGTCGAATCCTCGAGGAAGAAGACGATTGTCCTTCAGATAGTCAACCGCCGACAGCAGGCCGGTTGTCACATGTCCCGCGCTGTCGCCAAGAACAGCTTCATAGATTTGAACCTGATCGCTCCCGCGGATTTCCGTGTAATGGGGTTCGTACTGGGTCGGATCCGCGTCATTTCGGTTTCCGACGATGGAGCCGTTGGGGTTCAACGCGCCGGATTCGAAGACGATTCGATGTTCTTTATCCCGGACGATGACATGCAGCCAAGCGCGGCGCGCCGGAAACGCGGTAGGGAGTTTATGCCCACCTAAGTTCTCGACGGTCACATCCGCCTCGAGCCGGCCGTTGTGAATCCTCGGTTCCGTGACAACAAGGGAGGCAGCCTCGCTTTGCAGGTAGCGAATCGTGCGATCGGCGGCGTTGAACAGATCATTGGGCTCTGCAGATACATCTAACTCGTCGTGGTAACGGCCAAGGATTCTCTGCATGACGAAATTGGCCGCGATGAACTGGTGGCGCGCCGCGCCCTGTCTGGGTTCTCCTAGTATTCTGGTAATGGGCACATTCTCGAGAACCGCCGGCATATGACAGGATTGGCAGGTGCGCTTGCCCACAAAGTCGCTGCGCAGCCATTCCTGATAGGGCCTTTGTTCCGGCAGCGAGCCCACGACGGCGCCGTTGGCGCCGCGCGCTTCGGTGGTCAGAGTGTGGCAGCTCGCACAAAGTTCGGCGGTTCGGATCTGATCGCTTTGCTGCGGTTGATAGCCCTCGGTCGAGGAATGCATGACGCGCTGCATCCCCGGCGAAATCTCGAAGGGCCCGTATTCCGGGTGTACATCGCCGGGCGAGGCCTCGTTGACGATGAAATTTCCATTGAAACTCGCCGCCGTGTCCAGATTCTGCAGTGTGATCTGATGGCATACCGAGCAGGTCACTCCATCTGCGGACTCCCTGTCGCCGGCATGCAGTGGCAGGCGCGAGAAAATGGTATTGGGCTGACCACGCAATTTCGCGAGATGCTGGGGGATCGGCATGTGGCACGACGAACATTCGTTTTCGATAGCCGCGGCCGCCTCCGTATGGTCCAACGTCTCGCGACGCACACTCGCCTGCCAGTAAGGATCGCGCGATGAGTTCGCCATCAGGCTGGTGCTCCAATCCACGCCGATCGAGTAGTCATCACCCTTCGTCGTAGTCATTCCATTGTGGCAGGCGACGCAGCGATCCGAGGTCCGAAACTGAATGCTGTCCAGATCGGCCGCAATGACCGAGGGGACGCTCAGCAAAATGGCGGCGCAAAGTCCGCAACCGGAGGCGATTCGAAGGTGATTCCCCATTTTAGCTACCATCCTTCAAACAGACCGCCGTCGAACCAATCCCAAATGAAATAGGCGATTACCTGTTTCGGTCGACCGGCCGTATCGTTGATCGGCAAACGGTAGCCTGCTGCCGCACGGATGTGCTGTCGGCGATTGAGTGTCACTTGAAACTCCGGGATGACATCCCAGTCTGTTTTCGTCCCGGGAGTCAGGTCGCGATTGCCGATGATCTCGAGCATCGGAGACCATAAGCGCCCTAAGTCCCCCTCGCCGGCGAAGCTTTTGCCGAATGCCGTCCTCAAGTACGCGGATCGCGGGCCATACTCGGTATGCCGTGGTATGTCGATGCCGGGCTGAAGCTGGATGAATACTTGACCTGGTAACAATCGGTCGTAGGCGGCAAAGAACCCCAGACTCGGTTCGCCCGCCCCTAAGCCACGGCGCTGATCTCCAGTGGCGAGAACGACTTCCGCCTGCACGCTCAATATTGATCCGGTACTGTCGTACAGCGGCCCGTCAGGGTTGGCGTCGAGACGGGAAAGCAGCACGTGTTTGTCACCGATGACGATGTCGCCGAGTCCGCCCGTCATGCCACCGGTGTCCTTGTGCACCCAGCCGAAGGGCAACGCCAGTTCGAGCTGATCGTATTTGCCGAGGACTCGCTCATAGTCAAGTTCGTTAGAGACGGCGGGCGCGCCCTTTGCGTTCACGGTGGTCGTCAAGACGGTCTCGCTCTCTGGAAAGGCCTTCTCTGTGACCAGCGCTCGCGGGACGTTGAGTTCCCCAAGAGGCCAGCCCTTCTCTTTGCAGAGACTCCTCAGATACACAATCACTTCGTCCATCTGTGATGAGGTCAAAACACCACTGAATGAGGGCATAATGGTCGAAAATCCGCGGGCGGGGCCTCCGTCGCTGATCGATGCTTTGTAGTCACGGGTGAACTCAGGGGTGGTCTCGTCGCACTTATTGAAATGCGGGAATGAGGTCGGCTTATCAAAACCTGCCATGGCTTTCGGAGTTCCCTCGCCCTTAGCTCCGTGACACGCAGCGCACGCCGCTTCGTAGATAGCCTTCCCGCCTTGGACATGCAGTTGTTGAGGGAAGTCATTGCCGGACGAGGAATGAAAAACGCCGATGGCCAAGAGCAGCACCACCGCCCAGCCGGCACCACCACGAGAGGGAGTTTGTTGTAGGTGCATTGCCTTTAAGTGTTACGCAATCGACAGCCTCAATTATTGTTTCCTGGTTTCAGGGTTGATGGCGTTCGCCAGAGCGAGTTTCTTTCCCACTCAAGGCTCTTGCCGTTTGGCGTCATTCATTTCATGTCTTACTCGACTTATACGGTCATAGATGACTTTGCGCAATCGGTTCGTGACGCCGAGCGGCTTGTGCTCAGGCAGCGCATGCCAGGGGGTGAAGGAAAGATTTTCGCAAAATGCGTTTTGCTGGGGAGAATCGAAAGCCTGAGATGGAATACGGATAGTGGCCACCTTGTAGAAAGGAGCCTGTGTTTCCGTCCACTCGATTCTGGAGTCCTCGACATTCATACTGTCGGAAGTTCGGGGCTGTACCAGGAACTCCATGCAGGCATCACCGTTTTGCAGGGTGTTGCGAAGTGCATCGCGCAAATAATCATGGGCGGGATGTTTTGGGATTGGATCGGCAGCACTCGAGCATGCTCTGGCGGAGTATTTCACCGCCTGACGCTCAGAGCCGGTACCTAGCTGGTATGGAACCATAGACCAATAGCGGGTTTGCAGGGGATTTGAAATCCTCGAGTTGCGCGTCTCGAGAGCGATCAGCGTGCCCTTGGCGCCGAGATCGAAAGGAATGCGAAGCTTCCGATAGAAGTGGTCGCTGTTGCCATCCTGCAGAAAGGATCGATAGCGCGCAGGATCGGTCGCGAAGAACACCGGATGATTGATCATGATGAAGTCTTGCGTCGTCGCGGCCGATTCATCCTCCAATAACTTCTTCCCGGGCACACCTAGGACTTTAATCGCCATACCGCGCGCGTCGCGTTTGATGTCTGCCCGAGTGGGGTCACCCGAACCGTTTGAAAAGCGAATCCACGCCTGATACCTTGTCCCGGGAATAAACATTCCCTTCGAAAGGGCTGCTGGCAGCGTGTCGAGGATGCTGACCTCGGCTTTCACACATCCGTGCGCTTTCGGATGCGCATCGCGACGCGCGCTTCCGGCAGAGTATTGTTTGCGGATGGATTCCTCAAGGACCACCGACAACTCGTCGGCAATTGGCTTCTCGTCCGGGTATAGATGCTCGCCCAATCCAGCGTCGATACTGGGATATGAAACGGTGTTGGCCGCACTGGAAGCAGTGGGTGCCGTCTTGACGGGGTTCACATGGCAGCCCCCCATCGCGAGTGTCAAAGTGAGCATCCCAACTGTGAGCATTAACTGAGTATCATCAGATTCCATTCCCCCTCCCTCTTTTTTGACTTGGATAGCCGCAGGATTGGCCCTTCCGGAATGCGCCGCCATCGAGGGTAAATCGTTGCATTGGCGAGTTCTGTACGATAGGAGACATTGGGTAGACGCATCGGTAGGGTCAACACATTGCATTTTCATTGAATCCCGCCGCCAGTAGGTGATCGCGCCGCGATTCGCGAACGTTGAAGGTCGGATGTAATTTGGCGAAAAATCGGTCTGCGTCGGGCCGACGCTGGTCAAGATTGACGGCCACGACGGTCAGACCTGGGAAAGGACTATTGGCAGGGCAGGGCGCTCACCATGAGGCCCAAAAGTCCAGACAGCTCTCTGCCACGAAACTCGGTGACATCGATAGGCGAAGCTGCACGTGCGGCGGTCACCACTAGGAATTAGGAGGGGAAAAAAACGCTGGGTCATGGTCGATACGTACTCTAGTCGGCGCTACACACGCGTCGTTTCCACACGATTTGACACTAGCATCTTCGACTTTGTATGGCAAAGTATGCGGTGTCAAGGTTAAATCCGCCTAATTACGGGGCGGACCAGTCGCTTCTTGGTCAGTGGTCTGAATCGCCCACGGCCCACCAATTACTCAAAATATGCCATGTGAATCATCGAGTTCGGCGCTCCGACGGAAAGTGGGCTCGAATCGAACCTACACGGGCACACGCTAACTGCCTAATAACTATGAAGATTGCACCCGTAACTCCCGACCATTGACAGCCCCCCACCATATACACGCACACGCGTATGAATCACGCTTGCAATGCGAATCTGCGAGTCAGCCTACCTTCGCCCGGTCGCATCACATCACTGACGAGTTAGGTGAATTCGCAATCGATCACTGCCTGCGTGTAATCACCGATGGGGAAGGAAGAAAAATGGCGAAGAGAAAATCGTCAGGCGAGCGAGTGCCGCGCCCCAAAGAGGAGTTCAAACCCAATCCGGAATCGGAGAAATGGTGCAGAGAACGAGCGGCAAGCCCTGAAGGCGAGAGACTGCTCGATGAACTCGCGCGCTGCTTCGTTCAGGCGGCGGTCACCAGGCTGCTCAAGGAACACGAATTCAACTTAGGAGGTTAGTATTTCACTCCGGCGAGCCGTGTCGATAAATGCTCGAAGCTTTGGCCCGCGCTCGTCGGAGCGAATTGGTTGAGCACAATCTCGAGCTTTCCCGATTTCACCTTATCCGCATTAGCTCGAGCAATTTAACGGATTCGCGTCATCTCAATGAGATATTCTTCGACGCCCTTTAGGTTCTTCGATTTTGCGTTCATTATTCTCTCAAGCCATACGCCGTCTGCCGCGAGTCTCACGACACGAAGCTCGATTCTCGAATCAGTTTTTGAATGTCTCTTTAGGCGTTCGCTCAGCCAGTTATCCCAAACCCCTCCGACCTGATCTTTAGAGGCTATCAGGCTCAAGAGCGCGCCCCAAACTTTACGTTCAGCTGCACCTTCGGAGAATGCAGCCCTGATGTATGCACGAGTAAAGCATCCGTCGGAGTTCTCTTCCTCCGCCATCAGTCGATCAAACTGCTTGTCCAACCGCGTTAAAAGCATTTGCATCAGCTCCGTAACCAACGTCTCTTTGCTATCGAAGTGATGAAAGAAAGCCCCCTTGGTAACGTCCGCCGAGTCGCTCACTTTGTTGACGGTGACATCAGCTATGCCCTTGGTCGCGGCGAGTTCAAATGCGGCGTTTAAGAGGGATTCTCTGACGAAGAGGGGGTCCTTCCTTTTCATGTATGCGTTTTTTACTTTAGTCGCCTTCATTTTCGGAAGTCTCCTCATCGTCTCAAAATTGTATTCGATTGGATGAGCCAGTGGCGCAAATAAAATAATTGCTTTGCAAGATACCGAATGGTATCTTTCATCGGAAGTGCGTAAAAGCGAACCGCAACGCGCTGTTTCGGCGTTGCTTCATTTCATTCGAGACTCAAAAGCTCTCAATGAAAGCGTCGTTCTTTACGACTGTGAAAGTTCGCGAGTGGCCGGGCAATGTTGAAAAACAACTTGTGAGGTGAATCATGACCCGTTTTGGATCGAGCGAGACAAAGGCTGTCGTTGACTCAGAATTGGCGGTGGGTCACCTTGCTTTTAAGGTGGCCGACCTTAAGAGCAGCTGCCAATTCTACGCGAATCTCGGCATTCCTCCATTCGCCATTGAGGAAAAGGTTGCAATTATTGAACTCCGCGGAGGCACTCATCTTCTATTGTTAGAAGTTGATCAGCTGGCTGGAGAAGGCATAGCGCAAAGTTTGACAGGACAATTTCATCAAAGATTTTCGGAGCAATTTGACCTCATGATCAAAGGCAAAGGCCTGGATGAATTGAAAAAATATCGGATGGAGCTAGTCAGCCGGGGAATCGCCGTAGGAGAGATCCCTGCTGAAACGTTTTTTGGGCATCATCTTTTTTGCATAAAGGACCCCGACGGGAACGGTATAACGATTTACACTAGCCACGCGATCCATTGATCAGAAAGCTCTGCCATTGATTTCGGGAACATCAAATCAAGGCTCGGAGCTGTCGGCGCTTCGCAGCGCCGTCTCAAATGCCGATGAGCGCGCGCGGCGCAGGGTCGCGTGCTGGAGTCATTGCTCGACCATTGGAACCTGGAGTCTTTTCACCTCGTAGCGCGCGATTGCAGCGCGGCGCGCAAAGGACGTACACGGCACCGGCGCGGCTCGCGCTTGAGCTCAGGAAGAAGGCCGGTGGCGAACACCAGAATTGGGGCGAGGCATCGAAACGCTGACGAGCGCCCCCATACCGGCTCGAGAATGAATCATAAATGCGCGACGTTCGAGCAGACTCGTCAAGCCCGTCTATGCGATGACGCAATTTAATAAGGCTCCGCCAGGACAGCGCTCGCGCGTCTAATCTCTGCGGCGGCGTCAAAACCAGGTGTATGTTCAACCTGGTTCTTGGCCACGCTGCGGGAAACCTCGACCACCAGTTTCACGCGCTCCCAGCGTCGCGCCATGAAGCGGGCCAAGGCGTCCTCGAACGTTCCGGGACTCGAGACCTCCTCGGCCAATACCACGGCATCCTCGATGCCCATCGCGGCGCCCTGTGCAACGTTGGGAGGATTGGCGTGCGCCGCATCGCCGATCAGCACGACCCGGCCGCGATACCAGGGCGCGGGAATGAGCAGCCATTCGATCGGGCGGTAGCTGACGAGCGTCGGATCGCTGATCTGCGCGGCGAGGCCCGGAATGAGCCCGCCATAGCCTTCGATCTTCTCGCGCAGTTGTTCATGCAGCGTCGCCGGATCGCGCCGCTCACCGGGGCGCGCTTCATGCATGCAATAGACATAGCAGTTCTCATCGTTGATGGGGCAGATACCCACCAACCCCTGTGGGCCGCCGAAATGCAGCTGAGTGGTGGTGATGCGTTCCGGCCGCGGAGCCAAGGCGCGCCATATCGCCAATCCGGTCTGCTGGGGACCGGTGACCTCGGCAAACAGTTGCGCCCGCGTCTTGGAATAGATGCCGTCGGCGGCGACGATGAGATCGTAATCGCCGGAGCGGCCGTCGGTGAACTCGACGCGCGCCCGCTCCTTTCCCTGCTCGATCGATCGGGTGGTGACGCCGCACTGAACCTGAACGCCCGCGGCGATCGCTGCCTCGGTCAAGATGCGGTGGAAGTCGGCGCGGGAAATGCCAATTTGTGCCGGCCACTCGGGCTTTCCCAGCGGTGGCCACGGGGGTACCGCGACCACTTTGCCGCTGGGTGCGCGGACCGTGAACACATCGGCGGGCATGCCGGCCGCGACACAGGCCTGCGCCGCACCGATGGTGGCGAGCGCTTTGCTGGCATTGCCCATGATGGAAAGGCCGATGCCGCCTTCATCGCCGAGTTTATCTTTGATCTCGACCAAGTGGACATCGATACCGCGGCGCGCAAGAGCCGCGCCGGCGGTAAGGCCCGAAATCCCGCCGCCGATGACCAGCGCTTTCTGAACGCTCATGTAGCCGTCGCGACGGCGGGACTTGCGCGTTCATTCTTGATCATGTTCTCGAGGATCCGGCGAGTGCGCCAGGCGGGATTGTCCGCTTTGACGCTGACCTCGATGCGTTGGTCCGGCGGCAGGCTATCGAACAGCTCCTGAACGTCGGCGAGCGCGATCTGGTCCTCCTGCAGAAACGCGCGCAATCCCTCGAACAGCGGCGCGGGTTCGGCCGGCAAGGTGCGCACGGCCGCGACGAACTGATAGCATTTTTTGTGGGAAGCGGGAGTTACGGGCACGACCAAGCGCACCAGCAGCTCGCGCGGATTCTCGACTCCCTTTTCTTGGTATCTCTCGGAGACGGTGGTGAGCGTCGGCGCAATGGCCGTCAGGCGCAGCTGACGATCAACCACGTCGCTTTTGAGTCCATAGGACATCCTGGCATAGGGAAAGACAGGCTCGTCCTTGAATTCCCGAACGGTGCTCACGCGATCCTCGGTGACTTCCTCGCGAAACGGATGCGCGGCCACGTTGCCGGTATCGATGAAGCCGTGATGCAAAAAGCTCACGTGCGAGGCTTCGTTGAGATTCTCGTAAGCATGCAAATAGTTGCACTGCATCTCGAGCATCAGGCCCGAATAAGAGTGCAAGGACGGGTCGGTCAAGCCGAGCTCATGATGATCGGGAATCAGCGCAGGATCAGCCTTGTCGGGATCGCCCGGCCAAATCCAGATCCAGTTCCAAATCTCGGTGACCGGATAGCTGCGCACCCGCATTTGATTCGAGATGGGGCCACCCGAAGGAACCTTCTGACACATCCCATCCGGGCCGAATTGCAAGCCGTGATAGTTGCATTGGATGTTGTCATCGATGATCTTGCCGCCGTTCGACAAGCGCATGCCCCGATGGGGACATCGATCGAACAGGGCGACCGGTGACCCGTCCTCTCGCCGAAAGAGAACCACGGGATCGCCCATGATCATGCGGGCTCGGGGCGCGCGGGTGACCTCGTTGCTGAATGCAATGACATACCATTGGTCACGGGGCGCTTCCGCGTCACCGGGCGTCAGTCTGATCGTGCCAGCCATTTGAATCCCTCCATCCGATGTAGTTCTGCAGCCATCTTATTCGGTTTGTTTCGGACGTAAAGAGGCATATAGTCCGTATTTAGGCACACATCGTTCGGAGCCCATGGATGTATTGAGCGAAATCTTGACCCCCATCCGCATCAGCGGCTCGGTGCTGGCCGAGATCGAATGCGGAGGCTCGTGGGGCATCGACATGTGCTTGGGCGTGGATTTGGGGCTTAAGGACGGCATCCCCTTCCATTATCTGACGGAGGGCCAATGTTGGCTCATGGACGGCAACTCACCGACCCACTTATTACCCGGCGACCTCGTCGTGGCGCCAGGCTGGCCCTTTCATACCTTGGCCTCGTCTCCCGAGCAGCCGTGCTTGCTGATCACCGACGTGATCGCCGCGAACGGTCTTCCCGCCTGGAGAGGCGGGACGCTGGACCAACCGCTGCTCATCAAAGCGGGCACGGCAGACGGTGACGTACACATTTTGTCGGGCGTGTTCACCCTGACCGGCCGAGGTGCCGGCGTGCTCATCGAACAGCTCCCGGCCCTACTGCACTTGCGAGCCCAGGACGAAGGGCTGGTACCGCAACTGCGCACCGCGCTCGATTTCATTCGTCAGGAGAGCGTGGTGACCCGTCCAGGGTTTGTCGCCGTAGCCGCGCGCTTGATGGATTTACTTTTCATCCAGATTCTGCGCGCCGCCATCACGCAGCCAACGGTGAATATCGGCTTCCTGGCGGGTCTGTCGGATGAGCATATCGGGCGAGCCCTCGCCGCCATTCACTCGAATCCCGCGGGTCCCTGGACGGTGGCGAAACTCGCCGTCGAGGCACGGCATTCCCGAACGATCTTCGCGGAGCGCTTCAGACAAGTGGTAGGCTTGCCCCCGATGCAGTACGTGAATCAGTGGCGTATCGCGCGGGCGGAGCAATTGCTCGCGCGACCGGGAATCTCGATCGATGCGGTACGTCGTCAGCTGGGCTTCAGCAGCAGCTTTGCCTTTGCCAGAGCATTCCGCGCTCAGCGCGGTGTGTCGCCACGCGAATTCCGTTTATCCCTTCGAAAAGGCGGTATGGCCAGCATAGCCTCGTAGATGCGGCGCGTGCATTTACAGGTTTACGCGGTCCTTGCCCTTCAAGGCGAGGATGGTCCGCGCCTCAGCGGGAGTCGCAATCTCGAATCCGAGTTCTTGAAGAATGCCCGCAATCTTCGTCACCTGTTCGGCGTTGCTCGACGCCAATTTACCGCGGCCGATGTGCAGCGAATCTTCCAGTCCCACGCGGACGTTGCCTCCGAGCAGCGCGGCCTGCGTGATCATCGGTATTTGATGGCGACCCGCTGCGAGCACGGACCAGACGTAGTCGTTGCCAAAGAGTCGGTCGGCCGTGCGGCGCATGAAAATGACATTGTCCGGCTCCGCGCCGATGCCGCCCAAGATTCCCAAGACGCTTTGGATGAACAAGGGCGGCTTCGCCAACCCTTTGTCTAAAAAGTACGCCAGGTTGTAGAGATGTCCGATGTCGTAGCACTCGTGCTCGTAGCGCGTACCGAAATCTGCCATGAGGCCGTAGATGCGCGCGACATCCTTGAAGGTATTGCGAAATATGAAGCCCTCGCTGTTGAGAATGTAGGGTTTCTCCCAGGGAAATTTCCATTTCCTTTCTTTCTCTGCCATACCGTGAAAGGCGAAATTGATGGAGCCCATGTTGAGCGAACACATTTCCGGCCGAAAGCGCAGGGCGCCGGCGAGCCGCTCGTCCACGTTCATCTCGGGACTGCCTCCGGTGGTCAAGTTGATGACCGCGTCGGTCTCCGCGTGAATGCGGGGCAAAAACTGCGCATACACGTCGGGATTGCCGGTGGGCGAGCCGTCCTCGGGGTTTCGGGCGTGTAGGTGCAGGATCGCGGCGCCGGCCTGCGCGGCTTCGATGGCTTGTTGTGCGATGTCGGCGGGCTTATAGGGCAGCGCATCCGACAAGCTGGGCGTATGAACCCCGCCGGTCACCGCGCAGGTAATAATGACTTTGTTCGAACGAGCGGTCATATCGACTCCCAATGGTGATCTACATTGTCAAATCAGTCTGCGCGTCGTTGCTCTAATGGCGCGGGATCAGTGTAAACCCCATATTTTGTCGTTCAATTGGTATTGCCGATAGAACACATAGGCAAATGCAATTGTCCCCCGACCAGACGAATGGGCAGACTGCCGCCGACAGCGAATAAGGCTTGATGACAAGCCGCCAGATAGATTCAAGATAAGGGGAACGGAGTTGGCGCTCAATAACATAAGCCGTGTGCTCGGAATGTCCTGCCTTTCAACACTTGGGGTCGTCGGTCTGTCGTCGTCGCCGGTACGTGCGCAAGTTGCAACCCCGCCGGCATCGGCGTCGTCGGGCGAGCTGGAAGAAGTGGTGGTTACCGCCGAAAAACGCTCCGAAAATCTGCAAAAAACGCCGGCCGCGGTGACGGTGGTCAGCGGTCAGGACCTCGTCGAGGATCGCATTTCGAATGCGCGCGATCTCGAAGTGTTGGCGCCCTCGGCCAATTTCTCGATCGAGCGGCAGAACATGATCGCCTACATCCGCGGCGTCGGCACCGCGAACGACTTTCCCAACAGCGATCCCAGTGTGGTCATGCAGATCAATCAGGTCTACACCCCGCGTTCCGCGACGGGCGGATCCTTCTTCGATATCCAGAACGTGGAAATCCTGCCGGGTCCGCAGGGAACCTTGTACGGTCGCAACGCCATCGGCGGTGTGGTGAACGTCACCACCGTCCGGCCGGGCGATACGTTCGGCGGCGAAGCGCTGATGGAAGCCGGCAACTATTCGTTGACTCATGAATTCGCGGCAGTCGACCTGCCGGTCACTGACGACCTTAAGTTCCGCATTGCCGCCAATCGCCAGAATCACTCCGGCTATTTGAGCAACGGACTGGATGACGAAGACAGCACCGCCGTGCGTTTGAGCGCCTTGTACACGCCGGGAAACTTCTCGGCCTTCGTCACCTATACCTACTATCACGACGGTGGTTTGGGCGATGCCACCGTCCAGTATCCATACGTAAATTCCGGCAATCCCTGGTACGCCCCGACCAGCCCCAGTTCGCGGGGCGTCGTGAATCAACGCGACTTTTATCAAGCGAGCGGTACCTTCGACTACAAGTTCGACAACGGCATGACCTTGTCGTACATCCCGAGTTGGGTTTACGTACGATTGAACGAGGCGACACCGCAAAATGGCAACGATCCAGCCACGTCCGACAATCTGCTGGCGTTCGAACCCGCGACCCAATATACGCAGGAACTGCGTCTTTCCGGCGATAACGGCCCGTGGCGCTGGGTGGGCGGTCTCTATGCATATTACGACAATACCCACTCCACCTACAACATCATCGAACCGGGTCTGGAAGATGTTGCGCCTTACACGACGATCGGCATCGACACGTACAACCGTGAAGAGTCCTACGCCGCGTTTTCGCAGGTCACCTACTCCCTGACGGACGCTTTTCGACTCACCGGCGGGGGAGCGAGATCAAGAGCGAGCCGCTGTTTTCCGACACGTTCGTTTGTATCGTCGCGAAAAACCACGCCGCGATCGACAGCGAGATTACGCTGGAAGATTATAAGCGGCTACCTCACGTTCTCGTGCGCTTGGGGCCGGGCGTCGAGTCTCTGATCGAGCATGCGTGGAAGATCGAGGAGTTGGACCTGAAGGTCGCAGCGACGATGGGAAGCTTTTTCACGTCGATTTTCATGCTGCTGGGAACGCCGCTCATTGCGACCGTACAAAAGCGATTGGCGGAGTTGGTGGCAACGTCGCTGCCGTTGAAGATCCTGCGTTGCCCTGTGGCGGTGCCGGCCTTGCATGAGTCGATTTCCTGGCATGTACGCCATGAGTTCGATCCAGGCCACCAGTACATGAGAGCGGTGTTCGGCGACGCCGCTGCTGCGCTTCGCGGGGTCCGATGAAAAAGGGCCGTACGCTCCAACCGAAAAAGTGGTCCATGCGCACCAATCGGACGCCGCCCTCTCCGAAACGCAAGGCCGCAGCGAATGGTCTGGGTGTCTTTTCGGATAATGTTGCCCTAAAGGCCCCCTGTTACGAGGATTCATTGGCTGTCTTGACGCACGTAACCCGCATCGGACAAGGCAAAGCCGATGACGTTTGAACCGGCGGCGACGGCTACATACTGCCTATGATCGAACTCATAGGTCATGGGTGAGGCATGCGGCGATTGGTTGGTCTGAAAACTCCATAGCGCCTTGCCGTCTTTGGCGTCGACGGCAGCGAACGATCCGTCGTCCGCGCCGTAGAACACCACGCCGCCCGCGGTACTGAGCACGCCGCCGGACGTATCCGCACCGCCGATTTGCGCGATCTCCCAGGCGGGCTTCCCGGTGCGGATGTCCAGCGCGCGCAAAATGCGCCGGCCAGGATCGTTGGGATCGGCGGTGAACGAGCCCCCCATGTACGCGCGGCCCTTCTCGAAGGTCATATCGGTGCGCGTAAAGATCCCGCACTTGTCGTTGGTCTGGACATAGTAGAGGCCCGTGATCGGATTGTAGGAACTCGAATACCAGTTCGACGCACCCAGCAACCAAGGACACACCAGCGTGCCTTCGGGAGTCGCTGCTTTGCCGGGAGAGACGATCGGGCGGCCGGCCGCTGTTAGTCCTGTCGCCCAGGTGAGCTTGGGTGTATAGGCGCGCCCCAGCAGATAGTGTCCATTGGTTCGGTCGAGCACGTATAAGAAACCGTTGCGATTTGCCTGCACCAGAAGCTTCCGCGGTTTGCCCAGCCACTCGGTATCGATCAATGCCAGCGGTTCGGCGGCGTCGAAGTCGTGTACGTCATGCGGCGTGAACTGGAAGTACCACTTCATTTTGCCGCTCTTTGGATCGAGCGCGACGACGGAGTCGGTGTACAGATTGTCGCCCTCGCGATCATCGCCGATGAGATCGGCCCCCGGGTTGCCGATGGGCCAATAGACGGTGTCGAGTTCCTCGTCGTACACGCCGGTCATCCAGGTCGCGCCGCTGGGATGGTCGATGCCCGCACCTTTCCAGGTCTCAGAGCCTTTCTCCCCAGGCCTGGGTACCGACCAGAATCGCCATAGCTCCTTCCCGGAAGCCTGGTCGAATGCCGCGACGAACCCGCGCGCGCCGTCATCGCCGCCGGCGATGCCGGAGAGTACTGTGTCGCCGACCAGCAGGGGCGCCGAAGTGGCGTTGTAATTTTCGTGCCAGTCGACCATCGCCGTATCCCACAGAAGCGTGCCGGTGGCGGCGTCGAGCGCAATCAAGTGGCCATTGTCCATGTCCATGAAGACCCTGTCGCCGGCGACGGCGGCGCCGCGATTGATGCCCGTTGCGGACACTCCGCCGATGCCCTTGGTACGCGGCCGCTGATAGTGCCAGACCAGGCGGCCGCTGCCGGCGTCGAGCGCGTAGCATTCGTTGGCGGAAGTCACATACATCAGCCCGTTGGCGACGATCGGCGTCGATTGAATGTCGCGCGTGTCGCGCAGCGAGTAGATCCACTGCGGCCGCAAGCTCGCGACATTCGCGGCAGTGATCTGATCGAGCGTGCTGTAGCGGCTGCCGCCGGTGGACACGGCGCCATTCGGTCCGTCATAGTTCGGCCAGTCGGTCTGCGAACCGACGATGTGGAAGCGGCCGAGCGTGCCCTCGCGCAGCAGGTAGAGCCTGTGGTCATCTCCCAGAACCTGCATCTCGCCGGGTGCGCGGTTGAGCGCCACGCCGCGTACGATTCGCCCGTCTTCCAGGCCGACGCTGACGCGGGCCGCGGCCACGCCTCGATCGGGCTTCAGGGTGCGCAGGAAGCCGATCAAGTTGGAGCGATCGGGATCGACAATATCCGGAAAGGCCGGCATGCCGGACGCAAGGCCGTCATGCAAGATCGCCTCGAGTTCATCATCGCTGCGCAGCGGTACACGGGCGACGATGGAGGGCGCGAACTCGCCGCCATTGGCGGTCGTGCCATGGCAGGACGCACAGCGCGTTGCGTAGATGTGTTGACCCGCCGCCTGCGGCGAGCCGGCCGGCAGCGGTGGCAATGGCAGTCCCGGCTGAGCGGAGGCGTTATCGGCCAGCGTGATCATGAGAGGCGCGGTCAAGATCGCCGCCCTCATGAGCGGCGCAAGCACTCGTCGTTTCTGGAGTTCCAGCGCTGACATACATCATCCCCTTACTTCTTTGGCGCGGCTTGCGCCGCGCATTGGAGCGGCATGGGGAGGTCTCCCCTCATCCCGCCCTACCACCGATATAGATTGGCGACGAATTCTTTTGGGTACGTATTCGGGCCTCGCGGGAGTTCGATGAATCCGTCGGTGCCGACGAGACTGATGTAATCCCCCGACCCATTGGTCGGCCGAGGCTTCGCCCAGCGGCAGCCCCACTCGTCGGCCTCTACGTAGACCGGCATGAACAGGGCCAGTGGCAAATCAACGGTCACGGGCGACCTCAATGCCAAGCGTTCCTGCGACACCCGGGCTGCGCCGGCCGCCCTGATGAGAGCGGGGATTATGTAGCGAACCAGACAAACCAGCGTCGACACCGGATTGCCGGGCAGTCCGAAAACGGTCTGCCCGGCGGGCCCGATTCCAAACCACATCGGCTTGCCGGGCCGCTGTTCCACCTTGTGAAAGATCTGGCGTACCCCGAGTTGTGCGAGCACCTTGGGCACCAGATCGAATTTCCCCATCGACACGCCGCCGCTCAATATCAGCACGTCGTGCGTCGCCAAGTGCATTGTCAGCCGCTCGTGCAACTTCGCTTCATCGTCCGCAATGTGATCATTGCCGATGCGTTCATAGCCGCGGGAGCGCAGCGTGGCAACCATTGCGTGGGCGTTCGAGCGGCGTACCTGGTGCGCAGCAATGGGTTCGCCGGGTTCGACCAGTTCATCGCCGGTCGAAATAATCATGAAGGCGGGTTCGGCACCGACCCGAAGGCGCGCCAAGCCTGCGGAGGCGGCAACCGCAATTTCGGGGGCGCCGAGCAATACGCCCGCCTCGAGCATCATGGTTCCCGACGGGCCGTCTTCGCCCTGACGCTGCACGTTGTGATACGGGGTGGCATTGACATTCTCGCCCAGGGAGACGATGCCGCCGGCGAGCGTGTAGCGCTCCAGCGGGATGACCAGGTCGGTGCCCCGGGGCAACATGGCGCCCGTCATGATTTCGATGGCGCTCCCACTATCTCCCAGGGTCAGCGGCGGTGCCCCGGCAGCTTGAGTCGCTTGCACGGTGTAACGGCGCACGCCCCGGCGCATCGCCGCGCTATCCACCGCTATTCCGTCCATGCAAACCCGGTCGAAAGGGGGATTGTCGCGTTCGGCGCGCACCTCCTGGCGCAGGATCCGTCCGACGCATTGAGATAAGGGGCGTGATTCAGCCGATAACTGCGGCATATGACGGGCGATGGCCGCGTCTGCCGCTTGCGGAGTGATCGCCGTCTCGGACCCCATGAATATCTCCGCGAAATGAGCTGAAAGTTCGAGAAAAACCTTGGTGATGTATTATAGGCACGATGACTTAGGCGTACCGGAGAATGAGCTTTGAATGAGACCGTGATTCCCCTTGTCAAGCTGGCCGCGAGCAAGCAACGCAAGCGCGAGGCGCCCAAGGGCCGAACCGTCGACCCGGCCGCGTTGGCCGAAGTTCAAGCTTTGGTCGGCGACCGGCCGCTGCGTCATGACCTGCTCATCGAGTATCTGCATCTCATCAACGATCGCTATAGACAACTCAGTGCGCCGCATCTGGCGGCGCTGGCGCGGCTGCTCGGGCTCGCGCAGACCGAGGTGTACGAGGTGGCGACTTTTTATCATCACTTCGAGGTTGCCAAGGAGGACCGGAACGGCGTTGTCCCGTCGCCGGCGGCGCTCATCGTGCGCGTCTGCGATGGCCTGAGCTGTGAAATGGCGGGTGCCAAAGAACTTCTCACGCGGCTGCCCGAATTGCTCGGCGGCCAAGTACGGGTGATCGCAGCCCCGTGTGTGGGCCGCTGCGAGCAAGCGCCAGTCGCCGTGGTGCATCAGAAGCCGATTGCGCGAGCGACGCCGGCCGCCGTGCGCGACGCGGTCACTTCCGGCCAGACGCTGGACGAGCCGGGCGACGCCATCGATTTCGACGAATATCGACAACAAGGCGGCTACGACACCTTGCGCGATTGCATCGAACATAAGCGCGATGTCGAGAGCGTCATCAAGACCATGGAGGACTCGGGCCTTCGCGGCCTCGGCGGTGCGGGCTTTCCGGCCGGGCGCAAATGGCGCATCGTGCGCGGCGAAGCGGCGCCGCGGCTGATGGCCGTGAACATCGACGAAGGCGAACCCGGCACGTTCAAGGATCGCGTGTACCTGGAACGCGATCCGCATCGCTTTCTGGAAGGCATGCTGATTGCGGCGTGGGCCGTCGGCATCTCGGCCATCTATATCTATCTGCGTGACGAGTACCATGGCTGCCGTGCGCTGCTCGAGGCGGAGCTTGCCAAGCTCAAGGAAAATCCGCCCGCGCCATTGCCCAAGATCGAGCTGCGGCGCGGCGCGGGTGCCTACATCTGCGGCGAGGAGTCGGCGATGATCGAATCCATCGAAGGCAAACGCGGCATGCCGCGTCTACGCCCGCCGTATGTCGCGCAGGTCGGGCTTTTCGGCCGGCCCACCCTGGAACACAACTTCGAAACGTTGTACTGGGTGCGGGAACTGCTCGAAAAAGGCGCCTCCGCCTTTGCCTCGCACGGCCGCCATGGCCGCAAAGGCTTGCGCAGTTTTTCCGTGTCGGGTCGCGTGAAGGAGCCGGGCGTGAAGCTCGCGCCCGCGGGCATCACCGTCCGCGAGCTGATCGAGGAGTATTGCGGCGGCATGCAGGAGGGCCATGCCTTCTACGGTTACCTGCCGGGCGGTGCGTCGGGAGGCATACTGCCGGCCTCCATGGACGACATCCCGCTGGATTTCGACACCTTGCAACCGTACGGCTGCTTCATCGGATCTGCGGCGGTGATCGTGCTCTCCGACCAAGACACGGCGAAGGCTGCGGCGCGCAATATGATGCGCTTCTTCGAACACGAGTCTTGCGGACAGTGCACACCCTGCCGGGTGGGCACCGCCAAGGCCAATACGCTCATTGCGGCCGAGCGATGGGATGCGCCGCTGCTGGCGGAGCTGTCGCAAGTGATGCGCGATTCATCGATCTGCGGGTTGGGGCAGGCGGCTCCCAATCCGATGGATTGCGTCATCAAGTACTTTCCGGACGAAGTGATCTAGGGGACGCGATGAACGCCATTACACGAATCGAACGCGTAGAGACGAATGCCTCGACCGTCACGTTTCTGCTGGACGGCCGCGAGGTCACGGCACGCCACACCGACACCCTCATCGAGATCGCGGATCGCGAGGGCGTGCAGATTCCACGCCTCTGCTACAAGCCCGGCATGGATGCGGTGGGCAATTGCCGTTCCTGCATGGTGGAGATCAAGGGCGAACGCGTCCTGGCCGCGTCCTGCTGCCGCAGCCCCGTGAATGGCATGGAGGTCACGACCACCAGCGAACGCGTGCTCAAGTCCCAGCAAATGGTCATCGAATTGCTGCAGTCGGACATGCCGGAACGGGACTACACACGGCACAACGAAGTCGACGAATGGGCGGTCAAGCTGAAAGTCGGCAAGCCGCGCTTCGCCCCGCGGCCGGCGGTCATGCCGGATCATTCGCACGCGGCCATCGCCGTCAACCTGGATGCCTGCATCCAATGCACGCGTTGCGTACGCGCATGCCGCGACGAGCAGGTGAACGACGTGATCGGACTGGCCTCGCGCGGCCAGCACGCCAAGATCGTCTTCGACATGGACGACCCGATGGGCGCGTCGACCTGCGTCGGCTGCGGCGAATGCGTCCAGGCCTGCCCGACCGGCGCGCTGATGCCGGCGCGCGAGGTCGCGCTGTCCACGCCCGACAAGTCGGTCAACTCGCTCTGTCCTTATTGCGGTGTGGGGTGTCAGCTCACGTATCACGTCAAGGACGATCGGATTTTGTACGTCGAAGGGCGTGACGGTCCGGCGAATCACTCGCGCCTGTGCGTCAAAGGCCGGTACGGCTTCGACTATTCACGGCACCCGCAACGACTCACGGTGCCGTTGATCCGGCGCGCGGATGCGCCCAAGCGCGGCGAATTCGTCATGGATCCGAACAACGTCATGCAGGTGTTCCGCGAAGCGACGTGGGAGGAGGCGCTCGATCTGGCGGCGAGTGCGCTCGTCAAAATACGCGACACGCACGGCAAGAAGTCCCTGGCCGGTTTCGGTTCGGCGAAGGGCAGCAATGAGGAGGCCTATCTCTTCCAGAAATTGGTGCGCCTGGGCTTCGGCAGCAACAATGTCGATCACTGCACACGCCTGTGCCATGCGTCGAGCGTGGCGGCGCTGTTGGAGGGCATCGGCTCCGGCGCGGTCAGCAATCCGGTGATGGATGTCACCAAGGCGAGCGTCGTGGTTCTGATCGGCGCCAATCCCACGGTCAACCATCCGGTCGCGGCGAGCTTCCTCAAGAATGCCATGCGCAGCGGCACCAAACTCATCGTCATGGACCCGCGGCGCAGTGAGCTGGCCCGCACTGCGTATCGTTACCTGCAATTCAAACCCGATACCGACGTGGCGCTGCTGAACGCGATGATGCACGTCATCATCGAGGAAAATCTGGTCGATCCTAAATTCATCGCCGATCGGACTTTGGGTTATGCGGAATTGGTGGCGAACGTCGCAGGCTACAGCCCCGATCTCATGGCGCCGATCTGCGGCATTCCCGCCGATACGATCCGCGAAGTGGCGCGGCTCTATGCGACCAGTTCGGGGTCTATGATTCTCTGGGGCATGGGGATCAGTCAACACATTCACGGTACCGACAACGCTCGCTGCCTGATCGCGCTCGCCCTGATGACGGGGCAGATCGGGCGGCCGGGCACCGGTTTGCATCCCCTGCGTGGCCAGAACAACGTGCAGGGGGCCTCGGATGCCGGATTGATCCCGATGATGTACCCGGACTATCAACGCGTGGACGATCCGGATGCGAGGGCGCGCTTTGCCGAGGCGTGGGGCATTCCGGTGGCGGAACTCGATGACACGCCGGGCTTGACCGTGGTGGAAGTCATCAAGGGAATCCTCGCCGGCAAGGTCAAGGGCATGTACGTCATGGGCGAGAACCCGGCGATGAGCGATCCGGATGCGGACCATGCGCGCGCGGCGCTCGCCAAATTGGACATGCTGGTGGTGCAGGACATCTTCCTGACCGAGACGGCGTATCTTGCCGACGTGATCCTGCCCGCGTCGTCGTTTGCCGAGAAGACCGGCACGTTCACCAATACGGATCGCTTCGTGCAGTTGGGACGTCAAGCCCTGAACCCACCGGGACAGTCGCGTCAGGACCTGAAAATCATCATCGATCTGGCCAACCGCATGGGCTTGCCGTGGGCCTACGGCGAGGGTGAGCCGGCCGTGGCCGCCGTGTTCGATGAAATGCGCCATACGATGCCGAGCATCGGCGGAGTGACGTGGGAGCGGCTGCAGGCCGAGGACAGCGTCACGTATCCCTGCTTGAAGGAAGGCGATCCGGGCGATTCCGTCGTGTTCATCGATACGTTTCCGACGCCGACGGGAAAAGCGCGCTTCGTGCCGGCCGACATCATTCCGGCGGACGAAAGACCGGACACCGAGTATCCGCTGGTGCTCATCACCGGCCGTCAGTTGGAACACTGGCATACGGGCAGCATGACGCGCCGCTCCGGCGTATTGGACGCGATCGAGCCGGATCCGGTGGCGCTGCTGCATCCGCTGGATCTTGCGGCCCTCGGCGCCCAGCCGGGCGATTTAATCACCATCCAATCGCGTCGCGGCAAGGTGAGCCTGTATGCGCGCGCCGATGAGAGTTCGCCCCATGGCTCCGTGTTCGTCGCTTTTTGCTATTACGAAGCGGCGATCAATAAGCTCACCAATTCCGCTCTGGACCCCTTCGGCAAGATTCCCGAATTCAAATATTGCGCCGTGCGCGTTACCCGGGGCGGCAAGGCACCGCTGCAGGCGAGCTATGGCGGCGGCCAGATTCTGGAGATCCTGGCGGCCGCGGCGGCGGCCGAGGTTGCCGTGGAGACTTGAGCGGCGTTCGAGGCGGCGCACTAATGAGGCGGGTTTTCGGCTTGCTCGAGTTCGATCAACGTGTTGAAGTTTTGAAACGCGGCGGTGTTCTCGAACACCACGCGTGCGCCGCCAAGCTCGCGGGCCCACAGGCCGGTTTTGCGTTGTCCGCTCTCGATGAACGAGCGCAGGCTATCGCGCAGCGATGCTTTCATCAAGCAAAACACCGGCTGCGGAAACAGTTCGTCCCCTTCGCGCGTATACGCGGTGGCGATATCGACGCCGCTCTCCAGCGCCCCACGCGCCAAGCGCGCGGCCAGATCGTCGGGAAAGTAGGGCGTATCGCACGGCACGGTCACCAGATAGGGCGTCTCGCAACGCTCGAGGCCCGTCAGCATGCCGGCCAAGGGTCCCGGAAAATCCGGCACCTCGTCGCTCCACACCGGTGCTCCCATGGAGCGATACGCCTCGAGATTTCGATTGGCATTCACGATGAGGCGCCCGACCTGCGGTGCCAAACGCCGCAGCGCATGCTGCGCGAGCGGGACGCCATGAAAAGGCTGCAGGCCCTTGTCGATGCCGCCCATGCGGCTGCCCCGGCCGCCGGCGAGAATGAGCCCCGTGATGTCCGCGCTGTCGATTGGCATGATGGAGCCATCGTATCGAACACGGACGGAGCGCACCATGAATAGCGGTGAAGTCAAAGCCCTGCTGGTGAACCCTCCCGCGCTGTCGCTTGCACCCCTGCCGAACGCGCCGACGCTCAGCCGCGCCACGGGCGACTTGCTGCGCGAAATTCAAATTGTCGATGAACGCGGCGAACGGCAGGCAATCTGCGTGCCGAATGAACGGCCGCTCACGGTCTTGCTCGACGATCGTGAGCTGGTGACGTTGATGACGCTCGGCGCGGCGCCGGAGTGGCTGGTGATCGGGTACCTGCGCAATCAGCGTCTGATCGGCGACCTGGGCGCCCTCGAGTCCATCGCGGTGAATTGGGCCACGGGCACTGCGCGGGTGCAATCCCGCGGCATGCGCGCGCTCGCGCCCGGTCGCGCAACCGCCGCAACCGCCACGACCGCCTGCGCCCTGGGTACGGTGTTCGGCGACGTGATGGCTCAGACCCAGGGCATCGTGCTGCCGCCGGTCGATACGGCGCGTATTTCCCGCAGTGCACTGTTGAGTGTGTTGGAGACGGTACGCTCGCACGATGACGTTCATCGCGCCGCCGGCTCCGTCCATGGTTGCTCCTTGTTTCAGGCGGCCGACCTGTGGGTGGGCGTCGAGGACGTGAGCCGGCACAACGGCATCGATACCATTACCGGGTGGATGGCGCTGCATGGGGTGAGCGGCGCCGACAAAGTTCTCTTCACCACCGGGCGACTCACCGGCGAGATGGTGATGAAAGCTGCCTTCAATGGCATTCCCATCATGGTCACGCGCAACGGCGTGACGGCGATGGGCTACGACCTGGCGATGCGGCTCGGCATGACCTTATTCGGGCGCGCCGCCAATCGCCGCTATATGTGCTACGCCGGCGCACAGCGTTTCGACTCCACCTCATAGGCGCAGACCCGCGCGCCAGGTTCGGCCATCGTCACCAAGCGAGCGCTTCACGTGCACTCTGCGCCGAACCTATGCGCGGGCGTTCATATCGTTGACTCGGAGCCATCGTGCTAGCGTGCTCGGCCGGTTGTGTGCATCGCGCGTTGTTTTCAAGAGACAGTTATCAGATGACAAGAGCTACCTTTTTCCTGACGCTGCCCCTGCTCGTGGCAGCCCTCGGCAGACCCGCTTGGGCGGACGATTCGACGCCGCCGCGGTCGACCAAGTCGCTGCCGAACGTCACCGTGATCGGAACGCGGACCGACGATGACTATCGCGTCGAGTCGGTGAACTCGATCGGCCCCTTGGGCTCCACGAAGCTACTCGACATCCCCTATTCCATCAGCGTGCTCCCGCTCGAACTGATCGAAAACTCCCAGGCGGTCAACTTCAAGGACGTGTCGAAGTACCTCCCGCTGGTTGCGTACCAGGAGCAACAAGGCCCGGACATTCTGCGGCCGCAGACGCGCGGAATGCAGGGCGGCAACTTTCAGAATTCGCGCCTCGACGGCATGACCATGTTCATTACCGTCGCGGCGGCGATGGAACAGTTTCAACAGATCGAAGTGGTCAACGGCTTGTCGGCGTCGTTGTATGGTCCGGCGAATCCCTCGGGCATGTTCAATTTCGTTTCCAAGCGGCCGACCGACAACGATTTGCGCGAAGTGAGCGTGACCTACAACAGCAACAGCATCGGTACGACGCATGTCGATTTGGGCGGCCGGGTCGACAGGAACGGCGTGGTGAAATATCGGTTCAACGGCGTGTTCGGCGAGGGCGACGGCTACGTCGACGGCAGCCATCAAAAGCGCGAGCTGGGCGACTTAGGCGTCGACGTGCAGCCCTGGGAAAGCACCGTACTCGAACTCAATTTCAGCGACTACCGCCTCACCGATACCGGCTATCCGGGATGGTTTACTTACGGCGAAAAGATCAGCCTGCCGTCGACGCCGGATCCCAAGTGGGTGGGCTACGGCCAGGAGTACCTGGGCACCGATTTGAAGACGCAAACCTCCATCGCCCGCCTCAAGCACGAGTTCAATTCGAACTGGCACTTCGTGGTCGGTGCGTTGAACCAGGACGGGACGCGCAACATCAACACCCAGGTCAACAATCTGACCTCAAACTCGGGTACCTATACGTCGTCGATGGGCTCCACGTTCGCGCCGCGGTTCGTCATCAGCAGCGATACCGCCTATCTGAACGGCAACTTCGAGACCTTCGGCATTGGGCACGATCTGACCCTCGGCACCGCCGGGTATCGCGCGTCGTCGTATTCGTTGGTCCATACACCGACGGCGGCGCGCTTGCTGCTGGGCTCGGCGACCATCGATACGCCGGCGCAGTATCCCTACCCCGTCCTGGGACTGCCGGACTCGAACGCGAACTTCGACTCCTCGGACACCTATCAGCAAGGCATCAACCTGGGAGACACGCTGCGCTTCAACGAGTACTGGGGTGCGCGGCTGGGCGTGAGCCAGGACTGGTTCCATGTCGACAATTTCAGCAATAAGGGGATACGCACCACGGAATACGCCAATCACGGCGTGAGTCCCACCGGCAGCATCCTCTTCAAACCCTTGAGCAACATGACCACGTATTTCACGTATGCCAGCAGCCTGCAGGCCGGCGATCTGGCGCCGGGCGGGACCGTGAATTCGGGAACGAGCTTGGCCCCGTATCGCAGCAAGGAATACGAGCTCGGCTACAAGGTGACGCTGGCCAAGGTCGATTTCACGGCGGCGTTGTTCCGTATCGAGCGGCCGTTTGCCAACATCGATCCCACCGACAATGTGTTCAAGATCACCGGCGATCAGATCAACAAGGGGCTGGAATTCTCGGCCGTGGGAGAGATCTATGAGGGGCTGACGCTGTACGGCGGCGTCACCTTGCTGAACGCCCGGCTCGAGGACACGCCGCAGGCCACCACCAACGACAAGATCTACGTCGGCGCGCCCAAGGTGAAGGGCAATACGTTGCTCGAGTATCAGATTCCGGCAGTGCCGGGCTTGATTGCCCTGTTCAACTACCAATTCTCGGGCCCGCGCCCCGGCAACGACACCAATACCCTCATGGTGGCGGGGTACAATCTATTCGATCTCGGCGCACGCTATACCTCGAGCGTTGCGAGTCTGCCGGTCACCTGGCGGCTGACGGTGGACAATATCGCCGACCGCCGCTATTGGTCCACCATCGGTCCCAGCAATCTAACCGGCGTGAATACCGGAAATCTGCTGGCACATTTCGGATCGCCGCGCACGGTGTTGGCGTCCGCGAGCGTGAATTTTTAGGTCCGTGCGTGTCCTGACGCTAGCGCTGGCGGTCTATCGGTGAGCCCGGATATTCTGGGGGTCACGGCAGCCCTCGGTAGTGCGCGGTGCAAGGCGCGAGAAAAAGGCTAAAATCGTCTGAGTGCACCCCACCAGAACCGCCAAAATCGCCAAGAAGTCCGATCCTCTACCGGACAACGAGCCGAATTTAGGACTTCACCTGCGATATGCGTTCGAACCGGGCGAACAGCACGGCGCCGCACTCGGCAACCCCCTGTTTGAACTGCTGTCGGCCGTTCTGGAAGGCGGCTCCATACGCCACGCGGCCCAGGCGCTCGGCACCTCGTATCGTTACGTTTGGGGTGCTTTGAGGAAATGGGAGAAGACCCTGGGCGAACCGCTGGTCATTTGGTCGCAGGGACAACGGGCGCGGCCCACTCAATTTGCCGAGAGGCTGCTGTGGGCGGAGCGCCGCGCGCGCACCCGCATGCAACCGCACATCGAAGCCTTGCGGTCGGATCTGGCGCGCGTGCTGGCCGATGCCCGCGACCCGCGTCATCAAGTGCTGTCGGTGCGCGCCAGCCACGACATCGCACTGCCCGTATTGCAGCGGCATGTGGCGGATGCCGCGGATCTGCACCTGGAAATCGGCTTTCAGGGCGGCATCGATGCGCTGCGCGCGCTGAACGATCGGCAATGCCTGATCGCCGGTTTTCACGTTCCATCGCTGGATTCGGCAACACCCGTGTTTGCCAAGGCGCTCCGGCCATTGCTCAAACCGGGGCTGCATGCGTTGATCGGCTGCTCACGGCGCACGCAAGGATTGATCATGCGGCGCCGCCTCGCGGGCAAGGTTGTCAGTTTCGCCGACCTCGCGCGTCATGGACTGCGCTTCGTGAATCGACAACCGGGCTCCGGCACCCGCATGCTGATCGATCATCTCATGACGGAGCAGAAGATAGCGCCTGAAACATTGTCGGGGTATAGGGAACATATCGAGCACACGCACGTGGCGGTGGCGCTGTGCATCGCGAGCGGCGTGGCGGATGTGGGTATTGGCGTCGAGGCCGCCGCCCTCGAATTCGGATTGCAGTTCGTGCCGATCGTGGAAGAGAACTATTTTCTCGCCTGTCTCGAAGAGAATCTCGCGCAGCCTTCGGTTCAGCGCTTGAGAGCCGTACTGGCGGGTCCGCAGTGGCGCGACATACTCGCCAATTTGCCGGGTTATCGGCCCGCAGCGGGACCGGGCGATCTGTTGGTGTTCGAAGAGGCGCTGCCGTGGTGGGGGCGCGCGCGAATCCCGCCGCCCAAACCGGCTTCACCCGGCCGGCCTCTCTGATGGTCGCCGCGCGGCGTAGCCGCCGCCGCTTTTAATGAGCCGCGGTGAGGCGCTCGGGATTCGAGTAAACGTTACAATGCTTTTCCCGCAGAAAGCCCACCAAGGTCAACCCTGAGGCAACCGCAAGATTGACCGCGAGGCTCGACGGGGCGCCGATCGCCGCGAGCACCGCCGCACCCGTGCGCAGGGCCTTTTGCACGAGTTCGAAGCTCGCCCGTCCGCTGAGCAAAATAATGTGTTCTCTCAAAGGCAGGCGTCCAGCCAGCAGATTTTCGCCGACCAGCTTGTCGAAGGCATTGTGACGCCCGACATCTTCCGCCACCGTCATGAGATTGCCGGAAAAATCGAAGAGGGCGGCGGCATGGATTCCGCCCGTATCGCCGAATTTAGACTGCGCTTCGCGCATACGCGACGGCAAGCTGAACAGCACCGATAAGTCGGCTGCCGCCGTCTGCGCAACGCGCGTCGCCGCCGCTCTTGCAATGGCTGCATCAAGGCCGGTGGTACCGCACACACCGCAACTCGAGCCCGCCGAGAAGCGACGGGTAGCGGTCTGAATTTCCATTTGCACACTGGACCGCAGACGCACATTGATCACGTTCGGGCGGCGCGTGCTCGACTCGATTTCGTCGATATCGCATGCCTCGTTGACGATTCCCTCGCCGTACAGCAACCCGGCGGCGAGGAATTCATCGTCGCCCGGGGTTCTCATGGTCGTTCCGAAGGACACGGCTTCGAGGCCGAGACCGGGGTGGTGCAGCAAGTATTCCAGCGGCGCCTCGACCGCCACCCGGTCCTCTTTCTCCATTTGGGATTCCAGGCCGGTGCGCAGTATGCGCACGCTCATGGTGCCGCTCGCCACGGGCGACGCGGGTGACCCGGTTTCGTCGGATGCGATGAAGCTTGCCGTGTTCATGGCCGCCATAGTACTGCGCCGGGCCATGCCAAAGTCAACGCGCTGCGCCAAAGTCGATGGGCGTTGCGCCAACTTGACTTGTCAGCGGTACGTGCTGATGATTGCGTTGGGCAACTGGAAGGACTCACCACGGACGAGCGACGCAATAACCTGATTCGTCGTCGCGACGTGCTTCTTGCCGTGTCGGTCGCCTCGGCGATTGCGGCGGCGAGTGCGGGTTCGCCATCGAGCACGCCCGCCGCGGGCGCAGCCGGCCGGCGCGACAAGCGCAGGGCGCAATACCAGCCGAACTCCCCAGAAGTTCAGACTTTCTACCGCGTCAACCGCTATCCGGCGACATGATGGCAGCTCGGCTCACCAAGCGGGCGGGACGGCAGGTCCGAGGCGACGCAGCCACCGCAACCGCAAGTCAGCCCGATGGTCTCGATCGCCGGTCCTTCCTGCACGGTTCCGGCTTGGTCGCCGGCGGCCTCGCCGGCTTAGGGGTGCTGCCGCTCGGCAGCATGCGCAAGGCTTCCGCCGGCGCGCCCGCAGCACCGGGTGTCGCGATCGCGCGCCGCAAGAATATCTGCACGCATTGCTCGGTTGGCTGTTCGGTGATCGCCGAAGTGGCGAATGACGTCTGGATCGGCCAGGAGCCGGATTTCGACAGCCCGATCAATCGCGGCTCACATTGCTGCAAGGGTGCCGCGGTGCGCGACGACGTGGTGGGCGATCGCCGGCTGCGCTATCCGGTGAAGCTCGTCGATGGGCAATGGAATCGAATCTCCTGGGACCAGGCCATCGACGAGATCGGCGATGAGCTGCTGGAAATCCGGGCGAAGTCGGGACCGGAGTCGGTCTACTGGCTGGGGTCCGCCAAATTTACCAATGAAGCCGCCTATCTCAACCGCAAGTTTGCGGCCTTCTGGGGAACGAACAATTCGGACCACCAGGCGCGCATCTGTCATTCCACCACCGTCACCGGCGTCGCCAATACCTGGGGCTACGGTGCGATGACCAACAGCTACAACGATATTCGCAACGCCAAGACCATCATGATCATGGGCGGCAATCCGGCCGAGGCGCATCCCGTTTCGCTGCAGCACATTCTCGAGGGCAAGGAACTCAACCGCGCCAACATGATCGTCATCGATCCGCGGATGACACGCACGGCGGCACATGCGACCGAATATGTGCGGGTACGTCCCGGCACGCATATTCCGACGATCTACGGCATGCTCTGGCACATCCTCAAGAATGGCTGGGAGGACAAGGAGTTCATTCGTCAGCGCGTCTATGGCCTGGAGGATATCCGCGGCGAAGTGGAGAAGTGGCCGCCCGCCGAGGTCGAGCGCGTCACCCGGCTGCCGGAGGCGCAGGTCAAGCGGATCGCCGAGATATTCGCCAAGGAACGGCCGTCCACGCTGATCTGGGCCATGGGACAGACCCAGTTCACGACCGGGACGGCGAACGTCCGCGCCAGCTGTCTGCTGCTGCTGGCCACCGGCAATGTGGGTCATTTCGGCAGCGGTGCGAATATCTTTCGGGGGCACACGAACGTGCAGGGTGCCACCGACATGGGTCTCGATGTGACGAGTCTTCCCCTCTACTATGGTCTTTCCGAAGAGGCGTGGCGGCATTGGTGCCGGGTGTGGGAGGTCGACTATGACTGGGTGCGCTCCCGCTTCGTCGACAAGACCTTCATGGAGACCCCGGGCATTCCCAGCACGCGCTGGTTCGATGCCACCCTGCTGCCGAAGGACCAGGTCAGCCAGCCGGATACCCTGAAGGCCATGTTCGTGATGGGGCATGGCGCCAATACGATTACGCGGATGCCGGAATCGGTGCGCGGAATCGAGCGGCTCGGGGACGGACACCTAGGAGGAGGAGGAGCGAACGCATGAAGCTGCTGAAGACCATCCGGGCAGACCCGTCGGATACGTTTGTCTTCGATAGGGCGGCGCAGCCCGGCGAGTGGGCCATATCCGGCGCGCTCATGTTCGCACATCTCGATCCGGCCGGCCTCAGGGGCAAAGCCCGTGCCGCGTTTCGCGCAGGTTTTCTGGGGATCGACTCCCTCGGCTGGTCGACATTGGCACGCATCGTCGAGGCGAGCGAGGAGGAGCGAACAGCGGCAATCGAATTGCTGGCGAGGCGATTCGTCGAGCGTTTCGGGGCTCCCGATCTCATGACGGCGCGTCCGGCCGCCGCGGAGGAGATCGCTTTCGCGGCATCGCTTTGCGATCATCCCGCCGGGATGTTGATCGCCGTATCGCGCCGTCAGGAGAACGACGTGACTCGGGAGTCGTTTCGGACGCTGCAGGCGAACGCGTGGTCAAAGCCGTCGCGCGTCTTCAGCTTCGAGGCGGAGGATGACGAGGCAGCGCCGGCCGGGCAGATCGACCTCGCGGCGCTCATCGATGGAGAGCGCCGTTGAGCGAAACGGGCGATTTCTGGCTTTCCTGCGGCCATCATCTGCTCGATCGCGGTGAGCACGGCGGCTTGGTCGTCACGGACGAATTCCTGAAGGCTTACCTGGCACGGCCGGAGATGGCGCCACCGGCAGACGCCTGCGAGGCGGAGCGAGCGATGCACCGGGCCTTGCTGTGCGATCCACGACAGCCGGTCGCACCTGGGCAGATCGCGGCGATCGCCGATGAGGACGCGCGCGAGAATTGGGAATTGATGGTCTCATGGAGAGATCACATCGTGAGTCATGCCACGCTGGAGGCGGCATATCTCGCGATCGTCCGGCATGACCTCAGGTTTCCGCACATTTTTCTCGATCAGCTCGTACAAGTGATCTTGCGCAATATCCTGGACGACTGCGACGATGCCTTCGTACTGCGCGCGGCCGAGCTGTTGTTCCGTCCCCAGAAACTCACGTCGCACGCGGGCTCGCTGGTGTCTGCCGATGAGGAGACCGCCGCAAGCTCGAGTTCCGGGCCGGTCTCGCCGCTGGCCTCGCTGCTGGGGTTGTCGACCGCCGCCGGGATCGACGTGCTGAATGAAGACAATGCCGGCATGTACCGGGGGCGCAGCGATGCGTTCGACATGGCGCTCGATCTCACCGCAGGCCGGCGCGGGCTCGCTGCCCTGGGCGACGTCGTCGCTCGCTGGGTGCGCCATCTGCTCGCGGTCGATGTCGAGATGGACGCGGTGACCGAGTTGCGCGATGCGACGCTGACCTGGTATGTCGGCCTGGATGCCGATGCCACGCGGATTGGGGATGCGCTATGGAACGGCGATGAGCTCGATCAAACGACGCGGGGGCTCGTGGTCGGCCTCTATCGCCTGACTTTCGCCGACGATGCGCAGATCGTCGAGGCAGCCAGGGGTGCACCCACTTATCTGATTTTGGCCATGTCGAGCGACAGGATACTGCGCATGAAGCCGCAGAATCTCATCACCGGCCTGCCGATCGCGCACCGCGCGGGAGCTGCGAATTGAACTCGGCGCTCGCGAGAATTCCCGTGGGCGTCGTCGTCGAACGGCACAAGGCGACGAGCCCCTGGCTCGATTATCTGTGCCGGCCGGTCTTGGTGCTGGCAGGCGTGCCTGCGGCGCGACCGTGGACCGTGATCAGCTCCAAGGACGACGTGACCACGTTCTATGCCGGTGAGGCCGTGATCGAGCTGCACCGCACCGAGACAGCCAACTACCGCGACAATCTGGCGTCGGGCAACGCGTCGTTGTGGGTAATTCTGCGGCCGGCGGCCAGCGAGGTGGGATTCGACCTGCTGTTCGTCACGGCGGATCCGGCGGAGGGCGAGGCGCTGACGGGGGCCGGCAACGATCTGGTCGAGGCTGTGCCAATGCCGGTTTCGATCGCGCGGATCGTGGAGGGCTTCATCGCGGAGCACCACGTCGAGCGAACATTCTTCAAACGTCAGCGAGACCGCTCCGCGTCGCAGTCGCCCCGCCGTCAGGCCGGGGGGACGGAGGAGGAGGGATGAGCGAATCGGAAGGTTTTCTCGCACGCTGGTCGCGGTTGAAACGCGATGCTGCTCGAGATGCGAGCGCTGTCGACGAGAAGCGAGCCGACGCGTCACCGGCCCCAGACGCGCCCCCGTCCGCGCCGTTCGACCCCGCAAGCTTGCCACCCATCGAATCGATCGTCTCCGATACCGATATGCGGCAATTTCTGCAAGCCAGCGTGCCCGCGGAATTGACGCGCGCCGCGCTGCGCAGCGCCTGGACCGCCGATCGGGCAATTCGCGATTTTGTCGGCATCGCCGATAATCAGTGGGACTTCAACGAGCCCGCCGGCATACCGGGCTTCGGTGCGCTGGGACCCGGGGACTACGCGCCTAGCCTCGCGGCGCGGGCGCTCGGAAGCCTGCAGGAAGGCGGCGCGGCGCCGGACCTCCCGGAAGCCGCGCAGCATCCCGCCGTACCTCGCATCGATCCGCAGCGTACGGAGCCCGATGAGGTTCGGCAGGTTGCCGCTACGCCGGCTCAAGATGACCACGGCGCCGACCTTACCGGTCAGATCGTTGCCGGTCAGGTCGTAGAGGCGGGCGTTCAGCGGGTCCCGCCAGCGGAAGAAGTCTCCGCAGTGAACCCCGGCCCGCGCCGCGCGCCCGCACGGCGCAGCCCTACCGAAGTAGTACACTGGCGCTGAGGCCTCACGTCCAACCACCGGAGTATCGATGCAGGATCCAGTGTTGCGGGAAGCGGGAGGCATCGATGAGATCGATGTTGCCCGGGCTCGGGAATATTCGCTTCTCTCGACCTTGCTCATGGGCAGTCCCGGTGCTCCGATGCTGGAACGTCTGGCGGGTCTGCAGGGGGATGGAAGCCCGCTGGGGCTTGCGCATGCGGCGCTCGCCGCGGCCGCGGCCCGGACCGATGCCGAACGCACGGCGCGTGAATACTTTGGCTTGTTCGTCGGGATTGGACGCGGCGAACTTCTCCCTTACGGGTCATATTATCTAACGGGCTTTCTGCATGGCCGCCCACTCGCGGACCTGCGTCAGGTGCTGTCTCGTATCGGCATCGAGCGGGCAGTGGGTCAGGCGGAGCCCGAAGATCATGCAGCGATTCTTCTGGAAATCATGGCGGGCCTTTCCAGCGGGGCGATTCCCGCGCCGCCGGCAACGGAACGCGAGATCTTCGACCAACACTTGGCGCCGTGGATCGCGCGTTTCTTCGCGGACCTGGAGCAGGCGGCGTCCGCGGATTTTTACTCGAGCGTAGGCGCTCTCGGCCGAATCTTCATGGAGATCGAAACTCAGGCGTTCCTGCTGTCGCAATGAGCGGGACTGCGGAGCTCACCCGGACGTGAGTTCCCCGGCGCGGCGATTCGATCTCACTGGTCGAGTCGAACACCCGATGTGGAAAACGCCGCGGATGCCGACTTCTGGACGATTCCATCGAGGATCGCGGCGGCCGCCACCGCGATGACGGCGGCGGCAAAACATGCGGCTAGGAAATTGCGCATAGCAGTTCTCCGGATCGTCGTGGCCATCATTACGCGGACAGGCCGCGATGCATCATCGCATACCTCGGTTCGCGCGTGGTTTAGCGAACCGAGGTATGACGAAATCTCTATTGCGGCGTCGCCTCGAGGTCGAGCAGCTTGAATACCCACAGGGTGCTGCCCGCGGCCGGATCGATTATTTCCGGCGTCAGGCTCCGGCTGCCGGCGTCGAAGGAGCCGCCGCCGCCGGCAACGACCACCACATATTGCACGCCGCCGACGCTGTAGGTCGCCGGCGAGGAACTCGGGCTGGCATTCAAGCCGACCTGCCACAACACTTTGCCGGTCGCCGCGTCGTACGCGCGAAAACGACGGTCGCGCGCGCCGCTGAATACCAGGCCGCCGGCCGACGCCAGCAAGGAGCTGGCAATGGGCGCGCGTTGACGCATGGACCAGACGACTCGTCCGGTCTTGAGGTCGATCGCCTCGACGCGGCCGAAGTTGCCGTCGTTACCCGGTTTCGGACGACCCCCAAGGCGCACGTCCATGCCACCGGCCGCGATCTTGCCGGCGTCGCGTTCGACCCAGCTGTAATCCATGCAGTTGTTGTCGAGCAGCGGCACATACAGATAGCCGGACTTGGGATCGAACGCCGTCGTCGGCCAGCTTCGCGCGCCCGTCGCCGAGGGGCATATGAGATCGACTCGGCCGGCCTGCGGCGCGAACGCGGGCTGGATGATCTTCTTGCCGGTCTTCGGATCGATGCTGGCGACCAGATTTTGCAGGCCAAGGTCTTTGGAGAATGCATACTTGCCGTCGATCCGGTTGACGGCGTCGAAGATCGCGCTCTTGCCGCCCGTCACGACCAGTTTGGTGGGCTTGCCGTCGACCGGCAAGGTGACGAGCGACTGCTCGAAGGCCCAGTCCAGATCCCAAACGTCGCGGTTCATGTGCTGGTAATACCAGGACAGCTTGCCGGTATCCGCATCGAGCGCCAGCGTCGAATCCGTATAGAGCGCATCGTTATTCGACCTGCTCTTGGAGCTACGCGGTACCAGCAAGGTGCCCACGTCGTAGGTGTTGCCGGTCCCGACATACACGAGATTCAAATCGGGATCGTAGCTGCCGATCGACCAGACTCCGGCGCCGTAGCGTTCGTTCACGGGGGCGCCGTTCCAGCTGTCGCCGCCGGGCTGGCCCGGACGTGCAATGGTGTTGAAACGCCACTTCTCGTCGCCGCTGTGCGCGTCCAAGCCGACGATGAAGTCGCCGCCGCCGGTATCGATACCAAGACTGACGCCGACGATCACCTTGCCGTGAACGAGCAGCGGGCCGCCGGAAATATGGAAGTAGGCGCCGTCGAACTGGCCGGGGTGCGCTCCGTGTGCCGGGGTAACGACCGCGCTATCCCAGCGCAGATCGCCGGTCTTCACGTCCAGCGCGACGATGTGGCCATCGGCGGTGGGGGCGAAGAGTTTGTCCTCGTAAATCGCCAAGCCCTTCATCCGTGCATCGCCGCCGTTGTGAAGCGCGTCCGGCAGCGCCCGGACGTATTGCCAGAGAATGCTGCCGTCGGCGGCGTCGATCGCTTCCACCGTGTTGCCGCCTTCAATGAACAGCACGCCGTCGTGGACCAAGGGCGCGGCTTCGTTGGCACTGGCGGGCAGCGCCAATGTCCAGGCGACGCCGAGATTGCGCACCGTGCTTTTATCGATCTGATCGAGCGGGCTGTAGCCGAGCGTGGCATAGGTGCCGCGCCACATCAGCCAATCGGCGGCGGCGGGATCTCGCAGCATCGCATCGGAGACCGGCGTGAGTCCGTCCAGCAGAATACGTCGCGCGGCCATCGCGGCATGATAGTCGGCGTCCTGGTTGTCGATGAGGGAGGCACCGACGGCGCGCGGGCTCGGACTGTGCTCAGACGCTGCCGCCTGTTCCGCCGCATCACCGGCGGCGGCCGGCGCATTTGACGCTGCGAGCTCCGTCGTCCCGGGTTGATCCCCGTTTTCCCGCAGCAAATAAGCTTCAATGTCGATATAAGTGCGGTTGCCGAGGCTGCCCGGACTCGCCGGCGGCATCCGCTTCACGATCAGCGAGCGCAGGGCCTCGGGCGACTGATCGTGCCAGTGCGCCTTGAACGGAGCGCCCTTCACCGGCGGCGCGAACTGGCCGTCGTCCAGATGGGGGCCATGACATGCCGCGCAACTTTCCATATAGGCAGCTTGGCCGTGCGTGGCTTGCAGTTCAGTGAAAGCCACCTGCCCGCTGTCGAACAGGGATTGCGCCCCGGCGATACGGCCCAGAACGCAGACCGCCGCCGCCGCACATCCCCATCGCACCGGCCAGGCCGTCCGCCTCATCCACCGCATTGATGTACCTCGCCGCTCGGCTCGCATTTTTCTTCTCCAGTGAATGGCTTGCGCTGCTACAGAAAACCGTAAGAGAAATGGCGCTCGGCGCGACGGACGCGACCGGCGGCCGGATCGGGAAAATGCGCGGGATACAGCACCGCGTCGTTGTCCACGCACTGCGCGAGCAGGCGCTGGCGCGTGGCGCAGGCTGCGGCGGGATTCTCATCGGCGAAGAATGGGATGTCCGGCCGCACGAGCTGGATCGGGTGGTGGACCACGTCGCCCGTGAACACGGCCCGCGATCCGCCGCGTTGGGCGTTCACGACGACGCTGCCGGGCGAGTGGCCGGCCGCGTCCGCGAGCCAGATGCCATCCTCGATCTCGCGATGCACGCAGTCGTTGCTATCCACGATGTCGGCGAGCCCTGCCGCGACCACCGGCAGCACCGAATCGACGTACGCCTCCCGATTGTGGGCTTCGTGCGTCTGACGACCGAAGAACTCGAAGTCCTTGCGGCTGAATACGTATCGAGCGTTTGGAAACGTCGGCACCCAGAGCCCATCCTCGAGGCGCGTATTCCACCCGACGTGATCGGCGTGCAGGTGGGTGCACAGCACGAGATGAATATCGGCAGGATCGCAGCCTGCGGCGGCGAGGTTTTGCAGCCATGGGGACTTGAGTCGATGCGCCCAGGTACCGCTTCATGCACGCTCCCCCCGTTTGTATTTTCCGCCATCCGCGTATCATAGTTTCGCACGCAAGTGCGTCGCGAGGATAGGAACGGCGAGACACCTCCCAAGAAGCGCATGGCATTGGGTGACGATGGGATCCGGCCCAAGTCAGGGCGAACAGAGGGCGTAGATGGCAGATGTCGCACAGGGGTTCGACTACGTCGTAGTGGGCGGCGGAACAGCCGGCTGCGCGCTCGCCGCCCGATTGTCGGAAGATTCCCGTCGGACGGTGTGTCTGCTCGAGGCAGGCGGATCCGGCAGGAGCGTGTTCATCAAAGTACCGGGGGCCATCGTGATGGCGCAGCGCTCGGCCTCACTGAACTGGCGCTTTCAATCCGTGCCTCAGGCTGAACTCAACGGCCGCCGGATACCCGTGCCTCGAGGCCGCGGCCTCGGGGGTTCTGCGCTCATCAACGGCATGGTCTATTTCAGGGGAAATCCGCGGGACTACGACGCATGGGCCGCCGCCGGCGCCGCGGGCTGGAGCTACCGGGAAATCCTCCCCTACTTCCGCAGGAGCGAACATAACGAGAACTTCGGCTCCAGCGTGTACCACGGCCGCGGCGGTCCGATGAACGTTCGCAGCGTCACGCGCCCGAATCCTCTCAACTTCTCCTTCTTCGACGCGCTCGCCGGTCTGGGTTACTCCTACCGCGACGATCTGAACGGCGCGGACAGCGAGGGAATGGGATTACGCCAGCTCTCGATCCGGCGCGGCACGCGTGAGACCACGGCGAGCGCATTGCTGCGGCCGGCGCTCGGACGGCCGAATCTGGTCGTGCTGACCGGCACTCAGGCCACCCGCATCGTCCTGGAGGGCCGGCGTGCGGTGGCGGTGGAGGCCCGCTCCGCCGACGGCGGCCTCCTGCTGAAGGCGCATCGGGAAATCGTGCTCACCGCCGGGGCCATCCAGTCGCCACAGCTACTGATGCTCTCCGGAATCGGCGACGGCGAACACCTCGGGGCCCTGGGTATCCCGGTGCGGCATGATCTTCCGGGCGTCGGGCGCAATCTTCACGATCACCTTGCAAGTCCGGTGCACATGCGCACGCGCGATCCCGCGTCCTACGGCGTCTCGCTGCGCGCGATGCCGCGGAATCTCTGGAATATCGCCGAGTATCTGGTGTCGCGCCGTGGTCCGTTGGCCAACAATGTGTTCGAATCCGCGGCGTTCGTGAAGTCGGTTCCGGGACTCGACAAGCCCGACGTACAACTCGTCTTCCAGCCGGCCAAGCGGCCGGATCCCTCGTTTCCGTATCCGCTGGGCCATGGCTTCGCGATCAGTCCCGTCGGCCTCTATCCACGCAGTCGCGGACGCGTCACTCTCGCGGGCCCCGACCCTTTCGCCGCGCCGCTGATCGACCCGAATCTGCTGTCCGCGCCCGAGGATCTGCCGCCGCTCATCAACGGCATACGCTTGGCGCGCAAGATCTTCGCATCGACCGCCTTCGCGAAGTACCGAGCCGAAGAGACCTCCCCCGGAAGCGCCGCACAGAGCGACGCCGAACTTGCCGCCTATATCCGTGCGGAGGCCTACACCGTCCATCATCCGGTCAGCACCTGCCGCATGGGCAACGATGCCGCGGCGGTGGTGGACCCGCAGCTGAAGGTCGTCGGTTTGGATAACCTGCGCGTTGCGGACGCCTCCGTGTTCCCGTCCATCATCGGCGGCAACACCAACGCGGCAATCGTGATGATCGCCGAGAAGGCCTGCGACCTGATCCTCGGCCGGCCCCCGCCCGCGCCGGAGACCTTCGATGCCTCAGACACTCCGAAGAACGACACCGATCACCCTGCATAGGAACTCACCATGACCCAGACACCCAGCGCCACGGAACGTATCGAGATCGAACGCGCCTGCGAGCGCATCGTCTATGCCTATTCACGTGCCCTGGACTTGGGCGATATGAGCGCGGCAGCGGATTTCTTTGCCGAGAACGGCTCGTTTGCCCGGCCCATGGCACCCGACAAAGTCATTCAGGGCCGGGAAGCCATTCGTGCCGCCCTGTTGACGCGACCGAAGACATTGCTGACGAAGCATCTCGCCACCAATGTGATCATCGACGTGGTCAGCCGCGACGAGGCCCGTGGGCTCTCCTACCTCACCATGATCTCGACGACGCTGCCGGGCGATGCCGCCCCACCGTATGTTTCCGCGGGACCCGTTTACTTCGGCGAGATCAAGGATCGCTTCGTACGCGAGGGCGGCGAGTGGAAAATCCTCGAGCGGCGCGGCTCGGTCCAGATGAAATTCTCAGGCGCCGCAGCCCCTTGAACGACGCCCGGGACGATCGTCTTCCCTAGCTGAGAATTGCCAACGGTTTCGGCAACTTGGCCAGCAATTCCTCGCCGAAACGCGCGTCGATGTGAAAGAACGCCGCGCGAGCGACCGTGTCCGAGCGATTCTCCCAGGCGTGGTCCGTACCCCGCTGCACGACCACATCCCCCGGCTTCAGGATGACCTCGCTCGCATCGAGAATCAGCACGAGTTCACCCTCGATCACGACGACATAATCCAGCGTCCGCGTCCGATGCATCATGGTTCGCTTGCCGCCGTCCTTGAGCGGATAGACGTTGAGGATCCGCAGCAGATGGCCGGACGCGGGCATGATGGCGAACGGACGCTCGTTCGGTTCCCGGGCTACGCCTGAGGCCAGTTCAGGAATCGCATCGGCTTCGTTCCACATCTCCTGGAAGTCGGCGCCGATCTCTGGGCCGTGCATCGGGTGATGCTGGGGCGGCGGACCGTCCGACAGGACGACCGATGTGCCGCGGCCATCATGGCCCGTGACCACGCGCCTCGTGGGTGTTGACATTGACGTTCTCCTTACACGTTGCGCGGATGGGCGAGCGCGAACCGCCCCCGGAGTCTCGAGTACTACAGCAGTATAATGCGCGGCGCTCTTCGCTCATGGTAGAGCAGCCTGTCGGTACGGTCAGTATTTTACGAGGGAACCCGTCGTTTGCGGGAACGCGACTTGCGGGAGCGCGACGAACCGCCGATGCTGCTTGGCGAGTGCGGCCGCGGTGAGGCGGTGGCTGGGCGCAGCCGATCGATAACCAATAGGAGGTCAGGCATGGGTCTCGTGGGATTTGGTCAACCCGACGATGGAATCATTCAAATGTGCTACGTGGTGCCCGATATCCGTGCGGCCATGAGTCTGTGGATCGACAAGCTGAAGGTGGGTCCTTGGTTCTTGCTCGATCATTTCACCGGTACCAATCCCAAGTATCGCGGCCAAGACTCCAAGGCCGATGTGTCGCTCGCCATGAGCTTCGCGGGGCATATGAATATCGAACTCATCCAGCCCAACGATGCGGAGCCGTCGGTATATCGCGAGTGGATCGACAAGCGCGGCTACGGATTTCATCACTGGGGCCGCGCGACCGCGAATTTCGATCGGGACGTCGCGCGCTATCAGGCGCAGGGCCACGAACTCGCGTTTATCGCAGGCGTACCGAGCGGGGGCAGCGTGGCCTACATGGACACCACCGCGCAGCTGCCCGGTTATGTCGAACTCATCGAGCTGGCTGCGGGCTTCGAGGCGACTTTCAGCAAGTTCTATCGCGCCAGTATCGGCTGGGATGGAGCGGATCCGGTACGCTCATTCCTCTGACAGCATGGAGTGGCCGGCGGTCGGCACCCGACGACGACTTCGGTCCGATGGGCGGCTCGCCGTCGATCTCGGCCGTGGGCCCGATCACCGGCTATTGCGCTGCAGGTGAATTGGCGCCGTCTCGCGCAGGAACAATGCCAGCACCGTGCCGACGATCGCGCAGCACGCCATGATGATGAGGGGCGCCTGCAGACCATAGTGGTCTGCAGCGCGGCCGGCGATCGCCGGCGCACCGACGCCGCCCAATATCTCACCCAGCCCCACCACCATGCCGAGCGACGTCGCCACGTAGCGCGCCGGAATGGTTTCCGATGGCACGGTGCCCATGAACAGCGGAAAGGTCCCGCTGGCGGACCAGCCCAGGAAAATCAGCACGCCCAGCATGAACAGCGAGCCCTGGAAATACAGCGCGGCGAGCGGAACGCCTAAGCCGATGAAATTGAAAATGACGATGACCGGGCGCCGTCCGAAGCGATCCGAGAGCGCCGGCACCACGAAGCTGAAGAAGGCGGCCGACAGCCCCAGCACGCTCATGAGTACGCTCATCTGGCCGTTGCCGATCTGCCGGACCTTGGTGTAGAACAGCGGCAGAAAGGCCCATCCCAGCACCATCCACGCCACCATGAATATCGCCATCAACATGCACAACCACATGTTCCTGTGCCACAACATCTCTGCATAGCCCATTCTCTTCTCGGCGAGCGGCGCGGCCGTCCTCGCGGACGTGGGCGGCGCGACCGGCCGGCGTACGAATCTGGCGATCAGCACCGCCATGATGAGACCCGGCACACCCGACAGATAGAAGGCCCAACGCCAGTTGTACGTCGATGCGACGGCAATCAGGAGCAGGGGCGCCACGAACGAGCCCAGTAGATTGCTGCCGAAGTTCTGCATCACTCCCATGTTGTGGCCGCGCCTGGCGGCCGTGGATTCGATCGCCACGAGCGACTGCGCAACCGGCAGTATCGGTCCCTCGGCAAGGCCCATCAGCAGTCGGGTCGAAAACAGCGTCACGAATGAAACCGCGAGGCCAGAGGCGAACGAGCACAGAGAAAATGCCACGACAGCGACCAGCAGCAGGGTCTTGCGATTGCCGGTGCGATCGGAGTACGCGCCACCCAGAAATGCGGCGAGGGCCCAGGTAAAGGACAGCGCGGAAGCCACGAGCCCGATTTGGCTGTTATTGAAATGCAAGTCATCGGCGATGAAGGGCATCAGGAAATTGGCGGCATTGCGGTCGAGGAATACGAAGCCGAACGTGACGGTCAGCACCCAGATCAGCCTCGTTTCGTATTTCATCCGCCTCGTACCTCGGGAATCAGGATTGTCGTTCGGACCGGCGACCCTGCTCGGAGAGTTTGCAGGTCGGTACGCTGGAGAGCGGGTTCTTGTTCACTATGGGTATAGTCCGACAACGCCCCACGGCAGATCGATGCGGTTGAGTGAGTTACACTGTGACGATATTGTCGAAGTACGGCAACAGCAATAATTTTTTCCGTTGTCGATAACCTAAGTCCAGGGACCACGCCCGACGTGAACACATCCGCCACGCATACCGGTTCGCCGCAGAGCGCTGATCGCCGCTCGTTCGTACGCGTGATGGGCGTACTCAGCGGGGTGATTGCCTTGGGGCATCCGCTCGCGGCGCTGCTGCCCAGCCGCGCCTGGGCAGTGGAGCTGCGCGTGCTGCCGTCGGCGCAGGCCGCCGCGTTGCTGGCCATGATCCGCACCATCGCGCCGCACGACACGCTGGATGACGCCGCCTATGCCCTGGTCGTCAGCGCGGTCGATGGCGAGGCGGCCGGTTCGACGCAGGCGCGCACCGATCTTACGGCCGGCCTTGCGAGCCTGGGCGACGGATTCGCCCTGCTGCCCGAGGACGCACGGACCCTGCACCTCAAGGCCATCGAAAACGGCGCATTCTTCCAATCCGTGCGGACGAAAACCTTGACGACGCTGTATAGCAACCCGATCGCCTGGGCGCACTTCGGCTATGAAGGCGAGTCGTTCTCGAAGGGCGGCTACCTGCTGCGCGGCTTCAACGATTTAAAGTGGCTTCCCGACGTGCCGCCGGCAGACAGCGGCGCGCTGCCGTTCGGGTAGGGATAAGGGGTTCATGCCGCGTTTCGAGCTCAACGACACGGACGTCGTGGTCATCGTGGGTTCGGGTGCCGGCGGCGGCACCATGGCCAATGAGCTGACGCGCCGCGGGCTCAAGGTCGTGCTGTTCGAGGCGGGCAAGCGCCAATCGCTCGCGACTTTCTCGCAGAACCCGAGCGAAGCATTCGCTCAGCTCACCTGGCTCGAACCGCGCTCGCAGAGCGGCACCTGGGATCCGGTGAAGAATTCGCCTACGCTCCCGGCCTGGCACTGCCGCACGGTGGGCGGCACCACGGTGCACTGGACCGCCGCGACACCGCGCCTGCAGCCCTACGAGTTGCGCGCGCGCAGCGTCTATGGCGACATACCCGGAGCCTCGCTCGCCGACTGGCCGATCGACTACGACGAGCTCAAACGCTGGTACCAGGTGGCCGAGAAGCGGCTCGGAGTCACGCGCCGCAACGGCAATCCGGGCCTGCCCGCCTCGAACAATTTCAAGGTGATGCATGCCGGTGCGCGGCGCCTGGGTTACAAGCGCGTGCACACCAACTATATGGCGATCAATTCGCGGGCGCGCGACGGCCGGGGATTTTGCATCCAGCAGGGCTTCTGCGCACAGGGCTGCAAGACCGGCGCCAAGTGGAGCACGCTCTATACGGAGATTCCGCAGGCCGAGGCCAGCGGCAGGCTCGACCTGCGCAGCGAATGCTTCGTCACACGAATCGAGCATGACGATGCGGGCCGCGCCAGCGGCGTCGTGTATCGAGATGCGGCGGGAGTGGAGCAGCGCCAGCGCGCGCGCATCGTGTGCGTCGCGGGCAACGCCATCGAGACCGCGCGCCTGCTGCTGCTGTCGGAGTCCGGACGCTTCCGGCAGGGGCTGGCCAATGGATCCGACCAGGTGGGCCGCAACTATTGCCATCACGTGTTGAGTTTCGTTTTCGGTATTTTCGATCAGCCGGTGAGTTTCTGGCGCGGCGCGGTGCTGGCCGGCGTGGTGGAGGATGAAAACATCCACGATCCGCGCCGCGGCTTCGCGGGCGGCTATCACCTGGAACTCGCGATGCTCGACCTGCCGACGCTCCCGCTCATCGGCTTGCCTTACGGCTGGGGGCGCGATTACGCTTCGATCATCGACAATTACCGCAACATGGCCGGCATGCTCGTCAATGGCGAGGACCTGCCGCGCGCCGACAACCGTATTACCCTGTCGACGACGCGCAAGGACGCCTATGGCTTGCCGGTGGCGCATATCCACTGCGATCCGCACGCGAACGATGTGGCCATGCGCGCTCACGCGACCGGGCAGGGGCGGAAGATCTATGAGTCGGTGGGGGCGAAGCGCACGGTGGTGAGTTCCATACCGCCCGCCACGCACCAGATGGGCACCGCGCGCATGAGCCACGACCCGGCGCAGGGCGTCACCAACGCTCACGGGCGCGCGCACGAGGTGCCGAACCTCTTCATGTCGGATGGCAGCGTGCAGACCACGGCCGGCGCCGCGAATCCCACGCTCACCATCGTTGCCCTGGCGCTGCGCCAGGCGGAATATATCGGGCGCGAGGCGGCCGGGGGACGGCTGTAGTGCGCAACGATTTTACCTATCGCGTCGGGAGTGGACTATGAATGCGCAGCCCAAGCCGCGGGAGTTCCCGCTGCCCAGTTCGGTCAAGGTCATACCGGGGACCGAAAGGGCGCAGGCGGCCCATCCCTACTACATTCAATTCTCCAAGGCCGACGACCAGAAGTTCTGGTTCTACAATTCCATGCACTTTCCCGAGCCCATGTCCTCATTCGACATGATCACGGCGGAAGCGGCCTACTGCGCGCTGGGCGCGGCCAACACCCGGGTGCATTGTCTGCCGACCACGCTGGGTATCGATCACCGAATCATCAATGGCCGGGTGTACATCGGCGGCAACGCCGTTACCGACCCTGAGGAGATCGTCCGCCGCACGGCAGAGTTCCAGAAACGCGCGTTTTATTACTACGAGAACTGGGAACCGCTGTACGAGCAGTGGAAGCAGAAGATGCTGAAGCTGATCGAAGACGCCATTGCCATGCCGGACCCGGCGCTTCCTGAGTTCGAGCCGCTCGAGCATGTGCACGCGGGCCGCGGTATTGCCTCGAACCACGACCTGCTGGTGATCTACCAGCAGACGCTCGAGGGCTACTTCCGGATGTGGCACCATCACTTCGAATTTCTGCTGCTGGGCTATGGCGCCTACCTGACCTTTTTCGGCTTCTGCAAGCAGGCGTTTCCGGAGATCACGGATCAGACCATCGCTCGGATGGTGGCGGGAATCGATGCGGAGATATTCCGGCCCGACGATGAACTGCGGCGCCTCGCGCGCGTTGCCGTCGACCTGCAAGTCGATGCGCACTTCCGGGAGGGGGCCTCGGTCGATGAAATCATGCGATCGCTGCGCGCGGCAGGCGAGCCCGGCCGCCGCTGGCTCGAGGAACTGCAGATCTCGCGCGATCCCTGGTTCAACATCAATGTCGGCGATGGCTTCTATCACTATCACCGCAGTTGGAACGACGATCTGTCCATGCCGTTCTCCGCGCTGCCGGGTTACGTGCGCAGCGTGCTCGCCGGCAAGCCGCTGGATCGCCAGGTGGAACGGCTGCTCGATGAGCGCCGCGGGCTGATCGCCGATTATCGTGAGCTTCTTGCAAACGACGAGGAGCGCGCCGCGTACGATCAGATGATCGCACTGGCGCACCGGGTGTTCCCTTACGTGGAGGGGCACAAGTTCTACTGCGAACATTGGTACACCAACCTGTTCTTCAACAAGATCCGCAGCTTCGGCGCATTGCTGGCCGCGCACGGGTTCTTCGCGAACGCCGAAGACGTGTTCCATCTCACGCACTACGAACTCGAGTCGGCGATCATCGACCTGATGAACGCATGGTCGAGCGGCTCCGAACCGCGCGGCCCCGCCTATTGGCCGCCGATCGTCGCCGAGCGCAAGGCGGCGATCGTCGAATGGGCCCGGCACGAAACGCCGCCGGCGCTTGGGCCCATTCCGGACGTGATCGACGATCCGGCCATCGTGATGCTGTGGGGAATAACGCGCGACAGCCTCGATAATTGGCTGTCGGCCGGTGCGGCGACGGATAGCAACGAGGTGCGCGGCTTTGCCGCGTCGTCCGGGGTGGTGGAGGGGATCGCACGCATCGTGAAGTCGGTCGAGGAAATCTCACGTTTGCAGCAGGGGGACATTCTCGTCTGCCATGTCACGAATCCGAGCTGGACTCCGATCTTTCAGAAAATTCGCGCCGCCGTGTCCGATATCGGCGGCTCCATGAGCCACGCCGCCATCGTTGCGCGCGAGTACGGGCTGCCCGCGGTGGTGGGCACCGGCAACGCCACCTCGAAGATCAAGGATGGCCAGCGGATCCGCGTCGATGGCGGACGGGGCATCGTTACGTTGTTATACTGAGATGGGCATCAAACCGTGAGTGTGGCGAAGTACATCAGTTGGTTTCGGGATATCGGGCTCGACGACCGTCCCAAGGTGGGCGGCAAAGGGGGAAGCCTGGGCGAACTGCAGCGGGCCGGCATCCCGGTGCCGCCGGGCTTCGTCGTGCGCACCGAGGCGTTCGAGGCGTTGATCGACGCGTTGGAACGGCAATCATCGCTGCGGGCGCGCGTCGAGGAACTCGCTGCGGATGACTTGGAGGGGATGCGAAGCGTGTCGCACGAACTGCGGGCGCGCGTCGAAGAGGCGCCTCTGCCGGCAGATCTGCAGCAGGAGATCCGCGATGCGTACGAACGCTTGGGCGAATCGGGGCCCCCGCCGTCCGTCGCGGTGCGATCGTCGGCGACTACCGAGGACGGTTCGGATGCGAGCTTCGCCGGCCTTCAGGACACCTACCTGTGGGTCACGCAGGCCGATTTGGTGCTGCGCCAGATTCGCAGCTGTTGGGCCAGCCTCTATTCGCTCGAGTCGCTGAGCTATCGGCGGCGGCAGGGGACCGCGGAATCGGCGGTGGCCATGGCGGTGGTCGTGCAGATCATGGTCGATGCGCGCACGGCCGGCGTCATGTTCACGCGCAGCCCGATCAGCGGGGATCGATCGGTGATCTGCATCGAAGGAGCCTGGGGGCTCGGCTCGGCGCTGGTGAGCGGCGAAGTGACGCCGGATCGCTGGGTCGTGGCGAAAATCACCGGTGAGATCTCGGTGCGCGACGTCTCCGACAAGGCCATCCGCCATGCGCAGTCGCCGGCGGGCGGTGTCGAGGAGCTTGCCGTGGAGGACGCTCTGCGCCGCGAATCCTGCCTTTCCGATGAGGAAGTGCAGTCGCTGCGCACCATCGGCAGGCAGGTTGAACGTCACTATGGCCGGCCGCAGGACATCGAGTGGGCCATCGACCGTCATACGCAGCAGATTTTGCTGCTGCAGAGTCGACCGGAGACGGTCTGGTCGAACAAGGACCAGCAAGCGGCGGCAACGCGCATCAGCGACCCGCTGCAGCATGTCATGAAGGTTTTCGGGGGACGACGGTGACCCTGACCGCCGCCGATGTCGCGGAAATCATGCGGCTGGTCGAACAATCGAAGTTCGACGAGCTGAGCCTGGAGATGGAGGGTGTCAAGCTGTGGCTGCGCCGCGCCGGCGCAACCGGCGGATTGGTTCGAGGCGTGACCACGCAAGCGGCTGTGCCGCACTCGGTTGACCCGGCCGCAACGCATTCGGACGTGGAAATCGCACGTACTGCCGCGGCGACCCCACACGCTACCGCCCCGCCCGCGCCGCCCGACGCAAGTCTCAGGGAGATCGCCTCGCCCATGCTCGGCACATTTTACCGAGCACCCAAGCCGGGATCCGCGCCGTTCGTCGAGATCGGCTCGGTGGTGGACGAGGACAGCGTCATCGCCATCATCGAAGTCATGAAGCTCATGAATACCGTGCGCGCCGGCGTCAAGGGCATCATCACGGAAATCCTGCCCGCCGACGAGACGCTGGTGGAGTTCGGCCAAGTCCTGATGCGGGCGCGCAAGGACCCTTGAGATTCATGGCCATTCGCAGAATCCTGATCGCCAATCGCGGCGAAATCGCCAGCCGAATCATCAGAACCTGCCGCGCCCTCGATATCGAGGCGGTGCTGGCAGTCTCTGCAGCCGATCGCGACGGCGAGCCGGCGCGGCAGGCCGATCGCGTCGTGTGCATCGGTCCGGCACGGTCCGCGGACAGCTACCTCAATGTCCCGGCCATCGTGCACGCCGCCGTGGCCACGGGTGCGGATGCGATTCATCCCGGCTATGGCTTCTTATCCGAGCGCGCGGCCCTGCCGCGGTTGTGCGCAACCGCAGGCATCGTTTTCATCGGCCCGACGGTGGATCAGCTGGTCGCGATCGGCGACAAGCTGCGGGCACGGGCCGAGGCCGAGGCCGCCAACATCCCGGTGGTGCCCGGCGGTGCGGTGAACTCACCCGAGGAGGCTGGGGTCCTGGCACGCAAGATTGCAGGCCCGCTGCTCATCAAGGCGGTGGGCGGCGGCGGCGGCCGCGGCTTGAAGCGGGTCGAGCGGCTCGAAGACCTGCCGGCGCTGCTCGATCTGGCCGCCGCCGAAGCGGGGGCTGCGTTCGGCGACGCACGCATATACCTGGAGCACTACGTCGACCGCGGTCGCCATGTCGAAGTGCAGGTGCTGGGCGATGGCGAGGGGCGAGTGATTCAGCTGGGTGAGCGCGATTGCTCCGTGCAGCGCCGCTACCAGAAGCTCATCGAGGAGACGCCGGCTCCGGGCCTGTCGGCGGTGCTGCGCGATTCACTGCGGCAAGCCGCCGTGCGCTTCGCGGAACGGCTTGAGTTTCGCGGCGCCGGAACAGTCGAATTCATCGTCGACACGCGGCGCGAGGCGTTCTATTTCCTCGAGATGAACGCGCGCATTCAGGTCGAGCATCCGGTCACCGAGGCCGTCACCGGCATCGACCTCATCGCCGAACAGATCGCGATCGCGGACGGAGCCGGCCTGCGGCTGCGGCAATCGGAGGTTCGAAGCACGGGCTGCGCCATCGAATGCCGGGTCAACGCCGAGGACTATCGCAACGAGTTCAAACCCAGTCCGGGACGCGTCCGCGACGTGTCATGGCCCGCGGGAGAGGGTATCCGCGTGGATTCTCACGTCGTACCCGGATCCAGCATTCCGCCTTTCTACGATTCGCTGATGGGCAAGATCATCGCGTCGGGTCCGGACCGTGCCACTGCGTTGACGCGCCTGCGCGGCGCAATCGCCGCGACGCGCGTCAGCGGCGTGAAGAGCAATCTCGGTTTCCATCGTGCCGCGCTGGACGACCCGGAATTTCAATCCGGAGGCGTCGATACGGGCTTCGTGGACAGGTTGTATGCGCGCCGGCCGGATCTCTCCGATCGGCCCGAGGCGGATGCCGCACATGGCTGACGTTCAATTGGTCGAGACTTCCCTGCGCGATGGGAACCAGTGCCTGTGGGCGGCCTTAGGCATCGATACGGCGAGGACACTGAGCATCGCCCACGTGATGGACCGAGTCGGTTTCCGCGCCATCGACTTCACCACCTCGACGCACATGGGAGTGGCGGTGCGCTACAAGAAGGAGGATCCGTGGGAGCGGATCCGGCTCATGGCGGCCGCGACTCCGCGTACGCCGCTGCAGTTCATGTCCACCGGGTTTCGATTCATCTCCTGGGAGACCGCCAGCCCGGATTTCATGGCGCTCGCGTTTCGGACGCTGGCGCGCAACGGCATCCGGCGCTTCTGTCTCGCGGACCCGATGAACGATGCGGAATCGAACATGGCGTGCGCGCGCATGGTGAAGGAGGGCGGCGGCGAGATCGTCATCGCGGCGCTCGTATTCACCTTGAGCCCCATCCACGACGATGCCCACTACATCGAGCGGGCGCGCAAGCTCGCGGCGTGTCCGTCCATCGATGCGCTCTATATCAAGGATCCGGGCGGGCTGCTCAAGCCCTCGCGGGCGCAAACCCTGATTCCGGCCCTCAAGGCGGTGATGGGCGGCAAGCCGCTGGAACTCCACTCCCACTGCACCATCGGGTTCGCCGAACCCACCTATATGGACGCACCCGATCTGGGGGTGTCGGCGCTGCAGTGTGCTTCCGGGGCGGCCGCCGACGGGACCTCGAACCCGCACTCCGCACGCGTGGCCGCGAATCTGCGGGCACTGGGACATCGCGTGGACGTCGATGACGAGGCGCTCGGCCGCGTCAATCAGTACTTCACTCAGCTGGCGGAGGCGGAGGGTCTGCCCGTGGGCACCCCGCAGGCATTCGATGCGCGCTACCTCAAGCATCAGCTGCCGGGCGGCATGGTCGGCACCACGCGCCGCCAGCTCGCCGAGGCCCGGCTGTCGCATCTGGAGGGGGCCGTGATCGAGGAATTGGGCCGGGTGCGCGAGGAGCTCGGCTGGCCCATCGTCATGACGCCCTTCGCGCAAATTCTCATGACGTTGGCCGTGATGAATGTAACGAACAAGGAGCGCTACACCGTCATCCCCGACGAGGCGATCCGCTACGCGATCGGCCGATTCGGCCGGCCGACGGTGCCGATCGCCGCTCACGTGATGGAGCGCATCGAATCGCTGCCGCGCACCCGAGAGTTGCGCGCCGAGCCCGAAATGGCGGGCCTCGACGAGCTGCGGCGGCGCGTCGGCCGCCGCTCGAGCGACGAGGAATTTCTGCTGCGCGTGACCATGCCCGCGGGCCAAGTCGACGCGATGCTGGCGGCGGGCCCGGCCCGGCGGCAGTACAACCCGACGGTCCGTCCCGTGCTCGAGCTCATCCGACAACTGACGGCGCGTAGCGATCTCGACCATGTCGCGATCGACAAGGCGGGCATGAGGCTGGAACTTCGCCGCCATATGGCGGACAGTAGCGCTGAGAATACGGCGGGCGCTGCGGCGCACGACCGCGCCGGGGCTGCGTCATGAACGCGACTGCGCCCACCGGCGCGGCGCGCCTGAAGGGACTGATGTTCGATTTGGATGGTACGCTGCTCCTGAGCGACCGGTCCTTGGGCAACTATGAAATCCTGCCGGGCGCCGCCGAGCTGTTGACGGAACTTGCGCGGCGGGCATTTCCGTTCGTGGTACTGACCAACGGCAGCGCGTATCCGCCGGCGGAGCAGGCGGCGAAATTGCGCGGCCTCGGTTTGCCGGTGCGCGACGAGCACATGCTCACGCCGTCCAGCGTCGCAGCCGACCTCATGGTGCGCGCCGGCGTGCAGCGCGCGTTGGTTCTCGGCAGCTCCGGCGTCGGTCAAGCTCTGCGGGATGCGGGAATCGAAACGGTGCATGTGGGTGAGCGTGGCGAACGCGACGTGCAAGCCGTGTACGTGGGCTGGTACCCGGAGTGCACCATGAAGTCCATCGAAGCGGCCTGCGAGGCGATCTGGGCCGGCGCGCGGCTTTACGTGGCTTCGGATGTGCCGTTTTTCGCCACGAAGCAGGGCCGGACCATGGGCTACTCGTATGCGATCGTCGGCGCCATCCGGCGTGTGACCCGGGCGCCCATGATCCTGACGGGCAAGCCCTCGCTGCACGCGCTGCGATTCGTGGCGCGCCGACTGGGGTTGCGGCGTTCCGATGTCGGCGTCGTCGGCGACGATCCGTCGGTCGAGATCCTCATGGCGCGGCGCGGCGGCGCCACGTGCTTCGCCGTGACGACGGGCGTCATGGCGCGCGAGGAGTGGGAGCGTCAGACGGGTCTGCGGCGCCCCCACCAGGTGCTGCGGCACCTCGGCGATTTGCTCGAGAGTGTAGTTCCTGAAATACGAAGTAAGTGAAGGTGTGATGCGATGACGCCAATCCGCGAAGGCGACCTGTTATGGACTCCGAGCGAGGCCCGGTGCGAGCGCTCGCAAGTGCTGCGTTTCATGCGGTGGCTCAAGGAGCATCGAGGGCTGCACCTGGAGAGCTACCAGGCCCTGTGGCACTGGTCCGTCACCGACCTGGAATCGTTCTGGCACTCGATCTGGGATTATTTCGGCATTCAGGCATCGACGCCCTTCACCCGGGTGCTGGGGCGGCGGAGCATGCCGGGAGCGGAGTGGTTCCCGGGGGCGCGGCTCAACTACGCGGGCCATATTCTCGCGCGCGAGCGTCCCGAGGCGACGGCCCTCATGAGCCTGCGCGAGGGCGGCCCGCTGCAGCACATGAGCTGGGCGACGCTGGGCGATCGGGTTCGCATCCTGGCGACGCAACTGCGCCGCATGGGAGTAAAGCCCGGTGACCGCGTCGTGGCAATGCTGCCCAACGCGCCGGAGGCGGCGATCGCCACCCTGGCCACCACCAGCATCGGCGCCATCTGGAGCTGTTGCGGACCCGACTTCGGTACCAAGGGCGTGTTGGAGCGCTTCAAGCAGCTCTCACCCAAGGTCTTCTTTTACGTCGATGCCTACCAGTATGGCGGCAAGCACTACGACCGCAGCGCCGAATTGCGCGACATCCTGGAAGGGCTGGATACCGTGCAACACGCGATCTATGTGCCCTACGCGCAGGGCGGCCAGCCCAGTTCCGCCGGCCATGTCCGGCACTGGGACGAACTCATGGATCAACCGCGGATAGCCGCGGCGGATTTTGCGTGCGAGCAGGTGGCATTCGACCATCCGCTCTGGATCCTCTTCTCCTCCGGAACGACGGGATTGCCCAAGCCCATCGTCCACGGGCATGGGGGCATTCTGCTCGAACACCTGAAGCATCTGCACTTCAACTTCGAGGCCAGGAGCGGCGAGGCGTTGTTCTTCTTCACCACCACGTCATGGATGATATGGAACTTTGTGCTCAGCTCGCTCGCCGCGGATGTCGTCCCCGTTCTCTACGACGGCAATCCTTCGTATCCGGGCCCGGACGCGTTGTGGAAAGTCGTCGAGGAGTCGGGTGCGACGCTGTTCGGCACCAGTCCCGCGTACATCGATCATCAGCGCAAAGCCGGCGTCGTCCCCCGGCAGCAATTCAACTTGAATCGGCTCGAAGCGGTGACGCTGGCCGGTTCGCCGGTCAGCGCCGAGTGCATGCAATGGATCTACGAAAACGTCAAAGAAGATCTTTGGGTGGCATCCGGAAGCGGGGGCACCGACTGCTGCACGGGGTTCGTGGGCGGAGTGTCGATGCTGCCGGTGTACGCGGGTGAGATCCAGGCGCGGGCGCTGGGATGCGCCTGCTTTGCCTTCGACGAGCAGGGGCGGGAGATCATCGATGAGGTGGGCGAGCTGGTCATCACCCAGCCCATGCCGTCGATGCCGGTGAAATTTTGGGACGATCCAGGGGACCTGCGCTACCGCGAGAGCTACTTCGATGTCTATCCCGGTATCTGGCGCCACGGGGATTTCGTCCGCTTCAATCGGCGTGGCGGTGTGTACGTGCTGGGTCGGTCGGATTCCACCCTCAACCGCCATGGCATCCGCATCGGTACCTCGGAAATCTATCGCTCGCTCGCCTTGCTCGAGGAGGTCGACGATGCACTGATCGTCAATCTCGATCTGCCGGGGGGTAAATTCTTCATGCCGCTGTTCGTGAAGTTGCGGGGCGGCCGGGTGCTCGATGAGGCGCTCACACGGCGCTTGGGCGAGCAACTGCGCCGCGATTACTCGCCGCGCCACGTGCCGGACAAGGTCTACCAGGTGCTCGACATACCGTACACGCTCACCGGCAAGAAGATCGAGGTGCCGATTCGACGAATACTCATGGGCGTGGATCCGGACAAGGCAGCCAACCGCGCCGCGTTGCGGAATTCCGCCGCGCTCGACTATTTCATCGACTATGCGAGGAATCAGCGCGACTTCGCCCGCGGTGACGGAGCGTCAGGCGGGGCGGCATGACTGCCCGGCTTCAGCGCTTGCCTATCCGAACCGGTCTACGTCACCTCGCAGAGGTGTCCGGCGCCTCGGCGGAGTGAATTTGACCGGTAGTGGGGTCCCGCATCCCGCCCCGGTGTTCGAATTAGGCAACATCAGGGCGTCGGGGCGTCAGGCCATCGGGTCATTGGCATCAGGGAGTTCCGTTTTGGAGCGGTTGTGCTCTCTTGTGCGAGTACAAGTTCGCTGTCGTTCTGATACTCGGCCCCGCGGCTGCGCTACCATTCAACCCGATTCTGCGCTTTGTTGTATGGTGGCTACATCTGCGCTGGTGAAAACAAACGAGACTTCGCGTTGCGGCGTCCATGAGATGCGGACCGCTGCTACCGGAACAGCTTCGAGGGGGAACATAAATGACGAATCGTTCAGACAGTAAACGTGCGCGATCTTCGCGATCTTCAAAGTCGGGTTGGCGGTCGGTTCTGGTGGGCGGCTATGCCCTGGGAACCCTATCGATGTTCGCCGCGGTCGCCGCACAGGCCCAGCAGGCGCCGGCAGCCACGGTGCAGTCGGACACCGGCGTTCTCGAGGAAGTGATCGTGACGGCGCAACGCCGCTCCGAGAATGTTCAGAACGTGCCGATCGCGATCTCGGCATTTACCGCGGAGGCTCTGCAGAGCCGCAACCTCGTCGATGTGAGTTCGATCGGCAACCTGTCGCCGGGCGTCAACCTCGACGCCGGCGCGCCCTTCTCGGGCGACCGTTCCGTTCTCTCGGCCTCGATCCGCGGCATTGGCCAGGATGATTTTGCCTTCAACTTGAACCCCGGCGTCGGCGTCTACGTCGACGGCGTTTACCTGGCGCGCACCATCGGCGCGAACCAGCAGCTGCTCGACGTGGACCGGATCGAAATCCTGAAAGGCCCGCAGGGCACGCTGTTCGGTGCGAACACCATCGGCGGCGCGATCAGCATCGTGACCCACACGCCGGGCGACGAGGAACGCTTCATCGGCAACATCACCGGCGGCAGCTACGATCGGCGCGACTTCGGTTTCACGGCCGACCTGCCGCTCATCAAGGACACGCTGCTGTCCACGATCAGCGTCTCCTCGCAGAACCAGACGGGCTGGCAGAAGGTCATTCCCTATCCGGCCAGCACGCCCTACGGCCAGGCGCCGTTCGTGGTCGATCCGCAGACCGTCTATCCGAAGTCCGCTTACCAGACCTCGGACAACTACGGCGGCACGGGCGTCCAGACAATACGCGGCAAACTGCTGTGGAAAGCCTCCGACAAGCTCAACGTCACGTTCACGGCCGACTGGTCGCACGAGGACCAGACGGCGCTGCCGTACACGGTGCTCGGCGATTACAGCGGCAACCTGAACAGCTCGACATTCTCGACGCTGTACAATCTGTGCATCAGCAACAATGCGGCGACGCTGCCCGCCGCCATCTTCGCCGCCGGCGGCCCGCCGCCGGCGGCCGTCGCCGCGGGTGCGCCCAATTTTGGACTCGGCTGCTCCCATGCCCGTGCGCAGATTCCCGGAGTGTCCAGCGGCGGCGCCGCGCTCCTCGGTGCCGGCTACGTCGGCGGCCCGGCAGGCCCGTTCAACTACCTGAACCATCCGGGCACCGCGTATCTGGGCTCGAGCCAGCCGCGCATCTACGACAGCTATGCCGCCACCAACACCGGCAACATCGACACGACCTACGCGAACGGACCGGACTTCGCGCGCAATGACGTGTGGGGTGTGTCGGGCACGACGGTGTACGATCTTACCGATACCCTGCAGCTCAAGTCGATCAGCGGCTATCGCCAGATCAAGTGGAACATCGGCACGGATCTGGACGGTACGCCCGAGACGCTGCAGGAAGTCACCGACGAGCAGCACCAGTTCCAGGTGTCCGAGGAGTTCCAGCTGTTGGGCAAGGCTTTCGACAACCGGTTGAACTACGTCACCGGCCTGTACTACTTCAAGGAAGCCGGCCACGTCCACGACTTCGTGCCTTTCGAAGCTCTGCTGTACGTCGCCGACTTGGCGAACGACGTGACCAACACGGACTACGCCGCGTTCTTCCATGGGGACTTCAAACTCAACGACTATTGGGGCTTCACCGCCGGCGGCCGCTACACGGACGTGCAGACGAAATTCCTGGGAGGCCAGGCCGACCTCAACAATTTTCCGTACTTCGGCCCCGGTCCTGACACCGTCTTTCGCTATTTCCCGAACATTCCCGACAGCCAGGCGTGGCACATCTTCGATCCCACGTTGGGCGTGCAGTTCCATTTCAACGACGACGTGATGTCCTACTTGAGCTGGTCCAAGGGCTTCAAGCAGGGCGGTTGGACCACGCGCCTGTCGGCGGCAATCACGAGTCCTGATCAGGCGCGGTTCAACCCCGAGTACTCGTCGACTTACGAGCTCGGCATGAAGTCCGAGTGGTTCCAGCACCGCTTGCTGACCAATGCCGCCGTCTACTACACGGACTACAAAGGCATACAGCTGAACATTCAGCAGGGCATCTCGCCCGTGTATACCAACGCCGGTAACGCCAAGATCAAGGGCGCGGAGCTCGAGACGCAGTTCCTCGTCGGTGGCGGCCTGCAGCTGAACGCGACCGCCGCTTTCATCGATGCGTACTACACCTCGGTGAATCCGAATGTGAATTTCCCGCAGTATGCACTGCCCGACGGCACGACCGTGTGCCCGGCGGGGCCGCCGATCTGCGGCGTGAAATGGGCGGGGGTGTCGGCACTTTCTGCGAAGCTCCCGAAGACGCCAAAATGGAAGGCGACCTTCGACCCCCAGTACACGCTGCGGCTGCCCAACGAGGCGCAGGTGCGCTTGATTCCCGCGTTTACCTACACCACCGAGATGTTCGACGATTCGCTGAACACGCCGCAGCTGCGCCGTCCGGCGACGCGCCAACTCGACGCGTCGATCCACTACGTGTCGGCCACCGAGCTGTACGATCTGGCCTTGGGCGGCACGAACCTCACCGACGACCGGTTTCCGACGGCCGGATCGCCGAACTACGGCGCGGGCGAGGTGGGGGCGTACTATAATCCGCCGCGGATGTGGTACCTGGACCTGCGGGTCAAGTTCGGTAAGTAACATCCTCATCGCGATGTCTCGATGCGGATCCTGCGCCGCCGCGGCGCAGGATCCGCGCGGCGATGCCCGATGCATCGCCATCTCATCAACGCCTCTCCCATAGAAGCCGTGAACGGTAAAGATCCGAAATCGATCATAGATCACGGCGCCATGAGCGCCGGCCAATGGCTGGCGGTTCTCGTCACCGTGGGGCTGAATGCCATGGACGGGTTCGACGTGCTGTCGATCAGCTTTGCGTCGCCCGGGATTGCGGCGGATTGGGGGGTGGACAAGGCCACGCTCGGCTGGGTCCTGTCGATGGAGCTGGTCGGCATGGGCTTGGGCTCCGTGCTGCTCGGCGGGGTGGCCGACAAGATCGGCAGGCGTCCGACCATCCTCGGGTGTCTTCTTGCCATGAGCATGGGCATGTTCGGTGCGAGTCTCGCCGGCGACGTCCCGACGTTGCTGGTCTTCCGGTTGCTGACCGGTCTCGGGATTGGCGGCATGCTGGCGTCGATCAATGCAGCCGTTGCGGAATTGTCCAGCCACCGTTGGCGCAGCGTCGCCGTGACCTTCATGGTGGTCGGTTATCCGCTCGGCGGAGTGATCGGCGGCATCGTCGTGCAGAAATTGCTCGGCGGCGGCACCTGGCATGACGTCTTCATTTTCGGCGGTTCGATCACCGTGGCCTTCATTCCCATCGTATGGTTCCTGCTGCCCGAATCCGTGGACTTCCTGGATCGCCAGGGCAAGCCGGGCGCGGTACGAGCCATCAACCGGATCCTGACGCGCTTTGGCCACGAGTCGATCGCCGCGCTGACCCCGCACACTCTGGAATCCTCGCAGCGCGCGGTGACGGATATCTTCAAACCCGGCTTGATCGTGACGACGGTGCTCATCACATTGGGTTATTTCGCGCACGTCACGAGCTTCTACTTCATCATCAAGTGGGTGCCAAAATTGGTCGTCGACATGGGCTTCGCGCCCAAGGCGGCGGCCGGCGTGTTGACCTGGGCGAATGTGGGGGGTGCCACGGGAGTGGTGCTTTTCGGACTGGTCGCAACGCGCGTCGGCTTGAAGGCGCTGACCCTCGTCACGCTCCTCGGCTCATCGGCCATGGTCGTCTGGTTCGGGCGCGGCGCGCATGACCTTACATCGCTCGCGGCGACGGTCGCGGTGGCCGGCGTGTTCATCAACGGCGGCATCGGCGGCTATTACTTGCTGTTCGTCAAAGTCTTTCCCACGCATGTGCGCGCGACGGGCACCGGGTTCGCGGTGGGCGTGGGCCGCGGCGGTGCGGTACTGGCGCCTATCATTGCCGGATATCTGTTCCAGGCCGGCTTCGGAATGCAGGCCGTCGCCACCATGATGGCCATGGGCTCGCTGCTGTCGGCGGCGGCGCTGCTGGCGCTCAAGGTGCGAGCGGCCTGACCTCGAGCGGGCTCTTCGTGACCAGCGCCGCCCCATTCGATTACGTCATCGTCGGCGCAGGCACCGCCGGATGTGTGCTGGCTGCCCGCCTGTCGGAGAATCCCGGCACGCGAGTTTGCCTGCTCGAAGCCGGCGGCCCGGCGCGCCACCCCTTCATCCAGGTGCCGGCGTTGGTGGGTGCGGCCATCATGCATCCGGGTCTCACCTGGGGACTCACCACCGAGCCGCAGACGGAACTCAACGAGCGCCGTCTGCCGCTGCCGCGCGGCAAGGTGGTCGGCGGTTCCGGCTCCATCAACGGCATGGCCTATCACCGCGGCCATCCGAAGGATTATGACGATTGGGCCGCCGCCGGAAATACCGGCTGGAGCTGGCAGGAGGTCCTGCCTTATTTTCGGTTGTCGGAGAACAATGCCGAGCAGCGCGACTCGAGCGTACACGGCATCGACGGCGCGATCCACGTGACTCACATCCCGCACCCCAATCGCCTGAATCAGGCGTTTCTCGATGCCTTTGGGGCGGTCGGCGGCTATCGACCGTGCGATGATTTTACGGGCCTCGATCCCGAGGGCTATGGACTTCGCCAGGGCACGATTCATCGCGGCCGGCGCGACTCCAGCGCGCGCGCATTGTTGATGCCGGCCCTGCGGCGCCCGAATCTCACTGTGCTCACCCGCACCGCCGTCACCGGCATTCGCATCGAGTCGGGCCGCGCCACCGGGGTGGACGTAGCCGCCGCCGACGGACCGCGTTCGGTGCCGGCCTCGCGCGAGGTCCTGCTGTGCGCGGGCGCGGTTCACTCCCCTCATTTGCTGATGCTCTCGGGGGTAGGTCCGGCAGGGCATTTGGAATCGCTGGGAATCCGCGTCCAGGCCGACCTCGCCGGCGTCGGCGCGAACTATCACGACCATCCGGCCGTACCAATTGCGTTCGAGATGCGCGACACCACGTCCTACGGACTCTCGTGGCGCACGGTGCCGCGCGCGCTGTGGAACCTCGCGGAATATGCGCTCGCGCGACGGGGCCCGCTGGCGAGCAATGTGTTCGAGTCGACCGCCTTCATTCGCAGCTCCGCGCACACCGATCGCCCGGATATCCAGATCGCGTTTCAGCCGGCGCGCCGCAACCCCACTACATTCCCGCTGCCCCTGGGGCATGGCTTCGCATTGAGCGTGGTGAATCTCTATCCGCGCAGCCGAGGCGAGGTGCGGCTCGCGAGCAGCGACCCGCGCGTGGCGCCGCGGGTGAATCCCAATATCCTGGCCGACCCGAAGGACAGGGCGCCGCTGCTGCGCGGCCTGGATCTGGCCAGGCGGCTGTGCGAGATGCCGGCTTTTGCGCCCTACGAGGCCACCGAAGTGCGCCCCGGCCGCGGCACGCGCAGCCAGCCTGAGTGGCTGGCCTATCTGCGCGGGGCAACCGCCACCGCCCATCATCCGGTGGGGAGCTGCCGCATGGGCATCGACGACATGGCGGTGGTAGACCCGAATCTACGGGTCCGCGGCATCGATGCGCTGCGGGTAGTGGACGCCGCCGTTTTTCCAGGTATCGTCGGCGGTAACACCAACGCACCGGTCGTGATGGTGGCCGAAAAAGCCGCCGATCTCATTACCGGGCACACGAGGGGGGGCAGGCATGGCAGCTGAACATATCCGGCAATGGCGCGTGGGCGACGTCGATATCGCGCGCATCGTCGAAGTCTCCGGCTTCGAGGATGACATCAGCATGCTGCTGCCGGACGCCACGCCGCAGTACGTGCAGCAGTTTGGATGGCTGGCTCCGCACTTCGCCACGCCCGATGGCCGGATGATCATCTCCTTCCAGTGCTTCGTGCTGCGCTCGAAGGGCCGCACGGCCATGATCGACACCTGCATCGGCAACGACCGGAAGCGGGAGTTCGACGTGTTCTGCAACCTGCAGAGCACCTTCCTGGAGGACCTGCGCAGCGCCGGCTTTCCGGCAGAGCAGGTCACCGATGTGCTGTGCACGCATTTGCACTTCGATCACGTGGGCTGGAACACGCGCCTGGTCGATGGCAAATGGGTACCGACCTTTCCCCAGGCGCGATACCTCTTCGGGCGGCGCGAGTGGCAGCACTGGACGCATCTGCGCGACACCGGCGGTTATCATCACATGGACCATCTGCAAGACTCGATCGACCCCATACTCGCAGCCGGCCTCGAGGAATTCATCGATGCGGACTTCCGCCTCACCGACGAGGTCTCGCTCATCGCCACGCCGGGCCACACGCCCGGGCATGTCAGCGTGCTGATCGAATCGCGCGGCGAGCAAGCCGTCATTACCGGCGATTTGATGCACAACCCGATCCAGATCGCCGTGCCCGCCACCGAAGCGCGCTTCGACATGGACAAGTCCCAGGCGGCGCGCACCCGCTGCGACTTCGTCCAGCGCTTCTGCAATACCGGCACCCTCGTCATCGGCAGTCACTTTCCCGAACCCACCGCGGGCGTCATCGTGCCCGACGGCCAGGCGTGGAGACTCGAGATATGAGCGCCACGGCGTATCCCGATCTGTCCGGTCAGCGCGTCTTCATCACCGGCGCGGCACGCGGGCTGGGCCGCTCGGTGGCCGAGAAACTTGCCCGTTGCGGCGCCACGGTGGCCGTGACCGATGTCGACGCCGGCGGCAGCGACGAGGTCGCCAGAGGGATTTGCGCCGCGGGCGGCGCTGCGCTCGCGTACGCCGTCGATGTCGCCGTGCGCGAGCAGTTCATGCAAGCCGCTGCGCGGTTTGCCGAGGCGTGCGGCCGCATCGACGCCGTCGTCAACAACGCGATGCTGCTGCGCTACGAGCCGGTTGAGAAGATCACGCCGGAAACGCTCGATCGGATGACCGCCATCGGCATCAACGGCAGCGTCTGGGGCGCCCAGGCGTTGCTCGCGCATTACGATGCGGAGCGCGGCGGCGCGATCGTCAACATGGCCTCGCCCGTGGCGGAGAAGGGTTTCCCCAACACCGCGGCCTACAGCCTGGTGAAAGGCGCCATCGTCACGCTCACCAAAGTGCTGGCGGCCGAACTGGGACCGCGCAACGTGCGCGTCAACGCCATCGCACCGGGTTCGGTGCCGACTCCGGGCGCAGTGGGCCTCAACGACGCGGCCGAATACGCCCGTCGCGCACGTTCAATACCGCTGCGGCGCCTGGGCCGCGAAGAGGACAACGCCGAGGCCTGCGCATTTCTGCTGAGCAGCGCGGCATCGTTCATCAACGGTGAAATTCTGCATGTCGATGGCGGCATTGCCGCCGCGGGGTAAGTGTATGCCTAAGACAATTCCTGAATTCGACACCGACCCGTTCTCGCGCGAATCGGTCATGAACGCGCGGGCGGTGGACGATCGGCTGCGCGAGTTGGCGCCCGTCGTCAAGCTGGCGCGGGAGAACGTCACCATGCTCGCACGCTACGAACATGTGGCCGCGGGTCTCAAGGATTGGAAGAGTTTCTCGTCCACCTCGCGCCCCTGGCACGATCCGAACTCGGTGCGCCCCGAGCTGCTGCTCACCGACGATCCGCCGAAACATACGCGCGTGCGCGCCGTGGTGGCGAATGCGCTCTCGCCGCGGGCGTTATCGCATATGGCTGAGGCCTTTCGCCGCGACGCCCGCAGCATCGTTCACGGTGTGCGCTCGCGCGACGGTCGGACCATCGATGCGGTCGCGGATATCACGCAGCCGTTCGTCTACAAGGTGCTGCCGGATCTGATCGGGCTCCCGCAACAGGGGCGCGAACACATGTACGCCTTCGGCAACATGGTGTGGGCGACGATGGGGCCGCCAAACGAGTTGTTCCATGAAGCGATGGAGAACACCGACGCGGTCGCCGCCTGGGCGAGCCAGTGCTGCAACCGGGAAAACCTCACGCCGGGAAGCCTCGGCATGGCCATGTACGAAGCGGCCGATCGCGGTGAGATCACGCCGCACGAGGCCAATCTGCTGGTGGGCATTTTGCTGTCGGCGGCGGCCGATACCACCGTGCTGACCCTCGCCAATACCATCCGTGCATTTTGCGAATTCCCGGACCAGTACCAGCTGGTGCGCTCCGACCGCGCGCTCATCAGGGCCGCGTTCGAGGAAAGCCTGCGCTGGGATTCACCCTCCCGCATGGCCGGACGCGTTGCCATGAAAGACGTCGAGATCGACGGCTACGTGATATCGGCGGGCGAACGCTGCGGACTGATGTTCGCCGCCGCGAACCGCGATCCGCGCCGCTGGGAGGCGCCGGATCGTTTCGACGTGCGCAGAAACAACCGCGACAACCTGGGCTTCGGCTACGGCGTGCACGCCTGCGTGGGCAGGGTGCTGGCGCTCCTGGAGGCCGAAGCGCTGCTGGGGGCTCTCGCCGACAGCATCGAGCACTTCGAGTCGGCCGGTGAACCCGAACCGTGGATGACCACGATCGGCCACGGCCCCAGTCGGCTTCCCGTGACGGCGGTATTCGCCGCGCAGTGAGACTCGCGCGATCGCGCCGGGTTTGCTACGCGGCCGAAATGACCATGTCCGAGAGTTTCTGGAAGCGCTCCATATTGGCATTGCTCTCCATCAGACCTGCCGAGAGGAAGGTGAACGACAGATCGCGCTCCGGGTCGATCCAGAACAGCGTGGTGCCCGCGCCATAGTTGCCGAAGGTGCCCGGCGAGGCCAGCGTACCGAACATGTTCCGGCACATCGCCGTGCCGCGCAACGAGAATCCCAGGCCGATGTATCCGGGCACCGGATCCCAGCCGCGCTCGCGGCCCCGTGCCGCATACAGTTCGTTGGGCTTCTCACCGGTCCAGTTGCGGCGCGCCAAGGCCAGCGTTGCCGGCGACAGGATGCGCGCGCCCTCGAGTGTGCCGTTGTGCCGGAACATCTCCGCGAAGCGGGACATGTCAGGGACCGTGGAGGCGATACCCACCCAGGGCATTTCGGCGTGTTCCTCCTCGAACGCTCCATTGGGGCCCAAGTCGCTGTGCCCGCGATGCCCGATCGGATAGTTGCCGCGAAAATCCGGCACCACGTGGCGCGGCTTCAGATCGGCGCGCAATCCCACCGAGGTGTGGTTCATCTTGAGCGGCGTCAGGATTTCGTCCTGCACGATTTGCCGATAGCCGCGGCGCTTCGGGTCGGTGCGGCGCAGACACTCCGCCATCAACACGTGGTTGACCAGCGGCGAATAGGCGACGGTCGTAGCGGGCAATTCGATCGGCTTCACCACTTCGATGACGGCGGCGATCATTTCGTCGAACCGGTCGATGTACATGCCGGGCTTGACCTCGAAGATGATCGGAAAGCCGGCTTGGTGCGACAGCAAGTGCCAGATCTGCACCTTCTCGCGCCCGTGACCGCTGAATTCGGGGATCAACTCCGAGACGGTCGAGGTCAGCGCGAACTGACCCAGTTCGATTGCCCGCAGCACCAGCGTATTGGTGAACGCCTTGGTGATGGAGAAGATGCTGAACACCGAGTCGAGCGCCAGCGGGCGGGTCTGCGCCGCATCGGCGGCGCCGATGGCCGCCTCCAACGCGACCGATTCTCCACGCATCACCTTGATGACGGCGCCGTGATACAACCCGGCCTCGATATCCCCACGGATGACATTCTGCAGATCGGCAAGACGTTGCTGATCCATGACTGGCGCCGCCATTTGAACTCCCACCGGTTAGTTGTGTTGTCCGCCAGTATAGCCAGAGGGTGCTCCCGCATCTCGATCTTTCTGGCCTGCCGCCGGGAGCTGCACGGGTACCCTGTAGGATAAGATGCAGTTCGCTCAGAGAGTAGCGCCAGCCGGCGGGCGTCCATTACTATCCTGCATACATCCATACACCGAAAACACTATGACTCTACCATCACACGGCGGCGATTCTTCACTCGAGTCGCTGCTCAGCGGCGTCGGCAATATCGTTGAGTTCCTGCGCAATCAACAAGCGGGGCCCAACGCGTATCCGGGCGTCCCCGCCGAATACACGAACTGGCGCGACGAGCAGCGCGCGTGGCAGCAAACCTGCGTTCTGTTCAATCAGTCGTACCACATGGCGGAGTTGATGGTCGAAGGACCGGACGCACTCGCTTTTCTGAACGGGCTCGGCATCAACAGCTTCAAGGGCTTCGTTCCCGACAAAGCCAAGCAGTTCGTGCCCTGCAGCCATGATGGCTACGTCATCGGCGATGTCATTCTGTTCTACCTGGCGGAGAACCAATTCAATCTGGTCGGTCGGGCACCTACGCTCAATTGGGTGCTGTTCAATGCCCAGATCGGCCGGCACCGCGTGACCTGCACCTACGACGAACGCACGGCGGCGCGCCCGGATCCGCAGAATCGGCGCCACTACCGCTATCAACTGCAGGGACCCAACGCGTCGAAGGTGATCGAGTCGGCAACCGGCCGTCCGGCACCGGACCTCAAATTCTTCAACATGTGTTGGATGGAAATCGCCGGCCGCAAAGTGCACGCGCTGCGGCACGGCATGGCCGGGCAGCCGGGTTTCGAGCTGATGGGTCCCTGGGCCGACGGTCCCGCGATTCATGCCGCCTTGGTCGAGGCGGGCAAGGCGCATGGCCTGAAGCTGGTGGGCGGGCGCTGCTACTCCTCGAATACCCTGGAATCGGGCTGGATACCCTCGCCGCTTCCCGCCGTCTACTCCGGCGAGAAAATGAAACCCTACCGGGAATGGCTGACGGTGAACCACTACGAGGCCAAGGCCTCCATCGGCGGGAGTTTCGTCTCCGACAATATCGAGGACTATTACCTCACGCCCTGGGAGCTGGGTTACGGACTCTTCGTCAAATTCGACCACGAATTCATCGGACGCGCGGCGCTGGAGAAGCTGGCCGCGGGACCGCATCGCAAGAAGGTCACGCTGGCCCTCGACAACGTGTCGGTGACGGATGCGTTGTTTACGATGTTCGATCAGGGTCTGCGCGCCAAGTTCATCGAGTTCCCGAGCGCCGTCTATTCCATGCATCCCTTCGATCGCGTGACGGTGGACGGTAAACTCGCCGGCCTATCCACCTGGGTGGGCTACAGCGCCAACGAAGGCAAGATGCTGACCTTGGCCATGATCGATGAGCGCTATGCGAAGCCGGGCACCGAAGTGACGTTCGTCTGGGGTGAGCCCGACGGCGGTACGACCAAACCCACGGTCGAACGCCACAAGCAGGTGGAGATCAAGGCCGTCGTGTCGCCGGTGCCGTATTCGAATGTGGCCCGCACCGGTTACGCCGACAGCTGGCGCAATAAGTCCGCTTAAGATCAGGCTGCCCGTCCAGGGGCGGCGCCGTGGGCGCCGGATGCCATGCGCGGCCAAGGGGGTCAGCCCTTGCGAAACGGCAGCGTCAGCAGAAAAAAGACGAGTCGCGGCGTCAGCAGTTTCAGTGCCGCGCGCGCGGCCTCGGGGTTCAAGCGCGCGGTCATCGGCATCGCGCCGAACACCTTGCCCTTGATGAGCAGGGAGTTGCCGTCGCGCTCGAGTGCGCTCACGGTCATCAGTTCGCTGCCGTCGGTGGAGTGCAGTTTCACTTGATGCGCCCTTGGCTTCCGAAGTTCAGCCCGAGCGCTTCGAACATCTTCATCGCGGTGGCGCGTCCCGCGCCGAACACGCCGCCGCCCGGATGCTGGAACGGACCCACCAGATAGAAGCGGTCGAGGCCGGGCACCGTGTATCCCCCAAGTTCCGGTGTCGGGCGATGCGCGCCGCTCTGATACGTGGCGGTGGCGATGCCGTGCAGGTCGCCGCGCCGGAAGCTGGGGCTGGTGCGCTCCATATCGACCGGGCTGTCGATGTGGGCCTGCAACACGCAGCCTGGAACGTTGGCGACGAACTTCGACAGATGCGCCAGCATGCGGTCACCGTATTCCTGCTTGGTGTCATCCCAGCTGCGGCCGTCCGGGCGCAGGTAGGGTACATAATCCCACAGATGCAGAATGGCCTTGCCCGCGGGCACGCGGCTCGGGTCGAACTGCGACAGAGAGCCTAAGCCGAGCAGCGGGTAAGGCATGAACTGACCGTAGCGCAGTTCGTCGAAATCGCGCCGCAGGGTTTCGTAGCTCATCGGCAGCATTTCGACCATGACGGCATCGACCGCGTCGCGGGTGCGGAACTCGAGCGGCTCGCTGAGCGCGGCATGGACCGTGATGCAAGCCGCCGCGCTGATGTGCGTGGCCTCTGCGGCGGCGCGTACTTTGGAGTCGATGCCGTCGATCATGGCGCCGAGCAGGTGGGGATGAATGGCGCCGATGACGGCGTCCTTCGCCGTAAAGCTGCGGCCATCGACCGTCTCGACGCCGGTGGCGCGGCCGTTCGCGACCTTGATGCGCGCCACGTCGGCATTGGCGATGACCTGGCCGCCGTGGTCCCGGATACAGGCGATGAGGGCATCGGTCAGCTTGCCCGCGCCGCCGCGCGCCACGCCGAAGCCGCAGCTTTCGAGAAAGCCCAAGAACACGTAGACGCCGATCGCGGTGGCCTTCTCATCGGGAGACACCAGGTTCTCGCCGGCCACGCGCGCGAAATGCATGCGTACCTGCTCGTGCTCGAACAGATCGCAGAGCAGATCGTGACTGCTCATCTGCATGACCCGCCACAGCTCGCGCCCTTCGCGGCTCTGGTCGAACATCGCATACGTGGCGCCGACCGGAGCGGGCGGCGCATACAGCGAGGCCGCGATCATGGGCAGCCAGGCCGCGGCCTGCAGCGACACCCGGCGAAACGCCTCGGCATCGCGCGTCGAGAACTTCGCGATCTCGGCCGCCGACTTCTCGCGGTCGCGAAACAGTTTGAGCGTGCTGCCATCCTCGAATACCGACATCATCGGCACGTCCGGGAAGATGTAGTCGAGTCCATAACGCGACTTGAGCTTGAGCTCGTCGTTCTTGAGGAGCGGATTGGCCTGGATGAAAATGTGGCTCATGGAGTGCTGGTCGTGGCGGAAGCCCGGCAACGTGAGCTCGCGCGAGACCACACCGCCGCCGAACCAGGCGTTGCGCTCGAGCACCACCACCTTCTTGCCGGCCGCCGCCAGATAAGCGGCCGCCACCAGGCCGTTGTGGCCCGAGCCCACGGCAACGATATCCGCGATTGTCATGGTTGTGTTCATTTTCGGGTTGCTTGTTGCGTGGGATCCCGCGAGCATACCGCTATGGCTCCGAATTATGAAATCTGCGCGGTGCGCTACGCCCATCTTACGCGCACGGCCCGCCACAATTTCATCGGCGGCGATGAGCACGACGGTCCCATGCCGCTCGATTACTACGTGTGGACGATCACGGGTCCCAACGTCTGTTTCGTGCTCGACACCGGATTCGATGCGGCGATGGCCGCCGCGCGCGGCCGGCAGCTGGTGCAGCCGGTCGAGGCGGGGCTTGCGGCCGTGGGCGTCGACCCTCTGCAGGTGACCGATGTCATCATCAGTCATATGCACTACGATCACGCGGGCAACCACGAGCTGTTTCCGCGCGCTCGTTACCACCTGCAAACCGGGGAGATGGCTTTCTGCACGGGCAGCGCGATGTGCCATGCCGTCATGCGGGCGCCGTATGAGGCGCGCGATGTGCAGGCGATGGTCGGCAAGCTCTATGCCGGGCGAGTGGTATATCACGACGGCACGGCCGAGCTGGCCTCGGGCATTACGCTCCACCGCGTCGGCGGCCATACGCGCGGCCTGCAAGTCGTACGGGTACACACGCAGCGCGGCTGGGTGGTGCTGGCGTCGGACGCGGCGCATTTCTATGCCAATTGGCTCGAGCGGCGGCCATTTCCCATCGTCGATGATGTCGCCGCCTACCTCGATGCCTTTGCGACCGTCGAGTCGCTGGCCAGTTCGCCGCAGCATGTGATTCCGGGCCACGATCCGCTGGTGCTGGCGCGCTATCCGGCGGCGCGCGCCGGCCTCGCCGATGCGGTGCGTGTGGATCTCGATCCGCGCGGCTGAGCCGAGACTGCTAGACTCAAACGCTGCGAAGCTGACACGGGGATGTACGTGAGCGAAAAAATTGCCTTCATCGGCGTGGGCCGCATGGGCTCGGGAATGGTGGCGCGACTCATCGCGGCCGGGCATGACCTCACGATTTACGATCCGGTGGCGTCGGCCATGGCGCCGGCGGCGGCATTGGGCGCGAAGATCGCAACTTCCGCGGCCGACGCGGCGGCCGTGTGCACTGTGGTGATGATAAGTGTTCCCGGTCCGGCCGATGCGCGCGAGACTGCGCGCCTGATCGCCGACTCACCCACGCTCGAGATCTTCGTCGACCTGTCCACCTCCGGCCCTGCGGCGGCGCAAGCCATTGCGTCGCTGCTCGCACCGCGCGGCATCGCTGCCATCGATGCGCCGGTCTCAGGCGGCGTGAAGGGGGCGAGCAGCGGCAAACTTGCGATCATGGCCTCCGGACCCACGACCGCCATGGAACGGGTGCGCCCGCTGCTCGAGGTGCTGGGCAAGGTCTACCCGCTGGGCGAGAAGCCGGGCCTGGGCCAGACCGTGAAGCTCGCCAACAATTTGATGTCGGCGGCGTCGCTCGCCATCGCCGCCGAGGCGCTGGCGATGGGCGTCAAGGCCGGCGTCGATCCGGCCGCGATGCTCGACGTGCTCAATGCTTCGTCGGGGCGCAACAGCGCGACCCAGGATAAGATCCCGAAGCATGTGCTGAATCGCAAGTTCGATTTCGGGTTTGCCAATGCACTGTCATTCAAGGACGTGCGGCTATGTCTCGACGAAGCCGAGGCACTGGGTGTGCCGATGGTGGTCGGCGCGGCCGTCCGGCAGATGTTGTCCATTACGCACCAGATCCATGGTGCGGCAGCGGATTGCACCGATCTGGTGAAGGTAGTAGAAAACTGGGCCGGCTGCCGGATCGGCAGCAAAGAGGAGTAACGCGATGGGACAGGATCGATTCGACAAGGGCTTGAAGCTGCGCAAGCAGGTGCTGGGCGCCGAGTATGTGGAACGCTCGATGGCGAACGCCGACGAGTTCAGCATGCCGATGCAAGAACTCTCGACCGAGTACTGCTGGGGCTATGTGTGGACACGGCCGGGCCTGGCGCTGCGCGATCGCAGCCTCGTCAATCTCGGGATGATCAGCGCGCTGAATCGGCCGCATGAGCTGAAGCTGCACGTCAAGGCGGCGCTCAACAACGGCGTCACGCGCGAGGAGATTCGCGAGGTGCTGTTGCAGGTGGCCGTGTATTGCGGCGTTCCGGCCGGCATCGACAGCGTGCGCATCGCACGCGAGGCGTTCGCCGAGATCGATCAGGCGCAGCGGGGGTAAGCATCCATGGTGACCGCCCGCACGCCGCAGGAACAGCTGGTGCTCGATTTCTTCCGCATTTTGAGCACCGGCGATCTCGAGGCCATCCGCAGGGCGCTGCATCCCGATGCCACTTGGCGGCCGATGGTCGAGGGCGTGCCGGGGGCCGGGGTGCACGGGCCGCGCGACATCATCGTCGATGAGTTTCTGGCACCGGTGCGCGGCCTGTTCGTACCCGGCGATCCGAAGACCACGGTCGATCGCATGGTATCGAGCGGCGACACCGTGATGTGCGAATCACGGGGCATGGGGACGCTGCGTGACGGCCGGCCCTACGACAATCGCTACGCCTGGAGCATCGATGTGCGGGATGGCAGCATCTTTGCCATCCGCGAGTACATGGACAGTCACTACGTCGCCACCCTGTTCGGCGGCGGTACGTGACCCGCGCCGCGCGCGGCGCCCGATGAGCGATGGCGTCGACTACGTGATCGCCGGCGCCGGCACCGCCGGCTGCGTGCTCGCCAACCGGCTGTCGGCCGAAGCCGGCGTGACCGTCACGCTGATCGAAGCGGGGCCGCCGGATGACGATCCGGCGATCCGCGTGCCGGCGATGGTCGCGAAAGCCATCGGCAATCCGCGCCAGTCTTGGGGCTATCAGTCGGTGCCGCAGGCACACGCCGACAATCGTGTGCTGCCGGTGCCGCGCGGCCGTGTGCTCGGCGGCTCATCGTCCATCAACGGCATGGTGTATTTCCGCGGCCATCCGCGCGAATACGATGAATGGAACCAGCCCGGCTGGCGGCACGCCGATCTTTGGCCCTATCTGCAGCGCCTGGAGAACTACGAGGCCGCGCACACGCCGCAGCGCAGCCGCGGCGGCCCGGTCAATGTCATCGATATCGCCCACCCCAATCCGCTGGTGCGGCGCTTTCTCGACGCCGCCGATACACTCGGCCTGCCGCGCTGTGCCGATTTCAACGGCGGCGATCCGGAAGGGTTCGGCCCGCGGCAGGCGACGATCCGCAACGGGCGGCGCGAGTCCGGCGTGACGGCGTATCTGAATCCCGCGCGCCATCGGACGAATCTCAAGATCGTGACCGGCGCGCTGGTCACGCGCGTGATATTCGAGGGACGGCGTGCAACGGGCGTCGAAATCGAACGGGGCGGTACGCGCAGCATCGTCAAGGCGCGCCGCGAGGTCATCGTCGCCTGCGGCGCCTACGGCTCACCGCAGCTGCTGCAGCTCTCCGGCGTCGGCGATGCCGCCGCGCTCGAGTCCTTGGGCGTGGCACCGCTGCTCGATCTGCCTGCGGTCGGCAGAAATCTGCACGATCACCCGGCCGCGTCGGTGTCGGTGCGCACGGCCAATACCGAATCCTACGGCCTGTCGTGGCGCACCGTGCCGCGCAGCGTCCGCATTGCCGCGCAGTACTTGTTGTTTCGTTCCGGACCGTTGGCGAGCAATGTGTTCGAGGCCAATGGCTTCATGCGTTCGCGGCCGGAAGTCGACCGCCCCGATCTGCAGATCATTTTCATGCCGGCGCATCGCAACGCCAACGGCCATTGGCTGCCGCGTGGGCATGGCTACGGCATCATCTTCGTGAATCTGCGTCCGGCCAGCCGCGGCAGCGTCACGCTCGTCAGCAACGACCCGCACGACAAGCCGGCGATCGATTTCAATTTCCTCGCCGCGCCGGGCGACCTCGATGTGCTGGTGCGGGGTTTCGAGGTCGCGCGGTCGATTCTATCGGCACCGTCATTCGCGCCGCTCGCCGGCCAAGAGATCTCGCCGGGGATACAGGTGCGCGAGCGTGCGCAGATCGAGACGCACATTCGCGGCTCATTGGTCACGGTGCACCACCCCTGTGGTACCTGCCGCATGGGCGATGTGGTGGATACTTCGCTGCGGGTCAAAGGTATCGAGGCCCTGCGGGTGGTGGATGCGTCGGTCATTCCCACGGTGATCGCGGGCAACAGCAATATTCCGGTGACTGCGGTCGCCGAACGGGCGGCGGATTTAATACGGGGGAAGCTGGCATGAAAGATTTCGAGGGCATGAAAATCATCGTTACCGGCGGCGCGGGCAGCATCGGCCACGCGACGGCCGCGGTGCTGGCGGCGAAGGGCGCCGACATTCTGCTGGTCGACATCAATCGCGAAGGACTGGAGCAGCGCCGCGCTGCCGTCGCCGCTTTCGGCACGCAAGTCGAAACCTTTCATGCGGATGTGAGCCGGTCGGATGCGGTGCAAGGCTATGTCGCCGCGGCCTGCAAGGCCTTCGGCCGTATCGACGGGTTGTTCAACAATGCCGGCACGGAAGGCAAGGTGGCATCCATCGAGAGCTATGACGAGGCCGAATTCGACCGGCTCATGGCGGTCAACCTGCGCAGCATCTTTTTGGGAATGCGCCATGTGATTCCGGTGATGCTCGCCCAAGGCGGCGGTGCGGTGGTCAACACCGGCTCGATCGCCAGCGAACGCGGACTTGCCGGAGCCTGCGCCTACAACGCCACCAAGCACGGGGTGATCGGGCTTACGCGCACGGCCGCCGCCGACGTGGGCGCGCGCGGCGTGCGCGTGAATGCGGTCATGCCGGGCGTCATCGAAACCCCGCTGCTGGAAGCCATGCTGAAGACCCTGTTCAACGGCGATGTCGATCTCGGCAAGCGCACCTTGGGGAAGATCGCGCCGCAGGAGCGCATCGGCCAGCCGCGCGAGGTAGGCGAGGCGGTGGCGTTCCTGCTGTCGCCTGCGGCCAGCTTCGTCAACGGCGCTGCCTGGTCCGTGGACGGCGGCGCACTGTGCACCATCCGCCACTGATGCCGCCGGCAAGGTTGCCGACCTCGAGGGACTGCCCACGATCTTGTGGATTCTGGTCGGAATCGTCGTCGCCATCATCGTGCTGGCGACAATGCTACGTGAGACGGCGCCCGCTGTGCTGGCGCGGAGGACATCATGACAAAGCCGCTCGAAATCCTCGGATCCTTCTGGACGCTCGCGGTTGGAGCGGATCCGCTCGGCGATCAACGATGCCTGCACGACTTCCGGACGCGCGTCGAGATCGCGGCAAACGCCGGATTCACCGGCATGGGATTCTGGCACGCGGACATCCTCGAAATCAGGAAGACATACAGCTTCCAGGATATGAAGCGCATCCTGGACGCCAACGGCATCGTCAATATCGAAGTCGAGTGGCTGCTGGACTGGTTTCGCACCGGTGAACGCAGGGCCGCCTCGGATGAAATCCGCACGCTCCTCTTGGAGGCGGCCGAGGTGCTGCGCGCCCGGCATATCAAGATTGCCGATTTTGGCAACGATTGCGCCGACATTGCGCAGCTGACGGAGGAGTTTGCACCGCTTTGCCGTCAAGCGGCCGAGCGTGGCACCAACGTCCTCTTCGAAATGCTGCCGGCGCAATTCTCGCGCGTGCCTTCGCTCGATCAGGTGCTCGAGATCACCCGCGGCTCGGGCGCGGGCAATGGCGGCATCATGCTGGACAATCTGCACTTGCTGCGCTCCGGCATCGGTCCGGAGCAGATCGTCCAGACCCTCGAGACCGGCGACTTGATTGGCGTCGAAATCAACGACGGCACGCTCGCGCTGCCGTTGAAATTCGAGGATTCCGTGGTCAACAAGCGCCTGTTGCCCGGCGACGGCGAGTTCGACATCGCGGCATTCCTGCGGGCACTCTGGTCGGTCGGCTATGATGGGCCGATCGGCGTCGAGGTCCTGAACGAATACATCCGCAAGTGGGATCTTCGGACCGCCGCGACCGAGGCATTTGCAAAGACGCGGCGGGTAGTGGAAGCAGCGCGTTCAAGCACAACATTGAGAGGAGTCTCGTGACCGAACCAACACTGGCTGATTGGCAGGACCTGTACGGTGCGCTCTGGCGGATACGCCTGTTCGAGGGCCACGTACAGCGGCTCGCGGCCGCGGGCGAAATCCCGGGATTCCCGCACCTTTCCACCGGACAGGAGGCCGTGGCAGTCGGTGTCTGCACGCAGCTCGAGCGCGAGGACGTGCTGTTCACGAGTCATCGCGGGCATGGCCATGTGCTCGCCAAGGGCAGCGACATCGAGGCGACTTTCGCCGAAATTCTAGGGCGGCAGAATGGGCTCTGCGGCGGTCGCGGCGGTTCGATGCACTTGGTCGATGCAGCGAATGGCGTGCTGGGCGCCACCGGCGTCGTGGCCGGCAATCTCGCGCTCGCGGCGGGCGCCGCCTGGGCCGCGCAAGCGCAGGGCAGGCAGAACATCAGCGTGGTGTTCTTCGGCGACGGTGCAACGGGTGCCGGTGCGTTTCACGAGACGCTGAATCTCGCCGCGCTGTGGCGCCTGCCGGTGTTGTTCGTTTGCGAGAACAACGGCTACGCCGAGTTCACGAGCCGCGAGGAACACTCCAACGTCAAACACGTGAGCAGTTTCGCCGCGCCCTACGACATCGCCACGCAAACCATCGACGGCAACGATCTGCCGACGGTATGGGCGGCCGCCCGTGATGCGATCGCGGCCGTGCGCCGCGGCGCCGGTCCCTATCTGCTCGAGTGCATGACGTTTCGCATGGCGGGGCACTACGTCGGCGACTCGCAGCAGTATCGATCGAAAGAGGAACTCGCGGAGATTCGCGAGAAATGCCCCATCGAGCGCCTGAAGCGCTACCTCGTCGGGCGCGGGGTCGCTCAGGACGATCTCGATGCCATCGGCGAGCGCGCCCGAAACACGGTCCTGCAGGCGGTTGAACGCGCGCTGGCGGGGCCGCGACCCGACCCGGCAACCGTGCTCGACTACGTGTACCGCGCGCCGGCGCTTGCCGCGATTCCGGGCTGACGCCATGCAACACACATTCATTGAGATTCTGCGCCGGGCGCTCGACGAGGAATTGGCGCGCGACCCGGCGGTGCATTTGCTGGGCGAGGACGTCGCGGCGGGGGGCGCGTTTGGCGTGACCCGCGGCCTCGCGCAGAAACATGGGATCACGCGCGTACGCAACACGCCCATCAGCGAAGCCGCCATCACCGGCCTCGCCACCGGCGCCGCGCTGTGTGGCTTGAAGCCCGTGCTCGAAATCATGTTCATCGATTTTGCCACGCTGTCGATGGATTGCCTGGTGAACCAGACCGCGAAGTATCGCTACATGTCGGGCGGCCAGCTCGTGGTTCCCCTGGTGGTGCGCACGCAGGCGGGCGCCGCCGGCGGAGCCGCCGCGCAACACTCGCAGAGTCTCGAAGCCTGGTTCATCCACGTGCCGGGGCTCATCGTGGTCGCGCCTTCGACGCCGGCCGAAGCCTATGGTCTTCTGAAAAGCGCGATCCGGCTCGGCGAGCCGGTGCTCTTCATCGAGCACAAGCGGCTGTACACGATGAAGGAGGAGCTGCCGGAGGACGCCGAATTGCCGGCGATCGGCAGTGCACGGATCGCCAAGTCCGGCACGGATGTCACGCTGATCGCCTATTCGGCGATGGTGCAAAGCGCGTTGGACGCGGCCCACAAGCTGGCAGAGGCCGGGATCTCGGCCGAGGTCATCGACTTGAGGACGCTGCTGCCGCTCGACATGCCGACGATTGCTGCCTCCGTATCGAAAACCCATCGCGCGGTGGTTGCGCATGAGGCGGTACGGAACGGCGGTGTGGGCGCCGAAATCGCCGCGCGCATCGGTGCGGAACTGTTCGACGAACTCGACGCTCCGGTGCTGCGAGTGGGCTGCAGCTTTGCGCCGATTCCCTTCGCTCCCGAGCTCGAGCGCGCGCTGCTGCCGGGGAGCGCGGATATCGTGCGAGCGGTGCGCGAGACCATGGGCCTGGATGGAGCACGGGAGCAGCGCCGGTGACGCTGATTGCGCAGGAGATTCCGAAAGTCGGTCTCGTGATGGAGGAAGTCACGGTGGTCCGCTGGCTCAAGAACGTCGGCGACGATGTGGTTGCGGGTGAACCGCTGATCGAGGTCGAGACCGAAAAGTCGGTGGTCGAAATCGAGGCGGCCGCGACCGGGCGACTGACGCAGATCCTGGTGCAGGTCGACGCCCGCGCCGCTGTCGGCGATCAGGTCGCCTGGATCGAGTCTGCCGAGCCGCAGAGTGCAGCCACGCCAGTACCGCGGCCGCGCGCGGCGGATCCCGAGACTGCCGAGGTGCCTGGTATCGCGGCGCCGCCACGCAGGGCCGATTCCGAGACTGCCGCACCGATGCCCTCGGCCGCGATGGCGGCGCTCGGGGGACGCATTCGAAGCAGTCCCGTCGCCCGCAAACTCGCTGCCGAACGGGGCGTCGATCTTGCCGGAATAGCCGGCACCGGACCCGGTGGGCGGGTGCAGCTGGACGACGTGCAACGAGCCATCGACGCTCCGCGCGCACCCACGCCTGCGGGACAGCCGCTCTCCCGGATGCGCCGCGCATTGGCGCGCGCCATGACCATAAGCCACGCCACCATTCCGCAGTTCACCGTCTCTCGCTCGGTGGAGTGGACCGTGCTGCAGGCATTGCGGCCCGAGTTCTCGGCGAGGCTGCCGGTGGGTTCACCCAAACTGTCGGTGAACGATTTTCTGCTGCAGGCGGTCGCCCGCGCCCTGATCGAGTTTCCGGCGTTGAACGCCACGTTCTCGGGCGACCCGCAGTCGGCCGATGCCCGCGTGGTAGAGGCGGCCGGCGCGCATATCGGCCTGGTGGTTGCAGTCGATGGCGGCCTGCTGGTGCCGGTGATTCATGATGTCGAGCAGCTGGGCCTGGCAGAGATCGCGCGCCGGCGCCAGGACGGCGTGGAGCGCGGCCTCAAGGGGCGGCTGAAGCGCGAGGAAGTCGATGGCGCCACGTTCAGCATTTCAAATCTGGGCACGCAAGGACCGGACCGCTTCACGGCCATCATCAATCCGCCGCAATCCGCGATACTCGCCGTCGGCCGCCAGCGCGACTGTGTCGTGGCGAGACAGGGCGCCGTCGTCATACGCCCACTCTCGGATCTCACGCTGACGGTCGATCATCGCGTCGCCGACGGACGCCTCGCTTCGCAATTCCTCGCGAGACTGGCCGAGATACTCGAGGGCCGTGACTGGCGTTTGGAGTAGCCGGAGCCGGCCAATCAGCGCCGGCTGCGTTCAGTCAGCGCTTTCCCTGCAGCACCTTGTGGGCGGCGGCGACGATCCTTTCCTCATCGGGAATCACATAAGCCTCGAGCGGCTCGCTGTACGGGACCGGCGCGTCGCGCGCGGTCACCTGTACGATCGGCGCCTTCAACGAGGAGAATCCGTGCTCGGCGACCTCGCCCGCAATGATGCCGGCCACGGTCGAGTGGCGCGGCGCCTGATCGACGAGCAGCAGTCGCCCCGTCTTGGCGACCGATTTGAGGATGGTCTGCAGATCGAGCGGCGCCACCGTGCGCGGGTCGATCACTTCTGCCTGGATCCCGTCTTTGGCGAGCTTCTCGGCCGCGGCCAGCGAACGCGGCACCATCCATCCCGTCGCGACGATGGTCAAGTCGCCGCCCGCACGGCGAATCTCCGCCTTGCCGAACGGCACCAGGTATTCGCCGTCCGGCACCTCGCCCATTTCGAGAGTGAGCAGGTAGTGATGCAGGAAGACCACTGGATTGTCGTCGCGGATTGCCGTGGCCATCAGTCCCTTGGCATCGGCCGCGGTCGAGGGCACCACGACCTTGAGGCCGGGGACTCCCATGAACAGCGAGGTGAGCGACCCGGTATGCTGGCCGGCCCAGCCGGCTGCGAAGCCGAAACCCGCCTTGAGCACGAGCGGCACTTTGACCTGTCCGCCCGACATATACCGGAAGCGGGGCGCTTCGTTGATGACTTGATCCATGGCCACGAGCATGAACTCGGCCATGTAGAGCTCGACGACCGGGCGCAAGCCCGCCATCGCGGCGCCGATGGCCATGCCGATTTCCGCGGTCTCGGAAATCGGCGTGACGCGGACGCGGTCGTGCCCGTAGGCGGCGACGAACTCATGGTTCTCGGTGGTAGCCAAGTTCTGGCCGAAGTAGAGGACGCTCGGATCGCGCCGCATCTCTTGATGAATGCCGGCATCGATGGCGGCGATAAAGGGAAGCTGGGCCATGTGTGCGTTGCTCCGACTCAGGCGTAGACGTTGTCGAGTGCGGACTCGAGCGTGGGGAAGGGGCTCTTGACGGCGAAGGCGACCGCCGCTTCCATTTCCTTCACGACTTGCGCGCCGAGTTCGTCGGCCTTGGCGGCGCTCAACACGCCACTCGTGACCAGAGTGGCGCGAAAGCGCGGCACGGGGTCGCCGCGCAGCGCCGCCTCGTATTCCTCGCGCTTGCCGAAGACGGTGATCGCTTCGTGCTCCGGATAGTGCAGCGGCACGCCGGGAGGGGCGATGATGTTGCCGTGTGCTGAGAGCCGGTAGACCTTCGATTCGACCAGCGTCGGGCCGGCACCGGTGCGCGCGCGCTCGACCGCCGCGCCGACGGTTAAGTACACGGCCAAGGGATCGGCCCCATCGATCGTGACGCCCGGCATCGAGTACGCCTTGGCCTTGACGGCGAGCGGCTCGCCATTCGCGGCGTTGGCGTCTTCTTGTTCCGAGGTCGTCACGACGTTGTAGCCGTTGTTCTCCATCACGAAGATCACCGGCAGCTTCCACAGGGAAGCAATGTTGAGCGTCTCGTGGAATGCCCCCTGCTTCGAGGCGCCGTCGCCGAAGAAGCAGTACACCACGTCGCCTTTCTTGCGAATCTGCGCCGCCCAGGCGGCGCCCGCCGCGTGGGGAATGCCGGCGCCCACGATGCCCGAAGTACCGAGGAACCCGTGCTTCACGTCGGTGAGATGCATCGAACCGCCGAGACCCTTGCACAGGCCGTCCGCCCGACCGTAAATCTCCGCCATCATGGCCTTCGGGTCGCTGCCGAGAGCCAGTGGATATCCGTGGCAGCGATAAGTGGCAAGCGCCGCATCACCGGCTCGGAAGTGGCTGAGTGAGCCGACGATCGACGCCTCGGTGCCGTCGGCGAGGTGCGTGTGTCCCCGGATCACGCCGGGATGCTCGGTGAAGGTACGCTTCACGCGTTCTTCGAACTCGCGGATGCGCAGCATCTGAGTGTAAATCCAGACCTGTCGTTCGGCGTTAGGTGCCTGCACGCTCATTGAATCCTCTTGAAATGGGGTGGCGATCGTCCATGCACTCGACTGTAACACTGGAAGATCCGATCCTGGCTGCCGTAAAAGTCTACTACCGCTTCACAGTCGGTTGAGCGGAATATTAGCGCTGCGGTGCTCACCCGCCTGCATCCGCGGGAGAGTACGCCGCGACGGTTGAAGGCCGTGATCCACCGGCGCGAGGGTTGACTCGCGGGTCGCCTTAGGCGGAGTGCATTGCCAGACCGAGAACTGTGCGCCCCGCTGCAAGGGAGAACTCTCCATTATGACTAATAGGGGCAGGGAACGCCCGCCCGGCGGCGGTGTCTTGTATCTGGGATCCCGACAGAGCAAGATTGGACCCAATGTCACCGGCTGCCTGACCAACTACAAAAAAAGCCGGGATTGGATTGCAGCATGGGAGGAGAGGCTGGATGGCGACACTCGAACAAAGCTGGTCGACGGAACACCTGCAGCAGGGCAAGGCGCTGTCTTATTGGCGGGATGTGATCTGCGAGAACCTTCTACAGATGCACATTCAAAGTTCGCACGAGAAGGAGTTTTTCGGACGCATCGAGAAGTACGCCTTCGGTCCGATCAAGGCGAATTTCATTTCAGTCAGCGAGCAAAAGGTCCGGCGCGAACGCTCGGTGGCTCGCAACGCGAAGGAGCATCTCTTCCACTTGATCCATGTGCGCAAGGGCGTGCAATTGATCGAGCAATACGGCCGCAATCTCGAGGTCGAGGAGGGCGACTGCCTGCTGATCGATTGCCTCGCCGGCTTCGAGTTCGACTTTCCCCAGGGTGTGGAGGCCTTGGTGCTCGAGATCCGGCGGGATTGGCTCGGGTGCTGGCTGCCCTCGCCCGAGGACGCGGCGGCGCGCCTGATCGACGGGCGTAGCGGTTGGGGGGGGACCTTGGCGTCGGCGCTGAGAAACATCACGCCCACGACGGTCAGCGCATCGGGGTTGCCCTCGACGGTGGTGGCGGAACAAATCGTCTCGCTGTTGGCACTCGCGGCCGCCAACGGCGATCCGCCATCGACCACGCACAAGCGGGCGTTGTTGCGGCGTGTGACGGAGACGATACACGAACGCTGCCACGAACCTGACCTCGACCCGGCGGCGGTCGCCGCCGCGCTCGGTCTGTCGCGTCGTTACGTCCATCTGCTGTTCGCCTCCGCCGGCACGACCTTCAGCCAGGAATTGTATGCCTGCCGCCTGCAGAGGGCGCAGCGGCTGCTGCGCGACAAGCGATTCGATGGGCTTGGAATTGCCGAAATCGCCTGGAATTGCGGGTTCAGCGAGCCCAGCCATTTCACCCGCAGATTTCACGAACGATTCGGTTCGACGCCGAGCGCTTACCGGCTGAACGCCACGAACTGACGCATCGCCAGTCCCAGGTGTTTCACGAACGGATTGAAATCGCGGTCGCTGTAGAGCAGCGTAAGGCCGGTCTCTATGCAGCACGTCGCGATCAGAGTATCGATGGTTTTTCTGATCGTGATGCCCTGCTTCCTCAGTGCTCGATAGTTTCCGGCCGCTCGAAGGGCAATGTCCCCGCCGTCGAGTGGGCGGCTCGCGTCCCTGGGAGCCGCCCGTCACTCAGTGGGCAGCGACTTTCTGAACGGCCGGCAAGCCCGCGCTGATCGCGGATACGTTGTCGACGCCGGCGATCTTGCAGATGGGGTGCGAGAAGTCGTTCCCCAGGCTGGGTACGGCGACCAGTCCCTGATAATTGATGTTGTCGTCGTTTTCGCGCTGACCCCTGCGGGCACGAAGTCGAGGTTCAACGAATGACGGGTGCGCCAGGAGATGTTGTGGTCGGCGCAGGACGTGTCGCCGCTCACGCCGATTCCGCCGATGAGCACGCCCTTGGAACTGTAGAGCGCGAGTCCGCCGCCGAATACGTTGACCCCGCCGATTCGATGGCCAATCATCGGATCGTCGGTCTGTCCGAAATTCGAGGCGGGACCCCGGTACGCGACGCCGGTGTCGACCGGGTTGCTGTGCTGCAGTCCGTAGAGGGTACCGCCGGGCTGCACGGCGGCATAGAGATCGGCGGTCGACAGAGCCAGGCCCGGCAGGCTGAACGAGTTGGCGGTATTGGCTTTCTGCGCTGAAATCACCCGGCTACCCGGCCATTGCGAGCCGCGATTCTGGCCGGTGAACGCCACGGCGCACACCACGCCATCGCGATCGACCACGGTACCCCACATGTCCAAGTTGAATCCGCCATTACTCTGCGCCCGCGCGGATTCCAGCGCGGTCTGAAGTTGATGGTGGTTGGGCAGGCCTGAGCATTCCTGCGACAGGGGTTTGTCGACGCCGTCATTGAAGGACTGATCTTTCCTCGGCCGACACGGCGGCCGAGGCCAAACTCAATGCAATCCCGATTGCCAAAATTGTTCCACTCGCACGCTTATTCATGGCATTTTCCCTCTGAATTCATTGGGGAAGTTGCGTCGGCAGCGAAGGATTTCCTCCCCGATTTGCAAACGGAAATCCTCGCCGATGACGGCTATCGTTTTTGCGAAGCGGCCGAACTATAGCAAGTTTGCGTGAAACCCCGATGACTCGATCCGCCTGAAGACTAGGGCGGGCAGGCGTCACGCCGGCGCGGTCGCCGGCTGCATGAACACGGCGGGAGCGCTCGGCGGACTGGTGTCCTCGTTCGTTTTTGGCTACCTGATCCAGCGCTTCCAGAGCTACGACGCGGTCTTGCTGTCGATGGCCGCCGCGCTGTCGGCGGGCGCCGTCCTGTGGCTGTTCATCGACGCCAGCAAGGTGCTCGTCACACCTGCGGCGCTCTGCGAGTCCGTTGACGGAAAATAACATTCGTTGCGCTGGGAGCCACGAATCGGCCGACCGATGTCAGTGAAACAGGCGAGCGAACGCACCGTTGATGGCGATACCGCCCAGCAGCAACCACCCGAACAACACGGCTGCCAATGCGAGGGGCTTGATTCCCGCTCTGCGCAGCGCGGACCAGCGCGTGCTCAAGCCCAGCGCGCCCATCGCCATGGCGAGGAGGAAGGTGTCCATGCCCACCGCGGCGTTCACCGCGGGGGGCGGCAGTCTCGCCAGGGAATTGAGGCCCGCGACCGCGACGAATCCCAACGCAAACCACGGCACGACCACGCCGCTGCCCGTGCGCGGTGCGCCGGGCAATGCGCGGGCGCGATCGGCGCGGGATAAGATGGCGGACAGAACGATGAGAAAGGGCGCAAGCATCATCACCCGCACCATTTTTGTGATGACGGCAGCGTCGGCCGCCACATCGCCAATGGCGCGTCCGGCGACGACCGCCTGCGCCACTTCGTGAATGGTGGATCCCGCGAAGATGCCGTACGCGGTGGGGGAGGCATCGACGAGGTGGTAGTGCTCGTTGAGGTGGTATAGCGCGGGATACATGAACATGGCCACGCTGCCGAAGACCACGACAGTCGAGACCGCGACCGTGACCTGATCGGCGCGTCCGCGCACCACCGGCTCGGCGGCCATGACGGCTGCGGCGCCGCAGATCGAGCTGCCGGCGCCGATCAGCAAGGCGGTGTTGCGGTCGAGCCCGAACACGCGCGTGCCCGCCCACCAGGAGAGGACAAACGTGCTCGACAAGACCGCGGCATCGATCGCCACGCCGGCGATGCCGACGGCTGCGATGTCTTGAAAGGTCAGGCGCAGGCCGTAAAGTACGATCCCGAGCCGCAGCAAGGTTTGCTTGGAAAAGGCGACGCCGCGGTCGGCTGTTGCAGCCACGCTGCCGTACAGCGTATTGCCCAGCAGCATGCCCAACAGGATCGCCAGCGTGAGTGCGCCGATACCGTTGGCCCGCAGCCAGCCGACGCGCGCCAACGCCGTGGCGAGCGCCGCGAGAAGAAATGCCAGGCCCAGACCTGGCAGGAGCCGCAGGCCCGTTGGGTGCCTCGCGGACGACCTCGCCGGCGCCGTCGTCATGGTTTTCATGGCCGCAGCGGCCGCGGCCAACGAGGCTCGCGGGGCCGAGGGAAGCTTCGATTCGAATGGGGTGTTCATGGGGCCCCACTATAGGAACCCGTGATCGAGCGGTAAAACAGATTGTTCAGCTATAATTAAGTGATTTAATCGATTAATCTGACGGGGGGGCCATGCACATCACGTTACGGCAGCTGCAGATCTTTCAGGCGATCGCCCGGCGGGGTACCACCAGCGCGGCCGCTGCGAGCATGCCGCTCTCCCAATCGGCGACCAGCGCCGCGCTCCATGAGCTAGAACGATCGTTGGGCGCCCCGCTGTTCGACCGGGTGGGCAAGCGGCTGCTGCTCAACGACACGGGGCGCGCGCTGTTGCCGGCGGCGCTGGCGGTTTTGGACGGCGCACAGGGCATCGAGTCCATGATCGATTCCGGCGATCTCGGTGCGTTCACGGACTTGAAGGTGTTCGCGAGTACCACCATCGGCAACTATGTCCTGCCTCGCGTGTTCGCTCGCTATCGCGAGCTGCACCCGCATGCCAGACTCACCCTGCAAATCGGCAATACGCTCGACGTCATCGGGGCAGTGCAGGAATTTGCAACCGACTTAGGATTCATCGAAGGGCGTTGCCACGCCTCCGACATCACCGTGGTTCCCTGGCTTCACGATGAACTGGTGATCGTGGCCGCGCCGGCGCACGCGTTGGCGCTGGCCGCACGCAAGCGCCGGCTCACGCCGGCACAGTTGATGCAATCGGAGTGGCTGCTGCGTGAACCGGGCTCCGGCACGCGAGAAGCGGTGGAACAGGCCTTGTCGCCGCATCTCGCCAACATTCGATCGACGTCGACGCTCGGCAGCTCGGAAGCAATCAAGAACGCGGCGGCCGAGGGTCTCGGGATCAGTTGTCTATCGCTCGCCGTGGTGCAGGATCTGGTCAACGCCGGTCGGTTGGCGGTGCTCGGCACCCGTCTGCCGCGCCTGACGCGACGCTTCGGGCTGATTCATCATCGAGACAAGGTGTTGTCGCGGTCGCTGCGCGCCTTTGTGGCTCATTGCAGAACCTTCGGCGATGAGTCCGCGTGACCGGCAGGCCGCGCGGCGCCGGGCCGCGCTCGGGCGGGGGCCGCCGGCCGCGCCGCTATTGCTGGGCGCGGCGTCCTCGTTGCGCGCCGCGGGGCCCCATGGAACCGCGCACGGCATGCCACCAGCCCTGGCCGACGGCGAAGATCTTTCGTCCCTTGTCTTGCTCGAACAATGCGATGCGCTTGCACAGTCGAAAGCAACGAACCAAGCTTTTCCATCGCCACGACCCGCCGCGGGCGGTCCCGTATTCGCGCAGCAACACGGTGTTGTTGCGCGCAATGTAGTAGCGGCGCTCCGCCGAGTGATTGGTGGTCCACCTCTTTTTCCAGAGCATTCGGTGACGGCTGGGCGCGCCCACCGTGTGCGACATGAGCGGCGCCAGCGTCTCGATGACGCGGTAGCCGGCGGCGCGCGCTCGGAGGCAGTACTCGGTGTCGACGTGGTCGATGAAGAACTCATCGCGGAACGGCCCGATCTTCGTATACGCCGCGAGAGAGAGCAGCGAGCCCGATGTGATGACGGACTCCACCTCCTGCCAGTTCTCGCCCTTGGCGCCGAGGGGCAGAGTCTCCGGCGGCCGGCCGTTCGTATCCCTGAACCGCGAGCCGATGACCGCCGGCCGCACGCCCTCGGGAAACCCCGCGAGCGTGGCCAGAAGTCGATCGACCATGTCGTCGTCGACCTGCGTGTCTTGATCCAGCAGCAGCGCCCATGAGTAGCCGTGCGCCAATGCGTGGCGAACGCCGTTGTTGAGTGCGCGGGCGATGCCCAGATTCTCACCGTTGGCGATGAGCGTGGCCGGACCGCTTGCCGACACTTCGTTCAGCATGGCCAGGGCCGCCGCCGCCGACCCATTGTCCACGATCACCGTGCCGCCGACCTGCGGCACGACGCGGCGCAGGCGGGCGGGAAAATCGCCGTCCGGATGATAGGTCACCAGCACGGCGCACACGTCGGCGCGAGTCGGCGGTGCGGCGGAGGTTGGGTGGAGCATCGCCATATGATAACCCCGTCGCGGACTCGGGCCGTCCGTCGGAATATATTCCGGAGGTTACCGCAAGCGAGGAATGCGATGTCCACATTGTCCGAGGAACAGGCCAAGGCCTACATGGTCAAGCTGTTGACCGCGATGACGCGGGCCGGTGGATCCGACCTGTTCATCTCCAACGACTTTCCGCCGAGCATGAAGACGAACGGTTCCATGCAGCCCATGACTTCGCAAAAGCTCACGTCCGAGGTCACCAGAGAGCTGGCGCATGCGCTCATGAACGAACGCCAGCGCGAGGAGTTCGCCAAGGAACTCGAGTGCAATTTCGCCATGTCCATACCGGGAGTGGCGCGTTTCCGGGTCAATGTTTTCGTGCAGCAGCAGCACACCGGCATGGTCATCAGGACGATCCCCGCCGAGATCCCGAGTTTCGAGAAGTTGGCGCTGCCGGACATCCTCAAGGACATCGTCATGACCAAGCGCGGCCTGGTGCTGGTCGTGGGCGCGACCGGATCGGGTAAATCGACTTCCCTGGCGGCCATGATCGATCACCGCAACTCCTCCTCACCGGGGCACATCATCACGGTCGAGGACCCGGTGGAATTCGTTCACCAGTCGCAGCAATCGCTCATCACCCACCGTGAGGTCGGCATCGACACGCATTCCTGGCATCACGCGCTCAAGAACACGCTGCGGCAGGCGCCGGATGTCATTTTGATCGGCGAAATCCGCGATGCCGAAACCATGGAGCACGCCATCGCGTTCGCGGAAACGGGACATCTGTGTCTCGGCACGCTGCACGCGAACAGCGCCAACCAGACGATCGATCGCATCATCAATTTCTTCTCCGAAGAGCGGCGCAATCAATTGCTGATGGATCTGTCCGGCAATCTGCGCGCCATCGTATCGCAGCGCCTCATTCGCACCAGCGATGGCAAGGGGCGCAGAGCCGCGATGGAAATCCTCATCAATACGCCCATCATCGCCGAGAAGATCCTCAAGGGCGATTTCCACGAGATCAAGGCCATCATGGGCAAATCGCGTGAATTGGGAATGCGCACGTTCGACTGGTCGTTGTTCGAACTGTACAACGCCGGCGAGATTTCCTACGACGAGGCCATTCGCAACGCGGACTCGGCCAACGAACTGCGGTTGAACATCAAGTTGAACGGCACCCGCCCGGCGCCCGCGGCGCCTCAAGCGGAGGCGATGACGGCATCTTGAGAGGGGAGGCGGGCGGCGCGGCTCGATGCCGCGCGGCGCGTCTATGCGCAGTGCGCGAGTTCCTCGTCCTTGGGCTGCTCGACGAACAAGATGTCGTCCCCCGCGATTTCCCGGCCCATCATCGTCACCTTCTTCCAATCCTCGGCTGACAGAAGGTCCGGCTCCCGCGAGAGCTTGCGCACGACCTCGAGGAATGCTCTCTGGTTGGTCGCGGCCGCGCTGTAATAGCTCTCCAGCAGCTTCATGCGCAGGTCCCGGCGATAGGGATCGCGGTCGATCGCCGACTTGAGCACGTCCACGATATTGGTGCGTCGCTCGGCCATCGGGGTTCGATCGTGCAGGTCGCTCGGCATTTGTACGTGCTGCGCGGTGGCGTCGAGATCGAGCAGGTTGTAGTCGAGTTCCGTCTGGTTGATGCCCGCGGTGTCGATCTTGTGCGTGCTGGCCAGTTTGTTCGTATCTTCCAGCGCCGCCATGCCCTCGAGCGTGCCGGCCTCGAGGACCATGGTGTTCAGTTCCGATTCGGCCATCGCCGTCTCGAGTTCCGAGGTGTCGACCATCACGGTGTCCAGGGTCTCGTCGCCCATCGATTCGAGGTAGGAGCGCTCGAGCAGCTCGGTATCGATCTCCAGACTCTGCGTGGTGTCGGGGTCGGCGACCGCCGGTGCCGGCGCCGGCCAGTGACTCTTGGGCGCGTCCGCGGGCTGTTTGGCGGCCGGGACGGCAGGGTTCAGCAACTCGACGAGGGGCGACGCCGCGGGCTCGACCCGGCTGGGCGCCGGCACATCCACCGCAGCGTCGGCCGCTGGGTCATCCCGAAAGGCGTCGGGGCCGTCCGCGTGAAACGCCTCGATCGTCGATGCAGCGGGCTGCACGTGGCCGTTCTGCAGCCGCCGACGGGCATAGGCAACGCCGGCGATCAGCAGACCCAGCGTGAGCGCCAGGGGCCCGAGCAACAGCTTCCCGCCCAGGGTCTGCGGTCCGACGGACGCGAGAACGGGTTTCGACGCGTCGGCAGGCGCGGGCTTGGCCCGCGCCTGCACGGCAGCCGCCGCTGGCACTGCGGCCCGCGCGGCTTCCTCTTTGAGATCTTCAATCCGGGCGCTCTCGGTGGCGAGTTGGTTGTGCATGTCGTCCAACGCTTTCTCGAGCGTCTGCACGCGGGCGTTCAGCTGGGCGTCCGCGGGCTCGGCGCCGGCTGCCGGGCCGGTAGCAGGGCGCGCGGTCGGCGCGCTGGCCGCGAGGGAGGCGCCCGCGGCGGGTGCTGCCGCGACAGCGGGCGCGAGTGTGGCTGCGGCGATGGGGGCGGCGGCGGGGGCCGCAGGCGTCGCGGCGACCGGCACTGCGGCGGGGGCTGCCGTGACGTTCGACGACGCGGCGACGCGGCGGGCGGCGCCCGGGCGGCCGTCCAACCGCCATGCCGTCATGTGCGCGCGGACCTCGCGCTTGGCGTCGGCACCGGAAATGCTTTCAATCGCCGCCGCCGCGGGGATGCTGAGCACGGCGCCTTCGTGCATGCGGTTGATGTTGCCGTCGAAAGCGCCGGGGTTGGCGCGGAAGATCGCGATCATCGCCCGCTGTACGTGCGACTCGGAGCGCGCGCCGGCGTGCCGCGCGATGCCGCGCAGCGTGTCTCCCGCGACGACTTTGTGAAGCGACGGACCTGCAGAGGCATCGATCGGCGCCGGCGCGACGGGTTCGGTGTCGATTTTCCGCGGCCGGTCCGCGACGGCGGGCGAGTCGAGCCGCGCGACGGCCGCGGCCGGTGCGGCCGCGTCGGCGGGGGCCGATGCCACCTGAACCGCGGCTGCATGGGTCGACGCGGCGAGTCCCGGCGGATCGAGCAGCAGCGAGTATTCGCGGATGATTTCAGTCTTGCCCCACCGCAGATCGACCAGCAGGCTCACCAGCGGGTCGGTAAACGCTTCGCCCGATCGAATGTTGAGCACGGGCCGTCCTTGCGCGTCCATCCCGACCTTGAACGTCGCGGATGAGAGGAAGGCGGGCCGATCCGCGCCGTAGCGTTGGAAGATCTCGCGGTTGGCGACGCTCGCCGTCAGGGCCATCAATTCGTCACGCGAGGCGCCCACGATGTCGATCTGCGCGGAGAGAGGCTCGTTGAGCGCCGAGTCGACGCGGATGTCGCCCAGCCCGAGCGCCCGAGCCGCACCGGGTAACGACATGGCAAGCATCAGCAACATCGAATAGGGCCCGCGTGACATCATTGCTCCAAAGTACTCGGATAGAGTTCCCAGGCAAATGCTATGCGACGTAATCTGGCGTTGGATAGGGCAGAGTGTTAGGACTTCGACGCAGTTCACGCATGTAGGGCATTCCCGCTGTCCGCGCCGGGCCGAATGCTCCTAGCGCGCGACGATGAGCGCTCCCACGGGTCGCTGGCCGACACCGCCCAGCGCTTTGTAAATGGTGACCACGCTCACGTTTACGGCACCGACGGTTTCGGCGACATCGCTCTCGGCGGACAGCTGCGTACGCTGCGCATCCAGCAGCGTGACGTAGTCGGTCACCCCTTCGCGATACTGCAGAGCAGCAAGCTCGGCTGCGCGCCGCGAGGCGTCGGCCTGCGCGAGAAGACTCTTGAGCCGCCCCTGCTGCGCGCGGTAGTTCTCGAACGCATTCTCGGTTTCCTCGAGCGCGTTGAGCACGGTTTTCTCATAGCTCGCCAGCGCGCCGTCGGCGTCGGCCCGGCTCGCGCGCAGCCGCGCGCGCACCGTTCCATAGTCGAGCGCGGACCAGGTGACCGTCGGCGCGACCGACCAGGCGCGCGCGTCGGTGCCGGTCGATGAGCTGAACAAGTGGCCGAAATCGCCCGACAAGAAGCCGACGAACCCGCTCACCGTCACGCGCGGGAACAAATCGGCGGTGGCGATGCCGACACGCGCCGTGGCCGCGGCCAGCCGCTGCTCCGCTTCGCGAACGTCGGGGCGGCCTCGCAGCAGCGCGCCGGCATCGCCGCCCGCGGTGCCGATCGGCAGCGCCTTGGCGTAGGCTGGCATGGGACGCGGCGCGAACTCGGCCTCGAGCGCGCCCGGTCTTTGCCCCAGCAGCACGGCGAGGCGGTAGGCGGCCGCCGCCGCGGTACTCTCGAGCACGGGCAAGGTGGCCTCGGTGGCCTCGAGGCGCGCCCGGCTGCTTTGCACGTCCAGCTCATTGCCGCGTCCGGATTCGAAACGCACCGACGTGAGGTGCAACGTCTCTTGCTGGTTGGCGATGTTGCTGCGCGCCACCTCGATCTGGCGCTGCGTGCTGCGCAAAGAGAAGTAATTGCGCGCCACTTCGGCCGCGACGGTGATCTGCACGTTCTGCAACGCCGCTCGTTCGGCCGCGAGATCGCCGCGCGCGGCCTCGACCGTGCGGCGCACGTGGCCGAACAGGTCCAACTCCCAGGAGGCGTCGAAACCCGCGGTGTAGCTCTCGGCGTCGATGCGTTCCGTGCCGAATCCCGGCTCCTGTTCCTTCGAGTGCGCGTAGCCCGCGCGCAGCGGCAGATGGGGACCGAAGTCGGCTGCGGCACCGGAGAAGGCTGCGCGCGCGGCACGGACTCGATCGAGGGCCATTTGCAGGTCCAAATTCGAGTCGAGCGCCCGCGCGATCAACGAATCGAGTTCGGCGTCCTCGAATTGCTGCCACCACAGGCCGTCGGGCGATTGCGCCGCCAGCGGCGCCAGGTCCGTCGACCGTGCGTTCACCAGCGCCGCCGGCGGGTTCACCGGCGGCCGGTAGTCCGGGCCGACGGCACAACCGGCCGACAGGACGAGCGCTACCCCTAAGGCGAGCGATCTCATCGTGAGCTGCTCACCACGGCAGGGGCTCGCCCATGTGAATGTACGCACCGTTGGGCCCGTTGGCATCGATCAATGCCAGCGCCACGCTGGTCTTGGCGCCGTCCACGATTTCCATCGGTGCCGACGGGCCGCCCATGTCGGTTTTGACGTAGCCGGGGTGCGCGGCATTGACCTTGATGTTCGTGCCGCGCAATTCATAGGCCAGCTGCACGGTCCAGCCGTTCACCGCCGTCTTCGAGACGTTGTAGGCGGGAACCTTGAAGTCGTAGATCGGCGAGGCGGGATCGGAGTGCAGCGTCAGCGACGCCAGAATGCTCGACAGATTGACGATGCGTCCGGCGTCGGACTTCTTCAGCAGCGGCAGGAAGGCCTGCGTGACGGCGATCAAGGCGAACAGGTTGGTGTCGAATGTCTTGCGCCAGGTGTCGAGCCCCTGCTCCGACACCTTCTTCTTCCCGTCGTCGATGGCGATGCCGGCGTTGTTGATGAGGATGTCGAGGCGGCCGAATTTCTCGTCCACCTCCTTGGCCGCCGCAGCAATGGCGGCGCCGTCCGTCACGTCCAAGGTGAGCGCTTCCACGTCGAGCCCTTCGCCCTGCAGCTTGAGTGCAGCCTCGACCCCTTTGGCGCGGTCGCGCGCGGCCAGCAGCACATGCACGCCGCCGGACTTCGCCAGCTGCCGGGCGGTTTCGAATCCGATGCCTTTGTTGGCGCCGGTGATGAGTGCAATCTTGGTCATGGGTTTATCCTTTTGAAAAATAGTGGGACGATCAATGCGATCGAGCCGCGCCGCCGAGATCGGGGACGGCGGCCCGTGATGCCGTGCGGCGTTTCAGCCGGCGCACGAGCAGATAGAATACCGGCGTAAAGCCCAGGCCGAAAAACGTCACGCCCAGCATGCCGGAAAATACGGCGACGCCCATGGCGTGACGCATTTCCGCCCCCGCGCCGCGGCTCAGCACCAGCGGCACGACGCCCATGACGAACGCGAACGATGTCATCAGGATGGGCCTGAGCCGCAGGCGCGCCGCCTTCAACACGGCCCGCAGCGTCGAGGCGCCTTCGGTCTCGGCCTCACGCGCGAATTCCACGACGAGGATGGCGTTCTTGCTGGCGAGGCCGACGAGGACGATGAGGCTGATTTGCGTGAAGATGTTGTTGTCTCCGCCGGACAATTTCACGCCGAGTATTGCAGACAACAAGACCATGGGCATGATGAGAATCACCGCGAGCGGCAGCGCCAGGCTCTCGTACTGGGCAGCCAGCACCAGGAACACGAGCAGCACCACCAGCGGAAAGATGTAGATCATGGTGTTGCCGGCCAATATCTGCTGGTAGGTGAGCTCGGTCCACTCGAAGCTCATGCCGTTCGGCAGTTCGCGGCGCGCGAGGTCCTCCATGAGCTGTTGTGCTTGACCGGTGCTGTAGCCGGGTGCGGCGCCGCCGTTGATCTCGGCGGTGGCAAAACCGTTGTAGTGCATGACCCGATCGGGACCCGAACTCAACTGCACGGTGACGAATGAGCTCAAGGGGATCATCTCGCCGGCGGCGTTGCGGGTCTTCAGTTTGACGATGTCCTCCGCTTGCAGGCGAAAGCCCGGCTCGGCCTGGACGTTGACCTGGTAGGTGCGCCCGAAGCGGTTGAAGTCGTTCGCGTACAGCGAACCTAAGTAGATCTGCATGGTGTCGAACAGGTCTTGCAGTTCCACGCCCTGCGACTTCACCTTTTCGCGGTCCACATCGGCACGGATCTGCGGCACATTGATCTGGAAACTGGAGAACAGTCCGGCAAGGCCGGGTGTGGCGTTGGCCTTGGCAAGGAGATTCTGCGTCTGCTTGTAGAGCTCCTCGAAGCCGGCGTTGCCGCGATCCTCGATCTGCAGACGAAAACCGCCGATGGTGCCCAGGCCCTGGACCGGCGGCGGCGGGAAAATGGCGATGTAGGCATCTTGAATGGCACCGAACTGCTGGTTCAGCGCCGCGGCGATTTCCGCGGCCGATTGGCCGCCGTCGGTGCGCTCCTCGAACGGCTTCAGGGTGGTGAAGACGATGCCGGAGTTCGGACTGTTGGTGAAGCCGTTGATGGACAGGCCGGGAAATTCAACCGAGTGCGCCACACCCGGCTGCTTGGCGGCGATCGCGGCCATCCGGCGGATGACAGCTTCGGTCCGATCCAAGGTGGCGGCGTCCGGCAACTGCGCGAAGGCGACCAGGTATTGCTTGTCCTGCGAGGGGACGAAACCGGACGGCGTGGTCGAGAACCCGAGCCAGGCCAAGCCGATCAGGCCGCCATACAACAGCAGCGCGACGCCGCTCGCCCGCACGACGCGGGCAACGCCGCGCAGGTAGCCGTCCGAGGCGCGCGAGAACAGACGGTTGAACGGACGGAAGAACCAGCCCATCGCGGCGTTGATGAGCCGCTGAAAGCGATCCGGCGGCGCGCCACGGGGCTGCAGCAGCACGGCGGACAGGGCCGGCGACAAGGTGAGCGAGTTGAACGCCGAAATGACGGTGCTGATGGCGATGGTCAGCGCGAATTGCTCGTAGAACTGGCCGGTCAGGCCGCTGATGAAGGCGGTGGGCACGAACACCGCGCACAGCACCAGCGCCGTGGCGACGATGGGCCCCGTGACTTCTTTCATGGCCTGGCGGGTGGCATCGAGCGGCGCCAAGCCTTTCTCGATGTTGCGTTCGACGTTCTCCACCACGACGATGGAGTCGTCGACCACGATGCCGATGGCCAGTACCAGGCCGAACAGGCTGAGCGCGTTCAGCGAGAAGCCGAACAGTTCCATGACGGCGAACGTGCCGATCAACGATACCGGTACGGCGATCAGCGGAATCACCGAGGCGCGCCAAGTCTGCAGGAACACGATGACCACGATGACCACCAGCGCGATGGCCTCGAGCAATGTGTGCACCACGGCCTCGATGGAGCTGCGCACGAACACGGTCGGGTCGTAGACGATGCGGTAGTCGACATCCGCCGGGAAGCTCTTCTTGAGCTCCTCCATCTTGGCGCGCACGGCATTGGAGATCGCGATCGCGTTGCTGCCGGGGCGCGCGAAGATCGGCACCGCCACCGCCGGCTGATTGTCGAGCAGCGAACGCAGCGCATAGCTATCGGCGCCGAGCTCGATGCGCGCCACATCGCGCAGCCGCGTGATTTGTCCGGCGTCGCCCGCCCGCACCACGATGGCGCCGAAGTCCGCTTCGCTGACCAGCCGCCCCTGCGTGTTGATGAGGAGCTGGAAGTCGGCCGAGTTCGGGGTCGGCGGGGCGCCGAGTGCGCCGGCGGCCACTTGCACGTTCTGTTCGCGGATGGCCTTGACCACGTCGCCCGCCGTCAAGTTGCGCGACGCCACCTTGTCGGGGTCCAGCCACACGCGCATGGAATAATTGCCGGCGCCGAAGATCTGCACGTCGCCGACGCCGTCGAGCCGCGCGAGTTCGTCCTTAACCCGCAGCGTGGCGTAATTCGACAGGTACAGCATGTCGTAGCGCTTGCCCGGCGAAATCAAGTGCACCAGCATGGTCAGATCGGGCGATGCCTTGTTGGTGGTCACGCCGAGCCGCTGCACGTCGGCGGGCAGCTTGGGCAGCGCCTGCGCCACCCGGTTCTGTACCAGCACCTGGGCCTTGTCGACGTCCGAGCCTAACTTGAACGTCACCGTGAGCGTCATGACTCCGTCGGCCGTCGCCTGCGACGACTGATAGAGCATGTTCTCGACGCCGTTGATGGATTGTTCCAGCGGCGAGGCCACGGTTTGCGCGATGACTTCCGGGTTGGCGCCGGGATAGGTCGCCTTGACCACGACGGTGGGCGGCACCACTTCGGGGTATTCGCTGATCGGCAGGATCGGCAGCGCGATCAGGCCGGCGATCAGGATCAGGGTCGAGAGGACGCCGGCGAAGATCGGCCGCGTAATGAAGAACTGGGCGAGTTTCATCGACTAGCGCTCGGGCGTGCCGGCCGGGCGGTTCACGGTTGGCCGAGCCGTGCGGTGACGGATGTGCGAAGCGGCTGCGCGGCAGCGACCTGCCGCACCCCGTCGCGGCTCGTATCCATGACCACCCGGGTGGCCGCGACCAGCGCTCCCGGACGCACGCGCTGCAGGCCGTTGACGACGATCACCTCACCGGGCTCGAGGCCCTCGTTGACGATGCGCAGGCCATCGACCTCGGGACCTAAGACGACGCCGCGATAATCCACGGTGCTGTCGGTCTTGAGCACGAACACGAATTTCTTGCCGAGATCGGTGCCCACCGCGCGGTCGTCGATGAGCACGGCGTCGCGCGTGTCGCGGCCGACCAGACGGATGCGCACGAACAGGCCCGGCGTGAAAATGCCGTCGGGATTCTCGAAGATGGCGCGCGCGCGGATGGTGCCGGTGCGGCGATCGACCTGGTTGTCGACGAAGTTCAGACGGCCCGCGTGCGGGAAGTCCTTCTCGTCGGCAAGGCCCATGTACACGGGATCCACCCCCGCGGCGCGGTTCGCGGCGTTGCGGCTGTAGCGCAGGTAGGTCTGCTCGTCGGCGTCGAAACTCGCGTAGATCGGGTTGTCGGACACCACGGTGGTCAACAGGCTGTCGCTCGAGACCAGATTGCCCTGGGTGATGAGGGCGCGCGACACGCGGCCGTCGACCGGTGCGCGTACTTCCGTGAATTCGAGGTTCAGCTTGGCCGCGCTCAGGGCCGCCGTGGCCGCCGCCAGGTCGCTCGCGGCGACGCTGTCGGCGCTCGACAGCCGCTCGAACTCCTCGCGGGAAATCGCGTTCTCACCGATCAAGCGCTGCGCACGGGCATGATTTGCCTTCGCCAGCTCCAACTCCGACTGCGCCCGTTGGCGGGCCGCGTATTGCCGTTCCGTCTCGGCACGGAAGGGCCGGGGGTCGATGCGAAACAGGATTTGATTCTTCTTGACCCGCGCTCCTTCCTGAAAAGCGACACGATCGATGTAGCCGCTCACGCGCGGCCGGATTTCCACCGATTGGATCGCTTCCAGCCGGCCGGTGAACTCGGACCAATCGCGCAGCGGACGGTGCACCACTTGGGCGACCGTCACCTGAGCGGGCGCCGCAGCGACGGGCGCTGCCGAGTGCGCAGTGGACCGCTGGCAGCCTGACAAAACGACCATCGCGGCGAGTGCAACGGCGGTAAACTCAAAAATCGACCGGTGAGTGATATTCATGGGCATCCCATTGCGATTCAGTGACTTGACACAGACCCTTGACAGGCGAAGACTATCTATGTGAGTTACCGCTAAGTAACATCGTATAAATGTTAGTGACCGGTAACTCACATGTCAAGAGGAGTTGAACATGAGCGCGAGCAAAGCGGCGACGACCGCGACGAAGGCTGCCCATCCGGGCGATGCCATGGCGCCCGCCTGTGCCAAGCCGCGAGTACGCGATCGCATTTTCGAGACGGCCTGCGACCTCTTCTACAAGCACGGCATTCGCGATGTCGGCGTGGAGACGATTGCCACGGAAGCCGGCACCAACAAGATGAGTTTCTACCGCAGCTTCGGGTCGAAGGATGAACTGGTGGCGGAGTACCTGGAACAGAAGGGCAACGAATTCTGGGCGTGGTGGGACGACATCGTCGCCCGGCACGAGGGCGATGCGCGGCGGCAGATCGAGGCGCTGTTCGAAGCCTTCGTGACCGGCAATTGCGGCGCGAGTTCGCGGGGCTGCGCCTTGGCCAATGCATCGGTGGAATTGGCGGAAGGGGATCATCCGGGGCGCCAGGTCGCGCTCAAGCAAAAGTCGGAAATGCGGCGGCGCTTCCGCGAACTCGCCGCCGGCACCGGCGCGCGCAAGCCCGACGAGCTGGGCGACGCACTGATGCTGCTGATGGAAGGCGGATCTCTGACGCGCCGCACCTTCGATCATGGGCACGGACCGGTGCAGAGCGCCGCGCTCACGGCGCGCGTATTGGTCGATGCCTATGCGGGGCTGCCGCGGCGCGATCCGGCGACATGAGGGCAATGGGGGAGTCGCGCGCACCCGGGGCCGCCATCCGATGAGCGCGATCGCGGATCCGGTCGATAACGCGGTGCGTATCGACGGCGGCCGCCTCTGGTCGCGGCTGATGGCGATGGCACAGATCGGCGCGACGCCCCAGGGTGGGTGCAATCGCCAGGCCCTGACCGACGGCGACTTCAGCGGACGCGAGCTGCTGCGCGGCTGGGCCGAAGCGGCAGGCTGCCGGGTCCGCGTGGATGCGGTGGGCAATTTGTTCGTGCGCCGCGCTGGGCGTGATGACAGCCTGCCGGTGGTGATGACGGGCAGCCATCTGGATACCCAGCCTACCGGCGGTAAATTCGACGGCGTCTATGGTGTGATCGCGGGCTTGGAGGTTCTCCAAAGGTTGCATGAGGCGGGCGTTGCGCCGCTCCATTCCATGGAGGTGGTCGTCTGGTGCAACGAAGAAGGGTGTCGGTTTCCCATGGCGATGATGGGGTCTGCGGTATGGTCCGGGCGGCTGCCGCTCGACGCGGCGTACGCGCTCACGGATCGTACGGGTCGCAGCGTCAAGGACGAACTCGAACGTCTGGGCATCGCGACGCGGGGGGCGGTCACGCGCCAGCCTGTCAAAGCCGCTCTGGAAGTGCATATCGAGCAAGGCCCGGTGCTGGAGCAGCGCGCCAAGACCATCGGCGTCGTCACGGGCGTGCAGCACATGAGTCGTCACGAAGTGATCGTGGAGGGTCAGGAGGCGCATGCGGGCCCCACCCCCATGGACATGCGACGCGACCCCATTCGCGTGCTGGCCGATGTGCTACCAGCGCTCTACGCAGCCGCGCGCGATCGCGGTTCCGATGCGCGCCTCACCGTCGGCATCATTGAGACGCTGCCCGGCTCGCCGAATACGGTACCGGGTCATCTGCGGTTCACCGTCGATGTGCGCCATCCGCAGATCGACCCGTACACGGAGTTGCGCGGGGAGATCGAGTCGGTGGTCCGCGCGGCCTTGCGCCGGCATTCGCTGAAGGGTGACATTCGCTGTGTGTGGGAAGCGCCGGGCGTGCGCTTCGATACGGCCTGCGTCGACGCCGTGCGGGCGGCCACCGTGGCACTGGGCTATGACGCCATGGACATGGTGAGCGGTGCGGGTCACGACTCGTGCAACACGGCGGCGGTCGTGCCCACGTCCATGATTTTCGTGCCCTGCGCCGGCGGCTTGAGCCACAACGAAGCGGAAAGCGCCGACCCCGCCCATCTGGAAGCGGGCGCCAATGTCTTGCTGCACGCCATGCTGGCGCTGGCGTCGGCGTGACAGGCTATCAGCGCGGGAGCCCGTTCTCGTCGTAACCCATCATGTCGCCATATGACACGTGTAGATGGTTGGCCACACGGTATAGATCGGCGCGCTATTCCGAAAGGCTGCCCTACAAAAAGCCGGTCCGCAGCGGCTGCACCCAATTGGATCTGCCATGCTGCTCGGCGAGCCGCGCCGCCGCCTCCCAATCGTACGGCAGGGCGATCTGCTCGACCGTCCAACCCGCCGCCGCGCGTTCGGCGATGGCATAACGTGCGTGGGGTGAGCCCACCTCGACCACGTGCGGGATGGGGTGGTGGCCCTCGTACGCTTGGATGCCGACGCTGCCCGGATTGACGATAACCTGCCCGCTGCTCAAATACGCGACACGCGGAATATGCGTGTGGCCGCAAAAGACCAAGGCGGCGTCGCAGCCGGCGGCGCGCCGCTCGATATCCAGCAGCGGCGCCGGGATGAGATCGCCGTCGACGATATCTTCGAGAAAGCAATCCACGTCGCTGACCGGCGTCGCATGGCACAGAAAGACATCGTCGGTGAGCCGGAGCGTGGCGGGAAGCGTGCTCAGCCATTGGCGCTGCTCCTGCGATATCGCTTCCGCGGCATACCGGTCCGAGGTGCCCATGCCCGCGAGGTCGGGCGCGAGCAATTGCCGCTCGTGATTGCCGCGGATGGTGGACAAGCCAAGCGCCATCAAGCGATCGGCGGTCTGTCGAGGCAGGAGCGGGCCCGACAGAATGTCCCCCAGGTTGACGGTCAGATCGACGCCGCGCCGGGCGATGTCGGCAAGCACGGCATCGAGCGCGTGCAAGTTGCCGTGAATGTCGGAGATTGCCGCGATGCGCATCGGAGGAACTTAACGATAAGATCACGCTTTGGCAACCGCCTTACACTGCGAAGGCATTCATCATGGATTTACAGCTCAAGAACAAAATCGCCCTGGTCACGGGCAGCACCGCCGGCATCGGCAACGCCATCGCAACGTCGCTCGCGCGCGAAGGCGCCTCGGTCATCGTCAACGGTCGAACCCAGGCGGCGGTGGACGGTGCGGTCGCGGCCATGGAGTCCGAGACGGGCGACAAGGTGCTGGGATTTGCGGGCGATCTGAGCCTGGCGTCGGCCGCCGAGGCGCTGTTTCGTCAGCATCCCACTGTCGACATCCTGGTCAACAATCTGGGCATATTCGAAGTGCGGGCCTTCGAGGACATCAGCGATGCCGACTGGCAGCGCTTCTTCGATGTAAACGTGCTGAGCGGTGCACGCCTCGCGCGCCTGTATTTTCCGCAGATGCGCCAACGCAACTGGGGCCGCATCATTTTCATCTCGAGCGAGAGCGGCTATCAGATTCCGGCCGAGATGATCCACTATGGCATGACCAAGGCCGCGCAAATCGCGGTGGCGCGGGGGTTGGCGGAACTGACGGCCGGCACCGCCGTGACCGTCAATACCGTGCTGCCAGGACCAACCCGCTCGCGCGGCGTGGGAGATTTCGTCGAGGCCATGGCCAAGTCGTCCGGCAAGAGCGCCCAGGTCGTGGAGCAGGAGTTCTTCAAGACGGCGCGTCCGACCTCTCTGCTGCAGCGGTTTGCGACGCCCGAGGAAGTCGCCGCTCTGGTGACCTACGTGGCGAGTCCGCAGTCCTCGGGGACCAACGGCGCGGCGCTGCGCGTGGACGGGGGCGTGATCAAAACCGCGTTTTAGGTCGGCGGCGCGCCGGCGCTCGCGGCCGTGCACCCCGGTACCCGTCCGCGATTGATCTCGAGGTGCAGTTCCGCTGCCGCCTCGTGGATCGCTGCGGCAGTGCCGCCGCCCGCATAGATGATGCCGCGCGCGGAATTGATGAGCAGGCCCGTGCCTTCGGCGTTCAGCCCCGCCGCCAGCGTGCTGTCGAGATCGCCGCCCTGTGCGCCGATGCCCGGGACCAGAAACGAGAGTGCCGGGTGGGCTTGGCGCAGGGCGGCCATTTCGGCGGGGTAGGTGGCGCCGACCACCAGCATGAGATTCCGGTGTTCGTTCCACTGCCGATCGGCGCGCTCCGCCACCCGCCGATACAGCGGCAGGCCGTCGATCAGCAGATCCTGGAAATCGCGGGCCCCCGGATTCGACGTGCGGCAGAGCACGATGGCGCCGCAGTCGGGCCGTGCCAGGAAAGGCCGTACCGAATCCTCCCCCATGTAGGGGTTCACCGTGACGGCGTCCGCCCGGTACCGCTCGAACGCCTCCCGGGCATAGGCTTCCGCGGTGTTGCCGATGTCGTTGCGCTTGGCGTCGAGGATCACCAGGGCGTGCGGCGCCCGCTCGCGGATATATCGAATGGTGTCAACGAGTTCGGCCTCCTTGCCGAGCGCGCTGTAGAAGGCGATCTGCGGCTTGTAGGCGGCGGCCAGAGGGGCGGTTGCATCCACGATGCGGCGGTTGAAGGCGAGGAACGGTTGCGGGGCAAGGGCCATGTCGCTCGGCAGCTTTGCGGGATCGGGATCGAGTCCCACGCACACCAGACTGCCGCTCACCGTCTGTGCCCGAGTGAGGCGTTCGGCAAAGGTCATTGACATACGCCATGATAGCGAGCGCGCAGGCGCTTAGGGAGTATGCTCGAGCCTAATGTGAGAACTTCTTTGCCCATCAAGCCTCGGACTGGACCGCGATTGATCCTGCAGCCGGCCAGCCGTCGAGTGGTGCGACACGCCAGTACGAATGCGCTCAAACGGTTCTTCGTCATCGCGGATGCATGGGAGCTGTCGCCTTTGCAGCAGTGCCGCCTGCTGCGGATTCCCTCGCCGCAGGTCCTCACCCGCTACCGGCTCGGGCAGGCGCCGCGGCTATCGGCCAGTCAGCAGGAACGCGCCGCGCTCATCGCCAGTGTCCAGCAGAGCCTCATGGCCGAATCCGGCAGCAAGGATCGCGCCTGGGCCTGGGTCCACGCGCCGCAGGCGAACCCGCCGTTCGACGGCGACAGTCCGCTGTATTTCATGCTGGAGAACGGGCTGCCGGCACTGCGGGAAGTGGCCCGTATGCTGGTCCGCGAGAGCGAACCCCGCGGCATTTGAGCGCTGGCCGCCCGCCGCGGGCGCGTAGCGCTCAGCTGCGTTATACTATTGGGCTATTCCGATGCGAATGTGGCGGAATTGGTAGACGCGCCAGACTTAGGATCTGGTGGGGTAACCCGTGCGAGTTCGAGTCTCGCCTTTCGCACCAGCTTCGCCAAGATCGGCTCCAACTTCATAAGAAGGATTGATATGCAGGTTTCCGTCGAGAGTACCGGCAAACTAGAACGCCGCATGCAGGTGCAGGTTCCCGCCGAACGCGTCAGCAAGGAGATTGCCTCGCGCCTAAAACAGCTGAGCCGTACGGCCCGTCTGAACGGCTTCCGGCCGGGCAAGGCGCCGCTCACGGTCATTCGCCAGCAGTTTGGGCCGCAGGTGCATCGCGAGGTCATCGGCGAGCTGCTGCAGTCGAGCTTCTCCGAAGCGGTCACGCAGAAACAGCTCGCGCCCGCCGGCAACCCCCGGATCGAGCCCCAGAACATCGACGAAGGCCAGGACCTGACGTATGTCGCGACGTTCGAGGTATTCCCGGAGTTTGCGCTGCAACCGGTCGAATCCCTGGAACTGGAACGCATCACGGCCGATGTCACGGAGACCGACGTCGATGCGATGATCGAGCGGCTGCGCAAGCAGCAAATGCGATACACCGCCGTCATGCGCCCGGCGGCGCTCGGCGACAAGGCGACGGTCGATTTCGAGGGGTCCATCGACGGCGTGCCCTTTGCCGGCGGCAAGGGCGAGGCGGTTGCGATCGTTCTGGGCGAGAATCGGATGCTGCCGCAGCTCGAGCAGGGCCTGATTGGCGTGGCGCCCGGCGAGCAAAAGACGGTCGACGTTGACTTTCCGGCCGACTACCGTGCCACGGAACTGGCCGGCAAGCGGGCGAGTTTCAAGGTCGATGTGAAGACGGTGGAAGAGCCGTCGCTGCCGGAATTGGATGAAGAGTTCAGCAAATCCTTCGGCGTCACCGAGGGCGGCGTCGCGCAGCTGCGCGAGGACGTGGTGGCGAACATGCGCCGCGAACTCGAGCAGACGCTGCGCACGCGCAATAAGGCCGCCGTCATGGAAAAGCTGTTCGAGGCGAACCCCATCGATGTGCCCAACGCACTGCTCGAATCCCAAATTCGCGACATGCAGGTCGAGGCGATGCGCCGCGCCGGCGCCAAGGATGTGTCCCAGGCCCCCCCGCGCGAGCCGCTGGTGGAGCCGGCCCGGCGCCGGGTTGCGCTCGGACTATTGTTCAACGACATCATCCGGCGCGAAAGCATCGTTCTCGATCCCGCGCGCTCGAATGCGCGCCTGGATGAGATGGTGGGGGCTTACGGGGACGGTGCCGCCTTGAAACGCGCCTATCTGCAAAACGCGGATGCGATGCGCCAGGTGGAGAGCCTGGCGCTGGAAGATCAGGTGGTGGATTGGATTCTGGCTCATGCTAATGTGCACGAGAAGGGCACGACTTTCAAAGAGCTGATGAACTTTGAGGCCTGAATCACAGCGGGCGCATTTCCGGGTGGTGGGGCTGAACATTGTGTGTCACCGTCGGAGGCAACGCACTTGAAATGCCCTTGTACTGTCCTCAATACGACATACCGGTGCATTCCGTAATCTTAGAAGGCGACAACATGACGACGCGAGCACTCAATTTGGTCCCGATGGTGGTCGAGCAGACCGCTCGTGGCGAGCGGGCCTACGACATCTATTCGCGCCTGCTCAAGGAGCGACTGATCTTCATCGTGGGGCCGGTCGAGGATTACATGGCGAACCTGGTTGTGGCCCAGCTGCTGTTCCTGGAATCCGAGAACCCCGACAAGGACATCGCCATCTACATCAACTCGCCGGGCGGCTCGGTGAGCGCGGGTCTTGCGATCTACGACACCATGCAGTTCATCAAGCCGGATGTGAGCACCATCTGCGTGGGCTTGGCGGCCTCCATGGGAGCGGTTCTGCTGGCCGGCGGCGCCGCCGGCAAGCGTCATTCCCTGCCTAACTCGAAGATCATGATCCACCAGCCGTCGGCGGGTTTCCAGGGCCAGGCCTCGGATATCGATATCCATGCCCGGGACGTGATGGAGACCAAGCAGCGCCTGAATGCGATCCTGGCCAAGCATTCGGGTCAGACGGTCGAACGCATCAAAGTGGACAGCGATCGCGATAATTTCATGACCGCCGAAGGCGCTCGAGCCTACGGTCTGGTCGATTCCATGCTCGAGAAGCGCGGCGAGCTCCCGTCAAGGGCTTGATGGGTCATAACGTACCTGGGTTTGGACGGTTCGCGGCCTCCGGCGGGACCTTGGTCACAGCCCGCAGGGCCATGGCTTTGCGGAAGGTCGATTGGGTGCTATATAGTCAGAGTCGTAATCGCGTTACCGCCTCGAGCGGCGGCGTGACCAACTTGAGGACAGCATGAGCGAAGATTCGCGCGGCAAGCATGATGACGGCAAACTGTTGTATTGCTCCTTCTGTGGGAAGAGCCAACACGAAGTACGGAAGTTAATCGCCGGGCCTTCGGTATTCGTCTGCGACGAGTGCGTTGAGCTGTGCAACGACATTATTCGGGAGGAACTCGAGGAGCGCGCGGAGCGCACCCGGGACAAGCTGCCGAAACCCCAGGAAATCAAGAAGGTTCTGGACGAGTACGTCATCGGCCAGGAGCGTGCCAAGCGCGTTCTATCGGTGGCCGTCTATAACCACTACAAGCGATTGCAGACTCGGGGCACCGAGGGCGTTCGCTCGCGCGATGAAGTCGAACTCGCCAAGAGCAACATTCTGCTGATAGGGCCCACCGGATCGGGCAAGACCTTGCTGGCCGAGACGCTGGCGCGGCTCTTGAACGTGCCGTTCACCATCGCCGACGCCACCACGTTGACCGAGGCCGGCTACGTGGGCGAGGACGTCGAGAACATCATTCAGAAGCTGCTGCAGAAGTGCGATTACGACGTCGAAAAAGCGCAGACCGGCATCGTCTACATCGATGAAATCGATAAGATTTCCCGCAAATCGGACAATCCCTCGATCACCCGGGATGTCTCCGGCGAGGGCGTGCAGCAGGCGCTGCTCAAGCTGATCGAAGGCACCATCGCCTCCGTGCCGCCGCAGGGCGGCCGTAAGCATCCGCAGCAGGAATTTTTGCAGGTCGATACCACCAATATCCTGTTCATTTGCGGCGGTGCGTTCGCGGGTTTGGAAAAGATCATCATGAACCGCACCCACAAGAGCGGGATCGGTTTCATGGCCGAGGTCCGCGAGCAGAATGCGCGGCCGCACGGCAACGATGTGTTCCACGACACGGAGCCCGAAGATCTCATCAAGTACGGTTTGATTCCGGAATTCGTGGGCCGCCTGCCGGTGGTCGCGACGTTGGAGGAATTGGACGAGGATGCGTTGATTTCGATTCTGCTGCAGCCGAAGAACGCATTGACCAAGCAATATCGGAAGCTTTTCGACATGGAAGGCGTCGAGCTCGAGTTCCGCGAGGACGCGCTGCGTTCGGTGGCTCGCAAGGCCATGCAGCGCAAGACGGGAGCCCGTGGCCTGCGCACCATTCTCGAGAATGTGCTGCTCGACACGATGTACGACTTGCCGTCCTTGCGTAACGTGCAGAAGGTCGTGGTCGACGAACTGGTGATCGAAGGCCAGAACAAGCCTTACATTGTCCACCGGACCGAAGAGACGCGGCTGGTGGCTCCGGTTGAGGAACAGCGGCGCCCGACGGGCTCAGATCATCTTTGAGTCCGCGCGGCAGTGAGTAACACACGGACCCTTCGGTACCGAGGGTAGACTTGAAACTCACTGCAGGCGGCCGCATGTTCTTCAGCTCTTGCTGTACATGCACAACATAAGGCTAGCTTAGTGAGCGACGAATCCATTATCGATGTTCCGACCGTAGCCCCCACGCAGGGAGGCATGCCCGTGCTGCCGCTGCGGGATGTGGTGGTCTATCCGCACATGGTCATCCCGCTGTTCGTCGGGCGGGAAAAGTCCATCGTGGCGCTCGATCTGGCCATGAAGGCGGACAAGCGCATTTTGCTGGTGGCCCAGAAGCAGGCCGACGTCGACGATCCCAAGGGCGAGGATCTGTATCGTGTCGGCACGGTGGCGACCATTCTCCAGCTGCTGAAATTGCCGGACGGCACCGTCAAGGTGCTGGTCGAGGGCGTGGACCGCGCCAGTATCGAGAAATTGATCGAGGGCGAGTTCTTCTCGGCCGAAGTCACGGCGCTGCCCGACCTCGAACGGTACGAAGAGCGCGAGATGGACGTGCTCACGCGTTCGGTCATCACGCAATTCGAGCAATACGTCAAGCTCAACAAGAAAGTGCCGCCGGAGATTCTCACGTCGCTGGCGGGCATCGAACAGGCGGGGCGCCTGGCCGATACCGTCGCCGCGCACATGTCGTTGAAGCTCTCCGAGAAGCAGAAGGTTCTCGAAATCCCCGACGTGCGCAAGCGCCTCGAGCACATGCTCGCCGTGATCGAAGGCGAGATGGACGTGCTGCAGATCGAAAAGCGCATTCGCGGCCGCGTCAAACAGCAGATGGAAAAGAGCCAGCGCGAGTACTACTTGAATGAGCAGATGAAGGCCATTCAGAAGGAACTGGGCGAACTCGACGACGCGCCGAACGAGATCGGCGAACTCGAGAAGCGCATCAAGGCGGCGGGCATGCCGAAAGAGGCGCGCGAGAAGGCCAATTCCGAACTCGCCAAATTGAAGCTCATGTCGCCGATGTCGGCCGAAGCCACCGTGGTCCGCAACTACGTCGACTGGCTGGTGAAGGCGCCCTGGAAGAAGCGCAGCAAGGTGCACCTCGAGATCGCCGCGGCCGAGAAAGTTCTCGAGGCCGATCACTTCGGCCTGGACAAGGTCAAGGAGCGCATCGTCGAGTATCTGGCCGTGCAGCAGCGCGTCAAGAATTTGCGCGGGCCGATTCTCTGCCTGGTGGGTCCGCCCGGCGTGGGCAAGACCTCGCTCGGTCAGAGCGTGGCGCGCGCCACCAATCGCAAGTTCGTGCGCATGTCGTTGGGCGGCGTGCGCGACGAGGCCGAGATCCGCGGCCACCGCCGCACCTACATCGGCTCCATGCCCGGCAAGATCATCCAGAATCTCGCCAAGGCAGGCGTGCGCAACCCCTTGTTCCTGCTGGATGAGATCGACAAGATGTCGACCGATTTTCGCGGCGATCCGTCCTCGGCATTGCTCGAGGTGCTGGATCCGGAGCAGAACAGTACTTTCAACGATCACTACCTCGAGGTGGACTTCGATCTGTCCGAGGTGATGTTCGTGTGCACCGCGAACAGCTTGAACATTCCGGCGCCGTTGCTCGATCGCATGGAGGTCATTCGCATCCCCGGCTACACCGAGGACGAAAAGGCGAACATCGCGCGGCGCTATCTGCTGCCGAAACAAGTGAAGCAGAACGGCCTGAAAGTCGACGAGTTGGTGGTGGGCGATACCGCGATTCAGGACATGATCCGCTACTACACGCGCGAGGCCGGCGTGCGCAATCTCGAGCGCGAACTGTCGAAGATCGGCCGCAAGGCGGTGAAGCAGCTGTTGCTCGCGCCCGCGGAGAAAACCGTCACCGTCGATTCGGACAACCTCGACAAGTATCTGGGCGTGCGCCGCTTCCGCTACGGCAAGGCCGAGGAGAGCAACCGCGTCGGCCAGGTCACGGGACTCGCGTGGACCGAGGTGGGCGGCGAGTTGCTGACCATCGAAGCCGCCGTCGTGCCGGGCAAGGGCAAGCTCACCCACACGGGTCAGCTGGGCGAGGTGATGCAGGAGTCGATCCAGGCCGCCATGACCGTGGTGCGCAGCCGCTCGGCCATGCTCGGGCTCGACATCGATTTCTATCAGAAGTCCGATGTCCACATTCACGTGCCCGAGGGCGCGACGCCGAAAGACGGCCCGAGCGCGGGCGCCGGCATGTGCACGGCCTTGATCTCGGCGCTCACCAAGATCCCGGTGCGTTCCGATGTGGCCATGACGGGCGAAATCACCCTGCGCGGCGAAGTGCTGCCCATCGGCGGCTTGAAGGAGAAACTGCTGGCGGCGCATCGCGGCGGCATCACCACGGTGCTGATCCCGGACGAGAACACCAAGGACCTCGCCGAGATTCCCGACAACATCAAGGAGAAGCTCGACATTCGCCCGGTGAAATGGATCGACGAAGTGTTGCAAGTGGCGCTGACGCACATGCCCACGCCGTTGCCCGCACCGGATGCGAAGCCCGCGGAGGTCATCGCGGGCGAGAAGCGCCGGCGCAAGCCCGCCCGCGGCAAGGCTCAGGTCCGGGCGCACTAGCGCCCGGGCTGGTTGACTTGCGCTGACGGCCCATCGGAATGATTTGAAGTAGTCGCCCGGTTGAGGGACCTGCCGGTGCGCATCGTTCCATGATTTTTACCGCAGCACCGTTGTCTGGGGTGTACCTCATCGATGCGGCTCGCAGCGAGGACGAGCGTGGCTTTTTTGCGCGTTCATTTTGCAGCGAGGAATTCGCGGCGCACGGTTTAGTCGGTGAAATGAGCCAGAGCAGTGTCTCCTTCAACACGAAGCGCGGGACATTGCGCGGCCTGCATTTCCAAATCGAGCCGCACGCGGAAGCCAAGCTGGTCAGATGTACCGCGGGTGCGATTTTTGACGTGGTCGTAGACGTTCGCAACGACTCTGCGACTTGTCACGCCTGGTTTGGTGCGGAGCTGACCGCAAACAATCGTCGCGCGATGTATGTTCCGAAAGGGTTCGCCCACGGTTTCGTAACTCTGGTGGACGACACCGAGGTGCTTTACATGATCTCGGTGCCGTATGCGGCAGGGTTCGGCCGCGGTTTGCGTTGGAACGATCCGGCGCTGGGGATCGAGTGGCCGATCGAGCCTACGGTGATATCCCCGCGGGACGCTTCGTACCCGCTGCTCGATGCATCGGGCACCGCTTGATGGCGCAAAGGCGGGTGGTCGTGACCGGCGCCGGCGGATTTATCGGCCGTTGGAGCATACCGCCCCTGATCGCCGCCGGATATGAGGTCCATGCCGTGCTTTCGCGTCGAGGGTCACGCGACATGCCGGCACAACTTCGCGGTGCCGAAATACACGAGGCCGACCTGCTCGACCCGGCGGCCATCGAATCGCTGATGTCTCGCGTCGAACCGAGCCACTTGCTGCATTTCGCATGGATCGCGACGCCAGGGGTGTACTGGGACAGCCCTGACAACGGGCGATGGTTGGCGGCCGGCGAGATTCTTTTGAAGAATTTCCAGGCGCATGGCGGCCGCCGCGCGGTGATGGCGGGTACCTGCGCCGAATACGATTGGGCGCGCGGCGGTCTTTTCAACGAGTTTGAGAGCGCTCTTGCCGGCGCAGATCGCGAAACCGTCGATACAGCCTCGAACGCGGCCGTTACACCCTATGCGCAATGCAAACTCGCCATGCAACGCTGGTTGGCTGATTTCGGGCGGGCTCGGGACGTATCCACGGCATGGGGGCGCATCTTCTTTCAATATGGACCCGATGAGCACCCGAGGCGCTTGGTTGCATCGGTCATTCTCAACTTACTTCAGGAACGCGAAGCGCCGTGTTCCCATGGCCGTCAGGTTCGCAGCTTTCTGCATGTGGCCGACGTTGGCGCGGCATTCGCCGCACTTCTCGACAGCGGCGTGCAAGGGCCGGTGAATGTAGGATCGGGCGAGGCGGTGACCATCGGCGAGCTTCTGCAGCGTATCGCGCGGAGCATCGGCCGCCCGGATCTCATGCGCTATGGCGCACGCCTCGCTCCGCCGTCGGAGCCGGCCGTGCTGCTTCCCGACGTGAGCCGGTTGGTGCGGGAGGTGGGTTGGAGCCCGCGATTTGGGCTGGATGACGGTATTGCCGACACTGTTTCCTGGTGGCGTGCGCGGTTGAGTCGGCCCGATTCCCGCACTTAGCGGCCGGGGCTAGCCAAGCGGAAATATAGTTGTATTGCGTACCACAATAAACGCCTGGAAATTTGCAACCCGGCGTCAGAAAGGGCGAGGCGCAGGTCGAATAATCTCTCTGGGTGCATCCACGCGTAGACGATGGTGGCGGTTGCTAATCCTTCGACACGACTCTGGCAGCGGCCTTGCCGCGCCGCTCCACTGTACGCTTGAGCGCTTCATCAATACGAGTCTGCCAGCCTGGTCCGGTTGCCTTGTAGTGTTCCAGCACATTGGCCGACAGCCGAAGCGATACTAGCTTTTTGGTTGGCGCGATCTGAGGGCCACGTTGGCCCACTTTACGTAGTGCTGCTTGCAATCGCTTCGGCAGCCCGGAAAAAGGCTTGGCACGCGCGTAATCAGTCGCTGTGATTTCGCGGACTTCGCCGGCCACATCAGTCAATGGTTTTCGCTTTGCCATGTTTTCTTACCTCACGCGCATTTGCTTTGCGGAAACTGATTACCCTGATGCCTTCCGTCGTGGCAACGAAACACAATATGTGCAGACGTCGATCAAGGTAGCCGACCGCTACACGACGGACCTCGCCATATTCTTTACGGTCATCCTCGAAATACAAAGCCGTCTCGAAATCAAATTCCGAACATCGGTCAAAAGAAAGCCCGCGTTCACGGACGTTCCGCTTGCTCTTCGCCGGATCGTAAGTAACTTCCACGAGACGATAATACACGGATATTTTCTTATTGTAGCTACAATAAACCCAATGTCGAGCACGCTAAAACGACGGATTGTACGGCCGGTGAAGCCGTTCCGCTCCTCGGCCGCGACCGCAAAATCCACCGCCGCGGTGCCGTCCAAAAAGGCCTGCAATTGCGCCAGGGTCTGTATGCGCCAGGGTCTGTAATTCCCAGTCCAAGTTATGAGTCGGAGCAAGGGTGATTCGGGGGGGGCAGGCGGCTTCTTCCCCCAACAGGGCCTCCAACAGGGCGTGTCGCGGCGAGGAAAATGGATTGACCACCGTCACTCCGGCCCAGGTGATACTTACCGATCGTCCTCATAGAGCACATCGCGCGTCCATAGGAAGGGGAGGTGCGGGTCGAGATATTCCGCGGCGTGGACGTGCTCTCGCCGAACTATAGCAATGTTATGGTGGTTTATCAATGTATATGGAGTTTATTGTGATTTACAGTAAACTATCTATCAATGAACCCCATGCAAAATCCATTCTCTCCGGGGGCGGGATCGCCGCCTCCCGAACTTGCTGGCCGAGCACCACTGCTGGACCTGGCAAAACTCACTCTCGGTCGAGTCAAGGCCGGACGCCCCGAGCGTAGCTTTTTACTGGTCGGTCTGCGCGGCGTCGGTAAAACGGTTTTACTCAACAAGGTTCGGGAACTGGCGGAGGGCGCAGGTTACCGGGCCGTGCTTCTCGAAGCTCACGAGGGGAAGCCTCTCGCTGCGTTGTTGTTACCCGCGCTGCGTCAGATATTCGTATCGCTCGATCGCATGGCCCATCTCAGCGAAAAGGCAAAACGTGGTCTGCGCGTACTGAAGAGTTTCTTCAATGGAATCAAGCTCAAGTATCAGGACGTCGAGATAGGTATCGACGTCGACCCCGAACTTGGCATTGCCGATAGCGGCAATCTGGAAGCTGATTTGGCCGAAGTGTTTATCGCCGTGGGAGAGGCTGCGGCCGACCGAAAAACCGCAGTCGCACTGATAATCGACGAAATGCAGTACCTCAGTTCGGAGGAACTGAGCGCTCTGATCATGGCGATGCACCAAATTTCGCAACGCCAATTGCCCGTGGTATTAGTTGGTGCAGGCCTGCCCCAGTTGGTGGCGCTCGCGGGGCGTTCGAAATCCTACGCTGAGCGCCTGTTTCAATTTCCAGAGGTAGGTGCGCTATTGCCGGAAGACGCCAAAGAAGCCGTGCAGAATCCGGTGCAAGACCAGGGTGTTCAATTCACCGAGGACGCCTTGCAAGAAATTATTCGACAGACCAAGGGTTATCCGTACTTTCTGCAGGAATGGGGCTATCAAGCATGGAATCTTGCTTCTGGTTCCCCGATCGACATCGATGTGATCAAGGCGGCCACCCGAGAATCGATCAAGCGATTGGACGCTAATTTCTTTCGTGTACGCTTCGATCGCCTGACGCCTCGCGAGAAAGAATACCTTCGAGTGCTCGCGGATATGGGCGACACGACTCAACGCTCCGGGGATATCGCCGAACGTCTGCACGTCAAGGTGCAGAGCATCGCGCCGGTTCGTAATGGGCTCATCAAAAAGGGAATGATCTACAGTCCGGCGCACGGCGACACGGCCTTCACGGTGCCGCTGTTCTCGGACTTTATGCAAAGAATCATGCCGGCGGCGGCTGGTCACGGTCCGACGCGCCCACCTCAGCCCTAAAAAGCAATTTAAGCTCTAGCCAAGCGGAATCGCCTCGCGTAGACTTCCGCGCCTCTTGCCAGGGGGTGCTTAGCTCAGCTGGTAGAGCATCGCCTTTACACGGCGAGGGTCGGGGGTTCGATCCCCTCAGCACCCACCAGCATGCGGAGTGGTAGTTCAGCTGGTTAGAATACCGGCCTGTCACGCCGGGGGTCGCGGGTTCGAGTCCCGTCCACTCCGCCATTTCCTGACGAAGCGTCCCGCGCGTGCCATCTGGCCGCGCAGCGGGTAGCGATGGCCATCGAGGCCGGGCGTGTAGGCTGGCTGTGTAAGGGGGTAGGGATTCATGCTGCAGACGATTCACGATAAATTGAAGGGCTGGCTGGCTGGATTGGTGCTCGGCGCCGTCGGCCTGGTGTTCGTCTTTTGGGGCATCAATTGGACGTTGAGCGCGCCCGACTACGCCGCCAAGGTCAATGGCAGCGAAATCTCCAGCAACGAAGTTCGCCAGTCCTACCAGCAGCAGCTTGCGCAGTTCGAGCGCCAGGCGACCCGTCCCGTCGACGATGCGCAGCGCAATGAACTCAAGCGGCACGTGCTCGACGAGTACGTGAACAGCGAGGCCGTGGTCACGCGCGCCGACGAGCTGGGATACCGGGTGAGCGACGCCGATCTATTGAAGGCGATGAGCCAGGTGCCGGCCTTTCAGGTGGACGGCAAGTTCGATCAAGCCCACGCCATCGCGGTACTCAAGGCTCAGGGGCGTTCGATCTCCGAGATCGAAGATCTGTTCCGGCGCGACGTGAAGCTGCGTCAGCTCGACTCCGCGCTGGGGCTGTCGAGTTTCGCGACGGCGAGCGAATTGAGGCAGCTGCGCGCGCTCACCCGCCAGCAACGCGAGTTGTCGTGGTTCACGGTGCCCGCCGCGAAATACGCCGCGCAGGCGACGCCGGACGACGCCGCCATCAAGGCCTACTACGAAGCTCACAAGGCCGAGTACATGACCCCCGAGACGGTCAATCTGCGTTATGTCGAAATCAGCATGCCGCAGCTCGAATCGAAGGTGACCGTCGACGAGGCGCAGCTCAAGGCGTACTACGAGGAGCAGAAGACCAAGACCCCCGAACGTTTCACGCAGCCCGAGCAGCGCCGCGTGCGCCATATTCTGCTGCAGGTGTCGGACCCGAAGGAGGATGCCGCCACCAAGGCCAAAGCCGAAGTCATTCTGAAGCGAGCCCAGGGCGGCGAGGATTTCGCGAAGTTGGCGAAGGAGTTCTCGCAGGACACCGGCTCCGCGGCGCAGGGCGGCGATTTGGGCATGTCGGAACGCAAGGCATGGGTCGCGCCCTTCGCCGATGCGGCCTTCAGCATGAAAGAGGGCGAGATCCGCGGACCGGTCAAGACGCAGTTCGGCTATCACATCTTGAAACTCGACGCCATCCAGCCCGCCACAGTCAAGACCTTCGAGCAGAGCAAACCTGAGCTCGAGACCGAGTATCGGCGCAATGAGGCCGAGCGGCTGTTCAACAATGCCCAGGATCAGCTGGCCGACGCCACGCTGCAGAACACCACCGACATCGATGTGGTGGCACGCAAGGCGGGACTCACGGTCCACGACATTCCGAACTTCAGCCGTACCGACGGTGGCGGCGATCTGGGCAAGTCGGACAAGATCCTCGAAGCGGCGTTCAGCCAGGACGTGCTCGACGGCCGGTTGAGCCCTGCCGTGGAGGTCGACAAGGGCCGTGGGGTGGTGCTGCGCGCCACCGATCACCAGCTGCCGCAGCAGAAGCCGCTCGACGCCGTACGCACGGACATCGTCGCGGCCTGGAAGAAGCAGCGCGGTGCCGAGCTCGCGGCCGCGGCGGCCGCCGACGCGGTCAAGCGGCTGACCGCCGGCGAGGCGTGGGAATCCGTGGCCAAGAGCCTAGGAGAAGCTCCACCCCCGCCCAAGTTCATCGCGCGCACCGATCAGGCGGTGCCTTTGGAGATTCGGCGCGAGGCCTTTCAAGCGCCGACGCCGGCCGCCAAACCGGTGTACGACAAAGTGGTGCTGGTGGACGGCGATGTGGCCGTCGTTGCCGTGACCGCCGTGCGCGAAGATCCAACCGGCGATCCGCGCGAGCAGGAGTCGCAGCTGCGGCGTCAATTCGCGCAGCAGTCGGCGTCGGGCGAAGCGCAGGGCTATGCGGCCGCGGCGCGCGCCGATGCGAAGGTGACGGTCAACCCGCAGGCGTTGGATTAGTTGGCGGCCTGGCTGCACCAGTTCTCGGACTGGTATCTGTCCGTCCTGGCCCAAGGCGGCTACGCCCTCATCGCGGGATTGATGGCCTTGGAAAGCACGATCGTGCCGATTCCGAGCGAAGTCATCATTCCGCCGGCGGCCTATCTCGCCCACACCCAGGGGCAGTTCAGCATTCTCGGCGTGATCCTCGCCGGCACGGTGGGTTCCTGGGTGGGTGCCTCGATCATGTACTGGGGGTCGCGCTGGCTGGGGCGGCCGTTGCTCATGCGAGTGGGACCCTATGTGGGGCTCGCTGCCAGTAAGATCGCCCTGGCGGAGGCATGGTCCGCCCATTATGGCTGGGCCGGCGTCTTTTTCTCCCGGCTGCTGCCGGTGATCCGCCACCTCATCGGTATTCCGGCCGGCATATTGCGGATGGACTTTCGCTGGTACGCGCTCGCCACCCTCGGCGGCTCGTTCGTGTGGACATCGGTGCTGGCGTGGCTGGGGATGACCGTGGGGGCGCATCCTGAGCTCCTCAATGGCTCGCTACACCGATTTTTCCTGCTGGTCCTGGTGTTAGGCGCCGCCTTGGGCGCGCTGTACTACGCGTTTGTGCATAGGCCTGCGAAGCGGTTGTAGAGCGAACGCCTCAGGTGGTCGTTCGCCCACCTGCCGGCGTGGGCACGCCCGCCACCGGGAGCTTGGCGAAGATGGCGGCCGTCGCGGCGTTGATCTTCTCGACGGCGTTCGGCCCGGTCAGATCGGACACGCTCTGACTGACGCTGGCATGCCAGATGGGCACTCGAGCCTTGGCATCGAACAGATCGATGGAGATGCGGGTTTCGTCGCGAACGTATGGACCGTCGTAGCCGAAGCCGCCGCCCCAGCCGCCCCAGCCGCGCCGGCCCCAACCGCCGCCCCAACCCCAGCCCACGCCGAAGTCGCCGTAAAAGTCATCGAACACCTGGCGCGTGCCCATGGCGTAGCCCACGACACAGTCAGCGGATCTCCGGTCGGTTGCCTTCTGGATGCCCCTCATGGCCATGTTCGATTCGATGGCGACCTTCAGGCGTTCGGCATTCAATGGGTTGCCGAAGGCGGAGGGCTGATCCGTGTTGGCGACGTGTTCGTCGGCGAAGGCATAGGTATGGCAGTTGCTGACGGACATGTTGGGATTGATGTCGGTTTTGACGGGCAGGCTAGTGCAGGCTTCCAAGGCAACCAGAGCGCCGCCGACAGCCATCGCCTTTAGAAAATTTGCATTTAACATAATCACAACCCCTTTGAACTCAACGAACACACCGCCCATCCTGCGACGCACTTTACGTAATCAAGCACATTCTATGTGAATTAGTGCCGTAAGCCGCGCCGAAAGTTTCAGCTACAACGGGGTATGGCGCGAGCGGTTGACGGCGCACGGCAGATTTTGCGCAGCACGTGGCCCGGGGTAGGGGCTGGCTCAACCGGCCTCACCCTCCGGCGGGAAACTCATGCCCACGGAATTGAAGCCACCGTCCACGTACGTGACTTCGCCGGTGATGCCGGCGGCCAAGTCGGAGCACAGGAAAGCGGCCACGTTGCCGACGTCATCGATGGTGACATTGCGCTTGATGGGCGAGACGGCGGCCACATGCGCCAGCATTTTGCGCAGGCCCGGGATGCCGGCGGCGGACAATGTCTTGATCGGCCCCGCGGAGATGGCGTTCACCCGAATCCCTAAGGGCCCCAAGTCGGCGGCCAGAAACCGCACGTTGGCTTCCAGACTGGCCTTGGCGAGGCCCATGACGTTGTATCCGGGCAGCGAACGCATGGCACCTAAATAACTCAGCGCGACGATGGCGCCGGCGCGGCCTTTCATGAAGGGCAGCGACTCGCGCGCCAGGGCCGTCAAGCTGTAGCTGGATATGTCGTGCGCCACGCGAAAGCCGTCGCGGGTGGTCGCGTCGATGAAGCTGCCGGTGAGCGCTTCGCGCGGTGCGAACGCCACCGCGTGCACCAGGATGTCGAACGCGTCCCAGCGGGTCTTGAGATGGGCAAAGCCGCGCGCGATGTCCTCATCGGCGGCCACATCCATCTCGAAGGTGATGTCCGACCCCAGTTCCTTGGCCAGCGGCACGACGCGGTCGGCCATGCGCTCGATGTGTGAAAACGCGAGTTCCGCGCCCTCGCGGTGCATGGCCCGGGCAATGCCCCACGCAATCGAACGGTCGGTGGCGAGCCCGACGATCAACGCGCGCTTGCCGTTTAAAAACCCCATAAATTATCCTTAGTCAGGCGCGTCGCGCCGAATTCAACCGGGTCGAGGCGACCCAAATGCTATTTTCATGCGCTTGTATTCATGCGCTACTATTCATGCGCTTCGCGCAACATTCAACGGGGTCGAAGCGACCCCGTGTTCCCATGCGCTTCGCGCAACTACTATGGGGTCGAGGCGACCCCATCCGATATGTTTGGATTCTAGCCTTGCTGGCGATTCGCGTCGACGTACATGACCAGGCGTTGTCCGGCGCGGATCTGGTGGCGTTCGTTGATGCCGTTCCACGTCTTCAGCTGGGCGACGGATACCTGAAACTGATGCGAGATGCTGAACACCGTATCGCCGCGGCGCACGGTATAGAGCACGCGGCGTCCGCTCACCACACGCTCGTCGCGATACTGCCGTGAGCTCACCTTGATGAGCAGCCGTTGTCCCCTGATCAGCGAATCGCCGGAACCCATGTTGTTCAGGCGCGCCAGCGCACTGACCGGCATGTTGTTGCGGCGGGCGATGCTCGACAGCGTCTCGCCGGCACGTACGCGGTAGACGATCTGCTGCTGCTGCTTGTGACCGCCGGTATCGGTCTCGGGCCGGTCGACGCGCGATGCCGCCAGCAACACCTTGTCCGGCAGCTTGGTGCTGACTTCCGGAATCTTGAGCGATCGACCCACCGGCGCGCGGCCGCCGCTCAAGTCATTGATCTTTTCGATCACCGCCGCCGAGGTGCCGTACTGCCTGGCGATCATGGCCACGCTTTCGCGCCGACCCACTTCATGGACCACATACCTGACCCGTTCCTCGGGCGCCAGGGTCTTGAGCGCGGTCTCGTACGCGTCGGCGTTGTCGATGGGCACCAGCATGCGGTAGGGACCCGCGGGATCGGTGGCCCAGCGGTTGTAACCGGGGTTGAGCGCCACGAGTTCGTCGTAGCTCGTGCCGGCAAGCTGGGCGGCGATCTTCAGGTCGATCTGCGAGTCGGTGTCGATGACCGCAAAATAGGGCTCGTTGGGAATCGGCGCGAACTCGAGACCGTAGCGCTCGGGTTCGGCCATGAGGCGCTTCATCGCCAGCAACTTCGGCACGTAGGCGCGAGTTTCCGCGGGTAGATTCAAATGCCAGAAATCGGTGGGCCGCCCGACCGATTTGTTGTACGCAATGGCCCGTTCGATCGCCATTTCGCCGACATTGTAGGCGGCGATGGCGCACAGCCAGTCGCCGTTGAACTCATCGTGCAGCGCCTGCAGGTAATCGAGGGCGGCGCGCGTCGATTCGATGACATCGCGGCGCCCGTCGTACCACCAGTTCTGTCGCAGGCCGAAGCGCACGCCGGTGCCGGGAATGAATTGCCACAGCCCGGCGGCGCGGCTCACCGAATAAGCGAACGGCTCGTAGGCGCTTTCAACGACGGGAAGAAGTGCGAATTCGGTCGGCATGCCGCGCGCCTCGATCTCCGTGATGATGTGGTACATGTAGCGCCGGCCGCGCTGGAATACCCGTTCCAAATATTCCGGGTTGTGCTCAAACCACGCCAGCTGCTGGTCGATCGCCGGCTCCTGGACCTCGTCGAACGCAAACCCGGCGCGCATGCGATCGAACAGATCGTCGTAGTCCTCGCCGTTGTGGTGCTGCCACTCGCGCGGCATGGTGAGGGAGGGCGTCGCATCCGCGGCAGCGCTCGGGGGCGAGGTGCGCGTATCGGCGCCCGCAGGCGCCGCCGGGACGACGATGCGTTCGCGCGCCGGCGGGGCGGCGGATTGATGCGCGCACGCCGCCAGTGCCAGGGCGACCGCGGCGATGAGGAAGTGGCGAAGGCGGGTGAGCGTCATGACGGCACCTTGGGAAGTTCCGTTAACGGAACTGATCCTTCCAGGCGCGCAAGGCGCCGAAGACCGCCGATTCCTCGGGCAGGGACCGGCCGGCATGGGCTTCGGCGGCTGCGCGCACCGTGGGATTGTCGCACCGCAGAAACGGGTTGATGCGGATTTCCAGCGCCAGCGTCGAGGGCAGGCTGGGCAGATCGGCGGCCCGCAGCCGATCGACCTCGGCGCGGTGCGCGAGCGCGGCGGCGTTGGCGGGGTCGACCGCCAGCGCGAATTTCAAGTTGGCGGCCGTGTACTCGTGACCACAAAACATGCGGGTTTCGGGCGGCAAATCGCGAAGCCGATTGAGCGAAGAATTCATTTGTGCAGGCGTTCCCTCGAACATTCGACCGCAGCCGGCGCTGAACAGCGTGTCGCCGCAGAACAGCGCTCCATGCCCCCAAAACGCGACGTGGCTCAACGTATGCCCCGGCACGGCCAAAGTATCGAAGCTAAGTCCCAAGTCTGACATGTCGCAGCGGTCGCCGTCGCGCACCGTACGGGTGCGCAGCGGAATACGGTCGTCATCGGGTCCGATAACCGGGACTTTGCCCAATTCGAGGAGTGCGGCCACGCCGCCGATGTGATCGGCATGATGGTGAGTCAGCAAAATCGCGGCTAAGCTTGCGCCGCTGCGACGCAGTTCGGCCACCACCGGGGCGGCATCGCCGGGGTCGACGGCGACCACCCGGCCCGGGCCGTCAGGCGCCTCGATCAGCCAGATGTAGTTGTCCGAAAATGCGCGGACCGGCCGCACGGCAAGGGGCAGTGGTTGGTGTGACATTTTGCGGCGTATTTAACCTGTAACATCCGACATACGCTAGTGTTTTCAAGGAGTCCCGATTGCAATCAACGCGCGACAACGCAGCGAACGAATGGTTCGACGGCCCGCTGGGCGCCCGGGTGGTGCGCGAAGAGACGGCACTGGCCCAGGTAGCGCTCGACGATGTTTTCGGCTTCGAACTGCTGCAAGTCGGCTCCTGGGGACCCACTCGGCATCTGCTCGGCAGCGCGCGCACCCAGCACGCCACGCTGCTCGCGCCGCATCGCGGCCCCGGCGTGACCCTATGTGCGCCCATGACGTCCCTGCCGTTCGCCTCGGATTCCATCGACGCGATCCTGCTTCCGCACACCCTGGAACTGGTCCAGGACCCGTACGCGGTGCTGCGCGAGGCCGAGCGGGTGCTGGTGGCCGAAGGCTGCTTGATGATTTGCGGCTTCAACCCGTTCAGCGGGTGGGGCGCGCGGCGGCTGTTTGGACGAGCGTTCCGCCGTCCGGCCTTCCCGCCGCAGACGCGGCGCATGCTGTCCGAGATTCGCTTGCGTGACTGGATGGCGCTGCTCGACTTCGAAGTGGCCAATGTCTATGGCTACTTGGGGCCTCTGCCGGTGACGCGGCGTCCGCGAAAACTGTCGGATGGCAGTGTTCGGCAGCCTGAATACCGGGCGCGCCGCGCATTGACCGCGGGGGCGTACCTGCTGAAGGCGCGCAAGCGCGTGCAAACCCTCACCCTGGTGCGCCCAAAGCGGCGCACGCGGCAGTTGGTGCTGGTACCGGCGGCGGAACGGACCGCCAACGTGGGCTCCAACAAGCAGTGGCCCCCTGAAACCCGTTCATGACCCACGTCGAGATTTATACCGACGGTGCCTGCCGTGGCAATCCGGGACCGGGCGGATGGGGCGCCTTGCTCATCGCGGGCAAGGAGCGCAAGGAGGTGTCCGGTGCGGAGCGGCTGACCACGAACAACCGCATGGAACTCATGGGCGCGATCGGCGGCTTAAGCGCGTTGAAGCGGCGCTGCGCCGTGAAGCTCTACACGGACTCGAAGTATGTGATGCAAGGCTTCACGCTATGGCTGCCCGGCTGGAAAGCGCGCGGCTGGCGCACGGCGTCGCGCGAACCGGTCAAGAATCAGGACTTATGGGAACAACTCGAGGCCGTCGCGGCGGCCCAGGACATCGAATGGCATTGGGTCAAAGGCCATTCCGGACACGAACACAATGACTACGTGGACCAGCTGGCGAATGTGGCCATCGATCATCTATTGGCGGAACGGTAAACGCTGATGCGTCAGATCGTGCTCGACACGGAAACCACCGGCCTCGAGGTCGAACAGCAGCATCGCGTCATCGAGATCGGCTGCGTCGAGGTGTACAACCGCCGGCTCACGGGCCGTACGTTTCACCGCTATCTGAATCCCGAGCGGGACATCGATGAAGGCGCGCAGGCGGTGCACGGCCTGACGCGCGAACGGCTGTCGCGGGAGCCCAAATTCGCGCACATTCACGACGAACTGCTCGAGTTCGTGCGCGACGCGGAACTGGTGATTCACAATGCGCCGTTCGACATCGCCTTCTTGAATGCCGAGTTCGCGCGGGTCGGGGCGGCTGCGTCCGGCGGCGCGCGCACGGCTGCCAAAATCACCGATTATTGCCGGGTGCTCGACACGCTGGCGCTGGCGCGGCAGATGCATCCCGGCCAGCGCAACAGTTTGGATGCGCTGTGCAAGCGGTATTCGGTCGACAACTCGCATCGCGAGTATCACGGCGCATTGCTCGACTCGCGCATTCTCGCCGAGGTGTATCTGGCCATGACCGGCGGCCAGGCGAAGTTCACCTTGAGCGCCGAGTCCGACACGGCCCGCAGCCGGGCGCGCCAGGCCGCGCCGGCCCGCACCGGCGGGGTGCGCATCGCGGTGATCCGCGCGAACGAGGAGGAGCTGGCCGCCCACGAACACGCACTCGCGCTGCTCGACAAGGCCTCGCGCGGCAATACGGTGTGGCGCAAGTTGTGAAACCCCGGCAGTGGGGCGAGCGTAGTAACATAACGCCCAGGCCACGCATCCCCGAGTGTGAATCCGCTATGACTCATCTCAATTCTTCTCTCCCGGCATGGACTGCCGTTGTCGAGCACGCGCAGAGACTCAAAGGCACGCATCTTCGCGATCTGACCGCCGCGGATCCCAAACGCTGGCAGAATTTTCACGTCGAACACGACACCTGGCTGCTCGATATTTCGCGCCAGCGGGTGACCCAAGAGACGTTGGCGCTGCTTCTCGAGCTGGCGCGCGCCACCGATCTGCCCGCACGGATCGCCGCCATGTTTCGCGGCGATAAGATCAACACCACGGAAATGCGCGCGGTGCTGCACACGGCACTGCGCTCAGGCTTCGCCGGCGGCGCCGACATCCAAGCCGAGGTGCGCGAGTCGCGCCAGAAGCTCAAGGCGTACGTGGCCGCGGTGCGCGGCGGGGAGAAGCGCGGGATCACCGGCAAGAAATTCAAGCATGTGGTGAACATCGGCATCGGCGGCTCCGACTTGGGGCCGCTCCTGGTGTGCGATGCGCTGCATCACGAGTGGAGCGGCGACATCACGCCGCACTTCGTCTCGAACGTCGATCGCACGCAATTGGAAGACTTGACGCGCACGCTCGACCCGGCCGAGACGCTGGTGATCGTGTGCTCGAAGACCTTCATCACCTTGGAGACCCAGTCGAACGCCAACGCAGCCCGCGCCTGGATCGTGGGTGCGTTGGGCGAGAAATCCCCCGCCAACCACTTCGCGGCGGTGTCGACCAATGCCTCCGCCATGGACGCCTTCGGCATCGCCAAGGATCATCGTTTCACCATGTGGGATTGGGTGGGCGGCCGCTACTCCGTGTGGTCGGCCATTGGCCTCGTGGCCGAACTCGTCATCGGCAGCGAGAAATTCGAAGAATTCCTGGGCGGCGCGAGCGACATCGACAAGCATTTCACGACCGCGCCGCTGGCGAAGAACCTGCCGGTGCTGATGGGCCTGATGGCCGCTTGGAACCGCAGCTTCTTGCACCTGCCCACCCTGGCCGTGCTGCCCTACGATCAGCGCCTCGCGCGCTTGCCGGCGTACATGCAGCAGCTCGAAATGGAGAGCAACGGCAAGTCCGTGTCGCTGGCGGGCGAGCGTGTCGACTTCGCCACCGCGCCCATCGTCTGGGGCGAGCCGGGATCGAACTCGCAGCACTCGTTCTTTCAGATGCTGCACCAGGGAACGCCGACGGCGGCGCTGGATTTCATCGCCCCCTTGCGAGGCTCCTGGGGCGGTACGGAAGGCCAGGACCTCGCGTTGCAGAATTGCCTCGCGCAGAGCCAGGCGTTCGCCTTCGGATACTTTCCGGAGGAGGTGGAGGCCGACCTGAAAAAGGCAGGCTCGAGCCCTGCCGACATCGACCGGCTTCGTCCCCACAAAGTGCACGAAGGCAACCGGCCGAGTTCCCTGCTCCTGTACCCGCGGACCACGGCGCGTTCGCTGGGCGGCCTGCTGGCACTGTACGAGCACAGCGTGTTCGTGCAGGGGACCTTGTGGGGCATCAATTCGTTCGATCAGTTCGGCGTGGAGCTGGGCAAGCGGCTGGCGCTGGGCATCGACATGACGGGCAAGACGCCGCCCACCGGGCAGGGCGCGGCGGGATTGGCGGCGCTGATCGGCTACGTTGCTGGCCATCGATGACCGATACCCTATAATCCCGCCCGACTCAATCAGCGGGGTAGACCTTGGCGAAACAACGGAAAGGAATCATCTTGGCGGGCGGCGCGGGCACCCGTCTGCATCCCATCACGCTCTCCCAGAGCAAACAGTTGTTGCCGGTTTATGACAAACCGATGATTTACTACCCGCTCGCGACGCTGATGGCGGCGGGGATCCGCGAATACCTCATCATCACCACGCCGCGCGATCAGACGGCATTTCGCGATCTGCTGGGCAGCGGCGAGAAGTGGGGGGTTTCATTCGAATATGCGATTCAGCCCGAACCCAATGGGATCGCGCAGGCGCTCATCATTGCGGAGCCGTTCCTCGACGGTGCGCCGTCGGCGCTGATTCTGGGCGACAACATATTCTACGGCGCAAATTTGTCGGATCTCTTGCAGAGTGCCTCGGCCCGCGCCGCCGGCGCGACAGTGTTCGGTTATTATGTGCACGATCCGGAGCGCTACGGCGTCGTGCAGTTCGGTCCCGACGGCAAAGTCGTGGACTTGCTGGAAAAGCCTCCTAAGCCACCCTCCAACTATGCAGTGACCGGAGTCTACTTTTACGATGAGCGCGCGCCCGAAATTACCCGCACCATCAAGCCCTCGCCGCGAGGCGAACTCGAGATCACCGATTTGAATCGCGCGTATCTTCGTGACGGGAGCCTTCGCGTCGAGCGCTTGGGGCGCGGCACAGCGTGGCTCGACACCGGCACTCACAATTCATTGCTCGATGCGGGCGTGTTCGTGCGCATCATCGAGGAGCGGCAGGGATTGAAGGTGGCGTGCGTCGAGGAAGTGGCGTGGCGCATGGGATTCATCGACGCGCACCAGCTCAAACAGCTCGCGGCGCCGCTGCAGAAAAGCGGCTACGGTGAGTATTTGCTGCGCATCATGCGCGATGACCAGCAACCATGAAATTCCATCCGACGCCCATCGCCGGCATGTTTCTGATCGAACCGCAGGTGTTCGGTGATACCCGCGGCTTCTTCATGGAAACCTGGCACGCCCCCAAGTTCAAAGCGGCCGGCATCGAGGGTAATTTCGTTCAGGACAACCAGAGCCGTTCGACCCAGTGGACGCTGCGCGGCATGCACATGCAAGTCGAGCATACCCAGGGCAAGCTCGTACGGGTGAGCGCCGGTTCCGTGTTCGATGCGGTGGTCGATCTGCGCCGCAGTTCCCCCTCGTATGGACAGTGGTGGGGCGCCGAATTGACCGACCAGAATCACCACATGCTGTGGGTGCCCCCGGGTCTGGCGCACGGCATGCTCGTGACCTCGGCGTCGGCCGACTTTCTCTACAAGTGCACCGACATTTACAGCCCGGGCCATGAACGGACGCTGGCGTGGGACGATCCCACCGCCGGCATCGAGTGGCCGCTTCCGGCTGGCGTGGCGCCCAAGCTGTCGGCGAAGGATCTCGTGGGAAAATCCTTCGCCGAGATCGAGAAATTCGCGTGAAAGTCCTCGTGCTCGGCGGCGGCGGCCAGGTGGCGCACGCGGTAGCCGCCGGCGCACCGGCCAATCACTCGCTGATCGTCAAGAGCCGGCAGGATCTCGATATCACCGATGAGGCGGCGCTCGCGTCCGCCGTGGCCGGCAGCGGCGCGGATTGGATCGTCAACGGCGCCGCCTATACCGCGGTGGACCGCGCGGAAACCGAACCTGACCTGGCCCGGCGGATCAACGACACGGCGGTGGGCGTCATGGCCCGTGCCGCGGCCCGCTCCGGCTGCCGGCTGCTGCATCTGTCGACCGATTTCGTGTTCGACGGCAAATCGAACCGGGCTTATCTGCCGGCCGATCAGACGAATCCTCTCAATATCTACGGAACCACTAAACTCGGCGGCGAGCAGCAGGTACTCAAGTCGGACGGCGACGCCATCATCTTGCGCACGGCCTGGGTGTACGCGTCGAGCGGGCGCAATTTTGCGTTGACGATGTTGCGTCTGTTGCGCGAGAAGGACGAAGTCCGGGTGGTCTGCGACCAGATCGGTACTCCCACCTGGGCAACGGGGATCGCCGGGGCGATCTGGGGCTTGATCGATGAGTCTGCCGCGGGCGGGATTTATCATTGGACGGATTTGGGCGTCGCGACTTGGTATGATTTCGCGACCGCCATTCAGGACGAGGCGCTGACGCTGGGTTTGTTGGCGCGCGCCGTCCCGGTGATACCGATATCGACCGCCGACTATCCCACCCCGGCGCGGCGCCCGGCGTTCAGCGTGCTCAATACGGAGGTTTCCCGCGCGCTGGTAAAAGCTCCCGCACGGCATTGGCGGCATAACTTGAGGATGATGTTGGATGAGCTTCGAGCCGAATAACGTTCTGATTACCGGTGGGGCCGGGTTCATCGGTGCCAATTTCGTCAGGCATTGGTTGGACACGACGCAGCAAGGAAAAGTCGTGGTCTTCGATGCCCTCACGTATGCCGGCAACATCGAGAATCTCGCCGGGCTCGACAAGAATCTTCGCTACGTGTTCGTGCGCGGCGACATCTGCGATGAAGCGGTGGTCCGCCAGCTCCTCGAGCAGCACCGGATCGACACCATCATCCATTTCGCGGCGGAATCTCACGTGGATCGGTCGATTTTAGGACCGGATGATTTCATCCGCACCAACGTGGTGGGGACGCATTCGCTGTTGAAAGCGGCGAAATCACTGTGGATCGATCAAAAGACCGTGGCGGCGCACCGCTTTCATCATGTATCGACCGACGAGGTCTACGGATCGCTGGGGCCGGAGGATGAGCCATTTCATGAGGCGACTCCCTATGCGCCCAATTCTCCGTATTCGGCGACCAAGGCGGGGGCGGATCACCTGGTCCGGGCGTATCACGAGACGTATGGCCTTGATACCACCGTCACGAATTGTTCGAATAACTATGGGCCGTATCAGTTTCCGGAGAAACTGATTCCGCTGATTATCATTAACATTCTTCATGGCAAGCCGTTGCCGGTGTACGGCGATGGGATGCAGGTGCGCGATTGGCTGCACGTGGCGGACCACTGTGAGGCGATAGCTCTCGTCTTGAGGCACGGCATGAGCGGCGAGGTCTATAACGTCGGCGGCAATTCCGAGACTACGAACATCGATCTCGTGCATGGTCTATGCGCTGTGGTGGACGACCTTGTGACGACGCGGGACGAGCTCTCCGTCGCCTTCCCCGGTGCTCCGGCGGCAGAGGGGAAGCAGGCCAAGAGTTTGGTCAGGCACGTGCGAGACCGCCCCGGGCATGATCGGCGTTATGCAATCAATTTCGCGAAGGCGAAGCGCGAATTGGGCTACTGCCCTCAGCGCGATTTGGCGGCCGGATTGCGCAGCACGGTCGAGTGGTATTTGGAAAACGCGCAATGGTGGCAGGCGCTTCTCGGCCGCGAGTACACCGAGTGGGTGAACAAGAATTATTAGCGGTGAGCGGCGTGTCGGTTAAACTTCGCCTGCCGCGGCGCGTAGGTGTAGTCGCCAGCGTGGCAATTCTATTGCTATGAGGATCCGATGCTGGTCGGGCGATCAATCATTACATTGAGTTAGAAACATGCGAAGTCGACTTTTAGCCGTGACGCTGGCATTGGTGTCGTTAGCCATCGGAGCATCGGCTCAAACGCCCACGGCCGATCAGCTCAATATGCTCAAAAACCTTCCTCAGGATCAGCAGGATGCGCTGCTCCAGCAAATGTCGGGGAAGACCGATAGCAGCGGCAAGAAGACCGATCCCAGGCTGAGTACGCCGCAGACCGTGCTCCCGAAGAACAGCCAGACCGACGAACTTCTGGATAAGGAAAATCGGGGCAAAACCAGGGATGGCCGCATACTCCGGGTTTCCGACGAACATCCCGAGCTGCGCCCCGATGACACGGTGTTGATTGATTTGACGCCGCTCGAAGTCGAGATCAAGGACGAGAATCGTCGCAGCAACAACGCCAACGCGGCCAATGGCGGCGTCAACGCTCCCATGAACACCAACGACCTTGCCGGAATCGGCGCTCTGGGAGCAAACGGGGCCAACGGATACAATGATTACGGCCGAATCAAATCGGAAGCAAAACCTCGGACCGATCAGGAAAAGCAAAAATCCGAAGATTTGCGGCAGCTGATCTTGAAGAACAACCCCTACCATTTAAACCGTTTCGGCGTTCTCGAGCTGCCGGGACTGCCGGCCATTCCGGTGGCGGGGTTGACGGCTGAGGAAGCCACCAATCGGATCAGCGCAGATCCCGATTTACGCGATTTCAGGGTGAAGGTGACATTGCTTCGCTTGCAGGCCTTCGATGAGGAGGCCTTGAAGCCATTCGGCTATGACTTGTTTGAGGGCGCCCCCAGTACGTTCGCCCCGGTATCGGATATCCAGGTGCCGATGGACTACCTCGTGGGCCCCGGGGATACGCTGAATGTGCAGCTCTATGGCAACGAGCCCGCCACCTACGAGCTGACGGTGGGCCGCGACGGGCGAATCAATTTTCCCAAGCTCGGGCCCATCATGGTCAGCGGTATGACTTTCGACAGGGCGCGTGCCACCATCGAGCAAAACGTCAACGAGAAACTCATCGGATCGCGCGTGAGCGTGACCATGGGCGACCTACGGTCCATCCGAGTCTTCGTTCTGGGCGAAGCCCAGAAGCCCGGCTCGTTCACCGTCAGCGGGTTGTCCACCATGACCAATGCACTCTTCGTGAGCGGGGGCGTGAAGAAGATCGGCTCCCTGCGCCACATCGAATTGAAGCGCAACGGGAAACTGATCACGGTGCTCGATCTCTATGATCTCCTGCTCCACGGCGATACCAGCCACGACCAGCAATTGATGCCCGGGGATGTGATTTTCATACCGCCCATCGGCAGTACGGTATCCGTCTACGGTGCGGTGCGCCGACCGGCCATCTATGAACTCAAGAGCGAGAAAAATGTCGACGACGTGGTCGATCTCGCGGGTGGACTCCTGCCCGACGCCGATGGGAAGCTCGTGCAAGTCGAGCGCATCTTGCCTTCCCGCTCGAGGCAAATGCACAACGTGGATCTGACCACGGATGCCGGGCGTTCGACCGCCATGGCGAATGGCGACAAGCTGAAAATCCCTGCGATCCGCCCAACACTCGAAAATTCGGTCGTTCTTCAAGGCTACGTGTTTCGCCCCGGCTCCTTCGAGTTCCACGCCGGCCTGCGCCTTAGTGACGTACTTCCGAGCTTCGACGAACTGCGTCCGAACGCCGATCGTCACTACATCATGATCCGCCGTGAAGTGCCTCCGGAAGAAAAAGTCGAGGTCATTTCGGCGGACCTCGAGAGTGCCCTGCGCGGCCGCGGCGGCGCGGCGGACCCCGAGCTCCGGCCGCGAGATCAGATATTCGTGTTCAATTTGTCGGCCAGCCGCGAGAGGGTCGTCGCTCCGGTGATCCGGGATTTGGAACTCCAAGGAACGCCAGATAAGCCGGCCCAGATCGTCAGCGTCGACGGCAGAGTGAAGGCGCCCGGCCGCTATCCGCTCGAGCCTGCCATGCGTGTCAGCGATCTGATCCGCGCCGGCGGCAGCCTCGAGGATTCTTCCTTCGGCAACGATGCCGAGCTCACTCGATATGAAATCGTCGACGGCCACGCACGCCAAACCGATTTGATTCCCGTGGACCTGGCGGCAATCCGCCACGGCGACGCGAGCGCCGACTTGCGGCTGCAGCCCTACGATGTTCTCGTCGTCAAAGTCACGCCGCAATGGGAGCAGCCCGGAAACATCGAGATTGCCGGTGAAGTACGATTCCCGGGAAAATATCCCATTCACCGCGGCGAGACATTGTCGTCGGCATTGCGCCGCGCCGGCGGATTCACCGACCTTGCGTTCGTCGAAGGCGCGGTGTTCATTCGTGAAGAACTCAAACAGCGAGAGCGCGAGCAGCTCGATACATTGGCGAATCGCCTGCAGAGCGACTTGACTTCGTCGTCGCTCGAGGCGATTACGAGCAGTGCAGTGTCGTCGAACGCAAATGGCGCCGCGGGCGCGGCCCAGATAATCACCATCGGTCAACAGTTGATTTCCCAATTGCGGGAATCAAAGCCGGTCGGGCGATTGGTGATTGATTTGAATCGCGTGGCGAAAGGTCGACCGGGTATGTACGGCGACGTTGCCGTCAGGGACGGCGATAAACTCCTCATTCCGAAGCAAACCCAAGAAATCACGATTTTAGGCGAGGTGCAAAGTCCCACCTCGCACGTGTACCAGGCCAGCCTGACACGGGATGACTATATTGCGAAGAGCGGGGGCGCCACGCAGAAGGCGGATCGTAAACGCATCTATGTGATCCGCGCCAACGGCGACGTGATATCGGGCGAGCGAACGGGGGGATGGTTCCGGCGGTCGCGAACCGTCGAAATTCATCCGGGCGACACGATCATCGTGCCTCTCGATACCGAACGAGTCAGATCGCTGCCGCTGTGGCAGGCGGTGACTTCGATCATCTACAACTTAGCGGTCGCGTTGCTGGCGGTTCGAAGCGTGAATTGAAAAGAAAGGAAAAGATAAGGAAAAGAATTTCTGAGGGTCAGCCGACGCTGATAGGCTCGATGTCTTCTCTTAGAACATTCGTCCGATAGCGGACGAATGTCGCCGGGTGCATGGAAGGAGCGAGTTCGAGATACGGATGTCGCCCATTTGTCGTTCGCTGTGCGAACGGTCTCTTTTTCGATTTGCTGTATGGGTGCCGGCATTGACCGATCCGACCATCGGAACTCCTCATTCAAAATCGTTTTTCGGCAGGCTCATGCGGCCGGTTCCCATCGAGCGCAGTCAGCGCATCTCGCCGTACGGCCTGCTCGGTCTTTCGATTCTGTATGCTTCCGCCTATTTTCTGCCCGTGACGGCATCGGGCGCTTATTTTTTGCCGTCCGGCGGCATCTGCCGCCTCATTTTATTGCCGACGCTTGTTGCCGTGGTTACGGTCGGAGCGACCCTGCTTATCCTTTCAGTGGCGGCGCAACGATGGTTTACCTCGCGTTGGCAGATGCTGGGAACCATACTCGCGCTATCCTTGCTCAGCTTGATCGCCCTTAAAGGCTTGCTCGGTGCGGCCGGATACGATTGGGAAGACCGCTTGCCGCGCGGATCCGATCTTCTAACCGCACAACGGCACTTCAAGGTCATGGCTTTCATCATCGTATTCGCCGCGGTGTGCCTCATGCGGGGTGCACTTCAGCAGCTCACCAGGCTTCTCGGAGGATTGGGCTTTGCGTTTGCCGCCCTGGCAGCGGCTCGACTGTTCGCTTTTGAGTGGCATCAGGCTCCGGAAACGCCCGTTTCGAGGACCTTGGACCCCGTACAAGCCGAGACATCGGCGCCTGAGTCCACGAAGACCCGGAATCGCTCGAAGCGGGTGGTTTGGGTGCTATTCGACGAGACCGACTTCGGGCGCCTATATGACTCTAGGGGCGTAGATGGCTTCGAACTCGAGAACTTCAACCGCCTCGCCCGAATGTCGGTTTTCGCCAGTAACGCCAATAGTCCGGCGAGCGCCACCCTCTTCTCGATACCCGCCTTGCTTACCGGCGTTCCGATCAGTGGCGATGGCATCAGAATCGACAAGGCGGGTCTGCTGTCTTTGCAAAGCTCGAGCGGAGGGGTTATTCCCTTCGAGAATGCCCAGAGTATCTTCGGGGCGATCGCCGCAGGCGGTAAGACGTCATCGATACTTGGCTTTCTTCATCCGTACTGCAGGCTGTTCAGCGCTCAAAAGTGCGATAGCTTTCATTGGCCGGAGATGGGAAGACTGGATTCCGCACTGTTGGCCAATATTCCGAGTACGGTCTCGTCCAAATTCGGTCACGCCGATGCATGGGATACCATCACACAAGAGAGTTTGCGTTTGCTGCCAGATTATCTGGCGCGGGATGATGCGCTGACGTTCGTGCATCTGAACGTACCGCATCCACCCGCGGCATACGGCGACAAAGCGCTGCATCTGCCGCCCAGCTCCGATCCATTGGTCGAATATCGGCATAATTTGCTGTTTGCCGACGGCATCCTGGGAGACATCATCCTGCAGGTCCAGCGGCAGAGCGAAACCCATGAGGTGCTGTTGGTCGTTTCCACGGATCACTGGCTGCGGAACATGTGGTATCAGGCGAGGGTGCCGGACGCGACCTGACCTATCCTTTTCATGGTGTGGAAAGTCGGCGACACCCAGGGATTCGTGTTGTCCCAGCCCCTCAGTACCGTTTACACCGCGTCGATGATCATCGACTTCTTGAATGGAAAGGTGGACACGCAGGCCGACATCGCGCGGTGGTGGAGCGACAAGCCGGTTTGGGCCTCCTACATCGTCCCTAACACATAAGAGACTAATGGCGGATCCCCACGTGAGCAAGGTATTGTCCTGGCGCGACCCGGATGGCTTCGTAGTCACTGTCGGCGGCCGGATTCTACGCGCAGTTCTCAAGGAAAAGGCGGAGCAGATCAGGTCGCTTCTCTCTGCGCCTTGGCTGAGCGGGCTCGTGGCCGAAGGTCTCGTCCCGCGGACGGTTGAATTAGCGAATCCGCCGCCGGTCATGGAGGGGATGGACCGCTGGATGTGGCTCGAGCACGACGTTTTGCCCTTTCCGTGCTACCCCCACGAGGTCAGCGCGCTGCAGCTCCATGATGCGGGCCAGCTGACGCTGCGCATCGCCGTCCTTGCTGCGCAGAACGGCTGGACACTCAAGGATGCGTCGGCGTGGAATATCCTTCATGGCAGCGGGCGCCCGGTTTTCGTCGATGTGCTCTCTTTCGAAAGACGGACCGGCGCTAACGCGTGGGTAGCCTACGGACAGTTCGTGCGACATTTCTTGCTGCCATTGATGGTCTACCGAAATCTCGGGATTACCCCGACCGAGATTTTCACACTCAACCGCGATGGCATCACCCCGGAACGGGCTTTCGAGTTGATTCGCGGGACGAGTTTGCTGTCGGCCACGGCGCTGGAGTTCGTAGTCCTGCCGAAATGGTTGGCGTCGGCCGGCGGCAGAAAGATTGCCGCGGAGACTGCCCGGCCTGCAGCGTCGGCAGCGGGCTCGCTTCGGGTCGACCTCATGCTGCAGACGCTGCGGCGGCTGCAGCGAAAACTAACCAAGTTGCGGCCGAATCAGGCGAGCGTAAAATCGGTTTGGAAGGAATATGAGGAAGATCGATCCCATTATTCCGACGCGGACATTACCGCGAAGCGAGGTTTCGTCCGAGAGCACCTGCAGGACGCTGTCTCGGTGCTCGATCTGGGCTGCAATGCGGGGGAATTCAGTCTGCTGGCGGCCGAATGCGGGAAAGCCGTCTTGGCAACGGATTTCGACCATGCCGCCTTGAGCCGGTTGTACGAACGCATTCGCGGAACGGATAGCACGGTAACCCCCTGCTGCTCAACATCGCGCGCCCGACACCTGCCGTGGGATGGCAAAACCGTGAGGTGGCTAGTTTCCTCGAGAGGGCGACAGGTCGGTTTGACTGCATCTTGGTGCTGGGGCTGATCCATCATCTGTTGGTCAGTGAACGAAGTACGCTGCCGATGCTCGCGGATCTGCTGGACGGGCTGAATCCCAAGCGCATCATAGTGGAGTGGGTGGATCCGTCGGACCAGAAGTTCAGACAGGTGGCCGGCTTGAACGGCGTGCTCTACAAGGATTTGAACGCCGCGAAGTTCGAGTCCAGTCTGGCCAGCAAATTTCGGCTGGGAGGAAAATTACTCTTGCCATGTGCGACCCGAGTGATGTATTTATGGACGCGGTAGCACAACCGCAACAATATTGTGCCGCCTCTCTGAATCATGATGATCCGGTTCCAGCGAAGTTAAAGACGCTTAACGACTCCCGTTGCCTGCGGTGCGCAGCCATTGTGCTGCTGATCGGGATTGCTCCGACGGTGGCGATGGCTTACATAGATCCTGGCAACGGCGCGTACATGGTGCAGGTGCTGTTCACCCTGGCGGGGGGCGGCAATTTTTTACCTGCGGCACCCGATTCAGTCCCTGAAAGCTGTTTGGCGCTGGCAGAGGGAGCGGCGCAAGGGTGCCGCGACGACGAGCGTCGAGCCTCCCGTGGCGGCTGCCGCTACCGACGAGGTGGGCGTCGCGTCCGGGTCGTCCGACGCGGCGAGGGATTCGATTTAGGACGCAGAGTGGCGGGTCGGCGCGGAAGCGGCTAGTCGCCGCGAGGGGCCTGGGTGGTAGTGTTATCATTACCATGATGGAGCAAATTTACCGCCTCGGGCGAGACGTCAAGAGATCTGACCAATGACCAATGACCAGTGAGGCGGATACTGGGTCCGCCCCAGAGACAGCCATGGATGGAGATCAGCGTGCAGGATGCAGGGCGCTCATTTGTGGCGTGAGCGGCCAGGACGGGGCCTACCTGGCGCGGCTGCTGCTCAACCAAGGTTATGAAGTCGTCGGCACGTCGCGCGACGCGTCGTCAACGCTCATGAGGGGACTCATATCGCTCGGGATCGAAGATCGGATCCAGTGCGTATCGATGGCGCCGAACGATTTTCGCAGCGTTTTACAAGTTGTCCTGAGATTTGAGCCGACGGAGATATACAACCTGGCCGGCCAAACATCGGTCGGGTTGTCGTTCGAGCAGCCGGTGGAGGCGATCGAGAGTATCGCCCTCGGCACGCTGAATCTTTTGGAAGCGATTCGAATCGCCAAGCGGCCCATTCGACTCTACAACGCCGGGTCGAGCGAGTGTTTCGGCGACACCGGAACCACGGCAGCCAACGAGCGAACTCCTTTTTTGCCCCGTAGTCCTTACGCAGTGGCAAAAGTCACCGCCCACCATCTCATCGCCAACTACCGGGAGGCTTACGGACTTTTCGCGTGCACGGGTATACTATTCAATCACGAGTCGCCGCTGCGGCCGAAGCGGTTCGTCACTCAAAAGATCGTGCATGCCGCTCACCGTATCGCCAACGGAAACAAGGCTCCGTTGCGGCTCGGAAATCTCGACATCCACCGGGACTGGGGATGGGCGCCGGATTATGTCGAAGCCATGTGGCGGCAACTGCGTCAGAACGAGCCATCCGACTATGTGATTGCCACCGGCAGAACCGTTTCATTGGAGTATTTCGTCGAGCAAACGTTCAAGCATTTCAGCCTCGACTGGCGTCGCCACGTTGAGCAGGACCCAGGGCTGATTCGACCCACCGACATTCGCCATGGCGCTGCCGACCCGAGCAGGGCTCAAAGGGACCTCTCATGGCGGGCACACCATGACGTCGATGCAGTCATACTAGAAATGTGCCGAGCGGTCGCTGCGAACGCCGACAACGATTTGCATTGATATGGAATCGATCGTTTGCCGTGTCTGCGGGCGACTGTCCGATCGAGTCTTCACATTGCCGGTGTTGGGGCGGGACACGAGCTATCATGACTGCCGTCACTGCGGTTATCTTCAGACGGAATCGCCGACTTGGCTGGACGCTGCGTATGCTCAGGCCATCAACGATTGTGATACCGGGATCATGTCGCGCAATTGGCAGAACGTGGGGCGTGTGATCATGACGCTCGCGGCGTACCGGCGGCTCGACGGAAGCGTCATCGATCACGCGGGTGGTTACGGCATACTCGTGCGGTCGCTGCGCGATGCGGGCATCGAAGCCCGCTGGCGCGACAAGTATTGTGAAAATTTGCTGGCTCGCGGCTTCGAGGCGGGCGAGGAACCGTGCGATCTTCTGACCGCTTTCGAAGTGCTCGAGCACATGATCGATCCGGTGACGGAGCTGCAGCACATGCTGCAGCAGGCTCCAGTGATACTGCTTTCCACCGAGCTCATTCCCGGCGCCGCGACGCCTTCTTCAGATTGGTGGTACCTCGGGCCCGAGCATGGCCAACACATCGGTTTCTTTCGGCTTTCAACGCTTCGCGCGATCGCGGCGAAGCTGCAATGCCGGTTCGCGAGCGACGGCGAACGGATTCATATCTTCTCTCGTTCTCCCGTTCCCAGGTCCTGGGCACTTCTGCAGCGACTGGGCCGCTTTTGGCCGCTCGTCGCGCGTTTGAAACTCGAGCCAAAAATAATGAGCGATTTCTATCGCATGAGCAAAAACCCGAAGGCGCGTGCCGATTGAGAGCGGCTCACTCGCGCAATAGAGCGTCTCTCGCGAGACTCGGTAGCAACCTTCAAATGCACACTGTCGTCTACGATCATCAAATCTTCAGCCATCAGGAGTTCGGCGGGGTGTCGCGATATTTTTGCGAACTCGCCGGCCGGGTGCAAGGCTCGTCTGCCTGGCGCGCGCGAGTCATCGCCCCCTTGCACTACAACCGCTACCTGGCGGAGAGCGACGTACCAACTGTTGGTATTTACGCGCCGCTTGCATTTGCGAAGCTGGCAAAGGTATACGCGCTCTTCAACGATCTCATCTGTCCGCCGCTGTTGAAACTTACCGGCTCCGATCTGCTGCACCAGACCTATTATGGCGCGAAAGCGGAAACGGGGCGGGGACCGTTCGTCATCACTGTGTACGACATGATTCACGAACTGCTTCCCCAGTATTTTTCCGCGGAAGACCCGATTCCTCGGCTCAAGCGGAAGTTGATCGAAACGGCAGATCACATCATCTGCATTTCGCGAAGGACGGCTGACGATCTCATTGCGATTTTGGGCGTTCCGCCTGCGAAAATTTCCGTCACTCACCTCGCGTTTTCCGAGATATTCGCGGCGCCACCGGCGGCGGGCGGTGGCCCGATGAGCCATGACGGACGGCCTTATCTTCTATATGTCGGCAAACGCGACGGCTACAAGAATTTTTCGCGTGTGTTCGATGCATACTCGTCATCCGCGCACCTTTGCGGCAAATTCGATCTGATCGCGTTCGGCGGCGGCGCGTTTACGTCCCAGGAACTGGCGCGGTTCGCCGGGTCCGGTCGGAGGCCGAATTCGATTCGACATCTATCCGGCGATGATGCCGCGCTCGCGCGTTTATACGCAGGTGCGCGCGCATTCGTGTATCCGTCGGAATACGAGGGATTTGGCATTCCACCGTTGGAAGCAATGGCTTGCGGGTGTGCCGTGGTATGCAGCAATACCAGTTCCATACCCGAAGTCGTCGGCCAGGCTGGCGAGTATTTCGATCCGACGAATGTCGAATCGATGCGGGCGGCTCTGGAGAAAGTGGCGTTCGATGAGGCGCGCCATGACGAACTGGTTTCCGCTGGACGACTCCGGAGTCGGTTGTTCTCCTGGGACCGGTGCGCAGCAGAAACGATGGCGGTCTACGAAAAAGTCATCGACGGATACTCGTCCAAATGACGCCCAAGGGGTGCGGTCGAGACGATGGCGTCGCCCCATTCGAACCTTTTCGGCTGGATTGATTATACTTCCGCCGGCACGGCTGCAGGCGAACTTAGCAGGATGAACGACAATGAACGAGCGGCAACTTGTGACGGGTGGGGCGGGTTTTTTGGGGTCTCATCTATGCGAGCGCCTCCTCAAAGAAAAAGTGGAAGTGATCTGCGTCGATAACTTCTACACCGGGGTAAAGCCGAACATCGGTCATTTGCTGAACGACCGCCGCTTCGAAGTCATTCGTCACGATGTGACATTCCCGTTGTACATCGAAGTCGATCGCATATTCAACTTGGCCTGCCCGGCGTCGCCGGTGCACTATCAACATGATCCCGTGCAGACGACCAAAACCAGCGTGCACGGTGCGATCAATATGTTGGGGCTGGCCAAGAGGGTGAAAGCACGCATTCTTCAAGCCTCCACGTCGGAAGTCTATGGTGATCCGGAAGTACACCCGCAACCCGAGAGCTATTGGGGGAGAGTGAATCCGATCGGACCGCGAAGTTGCTACGACGAAGGCAAACGCTGTGCCGAAACGCTATTCTTCGATTACTGGCGCCAGTGCCAGTTGCAGATCAAGGTGGTGCGGATATTCAATACCTATGGTCCGAGGATGCGGCCCGATGACGGCCGTGTCGTCAGTAATTTCATCGTTCAAGCGCTGCGGGGGAATCCCATTACCATCTACGGCGACGGGCAACAGACCCGAAGCTTTTGCTACGTTGACGACCTCATCGACGGGATGGTCAGGATGATGAACAGCGACGGGGAGTTTATCGGGCCGGTCAATATCGGAAATCCCGGAGAGTTCACGATGCTGGCGCTGGCCGAGGCCGTGATTGCGATCACCGGATCGCGCAGCAAGCTCATATTTGAGCCGTTGCCCGAGGATGACCCTCGACAACGAAAGCCGGACATCGAACTCGCGCGAAATCGCCTGGGCTGGGAACCTCGAGTCGGCTTGAACGATGGTTTGAAGGAAACGGTGCAGTATTTCAAACGCGTGCTCGATGTCTGATTGGCAGCTGAGCACACCGGTCGCGTTGATCATCTTCAATCGCCCTGATGCTACGGCTCGCGTGTTTGCCGAAATTGCGCGTGCGAGGCCGCCGAAACTTCTGGTGGTAGCCGATGGCCCGAAAACAGGCAACGCGGTTCAAGCGGAGATGTGTCGCCAAGCCCGCGCCGTGCTCGACGCAGTCGACTGGCCTTGCGAGGTGGTCACGAATTATTCAGATAGCAATCTGGGATGCCGGCAACGTGTTTCCAGCGGTTTGGATTGGGTGTTCGCGACCGTACCGGAAGCCATCATCCTGGAGGATGACTGTCTTCCCGATCCGAGTTTCTTTCGGTACTGCGAGGATATGTTAAATAGATACCGTGAGGACTCGCGTATAGGTATGGTTTGCGGCGACAACTTCCAGTTCGGGCGAACCATCGGAAGCGCGAGCTACTATTTTTCGAAGTACACGCACATTTGGGGGTGGGCAACCTGGGCCAGGGCATGGCGCCACTATGACGTTAGCGCAAGCTTGTGGCCCGAACTTCTCGCATCCGGTCTATTCGACCGCATTGCACTTCCGTGCGAGCGTGACAGTTGGAGAAGGGCCTTCGATGGTGTCTATCGTGGAGAAATCGATACCTGGGATTTCCAATGGACTCTGGCTTGCTGGTGTCAATCGATGCTTGCTGTGATGCCGCAGGTCAACCTCATCAGCAATATCGGCTTTGGATCGCAGGCCACTCACACCAGCCAACCCAGCGTGTATGGCAACTTGCCGGTATCTGAAATCAAGTGGCCATTGCGGGAGCCAAACGTAATTGCGGCGAATCCCGAAGCGGATCGCGCGACGGCGAGGGGGATGTTCGCCGTCTCGATCGGGAGGCGAATCGTACGCCGCATCCGTCGCATGGGTTTCTCGTGATGGCTGCCGCCATTAAAGCGTGGCTCAAGCGCGGCTTACGAGCGATCGGATTGGAAGTTTTGCGTACCAAGAACGCCAATTTGGAGCCGCAAGTACTAAAAAATGCGTTGGACGTGAGTGGGGCCACAGTTGTATTGGACGTGGGCGCGAATGTGGGCCAATTTGGCGACATGGTATTTGCAGCAGGATTCAAAGGAAAAGTCGTTTCCTTCGAAGCGATACGTCGCGCGCATCAACAACTGGCCGTTCACGCAGAGAAGAGTGGACATAGCTGGTCGGTAGCGCCTTGCGCCGCGATTGGTAGCAGCCGCGGACAAATCGAAGTGAACATCTCGGCAAATTCGGTGAGCAGCAGTATTCTGCCCATGAAACATGCTCATCTAGAAGCCGCTCCCCAATCGCATTACGTGGAGTCGCAGACCGTGGGCATGGAGAGACTGGACGAGATCGCGGCCCCACTGGTATCTGCCACGGCAAAGCTTATGATCAAAGTCGACACGCAAGGATACGAGTTGGAAGTACTGAAGGGGGCCACCGGGTTGCTGCCGCAAACCGTCGCTTTACAGTTGGAATTATCGCTGGTAGCTCTTTACGAAGGGGCTCCCACGCTCGTCGAGATGATTTCTTACGCGCAATCGCAAGGATTTGAGCTGTTCAGTATCGTCCCGGGTTTTTGGGATATCCGCAACGGGCGATCCCTTCAGGTCGATGGCTTTTTCGTGCGGAAGGGTCTCCTCACATGAGTCGCTCTTGTCAGTGAATATGCAGAAAGAAGGCGCCATTCCATGAAGCGGCCGAGCCCGTTAACCCTTCGCGCGGGATCGCCGTCGTCGCTTGGGCGATATGTTGCCACGCAGCTGAACAACATGTTTCCCGCCTCCGGCATCGATGCAGATCTGGGGCACGTTCTGCCCGCCGTGCCGGCTGCGCTCGATCGCATGCGCCCCATCCTCCTTGCCGCACGCCCGTTCGAGCCAGATTCTTTCGATCATTTTCATTCGTTGCAATACTCGACCTGGCTATATTTGCTCGGCAATGAGCTTTGGCGGCAAAACGGTGACGAGGCGGTTACGGCGCGGGTGTTCTGCCTGAATCGCGCGCTCAACGCCGTTGACCTCTTTCATGCCGTTTCCATGCCGGAGATTTTTCTGCTGAATCATGCGCTGGGCACCGTACTTGGGAATTCCACGTACGGAAACAGATTGGTTGTGAGCCAGAATGTCACTGTCGGAAGAGTGGGCATCGACCGCCCCACCATCGGTGACAACGTCGTTCTCTACCCGGGAGCCAAGGTGACCGGCCGAGCCACGATCGGCGACAACGCGGTGTTGTCGGCAATGACGATTGTTCACAACGCAGAAGTTCCGAAGGACACCGTCGCGTTCATGAATGGTGGGGAACTCGCGTTCAAGCCGCGCCGTCGCGACTACATTTCGTTGTACTTTCGGAACTCCGGTTGAAGTCGATCGTGGCGACCAGGCACAACATCATTGCGAATTACATCGGCGCGGTCTGGACGGCGCTGATGGGATTTGTTTTTGTACCCTTCTACTTACGCTATATCGGCGCCGATGGTTACGGATTGGTCGGCGTCTTTCTAATGCTGTCGTCCATCATGGCCATTTTCGATGGCGGACTTGGCATGGTGGCGAGTCGTGAGTGCGCGGCTTTTGCCGGCTTGCCCGAACCAGGCAAGCGGGACACAGTGGCGTTGCTGCGGACGATGGAGGCGGTCTTTTGGGGTGTGGCTGTCCTGGCGGGTCTGGCAGTTTCTTTGATGGCGCATTGGATAGTGGAGTTTTGGATCAACGTTCCGGTCCAGCGAGTTGAGGAAACAACCGCCGGCGTCCGTCTGATGGGTATCGCGCTGCTGTTTCAATTTCCGGCCGGGTTTTACTCGGGTTGCCTGAACGGGCTGCAGCATCAGGTACGCCTGAACGTCGTCGTTGCGCTGGCCGCGACCATTCGCGGCGTCGGAGCGCTGCTCGTGCTGAGCCACGTCGCGCCCACCATCGGCGCCTATTTTGGCTGGCAAGCACTGAGCGGCGCTGTGACGGCATTGATACTACGGTTCACTCTGTGGCAGCTGACCGGTCATACTCTGAATCAGCCGCGATTCGCGCCAGCGATGTTGAAACGCGTCGGCAATTTTGCCGCTGGCGTCGCCGGCATCAACGTTCTGTCCTTGCTGCTGATGCAGTCCGACAAGATCATCCTATCGAAGGTTTTATCGCTCGAGCAGTTCGGTTACTACACTCTGGCGTGGGCCTTGGCGACGATGATTTATCGAGTCACCGGGCCGCTGTCGACAGCGTACTTCCCGCGCCTAGCCCAATTCAGTCACTCGGGGGACAAGAGATCGCTCTTCTCGACATATCAGAATGCGAGCCGCGTAATCGGCATGCTGGTCGCACCCTTGTGTCTATGGATAGCGGTCTTCAGCAGACCCATCTTGACGCTCTGGACGCAAAACCCGTCTATCGCGGAAGCGGCATCACTGCCGCTGTCGCTGCTGTCCGTGGGGACGATGCTCCACTGTTTCATGCATATCCCTTATTCAATGCAGTTGGCCCTCAACCATACGAGCCTGGCCATTTGGCAAAACGTGATCGCCAGCGCCGCGCTGGTACCGCTCACCTATTTCCTGGCGACACACTTTGGGCTCATAGGCGCCGCCGTCCCATGGTTTATCCTAAATCTTGCGTGCGTTCTGGTGATGCCTTATCTCATTCATAGAAAGCTCCATGTGCCCAATCTGATGTCCTGGTATGGTCAGGCGATCTTCTGGCCGGTTCTGTTGAGCGGCATTGCGCTCGCGATTGCCTACGTTTGCTATGCGGATATTCCGGGAAATCGTCTGCTGTCGCTTTCCGTTGTAGGCGTGGGACTCGGGTTTGCGCTCTTGCTCGTCCTCATGAAAGAAAAACTGCCGCTGAGAAGGCAGCCCTAACATGGAAAAATACACTGTAATCGTCCCCGTCCGAGACGGAAGCGAAACGATCGAACATACTCTTCGTACCTGCTTGCGCCAAAAGTACGCGAACTACGAAATCATTGTCAGCGACAATTGCAGCACGGACAGCACCCGCCAAGTGATTGAGAAATTCGAAGACCGTCGAATACGGTATATCACCCCAGAACGCCGTCTCAGCATGGCAGGCAATTTCGATTTTGCCCTGAAACACGCCGACCCAGGTTTCGTGATGTTCATAGGGGCTGACGACGGCGTCATGCCGGGCGCCATTGACTACGTGGCCGGCATCGCGGAGGGTCTTGGAGTTCGCGCAGTATCCTGCAGGCAAGCCACGTATATTTGGCCGTCGTTCCCCGATGCCGACATCAGCGGCCGGCTGATATTCGGAGGCTTGCGGGACGATGTGGAGATCAGAAAGAGCGCGGAATGGCTGCCCAGAACTCTGGACTTCGATTGCACCTACATATTCGAACTTCCTAACCTCTACTGCGGTTTCGTGCATACCGAGGTGATCGAAAAGGCGATCGTCAGCGGCAGATATTTCCGGTCGATCACTCCCGACGCGTACTCCGCTTTCGCAACGGCGGTATTCCTTGATTCATATGCATTTTCGCATCGTCCGTTTGTGGTTGCAGGAGCCTCGCCCAAAAGCAATGGTGCCTCCGGCATGAATCCAAAAAGCAGCGGCCGGGTAGCAGAACAGTTCAAAGCCGAGAACGATCTGGAGTTCCACCGGAATTTCGTCTCCTGCCAGAGCTATGAAGTGATCGCCGCGGAAGCTTTCGCTCAATTGGCGGATGCGTTTCCGGACGCGTGCTCGCCTTACCGCATCAATCTGCGCCGTCTCTTCGAGACAAGTGTGGCGCGAGCGAATTCCAGAACGGAGCCCGCGATTCGGGAAGCCGTCGGTAGAATGATAGAGATTCACGCAGTTCCAGATGTCCAGGCTCCCACCAAGAAAGCCTCGACGCGAACGATGTTGAATTTTGCCACCCTCATAAGGGTCGTCAGGGACTTGCTAATTTTCAGAAACCGCTACACCGGCGTCAATCACTCCGATCGATATTGTATCGACAATATCGATGATGCCGTTATCGTTGCCAAAGTTTTGAGCGAACTCGACGGCGCCCGTGACTTCGAGACGGTGTCGCGTATGGCGGTCAGGGCCGTTCTTGCCCGGTTGAACTAACATCGGCTTAACAATGGAGTCTGATATTTGAAAGCGGTCATCCTTGCAGGCGGGTTGGGGACGCGGATCAGTGAAGAAACGGTAACACGCCCGAAACCTATGGTGGAAATCGGTGGACGTCCCATCCTTTGGCACATTCTGAAGATATATTCGGCGTATGGCGTGAATGACTTCATCGTTTGCTGTGGTTACAAGGGATATGTGATAAAGGAGTATTTTGCGAATTACTCCCTGCACATGTCGGACGTCACTTTCGATCTGAAACGCAATGAGATGGAAGTTCACCAGCGCAATGTTGAGCCATGGCGCGTAACCTTGGTCGACACCGGCGAGTTCACGCTGACCGGAGGCCGGCTTAAACGAGTCGAAAAATATTTGCGTGATGAAGACACGATTTGTTTTACTTACGGCGACGCGGTCGCCGACGTGAATATTTTCGAATTGCTGAAATTTCATAATGCTCATCGGCGATTGGCCACCGTTACCTCGGTGCAGCCCCCGGGCCGCTTTGGTGCGCTGGATCTTAGCGGCAACAACGTAAATGGGTTCGTCGAGAAGCCGAAGGGCGATGGGGGGTGGATCAACGCGGGCTTTTTTGTTCTATCTCCCGAGGTTCTCGGTTTCATCAAGGATGACACCACAGTGTGGGAGGCCGAACCACTAAAGCATCTGGCCGCTACGGGTCATTTGATCGCCTACCCACATCATGGCTTCTGGCAGCCGATGGATACGCTGCGGGACAAAAATCATCTCGAAGAATTGTGGAGCAGCGGCAATGCTCCGTGGAAGGTATGGTAATGAGGTGCCGTCATTGCGATTCGAAGGTGAAAGAACCATTCGTCGACTTGGGCGCCTCACCGCCCTCCAATGCATATCTCAGCGTCGAAGGGCTTTCGGCGCCCGAAATCTACTATCCATTGCGTGTCTTGGTATGTACTAACTGCTGGCTTGTACAGACGGAGGATTTTGCCCGCGCCGACCAATTATTCGGCAGCGACTATGCGTACTTCTCTTCGGTTTCGGAAACTTGGCTCAAACATGCGGCCGATTATTCTCAGACGATCATTCGGCGCCTAAATCTCAATCATGGGCACCTCGTGATAGAAGTGGCTTCCAACGATGGCTATTTGCTCAAGAACTTCGTGGCCGCGGGGATTCCCTGCTTGGGGATCGAGCCAACTGAGAGTACAGCGGCGGCGGGAGAGCGCCTTCTCATCCCTGTGCTCCGGGAATTCTTCGGTACTGCGCTGGCGACGAACCTTGCCACGGAGGGTAGACAAGCTGATCTCATCGTCGGAAACAACGTTTTCGCCCATGTTCCCGACATCAATGATTTTTCGATCGGGCTCAGAACGGCATTGAAGCCCAATGGCGTCATTACGCTCGAGTTTCCTCATGTCATGCGGCTCATTGAGCACACGCAGTTTGATACGATTTATCACGAGCATTTTTCGTATCTGTCGCTTCATGCTGTGAACCATGTGTTTGCAAGCGTGGGTCTGCGCATCTGGGATGTCGAGGAGTTGCCCACCCACGGCGGCAGCTTGCGTGTCTACGGTTGCCATGTCGGTGCTGCGCATGTCGAAAATTCCGATGTCGCCCGAGTATTGGCCGAGGAGGCCAGGCGCGGCTTGCTCGAGGTTGCCACCTATCGAAGTTTTCAACCCCGCGCCGACAGGGTGAAAGCCGATCTCATCACGTTTCTGATCGAGCAAAAGCGCGCAGGCAGATCCGTTGCGGCTTACGGGGCGGCCGCAAAAGGCAACACGCTGCTCAACTACGCCGGCGTCAAACCAGACTTGCTCCCGTACGTGTGTGACGCCGCACCTTCAAAACAAGGCAAGTATCTGCCGGGAACTCGAATTCCAATTCTGCACCCAGATGCGTTGCGGGAGCGGCGACCCGATTACGTTATTATCCTGCCTTGGAACATTGCAGATGAAGTGATCGGGCAACATGGATATGTGCGTGAATGGGGCGCGAGATTCATGGCGGCCGTGCCCGAGCTTAGAGAAATATCGGAGAGCGTCGAGGTAAGCGCTGATAGGCGCCAAAGCGCGAGTTTATGAATCGCATTTTTTCGCACACCGGATTAAGATAGCGCCGATTCCTTCAACGTAGACGATCAGATAAAAGAGTACGTATGTCACGACTTTCCACTCTGGCACTGGCCGAACAGTTGATTGCGCTCGGAAGGCTTTATCGTAAATCGCTTCAACGCGACAATTCATACGCGGGTGAATACGAATACTTGAAAAAGATAATCGCCAATTTGAATTTGATGGGTGGCTATGTCGTGGATGTCGCCGCGAGCGATGGTGTTTCCCAGTCCTGCACCTTCGGCTTTTTCGAGGATTCAAATTGGATTGGTTTGGCCGTAGAAATGGACCCATCGAAATTTTCGAGGCTCGCCTTTGTGTACGCCGACTTTCCCAATGTAAGTCTTGCCCGATGCCGGGTGACCCCGCAGACGGCGGCTCGACTCATGCAAAGCTTCGAAGTCCCCTTCGATTTTACGTTGCTCAATCTTGATATCGATTCCTATGATCTTCATGTGATTGATGAATTGCTCAAGGCCGATTTCAGACCCAGAGTCATTTCCATGGAGATAAACGAAAAAATCCCGCCGCCCATCTTTTTTACCGTCGATTATGACGATGCTCACTACTGGCAAGGGGATCACTTTTTCGGGTGCTCATTGACGGCGGCCTCATCCATCGTCAGACCTCATGGATACATTTTGGAATCCCTGCAATACAATAATGCGATCTTTATTCGCACCGATATTGCGGGCGTTATATTCCGAGACGTGAACAATGAATCAGCCTACGATGCGGGATACCGGAATAGGTCTGATCGAAAAAATCTGTTTCCTTGGAATTCAAATGTCGATTGCTTGTTGGAATATTCGACTCAAGATTCAATCGAGTTCTTGAATCGCCTGTTTGAGAAATATCGGGGCAAATATACTTTGCACCGATAGAATGCGAAGCTACTACAGATCGAGCAATCGTGCCGCTATCGGGCGCGTCGTCTGATCCGTCTCGAGAGCAGGTGTTTCGCCATGCGAAGGCGTTCATCGATGATGGTAATTCCAGACCGCTTGAGGGTGGTTGCGGAGATCGATGCGGTGGCGGCGTGACGCCGATAAAGAATGAGCGGGTCCCTGACGATTTCGAGTCGCCCATCCAGTATCGCGTTCAGCGCTATCCAGAAATCGTGGGGTACGTCTGCCGGAAACGGCAATAGCGTCGCGAGGTAGTCCTTTCTGCACGCCATTGTCGCGCCAATCAAGCAAGGTCTGAAGAACACGGCGGCAAAAGAAAATGCATGCGCCTTCCTGAATTCAAAGTAGGACGCATACAATTGACGCAGGTCCTGGTCGACAATGATCGCGTCCGAGAACACGCAGGCTTTTCTGCGCAGGGCGGATTGCATCATGGATACTTTTTCGGGTAACCAGATATCGTCCTGGTCGGAAAAAAAAATGTGCTCGCCTCGCGCCGACGCGATCGCCCGTTCGAAGTTCTTTACGTATCCGAGGCGACTGGAGTTAAGGACGATTTTTATACGAGGATCGTTTCTTTGCCTTGCTATATCGACCGTCCGGTCGGTCGATGCGTCGTCTGAAATGATGACTTCGTCGGATTCCGAAAGTTGCGCAAGAATGCTGTCGAGCTGCGCGCCGATATAGCGCTCACCTTCGTAGGTCGCCAGGATGACGCTCTGCACGGTCAAGCTACTCGGACCGACCAGCCAATTGAGGCAGGAGTGCGTTCGTCGACCGGGCCGGGTGGGGTAGGAATAGAAGCCGTTGGAAAACCCAAAAGAAGATCAGTTGGAAGCTGACGGGCAGATAGAGCCAAAAATCGGTGAAGAAGCTCAGCAGCGCACACGAAAACAGACAGCCATAAGTCGCCACGTCCAAGAAGCGTCGACGTCGCAGCGCTCGGCGGTATGCGGCGGCGGTGGCGAAACCCAAGACTCCGGTCCAAGCGACTACACCTTTGCCGATGTCGATGTAAACCGGATATATATAGGACGAAGCAGCTGCACTCGTCACCTCCAGGTAGGTCTCATGATTGCTTTGTGGTCTCAACAGTGAGGGTAAAAGGGTCTGCCACATGAAACCGTCGAAAAAAGGAGCCCCCGATTGCGTGATCGTGTTGTCGATATTCAGAGCGTTGAAGTAGCTGTAGGCATATAGCCAGATAAAACTAGTGGGCACCCACATGTAGTCCTGCTGTATACCGAAGATTTCTTTGACGTCGCCGCTGCGCAGAGTTCCCAGCAGGGAAAACGCTCCCAGCGCGGCGGAGAGAGACAGGACCATCGTGAATCGGGAAAGTCGCTTCAACGTGAGACAGCGGATCACGAAAATCTCCACCAGCAGCGTGATAATGTTCTGCCGGGTAACCAGAGTCACGTGCATCACGAGCACGCTCAAAAACCACAGCAGGTAGGAAGTTCGTTTGGTTCTCAAATAAACGTAGAATGCCACGCAGCCGACTGCGTTGGCATATGCCAAGAATGCCCCATACACGCTAGGGATTCCAAAGTCCAGGTAGCGGCTGTCGCCCGTCGTCAACAGCGACAGGAGCGGAACGTAACCGGCAACGGCGATGTTCAGCGCAGCGAACATGTAGAGGCCCATGAACGCCGCGATGACGACTATCTTGAAATTCGGGCGCAAATCGGTGAGATCCCGATGATCGCTTTGAACCGTTGCGAGTCGAGTCAAATCTTCTGGGTTTGCGCTCACACATCCAAACAGCCAGGCGAATATGGTCGCCAGCAGAAGTTCATAGGTGGCCACATTCATCGGCCGCGAATATTTGGATAGAGGAACGACTGAAAAGCTCAGTATCATCATCCAGGGAACGAGATACGCTACCGATGGGTGCAGATAGTCGAATTTGTAGAGACGCGCGCAGATAGCGACGTAAACGAAGCAGGCAAGCACAACCAGAGCCGTCGTATCCTGAAAATAGACCGACGCATTGATGACGGCTATCGCCCCCAGCGCGGTGACGAGGAGGCGTTTCAATGTATTCCGTTGCATGGATTGGCTCGATAATTGTCGTGCGCAGTGCAATGTGACCACTATAGCATTGGCCCTGAAAAGCATCGCTGCTTACCCGGGCTGAACTTCCCGCGGGGTTACTCACTATGAAGAAATTGCCGTTTTTCATGTTCGGTCTTGCAGTTCTCGTTTGCGCGAGACTGACGAGCGCCGACAGTTTGCTAGTCCCCGCCAAACTCCAAATCCTCGTGCGGGTCAAGCAGGGCACGGAATATACGATCGTCCCGGTGTCCCCGGGGTTGGATCGAAGTTCGGTCGAAACCGCGCTTTACTACGTACTCGCGTTGCCGAGGGACGTGAACGGCAATACAATACTAGGGATGGTACCGCTGATTGCGCCCGCACGGTCCGGTCCGTTGACGGCAGTACCCAGCAACCTCGGATTCGTCTGGCCGGCCGCCGACGCGGGCGATGGCCGCGCGTCGATAGTACGAGTACGACGGCAGATCCTGGGTGTGGAAACCGGCGCTGCGACCACATTTGTCGCGGCAGGGGACGCCCTCCACCGTCAGGAGGCCCTGAAAGGCTACACAGTTGACGGTATTCTAGGTAGCGCATTTCCACGCTTCTCCGCAAGCGAGTTGCTTGTGCCGATTTCGTATGGAGGGATTACGGTCAAATCTAACGCCAACGCCGGCGGTGCAGTTTGGGAGTGGTGGGCCATGGGCAAACAATTCATCGACGACTACGATTATGGCCGCCAACTGTCCATGGCCATTTACACCCCCGATGGGCGGGCGCTGCAAGAGACCGGAGACAACTACGGTTCCGCCGGCATTCCTCTTTACGAGAGGCATCCGTCGCCGACGGAGTACGTGCGGAATTCCGTGAATCACCAATCCTCTCGGGCCATCCCGCTCGATTGGACTCCGGATACCTGGTCCGGAAGCAAAGACAACCCGGTGGCATACCTCAATGCGCGTCTCGGCAAGGAGTTGACCATCGATTGGCTCGGGCCGGACAAGGTCGATCGACACTGGCCCGTTGCAGTTTACGAAAGCATCTACGAAGGGCCACCATTTGCGGTGGCCGTGGTGGAGGCGCCAACCGCCTATCTGACCGCCGAATTCAATACCTATTACCAGTACGACCCGAAATCGGACACCCTGAGTCCCGTGACCGCCTATCACACCAAAGTAAATCTCTCAGGCGGTGAGGCGAGCGGCCTAATCATCGCGACGGGATCCGGGCCCAATGCGACGGCCATGGGTGTCTATATTTCGGATCCGAATGCGGGTCTCGTGCTTTACGATAATTCCGGCCCGGACGGTGGGCATTACGGCTCGAGCTTTTCGAAATGGAGCGTCATTTATCGGAGCCAGGTGTCGACCGTTTGGAAGTTTCGCACGTGGATTGCCACCGACAGCGTGCAAAATGTCCAGAAGCAATTTCATCAGCTTTATGTTTGGGGCGTAACTTCTCGCGATCCGAGCCGACCGTCGGTGTCCGCGGTGCTAGCGCCCGTTCCGTCTACCGGCGCCACGGGAAATTAATTTCGGCAAGAAACGCAGCAGCCTGTACTGGAAGAGCAGGAACTGAATCAGAGGATTTTCGCCCGTATCGAGTTGGATCTGCCACGACTCACACAATACCTGACCAAGGTTCCGGTTCGATAACCCGCGCACTCCGAACTCTCCGGCCACGAAATCAGCCGCTACGACGTTGACATCCGCCGCCGTGCAAACCTGTTTGATGAAAAGACCATCGGCGACGGTCGGGTATCGAAGCGAGTAATAGCCAAACCGGTCATGAAGCGATTTCTTGAAAAGCATGCCTACGCTGTGCGAGGTTACCATGGCGGCGTGGCCCAGCCAGGCATTGCGCCGCCGGAAGCCGCGCCGAATCTTGCCTCCCGAACTGACCGCGACCGCTGCAATTATGACATCCGCCAAGGAGGCGCGAATGGTCTGTTTGAAGCTCGCGATTGCGGTAGGGTGAAGAATGTCATCCGCCCCCACGACGAGGTAGAACTCGCCGCTCGAGAGCCGGATTCCCTTGTTGAGCGCATCATACAATCCATGATCGGATTCACTGAACGCCGAAGTCACGATATCCCTGTTCGATGCGATCAAGTCCCATGTCCCGTCTGTCGAACCTCCGTCCATAACCAAGAACTCGAACGACGTATCCGTTTGTTCGCGCAGCGAGTTGATCAAGCGGGACAAATCGTTCGCGCAATTGAGTGTCGCGCAAATGACCGAGATCGACGTGAAGTCGCGCTCTGGTGCAGTCAACACCGGCTGGCTAAGGTCAACGAGCAAAACTTTTGCTTAACACGAGAAGCGCCGACAACACCAGACCCAGCATCAATCCCAGCAGCGTCACCAGCAAGCGGGACGGCGACGAGGGAGACTCCGGCGGCTGCGCGGGATCGATGACTTTCAATGCGTATTCGTCCCGGCCCTTAGCGATCATTTCCTTGTTTACTTCGTCCTTCAATATGGAAAATATGGCCGCCTTCGCCTCGATGATGTTCGTGCGCGCCGCCTCTTGATTCAGATAGGCAATGTTGCGCTCCGACTCCTTTATGGCTTTGTCCCGCAGATAAATATTTGTGGTTATCACCAACTCGTTCGCCCACTTGGACGCAATCGCAGGGTCTCGCCACGTAATGCGAAGTGTCGTGAGTCCCGTCACCTTGTCAGGTTTCACATCCCGTATCTTCTTGAATGCTTGGTTGCCCATCCAAAGCGTCGGAATTCTCTTGGCATCCGTCGTTTTCCACCTCTTCGAAGCGTCGTCCCAGAGCGTCGGGAACAACAACGGCAACAAATTGTTTTCTCGTATATACGCTTCGGTGATCAGTTGCGACTGCAGCGTGGCGAGCGACTCATCCTTGTTATTGCCGCCGCGCCCGGACAGCGATACCCCCGCCATCGACGCGAGTTCGCCGTATTGGGACGCCAACGCACCGAGCCCTCCCACCGCGCCCGTTGGCGAATCGGTTACGGGCGACAGCAAAATCTCCGCGCGATACTTTGTCGGGTTGATCGTTCCCGCGACTGCCCCGAGCAGCGCGAAGAAGAACAGGATCCCTAGAATGGCCCAGCGGGCTCTCCATGCGCGCCAAAGCAGTTCGCCAAGTCCTATTTCGCTGTCGGGCTCATCATAGCCTGTGGAACCCTGTTTCATAAAGTAAAGTCCGCCATGGCAAAAACGCGCCACAATAATGAGTGTTTAGACCAATTGCCAGCCATTGTCGGCTTATTGAGTTACGATGCGAATTGTAGCTGGCCCGGCAATTTGAGCAGCGGCCTTCGATCGACGCCCGCCGGCGCTAAACATTCGTCGCCCTGGACTGTCGGAAGGGGGGTACGTCATCTGAGCGGATGGAACTCAGATTAGCGGGTCTTCATGCGGAAGCTTTGGCGCGCCAGCGCTATCTTAGGTACCCTGTTCTAATCGGCGTCCGGATGCGGGAAGCCTTCGATAAACTTGTACTTGATGATTGCAACAGGAGGGCACGGGTGCAGAAGAAGTTGATTTTGCTGGAGCTCAACGAAGTCCCCTATCGGGTCATCGACAGCTACTGCAATCGACGCCCAATGTCGACGCTTGCAAGTATGCTGCAAAAGTCTCGCCAGTACACGAGCGTGACGGACGACCAGCTGGCATTGGATCCCTGGATTAGCTGGTCTACACTGCATCGCGGCGTCAACGATGAAGTTCATGGCATCCTTCACCTCGGCCAGGTCATAGACTCCACTGATGCCGCTTTCCCGCCGATCTGGCGGCTGTTGCGGAAGCGCGGCCTGAAAGTCGGCGTCTTCGGTTCGCTTCATAGCAGCAACATTCCGCCGGACGCCTCCGAATACAGCTTTTATTTACCGGACTATTTTGACAGCGGTTTGGCTGCTTACCCTGTCTCCCTGTTGCCGTTTCAGAAGCTAAGTTTGAGCATGACGCGCCAATCCGCGCGAAATGTTTCCCGCAGCATCCCCTTCCGCTCAGCCCTCAAGTTTGCGTTGAACGCCCCGAAGCTTGGTCTGCGAATGGCAACCGTCTACGGCATGGCCATGCAGCTCGTTCGGGAGGCCTTCAACGCCCGGCTGCGGATTCGTCGCCGGGTCTACCAGCCGCTGATAATGATGGATTTGTTCATCAAGCAACTTACCGAAAAAAAGCCGGAATTTGCCAGTTTTTACACTAACCACGTCGCAGCGGCCATGCATCGGTATTGGGCAGCGTCGTTTCCCGAAGACTATGGGTCCGACCGATTGGACGACGCGTGGGTGAGTCGCTACAAAGATGAAATCTGGTTTGCGATGGACAAGCTCGATGCGATGCTGCGTCAACTCAAACGATTCGTGGACAGGAATCCCGAATACTCCTTGATCGCCGCTGGCAGTATGGGTCAAGCGGCGATTCCGGCCAAAAAAACATACGATTTCCTAACCATAACGGACACGAATCGATTCATGCAGGCGTTGGGAGCGCCGCCTGGCGGATGGCAGTCCCGCCCCGCGATGGTTCCTTGCAATTGCGTCGTCGTGGCGGATCAATATCGGGCGGCGGTTTTGAAGAATATTCAAACCTTGTCGATCGGAGGCCAAACCATCAAGAGAGACCAAAAGCCCGTGGGTCCGCTGAGCTTCGACGAGCGTCACCACGGTGACTTTCAGTTTTTCGTTCAGTTTGACAGCTTTCGAGGCGGCGATACTGCGACCATCGCAGGCAAAGCTCACAAATTGACTGATGTTGGCTTGGGCCTCATGGCGCATGAAGACGGCGTCAATTGCACGGCGCAGCATGTGCCGGAAGGGGCCGTGTTCGTATATCCCTCGGCTCAGCACGAGAAGGTATCATCGGTGAGAAAGACTGTCTCGACCCTCGACGTGGCTCCCAGTATCATGGAGTTCTTCGGGATTGAAAAGCCTCCCTACATGCGCGGGACTTCATCCATCGATCTCGAGCGCCCTGTGTCCGGATAGGGCACTGAACGATCATATCCAGCCGAGGAGCGCGGCAACCAGTAGGATGACGTTGTCGGATAGGCGGCGCCTTCCTCCCGCTAGGCAGAAGCGGGCCATTTGAAGCTTGCGCGCGGCGCTTGGCGGCCGGCCCAGTGTTCTGTTCCATTCCGTGATGAGCGAGTCGCGGGGAGCCGCCAAAGCGCAAATGCTCGCGATTGCCGAGAGTTGGCGCCGGTACCATCCGTCTTTAAGGAGCCCCAGACGCCTTTTTACGCCTTGCAGACTGAGGCGGGCGCCGGTGTCGTTACTCCGATGCTGTCGATAACGCATCATCGATCGTTCATCGAAATACCAGGTTTTCTTCCACGATCGGGCAAGGGCATAGATCGTCCAATCGTGATAGTGAATCGACGATAGAGACGCTGGCTGCTCGGCAAAAAAGCGGGTTAACTGACGAAAAAACGCAGCACTCAGCACGAATGTGCACCCTTGCCCGGCGCCCTCGAACAGGAAATCTGAACGCGTAGCGGTGCTAACCTGCCGTAACGCGACTTCGCTCCCATCGCTCCAAAAGGCTGTTACCGCGGAGGAGTAGCCGGCGGCCCCTGAATCGGCTAGTAAGCGGCAGCCACGAGCGATTTTCTCCTTCTCCCAAATGTCGTCTTGGTCGGCTAGAGCTATAAAGTCGTGGTCTTGCAGGGGAGCATTGCGCATCAACCAAAAGAAATTCTTAGAGGCGGATCCGGTCGGGAACGGTGGTGAAAGCATTCGGACGCGGCGATCTTGCAAGAATTTCCCTATTTCAACCAGGGTAGCGTCCGTGGAGCCGTCATCGCTGATTACCAACTCAATATTTGCGTTTTCCTGACCCAAAATCGTAGTGATTTGCTCTACGATCCAATCGCAACCGTTGCGGGCGGCCAATAACACTAAGACCTTAGGCAGGGCAAGTACTTCAGGTCTCGCAAATGTTGCGTCCCTATGTTGCATTTACGGTACTAACCAGGACGCGGACGCGTAATTTTTGCGACGTATGCACGCACTTCTTTCGCGGAATTAACCATTCGTCATGCGGCCGGCCCTTGAATACAGGTTAGGCTAAAATCAGTGTCAACCGAGATGTAGATCCCACGTTCGATACAAGTTGTTGTTTTTTTTGATGTGATGAATGGTCAATCAGTGGTAACGCTGCGCGTACTTATATATTCTGCACGATATTGGGGCATTGTGGAGCGATTCTTGCTGAATGTGACCAGTCACTAACTATTATCAAGGATGGGTGGAATGTCCAAAGGCTACGCCGGCCTCTCAAAACGACGAGTAGAGTCAGAAACTGGTGTTTTGCAGGATGAATCGAGTTCGGCCGACTCATGGAGTGATTCGACGTCAATTCGCTATGGTGCCTTCCACATCGTCGAAGTCGATCGTCGCACCCCGGAGCGTTTCGATTTCTCTATTTTTGCGCCCATATCGGCGCGAAAATATGGGGTTTACGGTGCGTTTAAAAGGGTTTTTGACGTCATGGGAGCGATTCTCGGATTGGTCCTTTTGTCACCGCTGATCATCGGCATCGTTGCCGTCTCATTCACTTCGGGAGGATCACCCCTTTTCCGCCACCGCAGAGTGGGAAAGGATGGGGTTTTCTTCGACTGCCTGAAGTTTAGAACGATGGTCCCCAATGCGAACCAGGTCCTACAGGCGTTGTTGGATAGCGATCGCCAAATTAAGGAGGAGTGGCTGAGAGATCATAAGCTTAAGGACGATCCGCGCGTCACGCGCCTGGGTCGATTTCTCCGCAGGACCAGCCTCGATGAGCTACCGCAATTGTGGAATGTCTTGCGGGGCGAAATGAGTCTGGTGGGGCCGAGGCCCGTTGTGCCGGAGGAGTTGCGCAGATACGGTAACAAGGTCGGGGTGTTCTTGTCGGCGTTGCCCGGCTTGACTGGCCTATGGCAAGTGTCTGGCCGGAACGATACGGACTATCGCCGTCGAGTAGCACTCGACGTTTGTTACGTTCGCTCACGCAGCCTGCTTTTGGATATCTATATCTTATTCAAGACCTTGCCGGCGGTGTTCGCGAAGAGCGGAGCTTATTGATCGGTTGGTCGCCTCTTAATGGGGACTGGCCTAGGCCTCCGACTCCCATTCGCGGCTGGACTAGCGAGCGCGCTACGTACCGGCGGGCTCGTGATGCGGATTCGCGTTAACCCGGCTAGTTCGTTTCATTTACGTCATATCCACCAGCTATCATCTGGACCCGAATGCTTTGACTACCGGGGGTGCGCACGTGGAGGACGAATTGTGTAAGACGGCCTTGATTACAGGTATCACCGGTCAGGACGGGGCTTATTTAGCGGAATTGCTCCTCGAAAAGGGGTACAGCGTGCATGGCGTCAAACGCCGTGCGTCCTCCTTCAACACCGACCGCATCGACCACCTCTACCAGGATCCGCACGAGCGAAACGTGCGCCTCAAGCTGCACTATGGGGACTTGACCGACTCCACGAACCTGATCCGCATCATCCAAGAGGTGCAGCCCGACGAAATCTACAACTTGGCCGCGCAAAGCCACGTGGCGGTTTCGTTCGAGACGCCGGAATACACGGCGAATTCCGACGCGGTCGGCACGCTCCGGGTGCTCGAGGCCATTCGCATACTGGGTCTGGACAAGAAAACGCGGTTCTACCAGGCCTCGACCTCGGAAATGTTCGGCAAAGTCCAGGAGATCCCGCAGCGCGAGACCACCCCGTTCTATCCCCGCTCACCCTACGGGGCCGCCAAGGTCTATGCCTATTGGATCACGGTGAATTATCGGGAGGCCTATGGCCTGTTTGCCTGCAATGGGATACTTTTCAACCACGAATCGCCCCTTCGCGGCGAGACGTTCGTGTCCCGCAAGATCACCCGGGCGCTGACTCGTATCCATGTTGGGCTGCAGGAAAATCTGTACTTGGGCAACCTGGATTCGCGGCGCGACTGGGGTCATGCCCGGGACTATGTCCGGGCCCAATGGCTGATGCTGCAGCAGGATATCCCGGAGGATTTCGTCATCGCCACGGGCAAGCAGTACTCGGTTCGAGACTTCGTCGCCGCCGCCGGCACCCGCCTCGGGATGCAAATCGAGTGGCAGGGCGAGGGGCTCGGCGAGGTGGGCGTAGACCGGGTCTCGGGACGTACCCTGGTGCGGGTGGATCCGCGGTATTTCCGGCCGACGGAAGTCGAGACCTTGTTGGGCGATGCCACCAAGGCCAAGGAAAAACTAGGCTGGGAGGCGGAGGTCACCTTCCCCGAACTGGTCACCGACATGGTCGACTCGGACCTGGAGGTGGCCAAGCGGGATGCCATGGTGGCCAAGGAAGGGTACAAAGTGTATAGCCACCACGAGTAGGCCGCCGTGACGTTAAGCCAAGAGTCGAAGATTTACGTGGCGGGCCATCGGGGCCTGGTTGGAGCGGCCGTCGTCCGGGCGCTCGAGCAGCAGGGCTACCGGAATCTGGTCGTCCGAACCCATCACGAGCTCGACTTGACCGAGCAGTCGGCGGTGCGGAACTTCTTCGATCGCGAACGGCCGCAAGTGGTCGTCATGGCGGCGGCTCGCGTGGGCGGCATTCAAGCCAACAATACCCGTCCCGGGGAGTTTATCCGGGACAACTTGCTGATGCAGGACAATGTCATCGACGCCGCTTACCGCGCCGGCGTGGCCAAGTTCGTGTTCTTGGGCTCCAGTTGCATTTACCCCAAGCTGGCGCCGCAGCCCATCAAGGAGGAGTACCTTCTGACGGGTGCGCTGGAACCCACCAACGAGTGGTATGCCATTGCCAAGATCGCGGGCTTGAAAATGTGCCAGGCCTACCGGCGCCAGTACGGCTTCAACGCCATCTCGTTGATGCCGACCAATCTGTACGGGCCCGGGGATAACTTCGATTTGCAGAATTCGCATGTGTTGCCGGCGCTGATTCGGCGCTTCCACGAGGCGGCCTTGCGCGGCGATGCCACCTTGTCCATCTGGGGCACGGGCACCCCGCGGCGGGAGTTCCTGCATGTGGACGACCTGGCGGATGCGGTGGTGTATCTGCTGAAGACTTACGAGCAGGAGGCCTTCGTCAACGTCGGTTGGGGCGAGGATGTGACCATCAAGGAGCTGGCGGAAATGGTCGCGTCGGTCGCCGGATTCAAGGGCCGCCTGGTGTTCGATTCGACCAAGCCCGACGGCACGCCGCGCAAGCTCCTGGATACCTCGCGGTTGACCGCGCTCGGCTGGAAGCCGACGATTACCCTGAAATCCGGCATCGAGCAGACCTACGCCTGGTTCAAGGAGCACGTCGCGGATGCCCGGTTGATTGCGTGACGAATTACCAGGACTGTGCGCAGCTCCTTAGGCTACTGTCTGCGGTCGGGCAGTCAATGCCGGCAATTCGGGAAAGAACTTGAGCAACGGAACGATTCTGGTGACCGGCGGCGCCGGCTACATCGGCAGCCACGTGGTCAAACAGCTGGGCGAAGCCGGCGAGCGCGTCGTGGTGCTCGACAACTTGAGCAAGGGTTATCGAGACGCGGTGACCGCCGGCGAATTGGTGGTGGGCGATGTGGGCGATTTCGCCCTCGTGTCGCGCCTCTTGGCCGAGCACGAGGTCGATACGGTGATGCATTTCGCGGCATTCACCATCGTCCCGGAGTCGGTCGCGCTGCCGCTGAAATACTACGGGAACAACACCAGTTCGACGCGCAGCCTCTTGCAGGCGTGCATCGACAACCAGGTCAAGAACTTCGTCTTTTCCTCGACCGCCGCGGTCTACGGCATGCCCGAGGAGGGCTATGCCAGCGAGGAGTCGCCGACGCGCCCCATCAACCCGTATGGCACGTCCAAGCTCATGAGCGAATGGATGCTGCGGGACGTGGCGGCGGTCAACCCGCTGCGCTACGTGGCGCTGCGCTATTTCAACGTGGCCGGATCCGATCCCGAAGGTCGCATCGGCCAGGCCACGCGGGGGGCGACGCTGCTGACCAAAGTCGCCTGCGAGGCCATGGTGGGCAAGCGCCCGCATGTCTCGGTGTTCGGTTCCGACTATCCGACCCCGGACGGCACCGGGGTGCGCGATTATCTGCATGTCGTCGACTTGGCGTCGGCACACCTGCGGGCGTTGGCCTATCTGCGAGCGGCCGGCAAGTCGGTGACGCTCAATGTCGGCTATGGCCATGGCTATTCGGTACGCGAGGTTCTGCGCATGGTGGAGACCGTCGCCGGCAAGCCGCTGGTGATACGCGAGGAGGCCCGACGCGCCGGCGATCCGGCGTACCTGGTGTCGCGGGCCGAACGCATCCGCACCGAATTGGGGTGGGAACCGCGATACGACGACCTGCATGCCATCGTTGCCAGCGCCTTGGCCTGGGAGCGAAAGCTGCAGAGAGACCCCTGGGTACTGGCCTGAAGCCGCTAGGTTTTCGGATAATTTTCTTAGTCAAATCAGAATATTACGGATGAAAATCACCATATTCGGTTCCGGTTACGTGGGTCTGGTCACAGGTGCCTGTCTGGCTGACGCCGGCAATCACGTGGTGTGCGTCGACGTGGACGCGCGGAAAGTGGAGATGCTGAAGCGCGGCGAGCTGCCCATCCACGAGCCGGGCCTGGACGCGGTGGTGAAGCGCAACTTCGATGCCGGACGGCTGAGCTTCACCACCGATGCCAAAGAGGGCGTGGAGCATGGCTTGTTCCAGCTCATCGCCGTGGGTACCCCGCCCGATGAAGATGGATCCGCCGATTTGCGTTACGTGCTGGCTGTGGCGCGCACCATCGGCGAACACATGGAGGAGTACAAGGTGGTCATCACCAAGTCGACGGTCCCGGTGGGTACGGCCGACAAGGTTCGCGATGCCGTGCGCCAGTCCCTGGCGGCACGCCAGGTGAGCGTCGACTACGACACGGTCTCGAATCCCGAATTCTTGAAGGAAGGCGCGGCCATCGACGATTTCATGAAGCCGGATCGCGTCGTGGTGGGTACCGACAGCGAGCGCGCCACCGAACTCTTGCGGGCCTTATACCAGCCCTTTACCCGCAATCACGACCGCATGATCGTCATGGACGTGCGCTCCGCGGAACTGACCAAGTACGCCGCGAACGCCATGCTGGCCACGAAGATCAGCTTCATCAACGAGCTGGCGAACCTGGCGGCGCATTTTGGGGCGGATATCGAGGCGGTGCGCATCGGCATCGGCTCGGACCCCCGTATCGGCTACTCCTTCATCTATCCGGGCGTGGGCTATGGCGGCTCGTGTTTCCCCAAGGACGTTCAGGCGCTGAAGCGTTCCGCCGACGAGGTGGGGTACGAGGCCAGCATCTTAGGCGCGGTCGAGACCGTCAACAACCGCCAGAAGCAGTTCCTGTTCAACAAGATCAAGGCTCATTTCAACGATCTGCGCGGGAAAACCTTTGCGGTGTGGGGCCTGGCGTTCAAACCGAACACCGATGACATGCGCGAGGCGCCGAGCCGGGTGCTCATCGAGGCGTTGTGGTCGGCGGGCGCCAAGGTGCATGCTTACGATCCGGTGGCCATGCCCGAATGCGCTCGAATCTACGGTGAGCGGGCGGATCTGGTGTTCTGCAAGACCAGTCCGGAGGCGTTGCAAGACGCCGATGCGCTGGTCATCGTGACCGAGTGGCAGGAGTTTCGCAGCCCCGATTTCGATTTCCTCAAGAGCGCGCTGCGCTCGCCGGTGATTTTCGACGGCCGGAATCTCTACGATCCGGCTCATATGGCCCAAAGCGGCTTCAGCTACTATGCCGTCGGCCGCGGCCTGCGCTGACCCGAGGTTTTTGTGACCAGCATTTTTCCAGTGATTTTGTCGGGCGGGGCGGGGACGCGTCTGTGGCCGCTGTCGCGCGAGATGTACCCGAAGCAGCTGCTGGCACTCACCAGCAACTTCACCATGCTGCAGGAGACCGTGACCCGGTTGGCGGGGGTGAGCGAGGCCCGGCCGCCGATCGTGGTGTGCAACGAGGCCCATCGCTTCACGGTGGCGGAACAGGTGCGGGCGCTGGGCGTCGAGCCCACCGCCATCCTGCTGGAGCCTGCCGGCCGCAATACCGCGCCGGCCGTTGCGCTCGCGGCCCTCAAAGCGCAAGAACTGGACGCTGACGCCATCATCGTGGTGGCTCCCGCCGACCATGTGATTCGCGACGCCCGGGCTTTCCAGCAGGCCGCCAACGTGGCGGTGGCCGAGGCCGCCCGGGGCAAGCTGGTGACGTTCGGCATCGTCGCGCACGCGCCTGAAACCGGTTACGGCTACATCCGCCGTGGCGAGGGCGAGGGCCCGACCTTCCCGGTGGCTCAGTTCATCGAAAAGCCGCCCTTGGACGTGGCCCGGCAATTCGTCGAGTCGGGCGACTATTACTGGAACAGCGGCATGTTCGTCTTCCAGGCGAGCCGCTACCTGGCGGAGCTTGGAAAGTTCGCCCCGGACATCCTCGAGGCCTCCACGGCGGCCTATCGTGCCGCCCGGGCGGACCTGGATTTCGTACGCATCGACAAGGCCGCCTTCGACCGGTGCCGCAGCGAATCCATCGACTATGCGGTGATGGAGAAGACCCACGATGCCGTCGTGCTGCCGCTCGATGCCGGCTGGAGCGATGTGGGCTCGTGGTCCTCGCTGTTCGACGCGTTGCCGTCCGACGAGGACGGCAACGTGCTGCAGGGCGATGTATTGGTGCACGACACCCACGACTGCTACGTGCACTCGAGCAGCCGCTTGGTGACCGCCGTCGGCATGGACGATCACATCATCGTCGAGACCAAGGACGCCGTCTTGGTCGCGCCCAAGGGTCGTGTGCAGGACGTGAAGGAGCTGGTCTCGATGCTGCGCAAGTCGGGGCGCAGCGAGTCGGCCTGGCACCGCGAGGTGTACCGTCCGTGGGGCAGCTACGACAGCCTCGACCACGGCGAGCGTTTTCAGGTCAAGCGTCTGATATTGAAGCCGGGGGCGATGCTGTCCCTGCAGATGCACCATCACCGCGCCGAACATTGGATCGTGGTGCAGGGCACGGCGCGCGTGACCTGCGGCGAGAAGATCTTTTTGCTGTCGGAGAACGAGTCCACCTACGTTCCCGTCGGTGCCACGCACCGCATCGAGAACCCCGGCAAGGTGGCCCTGCACATCGTCGAGGTGCGTTCGGGAACTTACATGGGGGAGGACGACATCGTGCGTTTCGAGGACAATTACGGCCGCGAAGGGACCCACAATTGAACCCGATCACCTGCTTCAAAGCCTATGACTTGCGGGGGCGAATTCCCACCGAGCTGAACGACGAGGTGGCGTATCGCGTGGGCCGCGGCTACGCGCAATTCTTAAACCCCGCGCGCGTCGTGGTGGGCCGCGACATCCGGCTCTCGAGCGCCAGTCTCACCGATGCGCTGTGCCGTGGGTTGACGGACAGCGGTGTGGATGTCTACGACATCGGCATCTGCGGCACGGAAGGGGTGTATTTCGCGACTTTCGACGGAGGTTACGACGGCGGCATCATGGTCACCGCCAGCCACAACCCCCCGGACTACAACGGCATGAAGTTCGTGCGGGAGCAGTCGAAACCCATCAGCGGCGACAACGGGCTGCAAGAGATCCGAGCCTTCGCGGAGCGTGCGCAATTCCCGCCGCCTGAGCGCGTCGGCGTTCGCCGCAGCGTCGATACCATGCAGGCGTACATCGCCCATCTGTTGTCCTATGTGGATGTCAGCAAACTAAAGCCGCTGAAGATCGTGGTGAATGCAGGCAACGGCGGCGCCGGACTCATCGTCGATCAGTTGGAGCCGCATCTGCCGTTCCAATTCATCAAGGTGCATCATGAGCCCGACGGTCATTTTCCGAACGGCATCCCCAATCCCATGCTGGAGGAGAACCGCGCCTCCACCATCGAGGCGATTCGCGCCCACAAGGCGGATCTCGGCATCGCCTGGGATGGCGATTTCGACCGCTGCTTTCTGTTCGATGAGAGCGGCGGGTTCATCGAAGGCTATTACATCGTCGGCCTGCTGGCATCGGCGCTGCTCAAGGGCGAGCCCGGCGGCAAAGTCGTCCACGATCCACGGCTGACCTGGAACACGATCGAGATCGTCGAGGCCTTAGGGGGCGAGGCGGTGCTGTCGAAGTCCGGCCACGCCTTCATCAAGCAGCGCATGCGCGAGGTCGATGCCGTCTACGGCGGCGAGATGAGCGCGCATCATTATTTCCGGCGTTTCGCCTATTGCGACAGCGGCATGATTCCGTGGCTGCTCCTGACGCAGATCTTGAGCGAGTCGGGCGAGCCCATGTCCCAGTTGGTGGGTGCCCGCATCGCGCTCTATCCCGTCAGCGGCGAACTCAACTATCGGGTGCCGGATGCCAAGGCCACCATCGCGGCGTTCGAGGCCCAGTACGGCCCCCAGGCGCTCAAGGTCGACCGCACCGACGGCATTTCGTACGAATTCGCGGATTGGCGCTTCAACCTGCGGACCTCGAACACCGAGCCGCTGATTCGGCTGAACGTGGAAGCGCGCGGTTCCGAGAAGTTGATGCGCGCCAAGACCGCCGAACTCTTCGCCCTCTTGAAGTCGCACGGCGCGGTTCCGGCGGATCACTGATCCGATGGCATAGCATGCCTCTTCCCGTCCCCAAGTTGAGCGTCGTCATTCCGGTCTACAACGAGGAGCAGGTGCTGCCGTCGCTGTTCGCGCGCCTGTATCCCGCGCTGGATGCGCTCGGGATCTCCTACGAGTGCGTATTCGTCAACGACGGCAGCAAGGACCGGTCGGTGGCGCTGCTGCGTCAGCAGTTCCAGCGCCGTCCCCGACATACGCGCGTCGTCTTGTTCCACGCGAATTTCGGGCAGCATTCCGCCGTCATGGCGGGGCTGTCGTATTCGCGCGGCGACTACGTGGTGACGCTGGATGCCGACTTGCAGAATCCGCCCGAGGAGATCGGCAAGCTGGTGAGCATGCTGGACCAGGGCTACGACTACGTCGGGACGATCCGGCAGCAGCGGCAGGACTATTGGTGGCGGCGTTTCCTGTCCAGGGGCATGAACCGGCTGCGCGAGCGCATCACGCCGGTGCGCATCACCGATCAGGGCTGCATGATGCGGGGCTATTCGCGCTCCGTGGTGACGGCGCTCAACCAGACGCGCGAGATCAATACCTTCATTCCGGCGCTCGCGTCGCTGTACGCGATGAACCCGATCGAAGTGCCCATCACCCATGAGGAACGGTATGCCGGTCAGTCGAAGTACTCGCTGTACAGCTTGATTCGCCTGAACTTCGATCTCATCACCGGTTTCTCGGTGGTGCCCCTGCAGTTGTTCTCCATGATCGGCATGGCCGTGTCGACCTTGTCGGCCCTGCTGGTCGTCTACCTGTTCGTACGCCGCATCGTGATGGGGCCGGAGGCCGAGGGCGTGTTCACGTTGTTCGGCGTCGTGTTCTTCTTCATCGGGCTGGCGCTGTTCGGGATCGGCTTGCTCGGCGAATATGTGGGCCGCATCTATGCGCAGGTGCGGGAGCGGCCGCGCTACATCGTCGAAGCGGTATTGGAAGCACACGACGATGGGGCATTGGAGGCGGGCGACGCCTCCCCCCTGCTCGCCGCGGCGGCGATAACCGATCCCGGCCAGGCGATCGCTCGGTGACCCGGGCGGTGGTGTTTGCCTACAGCGAAGTCGGCGTTCGCTGCGTCCGTGAACTGCTGTCGCAGGGCGTCGAGATCGCCATTCTGTTCACCCATGCGGACGATCCGGGCGAGAGCCAGTGGTTCGGCAGCGTCGCCGAACTCGGGCGCGAGCAGGGATTGCGCGTCGAAACGCCGCAGGATCCCAACCGCCCGGAATGGGTGGCCGAGGGACGCCGCGCGGACCCGGATTTCCTGTTCTCCTTTTACTACCGCTACCTGCTCAAAGCGCCGTGGCTCGACGTGCCGCGCCGGGGGGCGCTCAACATGCACGGGTCGCTGCTGCCTAAATACCGCGGCCGGGCGCCGGTGCATTGGGCCATCATTCACGGGGAACCCTGCACCGGCGCGAGCTTGCACTACATGCTGGAAAAACCCGACGCCGGCGCCCTGGTGGATCAGCAGGCGGTGCCCATCCTGGAGAACGACACGGCGCTCACGGTGTCCTTGAAAGTGGCCGATGCGGCCCAGCAGGTGCTGCACCGCAGCCTGCCCAAGTTGATCGCCGGCACGGCCGAGGCACGTCCCTTGGATCTCGCGCACGGCTCGTACTTCGGCCGGCGCCGTCCCGAGGATGGCCGCATCGATTGGCGTCAGGGGGCGCGCGCCGTGCACGACCTGGTACGCGCCGTCGCGCCGCCGTTTCCGGGCGCCTTTACCGACGTGAACGGGTGTAGGCTTGCGATCCTGGAAACGCGGGTGGACGGCGAGCCGGCGCGCCATGCGGCCGCTGCCCCGTGCCTGTACGCGATGGACGGCGCGTGGTATGCCGATTGCGTCGACGGGCGGCGCCTCAAAATTTTGCAGCTGGCGATGGACGATCGGCCCGTCGCGCCGAACTCGGCTCCGGCGTCCTTGTCGAAACAGCCGCTCGCTCTGATCTGATTGCTCGTTTAGGGGTTTAACTTGAAAAACGTTCTCATTCTCGGCGTCAATGGATTCATCGGCCATCACTTGAGCAAGTTCATTCTTGCGAACACCGATTGGAACATTTACGGCATGGATCTGCAGTCCGAGCGGGTGAGCACGCTCTTGAGCAACCCCCGGTTCCACTTCGTGGAAGGCGACATCACGATCAATCTCGAGTGGGTGGAATATCACGTGCGCAAGTGCGACGTGGTGCTGCCGCTGGTCGCGATCGCGACGCCGGCGACCTATGTGCGCGAGCCGCTGCGGGTGTTCGAACTCGATTTCGAAGCCAACCTGCCCATCATCCGGCACTGCGTGAAATACAAGAAGCGGGTGGTGTTCCCGTCCACCTCCGAAGTGTACGGCGCGAGCCGCGACAAGGAATTCGATTCGGATACCACCGAATTGGTCTTGGGGCCGATTCACAAGCAGCGCTGGATCTATTCCTGCGTGAAGCAGCTGCTCGACCGCATCATCTATGCCTACGGCCAGCAGGGTCTGCAGTTCACCTTGTTCCGGCCGTTCAATTGGATCGGTTCCGGACTCGACAGCATGGACGATCCGAAGGAGGGCAGCTCGCGGGTGCTGACGCAATTCCTGGGACACATCGTCCGCGGCGAGCCCATCAAGCTGGTCGACGGCGGCAGGCAAACGCGCGCCTTCACCTTCATCGACGATGCGGTCGATTGCCTGACGCGCGTCATCGACAACAAGGACGGCATCGCCGACGGCAAGATCTACAACATCGGCAATCCGCACAATTCCTATTCGATCCGGGAGCTTGCGAACATGATGTTGGAGATCGCGCTGTCGCGGCCCGAGTATGCCCCCACCGCAAAACACACCAGGCTGCTCGATATTTCGGCCTTGGATTACTACGGCAAGGGCTACGCCGACATTCCGGCGCGCCTGCCGTCGATCAAGAACACGACGGCCGAATTGGGCTGGACGCCGAAGACGGACATGCGCGCGGCGCTCAAGGCCATCTTCGATTCGTACGCTCACGCGCTGCCGTCGGCGTCGGCATTGTTGTCGAGCCATGCTTGAAGGAGCGCGCATCGGCCTGAAGGTCGATGTCGATACCCTGCGCGGCACGCGCGAAGGGGTTCCGCGGCTCGCCGCCCTCTTGAAGAAGCACGGCGCCGATGCCACGTTCTATTTTTCGGTGGGACCCGATCACACCGGCCGCGCCATGCGGCGGGTGTTCCGCAAGGGTTTCGCACAGAAGGTGGCGCGGACCTCGGTGCTCAAACACTACGGCCTGAAAACCTTGCTGTATGGGGTATTGCTGCCGGGTCCGGACATCGGCAGACACGGCGGCGATGACATGCGCCGGGTGCGCGATTTAGGTTTCGAGGTGGGGCTGCACACCTACGATCACGTGCGCTGGCAGGACACCGTGGCGCATGCCACGGCCGCCTGGACGCGGATCGAATTCGAGCGCGGCCTGCAGGCCTTCGAGCGTGTTTTCGGGGGTCTGCCGGAATCGCATGCCGCGGCCGGGTGGCAGGTCAACGTTCATGCCTTGGAACTGGAGCGGGAATACGGGCTCAAGTATGCCAGCGACACCCGCGGCGGCCCGCCGTTCTTCCCGTCGCTGGACGGGCGCGCCAGCACCTGCCCCCAGCTACCCACCACGCTGCCGACCTTCGACGAACTATTGGGCCGCAACGGCATCGAGGAATCGAACATTGCCGGGGAGCTGTTCGAACTCTCGCATGCGGCCACGGACCCCAACCTGCAGGTGTTCACCTTGCACGCGGAACTCGAGGGCCTGCTCCTGCTCGACGCGTTCGAATCGCTGCTGCTCAAGTGGCGCAACGCGGGCGCCCTCGTGACCCGCATGGCGCAAATCCATTCGCTGGCGCTGCAGCGGCCATTGCCGACGCGGGCGGTGATCGAGGGCGAGATACCGGGACGTTCCGGGCTTCTGGCCGTGCAGGCTGCGGGCGCGGCGAGCTGAGCGTGAGCGCCACCCCGCCCTTCGCCCGAGCCGGGTGGACGTATGGGGGCCTTGCGCTGCTGGTCGCCGTCCTGTGGCTCGGGTCGCTCGCGGCAAGGCCGCTGTTCAACCCCGATGAGGGCCGCTATGCGGAAATTCCACGCGAAATGCTGGCGGGCGGCGACTGGGTGGTGCCGCACTTGAACGGCGTCGCCTACATCGAGAAACCCCCGCTGCAGTATTGGGCCACGGCGTTGAGTCTATGGGCGTTCGGCCAGAACGAATTTGCCGCGCGCTTCTACACCGCGGCCTGTGCGCTGGGGACCCTCGCGGCCGTGTGGTGGGTTGCCGAGGCGCTGTGGGGGCGGGCGGCAGCCTGGCGGGCAGCGGCGGTGCTGTCCGGCATGCTGCTGTTCGCCGTCTTGGGCCAGCTGCTGACCTTGGACATGAGCCTCACGTTCTACATGACGCTCGCCTTGGCGGGGTTTCTACGGGCGCAGCTGCCGCCCGCGGAGCGCACAGTGCCGTTCTCGCAAGCGCAAACACAGACTGAAGAGCCACCGGCGCGGCGCGGCGCAAACCGGTTCGGTCATCCCGCGAAGGATATTCCGACGGCGCCGGAATCGGCTTGCGCCCAGCGCCGCTGGATGCTGCTCGCCTGGGGCGCGACGGCGCTGGGCGTTCTCACCAAGGGCCTGGAGGCCGCGGCCATACCCGCGGCGGTATTGGTTCTCTACAGCCTCTATTCCCGCGACTGGTCTGCGTGGCGCCGGACGTACGTCTCCCGGGGGCTGCCGCTGCTGCTGGTGCTGGTGGTGCCCTGGCATTGGCTGGCGGCGCGCCGCCAGCCGGATTTCCTGCAGTTCTTCTTCGTCCATGAACAGGTGTCGCGCTATCTGACGCCGAGCGCCGATCGTGAAGCGCCGTGGTGGTACTTCATCGCCGTGTTCGCGCTGGGCAGTCTGCCGTGGACCGTCTCGGCGTTGCGGGTGGCGGCGGCCGGATGGCGGCAGCGCGGGGGGCCGCGGCAATTCGAACCCCGCTTGTTCCTCTGGTTCTGGGTGGCATTTGTCTGCGTGTTCTTTTCCCTGTCCGACTCCAAGCTCATCCCCTATATCTTGCCGGCGATGCCGGCGCTCGCGCTGCTGATCGCCGCGTTGCCGGCCCAGGTCTTTCACCGCGACGTGCTGGCCACCGCGGTGCTGACCCTGCTGGCGGCCCTCGCTCTGGCCGCCGCCGGCGCCTTCGGACCCCGCTTCATCGCCGCGACGGATCGCAACGCCTATTTCCTGCTGCTGGCGCGGCCGCTGGCGCAGATCGCGGCGCTGCTTGCCGTGTCCGGCCTGTTCGTGCTGTTGCAGCGGCGGCGCGATGTCACCCGCGCCGCGGTGTTCCTGGGCGTGGGGTGGTGCCTCGCGGGCATCATGCTGATGCGCGCTGCCGCGGTGGTGGCGCCGGTATACTCGGGAGTCGTGCTGGCCCGGGCGCTTGGGGTGGTGCCGCGCAATGCGCGTATTTTCAGCGTCGCGACCTACGATCAGAGCCTGCCGTTCTATAGCCAGCGGACGCTCGAGCTCGTGGCCTACCGCGGCGAACTCGATTTCGGTCTGCGCCACGATCCGGGCGCCGAGATCCCCAGCGTCGCGGCATTCGTCGATGAATGGCAAAACATTCCGTACGGTTATGCGGTTATGGAGATAGCGATGTTCGAAGATCTAAGGCGCCGCGGCGTGCCGCTGCGTGAGATGACCCGGGACGTGCATCGGCTACTGGCGGCGCGCCGATGAGCTGGATCACGTGGGTATTGATCTTGAGCGGGGTGGCGCTGAACGCCGCGGCGCAGTTGCTGCTCAAGGTGGCGACCCGGGGGCTCGCTCATTTCTCGGGTTTCGGCATGCAGACGTTGTTCGACAGCGTGCTGATTCTCGGCAAGAGCGCGGCGTTTTGGGTGGGCATGATGTGCTACGGCACCAGCCTGTGCGTGTGGTTGGCAGCCCTGTCCAAAGCGCCGGTGAGCACCACCTATCCCATGTTGTCCATAGGCTATGTTCTCGTGGCCGGGGTGTCGGCAATCTGGTTGGGGGAAACTCTGTCGGTGGCCAAAGTGGCGGGTATCGCGCTGATCTGCGCGGGCGTGGTCCTGGTGTCGAGGAGTCCGGTATGAAGCCATTTTTGCCATTCACGCGGCCGTCGATCGACGCGGACAGCATCGCGGCGGTCGCCGACGTGTTTCGCTCGGGGCAACTGGCCAGCGGACCCAAAGTCCAGGCCTTCGAGGCCGCACTCGCGGTCTACTTGGGCTCGGAGCGTCACGTGCGCGTCATGACGTCGGCCACGGCGGGCCTCGAGATGGCGCTGCAGGTCGCCGGCGTGGGCGAGGGCGATGAGGTGATCGTGCCGGCGATGAGTTTCGCGGCCAGTGCCAACGTGATCGCCCGTCTGCGAGCGAAGCCCGTGTTCGTCGATATCGACCTCCATACCCGGAACATCAATCTCGATCTGGTCGAGCCTGCGATCACGGCGAAGACGCGCGCCATCATGCCCGTGCATTTCGCGGGGCTGCCGGTCGACATGGACGCTCTCTACGCCATCGCGGCCGAGCACGGCTTACGCGTGGTCGAGGACGCCGCACACGCCATCGGTTCGCGCTACGGGAATCGCCTGATCGGCAGTTTCGGCGACCTGGTCGTGTTCAGCTTTCATCCCAACAAGAACATGACCAGCATCGAAGGCGGCGCCATCGCCACCGCCGATGCCCGAGCGGCGGAACTGTTCGAGCAATACCGCTTCCACGGCATCAAGCGCAACGCGCAGGGCGAGATCGACGTGCTGTTCCCCGGCACCAAGAGCAATCTCACCGACGTGGCGGCGCAGATCGGCATCGACCAGCTGCGCCGCTTGGACGGGTTCAATGCGCGCCGGCTCGAATTGGCGGGACGGTATTTCGAAGAGCTCGCCGGGTTCCCGTCGGCGGTATTGCCGGCGCGCGGCGATTCGGGCCACAGCTGGCATATGTTCCAGGTGCTGATCGATTTCCCGCGAGCCGGCATGACTCGGCCCGAGTTCCAGAAGCGCATGGCGGATCGCGGCATCGGGATCGGCGTGCACTATCCCAGCATCCCGAGTCTCCAGTACTACCGGGAGCAGGGCTATCGTCCGCAAGACACGCCGGTGGCGGAGCGCGTCGGGCGCGAAACCGTGACCTTGCCGTTGTTTCCGGCCATGGCCGACGAGGACGTCGTCCGTGTGTGCCGCGAACTGCGAGAAATGTTGCACTGATAGGCGAATTTCCCGGCGCTGAATGCGGGAAACGGACAGTCTTGCGGCGTAAAGTGGCGAGGCGCAGACTCGCGTGTCGAACCCTTCCGGCTCCAAAGGAATTCACTCATGAAACGCTTTATTTCCGTGGCAATTGGCACCTGCATCCTGGCCGCACCGCTGTACGCCGCCTTGCCGACGGGTGCGCAGGCACCTGACTTCACGACGCAGGCGACGCTCGCGGGCAAGCCGTTCAAGTTCGCGCTCGCCGATGCCCTCAAGAAGGGACCCGTGGTGCTGTATTTCTACCCCGCCGCATTCACGCCCGGCTGCACCATCGAAGCACACGAGTTCGCGGAGGCCACCGACAAGTTCAAGTCCCTGGGCGCCACCGTCATCGGGGTGTCGCACGACGACATCGACAAGCTCAACAAGTTTTCAGTGACCGAGTGCCGCAATAAATTCGCGGTGGCATCGGATGCGGATCAGAGCATCACCAAGGCCTACGATGCGGTCCTCACCCAGAAGCCCGAGTATGCCAATCGTACGTCGTACGTCATTGCGCCGAGCGGCAAGATCGTCTACGAGTACACCGCGATGGATCCGAACAAGCACGTCGCGAACACCATGGCGGCGGTGGAGAAGCTGCAGGCGCAGAAGAAGGGAAGCTAGGGCTGCCCGACACGGAGCCAGCGACCTATTCGCTGGCTCGCGGCATGAGCAGTTTCGCGATCAGCCCGGTCCAGCCCGTCTGGTGCGATGCGCCGGCGCCGCGGCCGCTGTCGCCGTCGAAGAATTCGTAGAACGGGATGCAGTCCTGGTAATGCGGATCGGCCTGCAGCTGTGGTTCATGGCGGAGCACGGGGCGGTTGCCGTCGGCGTCCTTCAGGAAAATGCGCGACAGGCGGCGCGACAGCTCGGTCGCGACTTGCTCGATGGTGAAGTACTGGCCCGATCCGGTCGGGCATTCCACCTTGAAATCGTCGCCGTAGTAATGGTGGAACTTCTGCAGGGATTCGATGATGAGGAAATTGACGGGGAACCAGATGGGCCCGCGCCAGTTGGAATTGCCGCCGAATTGGCGGCTGTCGGATTCCGCCGGCTTGTAGCGCACGGTCAGATCGGCGCCGTCGACGCGCAGTACATAGGGACGTTCGAGGTGTGCGCGCGACATCGATCGCACGCCGTAGGCCGACAGGAACTCGGACTCATCGAGCATGCGGGCCAGCAGTTTCTTCATGCGGTGGCCGCGCAGCAGCGACAGCAAGCGGCGCTCGCCGCGGCCGGGGGATTGCCAATACGACACGAGTCTTGCGAGGTCGGGCCGGTGCGCGAGCAGCCACTCCAGGCGTTTGTGGAACCCGGGTAGCTTGTCCAACAGCTCCGGCTCCAGCGTCTCGACGGCGAACAGCGGAATCAGGCCGACCATCGACCGTATGCGCAGCTTCACCCGGACATTGTCGGGCAGGTTCAGCACGTCGTAATAGAACTTGTCCTGTTCGTCCCACAGTCCCACGTTGTCGCTGTAGATGCTGCTCATCGCGCCGGCGATGTTGAGGAAGTGCTCGAAGAACTTGCTGGCGATGTCTTCGTAGACATGGTTGTGCTCGGCCAGCTCCAGGGCGATGCGCATCAGATTGAGCGCATACATGGCCATCCAGCTGGTGCCGTCCGATTGATTGATGTAGCCGCCGGTGGGCAGCTGGGCGCTGCGGTCGAAAACGCCGATATTGTCGAGGCCCAGGAAGCCGCCCTGGAACACGTTGCGGCCGGTGTTGTCCTTCTGATTGACCCACCACGTGAAGTTCAACATGAGCTTGTGGAAGACGCGCTCGAGGAATTCGAGGTCGCCCTTGCCGGCGTTCTGCTTGCGGTCGATCTGATAGACGCGCCAGGCGGCCCAGCCGTGTACCGGCGGGTTCACGTCGCTGAAGGCCCACTCGTAGGCGGGCAGCTGGCCGTTCGGGCGCATGTACCACTCGCGCGTCAGCAGCACGAGCTGGTGCTTGGCGAACTCGGCGTCGATCATCGCGAACGGGATGCAGTGAAATGCGAGATCCCACGCGGCGTACCAGGGGTATTCCCATTTGTCCGGCATGGACACGATGTCGGCGTTGTTGAGGTTCTTCCATTCGCTGTTGCGGCCGTGCCTGCGTCCGGGCGGCGGCGGCGGTTGGCCGGGATCGCCCTTGAGCCAGCGATAGACATCCAAATGATAGAACTGCTTGTTCCAGATCATGCCGGCGAAGGCTTGCCGCTGCACGGTGCGCTCGTCGGCGCAGGCCATGTGCTTCTGCAGGTCGGCATAGAAGTCGTCGGCCTCGCTGCGCCGCCGGCTCAAGGCAGCGTCGAAGTCCTCGAAGGGTGCGTCATGGGGCCGGCGGGTCAGCCGCAGGCGCATTTCCATTTTTCCGCCGGGGGCGAGGCTGCCCCGGCGCCATACCGCGGCTTTGGTGCCGGTCTTCGCCGGGTTCACGGAGCCGGCCTGCGCGTCGACGATGTGCTCGTGGAACCCATCCTTGAAGTAGCCGGGATCGCCGTAGTTCCACAGGCGCAGCGAGTTCGTTTCGTTTTCGGTGAACAGCGTCTCGCAGTCGCTTTCGAAGTACAGCCGGCTCACACTCAAGTTGGGCTCGATGCCGATGGCCGAATCGCCCAGGGCGCGCAGCAGCGGCTTGACGCTTCCCGGCTCCCAGCTCCAGGTATTGCGCAGGACCAGCTGCGGAACGAGATGCAGGGTGGCCGCCTCGGGCCCGCGGTTCCATGCGGTGATCTTCATCAAGATGTCGCCGGGCTCGCCCTGCGCGTATTCGACGAACACGTCGAAGTAGCGATTCTCGGCGAACACGCCGGTGTCGAGTATTTCGTACTCGGGCACGTCGGTGCCGCGGCGCGCATTTTCCGCCACCAGATCCACATAGGGGTAGGCGCGCTGCGGATACTTGTAGAGCATCTTGAGATACGAATGCGTCGGCGTCGCATCGAGGTAGAAGTAGTGTTCCTTCACGTCTTCGCCGTGATTGCCTTCGCCGTTGGTGAGGCCGAACAGACGTTCCTTCAAGATGGGATCGGCACCGTTCCACAGCGCCAACGACAGGCAAACCAGCTGCCCGGTGTCGGATACGCCGGCGATGCCGTCCTCGCCCCAGCGGTAAGCGCGGCTGCGTGCGTGGTCGTGCGGGAAATATTCCCAGGCGGTGCCGCCCGCGCTGTAGTCCTCACGGACGGTTCCCCACTGGCGCTCGCTCAAATACGGACCCCAGTGCTTCCAGCCATCGTGGCCTGGCACGTTGGCGAGCAGGCGCTCGCGCTCGCTGTTCATTCGAATTCCTTACGGCTTGACGATCTTGCGTTCGAGATAGACCCAGGATCGCAGTATCTCAGCGACACTCCAGGCCTGCGCGAAGCAGCCGCGTGCATTGTGAGGTGCGTCACCATCGAATATCTCGCTGATCGAACCCACGCACGCGGTTGCGAGGTGCTGCGCGATGGGTGCCAGCAGGGATTGAGCTCGGAGCGCGTCGCCATACACCCGGTGATGCGCCCGGGCGAAGGGTCCGAGCAGCCAGCTCCACACCGTCCCCTGGTGGTAGGCGGCATCGCGTTCCCACGAGTTGCCGGTGTAGTGAGTCGCATAATCCGGATCGTCGACGTTCAGGGTGCGCAGTCCGTAGCTGGTCAACAATTCGCGTGCGCAGGTGTCGACCACGGCGCGCATCTGATCCTGGGACAACACGCAGTAGGGCAACGACACCGCGAGGATCTGATTGGGCCGGATGCGGGCATCATGCTTCCCGTCATCGCCGATGACATCGAACAGGCAGCCCCGGTCCTCGTTCCAGAAGCGCGCGAAGCTGTCGCCGGCGCGTTTCAACAGCCCCTGGCAAAAGCGCTTCTCGGCGGTGTTGCGCACCCGCCCAGCCAGGCGTACCGCCACCTCCAGGGCGTTCAACCACAGCGCGTTGATCTCCACGGGTTTGCCGATCCGCGGCGTGAAGACATGGTCGCCGTGTTTCGCGTCCATCCAGGTGAGCTGTACCCCGGCCTCGCCGGCCCGCAGCAGTCCGTCGGCGGGGTCGACCTTGATGCCGTAACGCGTGCCGTCGACATGCGCGTGGATGATGGCGGCCAGCGTCGGAAACAGGTCGCGCTGCAGATCCGGATCGCGTTTGGCCTCCAGATGCTCGCTCAGGGCATGGAACATCCACAGCGTGGCATCGGCCGTGTTGTATTCGAGAGTTTCGCCGGCGTCGGGGAATCGATTCGGCAGCATGCCTCGATCGACGAAGGCCGCGTAGGTTCGCAGGATGGCGGCGGTGGTGCCGAAGCGGCCCAGCACGGTGGTGAGGCCCGGCAGCGCGATCATGGTATCGCGGCCCCAGTCGGTGAACCACGGATAGCCTGCGATGATGCTGGCCGCCGCGGGCTTCGCGGCACTCTTGCCGTTTCGCTGTACGATGAATTGGTCCGCGGCGGTGGCGAGCGTCTGCACCCACTCGGGCGCGGATTTAGGCAGCGCGGCGATGAGGCGCTGCGAGTCGCCCGTCAAACCGGCGAGCACGTCGTCGGCCGGCGCGGGCGCGGCGGCTTCCGCGGACGCAGTGAAGGACAGCGCTTGCCCGGCCGTGAGTTCCGCACTGAACAGCCCCGGTCCCCACAGATCCTCGAGCGCATCCAGGCCGCGCCCGAACTCTTCGCGATGCAGGAAATTCCAATACCAGATGTCCGCCGGCGTGTAGGTTCCCGTGCTGATCGCCAGGCGGTAGGGCCGGGCACCCTCGAAGGCCTCGACGGTGCAGCGATCGGGTCCGGGGATCGCCCGGAACGGCCGGGCGCCGCGGCCCTGGCTGTGATAGTCGCGGTAAGTGACCAGGGGCTTCAGTTCGATGCGCAGCGGTGCGCTCGCGCGCAGCACCTGCAGGCGCAGGTAGCTGGTATTCGCGCCGCGGGCCATGAATATCTTCTGTTCCAACAGCGCATCGGCGACGGCGTAGCGCCACACTGGGATGCCGTGCTCGACGGCAAAGGATTCGAGGTGGATGAACCCGGTCGGGTCCACCATGCTGCCGGCGAATTCGTTGGCCGACAGTGCGTAGCTCTTGCCCAAGTAGTCGACGCTCAGGTCGAGTTTCGCGACCAGCAGCGTGCGCTCCACCGGAGGACGCAGGCTCGCCATCAAGAAACCGTGATAGCGGCGGGTGTTGGCGCCCGCAATCGTTCCGCACGCGTAACCGCCGAGACCGTTGGTCACCAGCCACTCGCGACGGATCGCGTCGTTCCAGTGACCGCAGATATCGCGGCCCAGCATTTAGAGGGGTGCCTCGTTCAACACATGGTCCAACGACAGTTTTCCCGGTCCGTACACGATTGATACCAGAATCAAGGAACCCCACAAGATGTGCTGGCCCAATGCCGCCTCGGAGCCTTCCGCGAGCAGCACCTGCGAATACGAGATCACCGCCACCGCGTTCACGAAGAACAACCCCAAGGCGCCGATTCGACTGTAAAAGCCTATCACCAAAAGCGTCGGGAAAAACAGTTCTCCGAACGAACCGGCGATGGCCGCTGAGTGCGGCGACAAGAGGGGTGTATGGTACTCGTTCTCGAACAGATAGAGCGTCGAATCCCAACTGGTCACTTTGAGGTATCCGGCTTTGAGGAATTGCCAGCTCACGTACAGACGGATGGCGAGCGCGAGCAGCGGCTGCAGGGGGTTCAAGAGTTTGGCGGCCAGTGTGTTGGGCGCATACATGGTGTCGAGTGCGGACATGGCGTACCTTCTTGCTGGGTTGATTATCGAAAGTCGACGATGGCTTCGGCCGCCACGAAGCGGGCGAGCGCTGCGGATGCGTCGAAGCCGTCGCCCGCTGAATCGCCGGAGCTATCCGGGTCAGCGCAGCCCGCCTCATCAACGGCCGCGGCGAAGCCTTCGCCCCGCTGCAGGGCCCGCAAGAACGAGAACTCATTCCGCGTCAGCGGATGAAAGCATAGCTGCAGGTGGCTACGCATCACGGCGAGCCGCTCGCCGCCGGAGGTCCAATCGATCACCTCGGGTTGCGCGTCGCTGTTGACGTTCGCGTCCCAGATGCGCTGCGCCGGGTAGCGCGACTCGAACAGACGCAGGCTGGGATGCAATTCGAAACGCAGGGCGTCGTAGGCGGCGGGATCCACGGTGGCGAGCCGGGCGAGATCCAAGGGCGGATGCCCGGCTGCCAGCAGCGCCCCCTGCACCAGCCACTCCAAGCGCGCCACGTCCGCGAGGTAGCGGTGGTCGTCGGCCGCATGCAGTTCGGCCAAGAAGTCGGGGAAGAATTCTCCGACGTGCTGCAGATCGCCCGACCGCGACGGATGACGGCGCTGAAACCGCCGGGCGGTCTGACGAAAATAATCCTCCCCGACCAAGCGGCGGATGGCGGGGAAGCTCGAGTACAGGCTCTCGGTGAAGTTGCTGCGCACGGTGTTCCGATACACGTTCAAGCGTGCCAGAGCGGCATCGGCGGGGCCTGCCACGAGCGCCGCGGCCCCCTCGGACGCTGTGCCCAACAGCGCGTCCATCACCCGCCACTGCAGTTCAAGCAGCGGTGGCATGCTCTGCCGCGCATAGCGCGTCCGCTTTCGAGGCTTCCGCCTGCAGTACGTCGAAGCTCGGAATGTCGGTGTCCCACTCGATCAGGGTGGGCACGGCGCCGAAGCGCTGCAGGGCGGCGCGGTACAGGTCCCACACGGCATCGCAGACCGGCGCGCCGTGGGTGTCGATGAGCAGCGCCCGGCCGTCCAGGTCGATGCGAGTGTGGCCGGCCAGGTGAAATTCCTGGACCACCCCTGGGGGAATGCCGCGTAAGTATTCATCGCAGGCAAAGCCGTGGTTCTGCGCGGCGACGTAGATGTTGTTGAGGTCCAGGAGTATCGCGCACCCGGACTCGGCGGCGACTCCCGCGAGAAACTCCCATTCCGTCAGCGTCGATGACCCGAACTCAAGGTAGCTCGACACGTTCTCGAGCAACAGCCGGCGGCCGAGGGCATCCTGGGCTTGCGCGATCCGCAGGCTCACGTGCCGCAATGCTTCTTCGGTGTAGGGCAGCGGCAGCAAATCGTTCGCGAATCGGCCCTGCACCGAACCCCAGGACACATGCTCCGACACGAGCGTCGGTTCGAATCGCGCGATGACCCGCTCGAGCTTCGCGAGATGCTCTCGATTCAACTCATCGGCCGAGCCCAACGACAGGCCCACGCCATGCAGCGACAGGGGGTAGCGGGCGCGTATTCGCGACAGGCACTCGACGTGCGAGCCGCCGTCGGCGAAGTAGTTTTCGCTGTGCGCCTCGAACCACGCCACCTTGGGCGAGTGCGCGACCACCTCCAGGTGATGTTGGGCCCGCAGACCGATGCCGGCGGATGCCGGCATCGAACCGCGAACGCCAGCCGCTGCGTCCGGCATGGCGATCTTACTTGGCGGTCAAGCTGCCGCCCGCGAGGCGCTCGCAGGTGCCCTTCGGCACGGCAATGAAGTCCTTGCCGCCGGCGTCCATCTTCGACTGGCCCGAGCAGGCGTGGGCGGCCCCGGCGCAATCGTTCTTGCCGGCTTTGGAAACGCCATAGCACTTTTCCATGTCGGCCTTGTCGGCGGCAAAGGTGGGGGTGGAAAATACCGCCACGCCCAGGGTCAGCAGGCTGCCGATCGCGGTAATCGTCGCATGGGTCTTCTTCATCGTTCTCTCCTTAACGTTAATGTGACACAAACAATCTCACTGCCCGATAAGACCGTCGCACCCTCCCGATTATTGCAACCTATTGCAAGGAGACGCTGCGGTTGCCGCTGCGGCTGCCGCGAGTGGACGCCGCGACCGTCAACCAGGCGGGTTTGGCTCATTTGGCCCGCCCGGAAGGCTCCCGCAAGAACGATATCGTGGCGCGCTTCGGGGGTGGGCGCTGCATGGGTAGGCAGTCGGCATGGGTTTGACGGTAGAATAGCGGTTTGATCCAACCGGGTGTGCGATGGCGAATGAGACCGGCGGCCGCAAGACCGCCTTGATTTGCGGATCGGTCGCTTACGATACGATCCTGGTGTTTCCGGACCGTTTCAAGGCCCACATCCTCCCCGACAAGCTGCATATCTTGAATGTGGCGTTTCTGGTGCCGGAAATGCGCCGCGAGTTCGGCGGCTGTGCCGCCAACATTGCCTACGGCCTGAATTTGCTGGGAGACGAGGGCATTGCCATGGCGACCGCGGGAGAGGACTTCGCGCCGTATCGCGCGCGCATGGCGGCCCAAGGGCTCAACGCCGATTACATCAAAGTGGTGGACGGCACGTTTACCGCCCAGGCCTTCATTACCACGGATCTCGACGACAACCAGATCACGGCGTTCCATCCGGGCGCAATGCAATATGCTCATGTCAATAAAATTGCGGACGCCGCCGGGTCGCGCGTTACCTTAGGCATCGTCGCTCCGGACGGCCGGCAGGCGATGATCGAACACGCGGCGCAATTCAAGGCGGCCGGCATTCCCTTCATTTTCGATCCCGGTCAGGGGCTGCCCATGTTCGACGCGGACGACCTCGCGGTGTTCATCGACCAGGCCAGCTACGTGGCCGTCAACGACTATGAATGGGGGATGCTGCAGCAGAAAACCGGCTCGAGCGCGGCGGACATCGTCGCCCGGGTCGAGGCATTGATCGTGACCCAGGGGGCCGAGGGCTCGGTCATTTACACGAAGGAGGGTACGATCACGGTGCCCGCGGTGAAGCCGCGCGCGGTGGTCGATCCCACGGGTTGCGGCGATGCCTACCGTGCTGGTCTAATCCACGGCTTGCTGCACGGCTTGGATTGGGAGACTACGGGCCGGATGGCCTCGTTGATGGGCTCGATGAAAATCGAATCCCGCGGGCCCCAGAACCACGAATTTACGCGGTCCGAATTCGACCGCAATTATCAAGACATTTTCGGTTGAGGAACACACCATGAGCAAGAGCTTTTCTTTTACGTCCGAATCGGTTTCTGAAGGTCACCCGGACAAAATTGCCGATCAGATCTCCGACGCCGTGCTGGACGCCATCCTGACCGCCGACCCGCGCGGCCGGGTGGCCTGCGAAACGATGGTCAAGACCGGCGTCGTGATCGTCGCCGGCGAGGTCACCACCAGTGCCTGGGTGGACGTGGAAGCCCTGGTGCGCAAGACCGTGCTCGACATCGGCTACGACCATTCGGACATGGGCTTCGACGGCGCCAGCTGCGGTGTGCTCAACATCATCGGCAAGCAATCGCCCGACATCGCCCAGGGCGTCGATCGCAAGGACGAGCGCAAGCAGGGCGCGGGCGACCAGGGCCTGATGTTCGGCTATGCCACCAATGAAACCGACGTGCTGATGCCGGCGCCCATCACGCTCGCGCACCGGCTGGTCAAGCGCCAGGCCCATGTGCGCAAGAACGGCAAATTGCCGTGGCTGCGGCCCGATGCCAAGAGCCAGGTGACGCTGCGCTACGAAAACGACAAGCCCGTGGGTCTCGAAGCGGTGGTCCTGTCGACCCAGCATTCGGACGACATCAGCACCAAGCAGCTGCGCGAAGCGGTGATGGAGGAAATCTTGAAGCCGGTGCTGCCGGCCAAATGGATCGACAAGCGCACCAAGTATCACATCAACCCCACGGGCCGGTTCGTCATCGGCGGCCCGGTGGGCGACTGCGGCCTCACCGGCCGCAAGATCATCGTCGACACGTACGGCGGCTTCGCCCGCCACGGCGGCGGCGCCTTTTCGGGCAAGGATCCCTCGAAGGTGGATCGCTCGGCGGCCTACGCCGCACGCTACGTCGCCAAGAACATCGTCGCCGCCGGCCTCGCGGAACGCTGCGAGGTCCAAGTCTCCTACGCCATCGGCGTGGCCGAGCCCACCTCCATCATGGTCGAGACCTTCGGCACGGGTAAGCTCGCGGACGAGCGGCTGACCCAGATCGTGCGCGAGCACTTCGACTTGACGCCGTTCGGCCTGCGCGAAATGCTGGACCTGGCGCGGCCCATCTATCAAAAGACCGCTTCCTACGGACATTTCGGCCGCAAGGAAGCGGAGTTCACCTGGGAGCATACCGACAAGGCGGCCGCTCTCGCGCGCGAACTGAAGGGCACGCGCGCGGCCTGAAGCCGCCCGTCACCTCCAAATTTCCCACCGGAGTCGAATTCAATGAATGCACAAGTCAAATCCCAGCCCGATTACCTGGTCAAGGACCTGAGCCTCGCGGCCTGGGGCCGCAAGGAAATCAAGATTGCCGAGACGGAAATGCCCGGCCTCATGGCCATTCGCCATGAATATGCGGCGAAACAGCCGCTCAAGGGCGCGCGCATCACGGGTTCGCTGCACATGACCATCCAGACGGCGGTGCTCATCGAGACCTTGAATGCCTTGGGGGCAGAGTGCCGCTGGGCCTCGTGCAACATCTATTCGACCCAGGACCATGCCGCCGCCGCCATCGCCGAGGGCGGCACGCCGGTGTTCGCCGTCAAGGGCGAGTCGCTGGCCGAGTACTGGGATTACACGCACCGCATCTTCGATTGGAGCGACGGCGGCTACTCGAACATGATTCTGGACGACGGCGGCGATGCCACGTTGCTGCTGCACTTGGGCGCGCGCGCGGAGAAAGACGCGGCGGTGATTTCCAAGCCGGGCAGCGAGGAGGAGACCTTGTTGTTCGCCGCCATCAAGGCGAAGCTCAAGCTCGATCCGAAGTGGTATTCGACGCGCTTGGCGAAGATCAAGGGCGTCACCGAGGAGACGACCACGGGCGTCAAACGGCTCTATCAGATGGCCAAGGACGGTCAATTGGCGTTCCCGGCGTTCAACGTCAACGACTCGGTGACCAAGTCGAAGTTCGACAACTTGTACGGCTGCCGCGAGTCGTTGGTGGATGCCATCAAGCGCGCCACCGACGTGATGATTGCGGGCAAGGTGGCCCTGGTGGTGGGCTACGGCGACGTGGGCAAGGGCTCGGCGCAGGCACTGCGCGCCTTGTCGGCTCAAGTGTGGGTCACCGAGATCGATCCGATCTGCGCCTTGCAGGCGGCGATGGAAGGCTACCGGGTCGTCACCATGGACTATGCCGCCGACAAGGCCGACATCTTCGTCTCGGCCACCGGCAACTACCACGTCATCACGCTCGATCACATGAAGCGCATGAAGGACCAGGCCATCGTCTGCAACATCGGACATTTCGACAACGAGATCGAGGTGGCCGCGTTGAAGCAGTACACCTGGGACAACATCAAGCCGCAGGTCGACCATGTCATTTTTCCCGACGGCAAGCGCATCATCCTGCTGGCCGAGGGCCGCTTGGTGAACTTAGGCTGCGGCACGGGCCATCCGTCCTATGTCATGAGCTCCTCGTTCGCGAATCAGGTGCTGGCGCAGATCGAGCTGTTCGCGGACACGGCGAAGTACCCGATCGGCGTGTACGTGCTGCCGAAGCATCTCGATGAGAAGGTGGCCCGGCTGCAGCTGTCCAAATTGGGCGCTATGCTCACCGAATTGACCGCTGAGCAGGCCAAGTACATTGGCGTGTCGAAGCAGGGTCCGTACAAAGCCGAGCATTACCGGTACTAGCCATGTCCAAGGCTGCGATTCTGGATGGCAAGGCCGTCGCCGCGCGCGTGCGCGCGGAGGTCCGAGTGCGCGCTGCGGGCTTCACGGCGGCGCACGGGCGAGCACCGGGGCTTGCGGTGGTCAAAGTAGGCTCGGATCCGGCCTCGGCGGTGTACGTCCGTAACAAGCGGCTGGCCTGCGACGAGGCCGGCATCGAGTCCTTTGCGTTCGATCTGCCGGATCATATCGCCCGTGCGGCCTTGGTGGCGCAGGTCAAGGCCTTGAACGACGCTCCCGAAGTCGATGGCATCCTCGTACAGCTGCCCCTGCCGAACGGCCTGGACGCCAATGAAATCATGGACTTGGTCGACCCGGCCAAGGACGTGGATGGATTCCATCCGTATAACACCGGCCTCCTGGCGCAGAAGCGGCCGCGGTTGCGCCCGTGCACGCCGTTCGGTGTGATCCGCCTGGCGCAGGAATACGGCATTGGCCTCACGGGGTTGCGGGCGACGGTGGTCGGCGCCTCCAACATCGTCGGCCGGCCCATGGCCCTGGAATTGATGCTGGCGGGCGCCACCGTGACGGTATGCCACACGCGCACGCGCGATCTGCAGTCCGAAGTCGAGCGGGCCGAGCTCGTGGTCGCGGCGGTGGGCAAACCCGGCATGGTGCGCGGCGCGTGGATTCGCCCCGGTGCCGCCGTGTTCGACGTGGGCATCAACCGGACCGAGGCGGGACGCCTGGTCGGCGATGTAGAATACGCGGTGGCGGCGGAGCGCGCGGCGTGGATCACGCCCGTTCCCGGCGGCATCGGACCCATGACGATTGCAATGCTGCTGTCCAACACGGTGGATGCGGCGGAACGGAGGGCGCACGGTTGACTACCACAAGATCCAAGCGGGACGCGGCGGAACGGAGGGCGAACGGTTGACTACCCTGACATCCAAGGTCTACCCGGATGCTGCCAGCGCGCTGCGCGGCATTCTCAACGACGGCATGACGCTGTGCTGCGGCGGATTCGGCCTGTGCGGCGTGCCCGACAAGCTCATCGGCGCGTTGCGCGATTCCGGCGTGCGCGATCTGACGGTGGTATCGAACAATGCGGGCATCGACGGTGCGGGTTTGGGTCTGCTGCTCAAAACGCGCCAGATCCGCAAGATGATTTCCTCGTATGTGGGCGAGAACAAGGAGTTCGAACGCCAATATCTCGCGGGCGAACTCGAGCTCGAATTCAATCCGCAGGGCACCATGGCCGAGCGCGTGCGCGCGGGCGGCGCCGGCATTTACGCGTTCTTCACCAAGACCGGCGCCGGCACCTTGGTGGCCGAGGGCAAGGAGACGCGCGTGGTGAACGGCGAAACGTACATCCTGGAGACCGGCATCGTGACCGACGTGTCCCTGGTCAAGGCCTGGAAGGGGGACACGGAGGGGAATCTCATCTATCGCAAGACGGCGCGTAACTTCAATCCGAACATGGCCACCGCGGGGCGCATCACGGTCGCCGAAGTGGAGGAGTTGGTGGAGCCGGGCGAACTCGACCCGGACGCCATCCATACGCCCGGCATCTACGTGCAACGCATCATCAACGGCAGTCCCTACACCAAACCGATCGAAAAGCGCACGGTCCGCCCGCGCACGGAGTCTTCCCATGCCCTGGTCTCGTGAAGATCTGGCCGCGCGCGCGGCGCGCGAGCTCAAGGATGGCTTCTATGTGAACCTGGGGATCGGGATTCCCACCCTGGTCGCCAACTACATCCCGCCGGGCATGAAAGTGGTGCTGCAGTCCGAGAACGGGATGCTCGGCATCGGCCCGTTTCCGTTCGCCGGCGAGGAGGACGCCGACCTCATCAATGCGGGCAAGCAGACCATCAGCGAACTGCCCATGAGCTCGTATTTTTCGTCCGCCGACAGCTTTGCGATGATTCGCGGCGGCCACATCGACATGGCCATCCTGGGCGCGATGGAGGTCTCCGAGAACGGCGACCTCGCGAATTGGATGATCCCGGGCAAGATGATCAAGGGCATGGGCGGCGCCATGGACCTCGTGGCCGGCGTGAAACGCGTCGTGGTGGTCATGGATCACACCTCGAAGGACGGGGAGCCCAAGTTCAAGCCACGCTGCGAGTTGCCGCTGACCGGCGCCAATTGCGTCGACATGGTGATCACGGATCTTGCGGTATTCTCGCGGGCCACGCGCCAGGATTCCTTCGAACTCATCGAACTCGCACCGGGCATCAGCGCCGAAGAGATTCGTTCGAAGACGCCCGCGCACTTCCTGGGATAGATGTCCCGCCTCGATTATCTGCAGCGGCTGGAGGCCGAGAGCATCCACATTCTCCGGGAGGTCGTGGCCGAGTGCGACAAGCCGGTCATGCTGTATTCGATCGGCAAGGACAGCTCGGTGATGCTGCATCTCGCGCTGAAAGCCTTCGCCCCCGCCAAGCTGCCGTTCCCGCTGCTGCAAATCGCCACCGGCTGGGACTTCCGGGAAATGCTGACGTTCCGGGATGCCGCGGCGCAGCGTCATGGCTTGGATCTGCTGGTGCATACCAACGAGGAAGGCGTGCGGGCCGGCGTGAAACCGTGGTCGCACGGTGCCGTGTACTCCGATCTGATGCTGACGCAGGCATTGCGCCAGGCGCTCGACGCGCACGGTTTCGATGCCGCCTTCGGCGGCGGCCGCCGCGACGAGGAGAAGAGCCGCGCCAAGGAGCGGGTGTTCTCGTTCCGCTCGGTGCAGCACCGCTGGGATCCCAAGAATCAGCGTCCCGAACTCTGGCAGCTGTACAACACCCGCAAGAACCCCGGCGAGAGCATTCGCGTCTTCCCGCTGTCGAACTGGACCGAGCTCGACGTGTGGCAGTACATCCACGTGGAAAACGTGCCCATCGTGCCGTTGTATTTCGCCAAGCCGCGCCCCGTCGTGCGCCGCGGCGGGCAGCTCTTGATGGTCGATGACGACCGGCTGCCGCTGGCCGCGGACGACCGGGTCGAGATGCTGAACGTGCGCTTTCGGACGCTGGGCGATTATCCGCTCACCGGTGCCACCTTGAGCACCGCGGACACCTTGCCGCTGGTGATCCGCGAAATGCTGCTCGCCCGGGGCTCGGAGCGCCAGGGCCGCCTGGTCGACCAGGAGGGCGCGGCCTCCATGGAAAAGAAGAAGCAGGAGGGTTATTTCTGATGTCCTCGGACTTTGCGCAGCTCGCCGCCGCCGCGGCCGATATCGAGGAGTACCTGACCCGGCATGCGCACAAGGGCTTGTTGCGGTTCATTACCTGCGGATCGGTGGACGACGGCAAGTCCTCGCTCATCGGCCGGCTGCTGCACGACTCGAAGATGATCTTCGAGGATCAGCTCGAGACGCTCGAGGACGATTCGAAGAGAATCGGCACCCGCGGCGGCGAACTCGACTATGCGCTGCTGGTGGACGGATTGGCCGCCGAGCGCGAGCAGGGGATCACCATCGACGTGGCCTACCGGTTCTTCTCCACCGAGCGGCGCAAGTTCATCGTGGCGGATACGCCGGGGCACGAGCAGTACACGCGCAACATGGTGACCGGCGCTTCCAACGCCGATCTCGCCGTGATCTTGGTGGATGCACGCAAGGGGGTGCTCACGCAGACCCGGCGCCACAGCTATCTGGCGGCGCTGCTCGGGATACGGCAGGTGGTGCTGGCCGTCAACAAGATGGACCTGGTGGATTACTCCGAGGAGGTATTCACCGCCATCGAGCGGGACTACCGCGGGTTCGCGCGCCAGATCGACCTCACGGCGATCACGTGCATCCCGGTCTCGGCGGTGGCGGGCGACAATGTGGTCGCGCGCAGCGGGCGATGCGCCTGGTACCGCGGCCCTGCGCTGCTCGAGCACCTGGAAAACGTGACGCTCGCCGACGACGCGGAGGGCGCCCCATTCCGCATGCCGGTGCAGTGGGTCAATCGGCCGAACCCTGAGTTTCGGGGGTTCGCCGGGCTCATCGCGAGCGGCGGCGTGCGCCGCGGCGATACGGTGCGCGTGCTGCCCTCGGGGCGCCGCAGTTCGGTGGCCCGGATCCTGGTGGGGGACCGGGACGTCGAGCAAGCGGTGGCGGCGCAATCGGTGACCCTGACCTTGACCGAGGAAATCGACGTGAGCCGCGGCGATGTGCTGTGCGCCGCCGACGCGCCGCCGGCCGTGGCCAATCAATTCGAGGCCACCATCGTCTGGATGCACGACGAGCCGCTGCTGCAGGGCCGGGCGTACCTGCTCAAAATCGGCACCAAGACCGTGACGGCGACCGTGGCGCCGATCAAGTATCGGGTGAACGTCAACACCTTGGAACATCTCGCCGCCAGGAAACTGGACCTCAACGACATCGGCGTGTGCGGACTCGAACTGAGCAGCGCCATCGCGTTCGAGCCGTACAAGGACAGCCGGGTGCTGGGGGGCTTCATTCTGATCGACCGCTTGACCAACAACACCGTCGGAGCGGGGCTGCTGCACTTTGCGCTGCGCCGTTCGCAAAACGTGCACTGGCAGGCGCTCGATGTGAACAAGGCCTCGCGCGCGCTGCTGAGTCACCAGAAGCCCTGCATCTTGTGGTTCACGGGATTGTCCGGCGCCGGCAAGTCGACCATCGCCAATCTGGTGGAGAAGCAGCTGCACGCGGACGGGCGGCAGACCTACCTCCTGGACGGCGACAACGTGCGCCACGGGCTCAACAAGGATCTGGGCTTCACCGACCAGGATCGCGTCGAGAATATTCGCCGCGTCGCCGAAGTGGCGCGGCTCATGGTCGACGCCGGGCTCATCGTGCTGGTGTCGTTCATCTCGCCGTTCCGCTCGGAGCGGCGCATGGCGCGCGGACTGGTCGCGCCGGGCGAGTTCTTCGAGGTGTTCGTCGACACGCCGCTGGCGGCGGCCGAAGCGCGCGATGTGAAGGGGCTGTATAAAAAGGCGCGCCGCGGCGAACTGAAGAATTTCACGGGCATCGACTCGCCGTACGAGGCGCCGGAAGCACCGGAAATCCGCCTGGACACGGCGCTGCTGGCGCCGGAGGCGGCGGCCACGCAGGTGATCGCTCATTTGCGCGGCGCCGGCATCATCGAGGCCTACTCAGGCCAGGGCGATCTCAACTGGGAGATTTAGGCGGCGGCGAGCCCGGGGCGCGTGGCGGCGGGCGGCGAGCCGGGCTCATCCGGGCGGGACGCGTCGGCGGACCCGACCGGCGCCCGCGTCACGAACCTGCCCGGCTCCTAAACCGCGGCGGCTGCCCGGAGCGTGGCGCGCCGCTGTTGTTCCTCGCGCACGTCGGCATCGGTGAGCCCGGTGTTCGCGGCGATGATCTCGACCAGATTGTGGCCGGTATCGCGCGGCAGGTTCACTTCGTGAATGCGTTCCCAGATGCGAATGCGTTCCTCGGCGGTTTTCAGGCGAGAGGACTGCTCCGCCAGATCGAGCCGGCGGCGTTCGGCCGCTTCTGCTTGCTGATGGACCAGGCGGGCCCGGAAGTCCATCATCGGGTCGTCGCCGGGCGGCGAGGTGGGTCGTCCTGACAACGAGCTAGGTTTGAATTGGTTCACGCGCATCTCCTGTTGAGCCCGCCACGGTACCACTGTCTCCGTCGGCGCGAGCCAGAATCGTCATTTGACGGGTAATCGGGGTGCGTCTTCGGGGCGCCGGACGACATAATTCGCATAAATGCGAGGGGTGTATCACTGAACCGACATGAACTCGCCGCGATGCGAGGGATACACTTGGAACGTATAAAGTGGCCTGTATACTCGCGCGGATAACGGCACTCGACCCATTCAATGCCACTAATGCTCGCGAATTGCCGGCAACGTGCCCGGACGCTGCCGCGTTCGCCAGCGGATGGTCAAACGGAGAGATAGATGATGACGAAAGCGAAAGCTTCGGCGGTGGGAATGCGGCGTCGGTGGTCGGCCGATTTCATGGCATTCGGGATCGTGGCCATCGCGGCCGCATCGGCGGGTCACGCCCAGACCGCGGCGCCGGAATACAAACTGCATCCCGGCGACAAGGTGATCGTGGGTGTCTACGACGATCCGAAGCTGCTGCCGCAGGAGATGACGGTGTCCCCGGATGGCAAGATTTCCTACCCGCTGGCCGGCGAATTGACCGTGGGCGGCAAGAGCGTCGGCCAGATCCGCGTCGAAATGGAGACGCGACTCAAGAAATACCTCTCGGATCCGATTGCCACGGTGATCGTCACCGAGGTGAAGGGCAACGTGGTGTACGTCATCGGCCAGGTGCAGAAGCCGGGCCAGCTCATCATGAATCCGACCATCAATGTGCTGCAGGCCTTGAGCATGGCGGGGGGGGGCAATCCCTATGCCAAGATGGACGGCATCATCGTCATCCGCTCGACGCCCGCCGGCCAGCGGGTGTTGCCCTTCAAGTACGGCCAGGTCTCCGCGGGCAAGGATCTAACTCAGAACGTCGATCTGGAGAGCGGCGACGTCGTGGTGGTTCCGTAATGTGCGGTCGAGGCCTACTCGTTTTAGCAGCCGTTCTCGGTACATCGGCGGCGCAGGCTGCCCAAGTTTTCTACCAGCCGCTGGCCTCATTGGGAGTAGAAAACGATTCGAATCTCGACATGGACCCCGGCGGGAGCAAAGCGGTGCAAGGCTACCTCGCCGATGTGGCCACGGTCGTCGGGATCGATACTCCGGAGTGGTCGACCCTGCTTCGCCCCCGACTCGTTTATCGCAGTTATCCCAAGAGTTCGGTCGACGACAGGCTCGAGACTTATCTGGACCTTAGCTCCTCGTACAAGACACAGCGAAGCATTGCCAGCCTGGCGGCGAGCTACCAGCATCTCGATGAGATCAATGCGCAGTTCGCACCCCCCACCTTCAACGACATCGTCCCGAATCAACCAGCGCCCACCAACAGCCGCGTGGCGACAGGCGCGACTCAAGACACCGCATTCCTGTCGCCCAAATATGTCTACAGCTTCACCCCCACGATCGGCGCCGGCGTGTCCGGCAATTACGAGGACGTGAGATATTCTCCAAGTGACGGCTCGAGTCACCAGAATTTCGACTACTACCAGGGCCGGGCGTTTTTGAACTACGCGCTAAACTTCACCTCCACATTGACGTTCGGCGGCATGGGATCGAAATTCCAGACCAAGGAGGTGGATTCGCAGGCGACGGGCAGCGGAGCGCTGGTCGATCTGACCACCCTGTGGACGCCGCTGCTCACCACAGTCGAAGAACTCAACTACCAGCACACCAAACTCGACTCGTCGTTCCCGAGTCCGATCGACGCGTCGGTCAACAAGATCGGCGGCTTCGTCGACGTTTCCTACAAGACCGAACTCGACCGGTTCAGGCTCGTCGCGCGCCGTTCCATAGCGCCGTCGGGCGGCGCCGCCGTGTACACCACCGACCGGTTGCAGCTCCAATGCGATCGAACGCTTACCGCGCGGTTCGCGATAACGGGAGCCGTGTCGTACATCCACACCCGCGGGCTCACCCAGGGCCTGTCCGGAGAGGACAGCCGATACGCGCAGGCGTTGGTCGAAGCCCACTACGACTTGACGCGCTATCTTTTCCTGCAGGGCGGTTATCAGTATGCCTATCAACGTTACCGGGCGGACCCCACGTCGGCCGAGAACAATCGCGTGTATGTCGAGATTGGCTACAAGGGCCTCGCGCCACAAAGGTAATCCATGAATACGACGATCAGCGGCGCTCCGGCCGTCAGCGATTTCTTCGGCATTCTTCGTCGCCGCTACATCTACCTCGCGACCATACTGCCTGGCGTCTTGTTTCTGTGCGTGGTTGCGGCGTTCGCCATTCATCCGCGCTATCAGGCGACATCGACCATCCTGTTGGAGCCCTCGTCGGTGCCCAAGGACATCATCGAGACCACCGTCATCAGCTATTCGGATCAGCAGATCGAAATCATCCAGGGGCGGGTCATGACGGCCAAGAGCCTTCTCCCCATCGTGAAGCAGATTGATCCCTATCCAAACCACAAGGAGTGGGATGACGACGACAAGGCGGAACGCCTCCTCGACGACACGAGTGTGGAACGCGTGGATCCCGTCACATTCAAACCGCTGCCCGAATCGAATGCGTTCTCGGTCTTGTACAATAACCCCGACCCGGTGCTCGCCAAGGAGATCAACTCGCGCTTGGCCGAGCTGTTCCTCAAGTACAACCAGGTGCGGCGCACGGAAGCGGCCGGCGAAGCGGCGGAATTTCTGCGCACGCAGGCCGACAACATCAACTCGCAGATGCGTGAGGTGGACGGCAAGCTGGCCGAACTGCGGAAGAAATACGGCGATGCATTGCCTGAATTTCTCGCGCGCAATCAGACGATCTCCGAAGAGACTCAGCGGCAGCTGGATAATTTGCAGCCGCAGATACTCTCGGCCCAGGAAAAAGAGTCGGTGTTGAGCGTGCAATTGAGCCAAATGAGTCCGAATCTCATCACCCAATCGGGCGACTTGACCGATGTCGCCACCGTCCGGGCGAAGCTCACGGAAGCGGAGCAGCGCTATACACCGGACCACCCCGAGGTCAAGCGCCTGCGCCGCGCCTTGGAAACACTGATGGCGCAGCAGTCGGGCCACACTCAGCTGTCGACGGGAGGGATTGCGCAGAGTTCCAACAATCCTCAATACAACCTGACCGCGGCGCAACTGCAGGCCGCGCGCAATGAACTTGCGAGCCTCAGGTCCCAGGCGGGCACGTTGCAGGCAAAACTCGGGCAAAGCCGCGCGCTGATTTCTCAAACGCCCGGCGCGGAACACGAGTTTTCCGAAGTCATGCGCCGCAAGGAGGCCTTGCAGAATCAGTATCAGCAGGTCCAGGGCAAATTGCAGAATGCCGCGTTGGCGCAGACTTTCGAGAGTCAACAGGGCGGCGAGCGTTTCACGCTGCTGCGGGCGGCGACCGAGCCCAAATCGCCGGTTTATCCGAATCGCATCGGCATGATTTTGCTGGGCCTGGTATTCGGTTCCGCGCTGGCCGGCATCGCCATCGCCGTATCCGAAAGCACGGACAAGACCCTGCGGTCCGCGCGCGACCTGCTGCTTCCGGAGTCGTTGCCTCTGCTCGCCAGCATTCCGTTTATCAAGAACAAGTGGGACCGGCGTGGTCGCTTGCTCAAATTAGGTTCGTTGATCGCTGCCTATTCCATCGCGGTGTGCGTAGCCACCATTGTGATAATATTGGCTAAACATCGATGAATCCTGCATGTATTTGGTCATTGAACGCCCAGGGCGAATGTAGGTAATCATGTCGATCGTCGAACGCGCACTCGAGAAGAACCGCACTACGAAGGTCGGCGGCATCTCTCGTCCAGAACGCAAGGCCGAAGCAGACCGTTCGCTGGTGCGAACGGAAAGCGCCGCGGCGATTGCGTCCGAGCAGCGCATTCTCGCCACTGCCATGACTCTCGACCGCGATCACTGCCGCGACAGGCGTTTGCTGGTCGAAGGCGACCAGGACAATGATGGCGCTGCGGTCGCGGCGTATAGAATGTTGCGAACGCGCCTGCTGCATCGCGCCCGCACCAGCGGCTGGACCACGATTGCGGTCACGAGCGCCGGACCCAACGATGGCAAGACGCTGACCGCGTTGAATCTTGCCTTCAGTATGGCGCGCGAAAAAAGCCGCGAAATCATTCTGCTCGACATGGATATGCGCAATCCGAGTGTATGCCGGACCCTCGGCGTGCAGCCGGTGCGTCAATTACGCGACTATCTGGAACGCTCCAGCAATACCAAGGACATTTTTTTCTCGGTCGGGCGGGAGAACCTGTACATCGCCGGGAGCACGGTGCCGACAGAGCACGCCTCCGAGCTGCTGTCCTCGCCACGTTTCGACGAGTTGATCGCCGATCTGAAACGCGGAACGGTCAATCCGATCGTTTTGATAGATTTGCCGCCGGTGCTCGTCACCGACGATGCATTGGTCGTCGCGCCCAAAATCGACGCGTTCCTGGTCGTCGCCAGCGAGGGCCAGACGAATCGTGCGGATGTGCACAGGGCGCTGGAGCTGCTTGGCGAATTTCCCATCGCCGGCGTCGTGCTGAATCGGGCGGTCGATACCGCCCCGGGCTATGACTACGGCTACGATACGTCCGAGGCCAAGGGCGGACGCTAAGGGCGCCGACCCGGTTGCCTCATGATGAGTACGCCCCTTTACGACCGAAGCAAAGCGCGCCGCTCGCTATTTCATACCGTCGCTTTCCGCATGGCTTCGCAGGTGGCGACGGTCCTGAGTTACGTCGTGTTGGTACGCGCGATGCACAAGGAGGATTTCGGCGTTCTGGCGCTGCTCTACTCCTTCGTCGGCCTGGTGGGAACGGCCGCCTCGTTAGGTTTGGAGCAGACCCTGCGCCGCTTCCAGCCCGAATATCTGAAAGTCGGCAATGTCGCCGCGGCGGCGTGGCTGGTCAAGCGAATCGCCGCTCTGCGGTTCGCGGCGAATTGCGTAGTCCTTCTCGGGGTATTCCTGGCCTGGAACCGGGTGGCGCCGTTCTTCGGCTTAGGTCCGTATAAGACTCAGTTCCTGTGGTTCTCGGTTCTGATTCTCTTGTATTTTCAGACGCAAATCCTGCAACTGACCATGGCAGCCCACATGATGCATCGGTTCAGCGTGGGTTCGGTCGCGATGCTGTCATACGGAAAACTCATCTGGTATTCACTGCTGGCTTTCTCGGGGGCCTTGACCTTGCGCACGGCGATCTTTGCCGACACGCTGGCCTACCTCACCATTTACGTGTTCCTGCGCGTGATGTACCACCGCCACTGTACCGTGGACGCGGCAGCGCGGAGCTACAAACCCACCACGGTGGAGCGCAAGAGGCTGCTGCGATACGGCCTTTTCAATAATTTCAACGATGCGGGGACGTTCTTTCTCGAATCCCGAGTCGATAATTTCTTCATCGCCGGCTTCATGAATGCCGTTTCCGTCGGCATCTATTCCTTCTATCTGCGGCTCAACGAGATGGCGATGAACATGCTGCCGGGCCGTCTCTTCGACAACATCATTCAGCCCATGTTCTTCGCGATCAAGCCCGCCGATGCGGATAGGCGCGTGCCGCAGTACTTCACGTTTCTGCTGAACATGAATCTGCTGGTTCTGTGGCCGGTGCTTGCATTTTCCATTCCCTATCATGGAGAGATCGTCAGGGTGGTATTCGGCGGGAAGTTCATCGAGCAGTCGTGGCTGCTTTGCGTCTTTCTGGCGTTCGCGACGCTCAACAGTTTTTCCACGCCGGTAGCGCTGGTCGCCCAGTACGAGGAGAAAGCGCACATCCAACTGCTCAGCAAGGTATTCGCCGCGTACAACGTGCTCGCGCTGTTCGTGCTCGTGCCTTACATGGGCTTGTATGGCGCGGCGTTGGCGATCGGCTCTTCGCAAGTCTTCAAGAACACCTTCGTCTGGTGGCACATGCGGCGCCGCGCGGTGTGGGTGAACGCCGGCAGCTCGGTTCTCGCGAGCATCGTGTTGTGGGGCACCGCCGTTCTGCTATGCCTCGGCATCAAGTCTCTGACGGCTGGGCCGGCCGTCGTGCAATTGCTGCTGGGAAGCGCGGTATTCATGTGTTTCCTGGTGGTGCACGTGCGCGGTCCCATTTTGTGCGCATCCGACCGGGAGATATTGCTGCGCCTGTTCCCTGGCAAGGAAATGCGCTTTTTGCGCGTGCTCGGATTGTTGAGTCCCGCGGTACCCGCTTCCGGCCTCCGCTGACGCCCCGCCGCTTCATGACTCCGCTGCGGCTGTTGGTCGTCTCATCGGACCCGTTCCCGCCCACCCGCGTCGACGTTTCGGTGCTCTTCGGGACCGAACTTGCGCAGCGGGGACACCGGATCGACTGGATTTTGCAGAGCGAAGCGGCCTGCCCCCGGGCCTATGTGACCCGCTGGGGAGGAGGCGACGCTTGGGTCGGCGCCACCGATCTCGGTCATTCGCTGTTCAGTCGGCTGCGAAAGCATGCGCTCGGCATCGTGAACGATTTGCAGCTCTTCATGCGCCTGCGGCGGACGCGGTACGATGTCGTCGAGGTGAAGGACAAGTTCGTGGCGGGCATGCTCGCCATGCTGGCGTGCCGCCTATTCCGCACCCCGTTCGTTTACTGGCTGTCGTTCCCGTTTCCCGAGTACTACCTGCTGCGCGCCCGCGATGGTACGGCGCGATATCCGCTGCTCTACCGCCTGCGAGGTCTCGCGTTCAAGTGGCTGCTGTACCGGATTTTGCTGCCAGCCGCCGATCACGTATTCGTGCAGAGCGAGCAGATGCGCTTGGACATCGCCGCCGCGGGGGTTCCCATCGCCAAGATGACCGCGGTGCCAATGGGCGTCGCCGCGCAACTGTTCTCTGCGGTCGATGCCACCGCGGACCGCCGGGTGCTGCCGCCCGGAGTGCCCTGCGTGTTGTACTTAGGTACGCTCGACAAGGTGCGCCGGCTGGATTTCCTGATCCGGGCATTCGCGCGGGTTCGCACCGCGATCCCGGCGGCGCGGCTGTACATCGTCGGGCGCGGCGAAGATGCCAAGGATCGCGAATTCCTGGAAGAGGAGGTGGCGCGCCTCGGTCTGCAGTCCTCGGTGGTTTTCGTCGGACAACTGCCGCAGCCCGAGGCTCTGCAGTACGTGCAGGAGGCTGATGTGTGCACCTCGCCGTTCTATCCGACGCCGGTGCTGCGTTCCACCTCCCCCACGAAACTGATCGAATATCTGGCGATGGGCAAGGCCGTCGTTGCCAACGATCATCCCGAGCAAAAACGCGTCATCGCGGAAAGCGGCGGCGGATACTGCGTCGTCTACGAGGAGCAGGCGTTCTCCGATGCGATCGTGGATTTGTTGAAAGATCCCGAGGGCGCCCGGGCGATGGGTCAGCGAGGCCGCCGATATGCCATCGAACATCGCGCCTACGGCGTCATTGCCGACCTGGTCGAAAAGCGCCTGCGAAGCATCGCCGACGCCACCACCGCGGCGGCATGAGTGCCCCGCTGTGCATCGTCAATCCCTACGAGCATGGGGGTGGCGCCGAATACCAGATCAGTCTCTTGATCGACGCGCTGGTCCAGGCCGAACGGTACGACATCTACTATCTCGCCCGCTTCGCCGACGAACGCGAACGAACACGCAACTATCGCATCGTCCGAATCGGCGGGGGCGGAAAAATACCGCGCCTGGGCTACAGCATGGACGCCGCGGCCCTGTACCGAGCGTTGTCCAAGATTCGTCCCCGCCTCATTTACCAGCGGGTCGGCGGTGCATATACCGGCATTTGTGCGTTCTACGCACGGCGGCACGGCATCCCGCTGATATGGCACGTGGCGCACGACACGGATGTCGCCCGGCGATCGCTCGATCCGGGGCGAAATTTCCTGCGGGTACGCCTGGAGAAGTGGGCGCTCAATTTCGGTGTGCGGCGGGCCGATTGCGTCGTCGTGCAAACACAGCATCAGGCTCGGCTGCTGGAGAAGAATTTCGCGCGCACCGCCGACGCGGTCATCCCCAATTTTCACCCTGCACCGCGGGAACTGCTCGACAAGTCGGGAGCCGTGACGGTGGTATGGATCGCGAATCTCAAGCCGTGGAAGCAGCCTGAAGTGTTCGCGCGGCTGGCGAGGAGTCTGCGGGACTGCCACGGCGTCAACTTCGTGATGGTGGGCGCTGCCGCGGGCGCCGGCGCCAACCAAGCCTGGCAGCAGTCGCTCATGACGGACATCGCCGCCGCGCCGAATCTCGAATATGTCGGTCCGAAGAGCCATTCGGAGGTCAACGAATTACTCGCCCGCGCCCACATCTTCGTGAATACCAGCGCACACGAGGGTTTTCCCAACACGTTCATCCAGGCGTGGCTGCGCGATGTGGCGGTGGTGAGCCTGAACGTGGATCCCGACGGGGTGCTCGACGGTAAGCAGGTCGGCATCATCGCGCATTCCGAGCCTGCGTTGAGTCAGTCAGTGCGCCGGCTCATCGAGGATGCCGGCGCGCGGGCGGCCTTCGTCAGGCGCGCCCGCGAGCATGCTTTGCTGCATCACTCGCTGCGTAACGTGCAGGATCTAACGCGGCTCATCGTCAGTCGCGGCGGGAGCGCGGGATGACAACAAGCGGGCAGGCACGCCGCCTACTGCCGCGCCGGCGGGCACGTCGCGAATGACCACGGCATTGGCTCCGATGACGGCGTCGTCGCCGATGGTGATACGCCCCAGCAATTTGGCGCCGGCGCCGATCTGGACGCGGTGGCCTACGGTGGGCGCGCCGAACGGATCGTCGTATCCCGTATTGCCGAGAGTGACGCCGTGGCGGATCAGGCAGTCGTCGCCGATGATGCTGTTGCCGTGGATGACGATGCAGCCGTGGTGTTCGATGCTAAGTCGGCGGCCGATCCGCGCAGTCGAGCCGATGCTGATGCCGCAAAAGATCTCGGCGAGCTTGTGTAGAATGACGTAGACGATGGTCCAGGGTGCGCGAACGATCTTGTTCTTGATCGCGAACCTGGCATGCCCGAAGCGATACACCGAAAGTGCCCAAAATCCCAAACCGAGCAACCCTTCACGCTGGGCTTTGAGGTCTTCAAGTAGCGTTGTCATCATGAATCACTATGCCCGAGGTCGGAGGAAAAGCACAGGGCGCTACATGGGCCATGTGACGTGCCTGCGGTTTCGTGGCGTACGGCAAACACCGTGAGCGGTGCGGCACCGGCGCGCGACCAGCACACCCGGGCGTTGCGTGCCGCGCTGATTCTAGCGGGCGCCGCGGCATTGCTCACGGGTTTGTATGGCCGGTTCAAAGGGATCGGCACCTGGCCGCTGGGCATCGATGAATTCTATATCTCCCGCTCCATCGACAACATCCTGCGTACGGGGTTGCCGGCATTCCCCTGCGGCGGCTACTACACGCGAGGCTTGATCTACCAGTACGTGGTGGCCGGGCTGCGCCTCTGCGGCTGGTCGCCGGAATACGCCGGCCGTTTCGTTGCCGCGGTCTCGAGTCTCCTGCTCTTGCCGGCCGTCTGGCTGCTCGGCAAGCGCGTGCACAGTCCGCTTGCCGGATCGCTCACGGTCATCATCCTGTGCATCTCCGTCTGGGAAATCGAGATGGCACGATTTGGCCGAATGTACGCGCCGTTCCAGGCGCTGTTCGGCTGGTATGTTCTGGCCTATGTGCGCTACATCACGACCCGGCAAAATGCCGCTCTCGCATGGATGATCGCCCTGTCATCGCTCGGCGTGCTGCTCTGGGAAGGTGGGGTGCTGCTCGGAGTGGCGAACCTGTTCGCCGTACTCGCCGCAAGCCAGGATGGCAAGCTCAGGCGCAAGGATTGGCTGCAACTGGCCGGACTGAGCGTGCTCTTGGCCTTGTTATACCTGGCCACGCGTGATCTACGCATGTTCGCCGATGCGCCCGCGGCGGCCGGCGCGGTGGATATGCCCCATGAAGGCGGCAGGGATCTGATAGCATGGTTTGCACCTCTGTGGGCACACCCGGTGTGGGGCGTGGCCTTGGCGGTGCCGCTTGCGCTCGCGGTTCCCGCGCTGCGCTGGATCGCCGCGCAGGGGCGTGGGTTGGCGGCAGCCGGGCTGTGCCTGGTCGTGGTCGCCGCGGCCTTGCACGCTTTTCTGGTCGGAGCCGGCCTCCTGGTATTGATGCTGCTCCTGCGGCTCATGGACCCTCACGCCTTGCACTGGCGCGCGGCTCGCTATTTCTGGTGGACCATCGGCGCGTTCTTTTTGTTCTGGTTCGTCGCGGATGCGTTCACCTACGGCTGGGCGCTGCACAAACTCGTGGGCAGCACGCCGCAAACGGGCGATCTTGAACTCATTCATCAGCTGATCGGGTTTCCGGCCGTGTACGACCATGTGCTGCGGCCCTGGCTGCGAACCATGCCCATTCTCTCGTTGGGTGTGTTCGCGGCGCTCGCCTATCTGTGTGCCTTATCGATCATCGGCGAGCGCCGGGCCGCCACGGCGGCATGGCCCGTGGCCGAACGGCCCGATTCCATCGCGGTACTGTCGAGTCTCGTCATCGTGCTGCTGCTGGCGGTCGGCGCCACGCCGACCGACCGCATCGAGACACGCTATACGTTTTTTCTGTACCCCGTGCTGATGGTATTGGCCGTCTGTGCGCTGTTGCGCATCGGGCGGAGCTCTGCCTTCGGCCGCCGCCTGCCTCTCCTCGCGACTGCGAGCGTGCCCCTGTTGTGCTTCGGGGCCACGGAGGATTTCCAGCCGCGCCACATCGCGGAAGTCGACTCCGCAAAAATCAACTTTCGCGTGGGCATGCCGGGGCATCGCAGCGAGCACTATTATCCGAGAAACGACATTCGCGGCGCCGGCCAATGGTTGGCTACCCAGGTAGGTCCCGGCGATGCCGTCATTACCGGTATTCCGAGTCTCGATGAGTATTACGCGCACATCGACTATTTCTTTCTGGACGAAGGGGATGCGCGTTACGAAGCCTACGTATGCCCCGACGACCGAACCGAGCGCTGGACCAATCTGCCCGTCCTGTATTCGCGGGCCGCGCTCAAGCCCATCGTGGCCGCGCATCGCCGGGTGTTCGCCAGTGTCTTCGCCTCGGCCGAGCGGCGGCTTCACGACTACGCGCCCGCGGCCGGATGGTCGGTCACGCGCGTGTGGACCGCGGACTCCGGCACGGCGGCCGTGCTTCTCATCGAGGCGCGGCCGGCGGCTGCGTCAACGCCGTGAATCCGGGCCCAGTCCGCAATTATGCATCGCGGAGCGTGCCATCGAGCCGTTTCCGGGCTAGGCTGAATGGCTGACGTGGTAGGGGATGTCGAAACATGGGACTGCTCCTGGCATTGAGCCGTATTCGCGGCATCAATTGGTACATTGGCTTGCTCGGAACGAGCCTGTCGCTTGCGTTCACGTTCCTGATCTATCCGGCGCTCGGGTCTGCCAATCATGCAGTGCTGGATCCCGACCTGCACGGACCGCTCGGCTTCGGCATCTGGAAATTGCACACGTTTTCCTACTATCCGAGTCCTGCGTTGGCGTCTGCCCGCGGTCCGCTCTATCCGACCTTCGTTGCGGCCATGCTGGCGGTAACGGACGGATGGTGGCCCTACTCGGTGCAACTCGCGCAATGCATCCTCTTTGGTACGATGTGCGTTGTGGTCTTCTGGACGGCGAGGGCATTGTGGAGTGTGCCGCTCGCCGTGCTCGCCGCAGGGCTGTGCGCGATCGATCCCTTTCTGATCTGGTATACTTGCAGGATTTGGGTCGAACCCCTGATGATGTTCTTATTCACCTGCTTGATGGCCAGCATCGTGCTGCTCAAGCAACGCCCGACGCCTGCGGCGGCATTGCTGGTGGGACTGATTCTCGGATTGAGCGTCATGACGAAATCCGTGTACACGCCGTTCCTGGTACTCACGCCGCTCTTGCTGTCGACGCCTTTCGGCACGCGGGTTCGGCCGCTGCTCGCGGTCATCGTGCTGGCCGCGGGGATCCTCATCGCCATGCCCTGGACCATCCGCAACGGACTTGTCACCGGCATCTATGCGCCTGAAGTCGGCGGCACCGGTTTCACGCTGCATCAGGGCAATGATTTCATCGAAGACTTCGCGCGGGCGCCGTTCTCGGTCTCGGCGCTGTACCCGATCAGCGTGGCCCGAATGCGCGACGAGGACGTGATCTTCGCGCCGAACAGCAGCGAGGCGCAGAAGCGCAATCAGCTGGACGCCGCACGTCGGCGAGTGGCCATCGATAAGATGCTCGGATCCCCTGCATTTTTCGCCAAGAAGATCATCTATGATTTGTTCCTGTTCTGGACGTTCGGCGATAGCCTGGCCAAATCCATGGTGATCGCTGCGCTGCAACTGCCCGTGGTGGCCTTGTTTTGCACCTTTCTCGTCAGGCGCCGCCGGGATTTGATGCAAGGACCCGTGGGTATCTGCGCGGCCTTGATCGTGCTTTTCTACTTCGCTCATCTGCCGACCATCGCGCTCGCGCGGTATTCGGCTGTGCTCGTTCCCGCCATGTTGATCGTCAGCGTGGGCGTGTTCCGGCGGCGCCCGAGGCCCGCGGCCGGCGAGCGTGACATTCCCCTCGCCGCGGCGGCCTGACTCATGCCACACAGCACACCCACCTCCATGTCACACGGTACACCCGGGCTCGTATCGAACGGCACGCCGCAGATCGCCGTGATCATTCCGTGCCATAACGAAGCCGTGGCCATCGGCAAAGTCATCAAGGACTTCCGAGCGGCGCTGCCGGACGCGACTATTTTCGCCTATGACAATTGTTCCATCGACGACACGTCGCGCGTCGCGCGCGAGCACGGTGCGGTGGTGCGCTTCGAGGGCCAAAAAGGCAAGGGCAATGTGGTCAGGCGCATGTTCGCCGACGTCGAAGCCGACATCTACGTCATGGTGGACGGCGACGACACGTACGACGCGGCGGCCGCCCCGGCCATGATCGACGTCTTGCTGAGCGAATCGGTCGACATGGTGACAGCCATACGCGATGACGATTCCGAGGCGGCCTACCGGCGCGGGCACCGCTTCGGCAATTGGCTGCTGACCGGGTTGGTCGCGTACATTTTCGGCAACCGGTCGACGGACATGCTGTCGGGTTATCGAGTGATGTCGCGGCGCTTCGTCAAGAGCTTCCCGGCCCTGTCGGCCGGCTTCGAGATCGAGACCGAACTGACGGTGCACGCGTTGCAACTTCGCTGCCCGATCGCGGAGCGCCGCACCCGCTACAAGGAGCGTCCGCCCGGGAGCGTGAGCAAGCTGTCCACGTACCGGGATGGTTATCGAATCCTGAGTTACATCGCATTGCTCGTCAAAGAGGAGTTGCCACTCGCATTCTTCGGTTTGGGTTCGGCGACGCTGTTTCTGGCCGGCGTCGCGTTCGCGATCCCGCTGTGGATAACCTACCTGCAGACGCATCTCGTGCCGCGGCTGCCGACCGCGGTGCTGGTGGTTGGTCTGGTGGTGTCCTCGGCCCTGAGCCTGGTCTGCGGACTCGTTCTGGCCACCGTCACGCGCGCCAGGAACGAGATGAAGCGTCTTCACTACCTGTCGCATTCGATTCGACTGTCGCGGCGTTGAGGAGACGTGCAGGAACGCCGACGGCAATTCTTCCGGTTTGCGGCCATCGGCGTCATCGGTTTCGTGGTGGACGCGGGCGTGATTGCGCTGTTGGTCAGGGTCATGGGCTTGGGCGCCTATCAGGCGCGGCTGGTGTCGTATTTCTTCGCCGTGGCGACGACTTGGTGGTTCAATCGGCGGTTTACCTTCGGCTCGACGCGGCCGCCGCTGCGGGAATTCCTGGAGTTCGTGGCCGCAAACGCCTTCGGCGCAACGATCAACCTGGGCGCGTATGCCGCGATCGTCGCATGGCTGGGTTCGAGCGGTTGGATCCCCATTGCCGGGGTGGCCATTGGGTCGCTCGCCGGGCTGACGACGAACTTCATGCTGTCGAGCCGCGTGGTGTTCTCCACGCGCCGGCTGAGAAAATCGGCGTCGGCGGCCGAACTCGAGCGAAAAGTGTGAACGCGGGCCGCGGCGCCGGAGGGCGGTCTCGAGACCGCGCGGGCCACGGTGAGGTAGGGGCGTCAATGCATGACCAAGTGCTCAAATCCGCATCTTGGCGCGTGCTCGCCGTGCATTGCGGAGATATTCTGTGCGGCACCCGGGTGCCGGCGACATAGCACGGTGAAATTGAATGAATCTTGACAGCGTTACCACTCCGTCCACCCTCCTGGAGGCGGACATCGAGGCCAGAGGCGCGAGGCGCCTGCTGGTGATCGCCGTGGTTGCCATTTTCTTCGCCAAGTGCTTGTTTGCCCTGGCGCTGTTGCCTCATTTCAAGGACCTGATCAATCCCGAGTACAGCGTCGGCAACGTGGACAACTACGTGTCCCTCGCGAAGAGCCTCGAGAACGGCGATGGCTACCGATTTTTCCCGGATACCTCGTTGACACTGATGAGAGAGCCCGGCTTTCCCTATTATCTCGCGATGCTGAAGTCGTTTTCCGATCAGTTTCAGAAAATCGCCGTGGTTTTGAATATCGTGTTCTCATCGCTGTGCGCCGTGCTGATCTTCAATCTGGCGAAGTCGATGGTGCGGATTCGTTGGGTGCCGTTCATTGCAGCGCTCCTATTCATGCTGCATCCCGGAGTGATCGTCGCCGAGCAGCGCAACGGCATCGAAATCCCGTTCACGCTGCTGCTGCTTGGGTTTTTGCTGCTGACGCGCAAGGCGCTCAGCTCGGATTCCCTGGTCGATTACGTGAAGGTGGGCGTCACACTGGGCGCCATATCGCTGGTGCGAAGCACGGCCTTGCTGTTTCCGACGTTTCTGGTCTTTTATGGATACATCTTCAATGGCGGTTGGCGGTCGGTGATCCGGTCTGTGGCGAGTATCGCGTTGATATTCGCCTGCGCATTGCTGGCGATGTCCCCATGGATCGTGCGTAACTATGCGCTGGTGGGCCAATTCATACCCACCGCGAGCGTGCAGGGAATCGCCATGCAGGCGGGAAACTACATCTGCGTGCACGAAAATGACGAACCCAAGAAGACTTTTCATCAGCTGGACGATGATGCCGCCGAGGTTCGCAATACACTGGCGACCCAACAGGGCTACCGCTTCAAAGCCTCTTACTACCAATACTTCTACGATGCCCACGACGAGGTGAAGTTCAACAGTTCCTTGGCCGCCGCGGTCGTCGACCAATACCGCCGCTCGCCATCGCTATTCATTCGATGCGCGTCGGAAAACGTCTTCAATTTCTGGTTCCAGGGCAAGGACGACCGGGCGACGATCGCCAATATGATCGTCGAGTTGCCGTTCATGCTGCTGGCGGTCGCAGGTGCCGTACTCGGTTGGCGGCAGATCCACAAGCCGACGTTCGGACTGTGCGCGCTGTTTCTGGTGTACACCCTGGGCGTGTATATCCCCATCCACGCACAGGCCCGCTACAGCATTCCCATCATGCCGCTCCTGGCCATATTGGCGGCGATCCCGATTGCTCGATGCTTCGGGTTCCTGTCCCCGCGGCCCAGTCCGGACACCTTCACGCTTGCACGGTCGTGAGAGGCATGGCCGTGTCCGTCAATGAAAAAGCGCTCGTTGCCGATCGGTCGATCGGATCGGTCGCGAGTAAACTGTTCAAGTTCGTGCTGGTCGGTGGGGCTTGCACCGCGCTTCAATATGTCCTGTTGATCGCACTGGTGCAGGGGCTGGGATGGCGTGCCGCGCCGGCATCGATGCTGGGCTATCTCGCAAGCAGTATCGTAAGTTATGTGTTGAACCGGTCGTTCACCTTCGAGTCCGCGGCCGATCACCGCCGCTCCTTGCCGAGGTTCTTTGCGATCAGCCTGATCGGATTGGGCTTGAACGGTGCCATCACGTACGTGGGTGCCGAGGTGCTGGGCGTGCACTACCTGATCGCACAAGCGGCAGCGACGGGTGTTACGCTGCTGTGGAATTTTCTGGCGAACCTTCGATGGACGTTTTAGGAGCCACCGTGAATCAACCGGCGAAAGGCGACTTGGCCATCGACCTCGTAGTTCCCTGCTACAACGAAGCGGAAGCACTCCCCGAAACCCATCGGCAGCTCGCGCATCTCATGGACACGATGATCCGGTCGAACATGATATCGGCGCAGAGCCGGATCTATTACGTCGACGACGGCAGCCAGGACGAGACGTGGTCGCTCATCAGTACGCTGAGTCAGAGCGATTCGCGGGTCACCGGGTTGCGCCTGTCGCGGAATTTCGGTCACCAGTCCGCTCTGCTTGCCGGGTTGTTCACGGCCACGGGGGATGCCGTCATCAGCGTGGATGCGGACCTGCAGGATGATATAGCCGTCATACCGGAAATGGTTGGCAACTATCGCGCCGGCAGTGAAATAGTCTACGGCGTACGCCGCAGCCGGGCCACGGACACGGCGTTGAAGCGCAATACGGCGCTCCTCTACTACAACGTGCTGCAGGCCTTCGGTGTTCGAATCGTCCACAATCACGCGGATTACCGCTTGATGGGCAGAAAGGCGATTGCAGCGCTCAAGGAGTATTCGGAAGTCAACTTGTTTCTGCGGGGCATCGTCCCTTTGATCGGCTTCAAGTCCACGCATGTCTACTACGATCGCAAGGCGCGCATGGCCGGCGAGTCGAAGTACAACATACCGAAAATGCTGCGTCTCGCGATCGATGGGATCACATCTTTTTCCGCGGTACCGCTGCGTTTCGTGTCCGTCATGGGAATGGTCGTGTTCGTCATCTCGATCGCCATGGCGACCTGGGTGCTGTGGATCAAGCTATTCACGGCCCGCGCCGTGCCGGGTTGGGCGTCATCCGTCATTCCTATTTATTTCCTCGGCGGGATCCAGCTGTTGTGCTTGGGCGTCATGGGCGAGTACCTCGCCAAGGGCTATGTCGAAAGCAAGCGGCGCCCGCGCTACTTGATTTCCGAGCGCGTCGCGGAGGAGGCCGGCCCGCAGGCCGGCGCGGCAGAGCCGGCAACCGAGAGCCGGTCGAGCCTGGCATGAAGAAGGCTTCAGGCTCCGACCGGCTGCACCGGCCGGTCGATGAAACGCCGCCGCAAGTAGTCCGAGGTCGGTTTCTCCAGGTGGTTCAAGGAGAGGATGGACAGGCCGATGCACACTCCCATCGCGACAGCAGCCATGCCATAGGCCAACGCGCCACCGCCGGAGAATGCGCCCGCCTTGGTAAAAATTTGGATTACGTATGGATGAAACAGATAGAGCGAGTAGCTGGCGTCGCCGATGATCACCACGCCTCGGGGAAGCTTCATTCCGTACATGCCGTACACCAAGCAGTAGAACGCGAGCGCCGCAGGGATTCCCCACCGGATCGACTCATCCCAGCGAATCGACCAGAGGGTCGCCAGGGGCATGCAGGCGATGAACAAGGCTCCGGCCATCAGCCAGGGTAGCCGCGCCGCCACCGGGCGCCGCGCCGAAGCGCCCAAGGCTAAGCGCATGAGCAGTGCATGGCAGAGCATTCCGTAGGCGAACTCGAGAATGATGGGACGGCTGAAGAAGCGCAGAGGCACCGATTCGATGGGCAGCGACTTGCCCAGCACGACGATGACGATCAACGAGGCGGCGGAGATCACCGCGCGGTACTTGTGGCTCGCGGCCATCGACAGAGCAAAGATGAGATAAAAGAACATCTCGTAGTTGAGCGTCCAACCGAGGAACAGCACGGGCGTCGTCTCGGCGGTGCCCTTGCGGAACGGAATGAACGCCAGCGATTTCAGCAGGTCGACGACGTTGGCGGTAGTATTCCTGAGCATGTTCGGCATGACGAGCGCAACGCAGAAAACGGCGATGGTACCGATCCAATACAGCGGTACGACGCGAATGAGGCGCTTGGCGAAAAAATGTTCGCCGGATCTCTCGGTCACGTAGCACATGATGAAGCCGCTGATGACGAAGAACAGATCCACTCCCCACGCGCCGTTGGCCAGCATCCGAATATGGTGCGTGAACACCGCGAGGGCCGCCAAGGCCCGCAGCATCTGCACACTATCCAGCCGCATGGCGGGTGGATAGCGAACCCGATCGGCAGCGTCCGAAGAAGCGTTCATCAATGGGAGCGCCGGAACGCCCGCAGCACCGGCTTTTCGACGCAGCGGAATGTCAGCATGCCGAGCAGCGATGCGCCGAGAATCTCGACCGCGAGATAGGGGCCCAGCCATTGGCGGCCGAACGCCTCGCTCCACAAACGGCTCACCGGATCGACGATGAGGGTGTGCGTCATGTAAATGCTGTAGGAGGCCTCACCCACCGCAAGCAGCAGAGCCCGCACGGCGCCATGCTCGGTCCTGTCCTCGAGCAGTGCGCAGACCGCGGTTGCCAGCACGCAGAAAATGACGCCCACCACATAGGTCAGAGACGATGCCTCGGCGGTCGACACATAGACCACGTAGATGCCGGTCAGGACGATGGCGATGCCGATGCCGTTGTCGAAAGGCACGACAGGCACCGCATCGCGATGCTGCAAGAACAGGCGAATTGCACCTAAGAGGATGCCGCCGGCGAAATACAGCATGATGGGCTGCACATAGAACGATGCGAATCGGCATGCAGGCGCGCCGCAGCCGCCGTCGAGGAGGAGCGGCCCCAGCAGAGTCAGGGCAAGTAGGGTGGCGACGACCGCGATCAACCCGCGGGACGGCTTTTGAAAGAGCGCAAGCGCGAACAGCGCGTAGAAAAACATCTCGTAGTTGAGGGTCCAGCCACGGCTCAGCAGAGGCTGAAACAGGCCGGACTCGTTTTCATAGGGGATGAACGCGAGGGACTTGACGACCTTTGCCAGTTCCGGGACGCGGGCGCGCCAGATGAGGCCGGCAACGACCAGCAGGGTGATGAGCCAGTACAGCGGTACGATTCGAATAATGCGACGCCACAGGAACCGTGGCGATGCGCGCGGTTTGCCAAAATCGTCGAAGCTCGTGATGGTCATCACGAAGCCGCTGATCAAAAAGAAAATTTCCACCCCGTGCCGCCCGAGGATTTCGGCGAGATGGATCAGCGACGTGTCGACCCGATCGGCAGCCGTCCTTTGGGAAAAGCGCAGCAGCGAATGATCGGCCACCACGAGCAGTGCGGCGATACCCCGGAGCCCCTGGATGGCGTTGATTTTTCCGATGCGGGACATCGTACGAAACATACCATGAGTGAGGCACGGCAAGGCCGGAACGAATCCACATTGGCCGCAAATCGAAAAAGGTCGTTAACAAGCGCTCGAGAGCGGCTGCGGCGGCGAGACGCGCTCACCGCAGCCGTGACGAGTTACGGGTAATTGGCGGGGTACGCCGTCCGCAGCAGCGGATGCGCGGCACATGCCGCCGCCACCGCGGGCCATTGAGCGGCGGCGGGTACTTGGGAGCCGTTCAGCCGCGTCCAGAAGGCATGCGATGCCTGGTAGGTAGTGTTGAGCGCATCGATGATATCGAGGGGGGTGAACGGGCCGCCATATTTTCCGAAGTAGGTGGTGTACATATCGCCGGATTGCACGTCCATCATTGCCGTCATTTTCGGGCGTAAGTCGACGTTGCCGGCGTTGCCGTCCACGCCCATGTAGGTGCGCATGCCGTCGCCCAGGATCGTGGTCCCCAGCCTCGAGATCGCCGACTGGCCCAACGTATCGGCAGCACCCGCCGCGATCCGATTGTTTGCCATCCATTGCTCCAGTGCGATCGCGGAAGCGCCGTTGACAAAGTAGGAGTTGGCCATGATCACGCTGGTGTGCGGTAAAGCCGCCGTGGTCGCGGTCAGTAAGCGTTGCAGTTGGGTCAGCCAGGCTTGGTCGCTGTACTGGGGAGCAACCGAGCCCAAGTTGGCGGCGGCCTGCGCAAGCGTAGAATCTTCCTGGAAGAACACGGCCTCGACGTACGGATCGCCGTCCAGATGCTGGCCGAGCGCCTGCATCGCGGCAATGAAACGGTCCATGACCGGCGGGTACCACAACGCCGGCGCATAGATGCCGGTGGACGCACCGCCGGAGTTCTGTCCCCACCAGCCGAAGCTTCCGGATACCGGGCTCGTGCCGTACGAGGGATTGTTCAGGATATAACCCGGGATGATGCTGGTATCGCCAGCGCTGTACGCATGCTGCCCGTACAGCCACATCTCGATGACCAGGTGCTTGGGTTTGTTATAGGCCGTCTTCAATCGGGCGAGCACCGCATCGATCACGGAGAAGTCGTATTTCCCCTGCGACGGCTCGATCGCGGCCCAGGTGATGAACATGCGATAACCGATGATCGCGTCCTGATTGTTCAGATCGTTCATCTCGGGAGTCATTCCGCCCATCGCCGAATCGCCACCCTTGACCACTTGATAGGACGCCATGTAATGGCCGGGATTCCACTTGATGCTGCCGGACGGGGTCGGGGTCACCACAGGCGGGGGCGTCGTCACGCATTGCCCGTTGACGCACACTTGCGGCGGCGGGCCGGGCTGCGCCGCCGACTGGCTCCATGCCGATGCCGTGAAAAGGGCCAAAATGCTGAGCATGGCAACACTGGCAGCTGCGCGGGGTCGAATCATCGGTATCTCCTCCCAGGAAAATGGTGTCGGCTGCGGCACGCGCCGGCACGACTGAAAGTTCGATGGTGCAGCATCCCTCCGCCGGCTTGGAGGATCAACTGTCTATGCCTTGCGACAGAGCAGTTATGCAATGCCGCGGCCATCGTCGTATGTATTCAGCCTGCTCCGCCGTCTGCGGTACCGTCGGCCAGCTCTTGCTGCGCGCGCTCTGGCGCCACAAACGGTTGAGGCGTTTGAGGGCGCCCTTTCCATCGAGGTCCTCTTCGGCAAGCAGGCAGCCTATCACGATGCCCGTGCGCCCGATGCCTGCGCGGCAGTGCACGTAAACGCACCGACCTTGGCTGAGTGCCGCCTGAATGGACGATTGCAATTGCTGCATCTGCGCCGGATCATCCGGTACGTAGGTGTCGGGGATGGCGCTGCGCAGGTAAATGGCGTTTTCGGGCAATAGCTCGTCGTAATCCGGTCTTTCGTGCACGTCGGTCAGGTCGATGAAGTAGTCGATGCCGGCCCCGGCCAATCGCTCGAGGCGCTCGCGTGCGTCGCGCTCATCGGCGCCGTAGGGATGTTCGCCCGCCAGCAGTCGGCCTGGGATGACCCAGTACGTATTCGGCAGGGGCGTGGGCGGCTGGGCGGCCTTCATGCGTACTGCACGTTCGCGTAACGTGCCCCAACGGTCTCGTATCGCAGCGCCATGCGACGCGCGCAAACGATGCCTGCGAAATACCAGTAGAGAAAAGTGACCGACGTGAACAGATGGAAATTATTGTAAAGAGTGGCAACCATGAATATGGCCACGACACCGGTCCAGCCGGCGGCGATTGCCCCGACCAGGCCTGTGTCGCGCCGAGCGACCGCAACGCTGTCGGTGAAGATCATCCAGTTCAGCGCGATGATCGCGAGGACGCCGAAGACGCCGAGTTCGAGCAGAAAGGCGGCAAACGATATTTCCAGAATATTCTGGAACAATGAATAGTAGCGGCCCTCGTAGGCTGGGCCGCTTTGCGAGGGCGAGGCATTGCCGAGGCCCAGTCCGAAGGCCAGGAGCACGGGATCCTTCGCGAGATATGTCACGGGGACCACGATGGCCTCGCCCCGGTGGGCGTGTTTCTTGCCGCCGACCCCGACGCCCCGGCCGCTGCCCTCGGACACGAGATACTTGTCGAGGTTCTTCTCAGTCGTGAAGAAGTCGACGATGCTGACGGATGAGCCGTTCAACGATTCCATCTTGTCGTAGATTGGCACGAAAATCGCTGCGAAAACCACCAGTGCGGCGAACCCTAGGCCGGTGTAGCGCAGCCGCTTGCCCGGATCGGCGCCCACCAGCATGACCACGAAGAGACCCAGGGGGAGGAAAACGACCGTCACCTTGGTTTCGTTGATGGTGGTGGGTATGAGCAGCAAGATGAACAGCAGTCCATAGCGCCATACGCCGATGCGGCGCTTCAGCACCAAGCCCGTCAATATCAGCGCCCCGCAGATGAGCAGCATGGACAGAATGCCGGAATCCATCAACGTGCCGCGGACATCGTCGCCGGAAAAGCGGTCCGCACTGATGATGATCCAGCGCTGGTAGACGGCCACGGGCAATTGACAGAACGCGAGTACCAGGAGCAGTTTGAGCTGTCGGAGCAACTGTTCGTCCGTCATCGGTAGGACCGCACCCAGCAGGAACAGTGGCGCAGCGCGGAAGTAAAACCGCATGCCCGTGATCAGAGCTCCAGGGCTTGGATCATTGCTGATGATGCCGCAAATGACCACCAGCGCGAGGGCGCCGAGGATCACCCAATATTTCGTCGCCACCCAGCGGAATCCGTCCTGCGTGCCTGCTATCAGCACGTACACCAGCACTAGGCCCGAAATGGCTTCCGGCACGAAACGCAGGAGCGGCGGCAGATGAAAGGTCGTGAGCGTAAATTCAAACAGCATCGCGACGCAAATAATCACGAAGGCGAACTTTTGCATGAGCCGCGTCTCGCTCGTGCCGGCTAGAAGTGATGCACGTTAAGCGACTACCTTGACCGGACCGGTCGAGGACGGAGCCTTACCGGCGGCCGCTGCCGCCCCGGCGGGAACCGCACCCGAGTAGTGCACCACCCGATCGACCTGGTAATCCTTGCTGGTCCCCGCGTGGGTGAAAATGATGAGTTCGCCGAGCAGTCCGAGGGCGAAAATCTGCACGCCCAGCACGATCAGCAGGGATGCCAGGAGCAATGCGGGGCGGTCGGCCAGCGGAATACCGAAGAAGAGCCTCTCGAAGACCAGGTATCCCAGTTCCAGGACGCCGAGGGCCAAGGTCATGACACCGATCATGCCGAAGAACCGCAGCGGTTTCTTGGTGAAACGAACCAGAAAGAATACCGTGAAGATATCGAGGAAACTGCGCAGGTAATTACGCGCCGGATACATCTTGTCGTGGCGATCGCTCTTCGATTGCGTGACGGCGACTTCCGCGACGCGAAACCCTTGGCGTTCCGCGAGCACCGGCAGAAAGCGCTGCTGATCGCCGTAGAGATGAACCTCCTCGAGCACCTTGCGCCGCATCGCCCGCGCGTTGCAGCCCAAATCGCGGAAGGACAAGCGGGTGACGAATTGCAGCAGACCGTGAAAGGCACCGCGGCGGATGGTCTCGTACCAGCGGGTCGCCCGCGGCTCACGGCAGCCCACGGCAATGTCGGCACTCTCCAGGGCCGCATAGAGATTCGCCACCTGGGTGCCGTCGATCTGGAAGTAGGCGGGAAGCGTGTAGATCACGCTGCCCACGGCGTTCTCGAAGCCCACCATGATCGCGGTCGCTTCGCCGAAATAACGCGACAAGGACACCACCGTCACGGGCTCGCTGCGGGCGGCAAGGGCGGCGAGGGCTTTCTCATAGGCCGGTTGAGGGCCATCCAGCACGAAGATCATTTCGTACGTGACGCCGAGCGCCGCGAGCCCGGATTTATATTCCGCGTACAATGCGTCGAGCGGCGCTTGGCGCTCGCCGACCGGCACGATCACGGATACCTGCACAGCGTTTCTGTTCATGGTCATTTGCGGGTCTCGTTTGACGACAACACTCTCCCGGTCAGGCGCGCGAAGTGCTCCGGCCGCACGTCTCCGAGCTTGTAGATCAATTCCCCCAAGGTGCCGCTCGCGATCAGCGTCACCGCACCCGTGAGGAACACGATGCCGGCTCCGGTCAAGGGCAGCGACAGACGACCGTTTTCAGGAATCGCTGCCAACAGGCCACCCGCCAGCGCCGCCAGTCCCACGAGCATCAGAGGCAAGCACAAAAGACTAAACCAAAGCAGCGGGCGCGACGTGAACGAACTCACCGTCTTGATAACCATTAAGTCAAGCAGAACCTTGTAGACGCGCGACAAGCCATATTTGGACGCGCCGAACTGCCGGGCGTGATGGCGCACCTTGATCTCGGCGATTCGCGGACCCGCGATCGAGGCCATGGCCGGGATGAAGCGGTGCATTTCGGAGTACAGCGGGATCTTCTTGATGACCGATGCGCGGAACGCCTTCAGCGAACAACCGTTATCGGTGATGGACACCCCGGTCACGCGGCTGATGAGTCGATTGGCGATCACCGACGGGATCTTGCGCGAAATCAGCTTGTCCTGGCGCTTATGCCGCCAGCCGACGACGATGTCGTTGCCTTCGGCCATCTTGGTCAGGAAATGCTCGATGTCGGCGGGATCGTTCTGCAGATCGCCGTCCATGGTCACCAGGATTTCGCCGCGGGCGTACTCGATGCCGGCCGCCATGGCGGCGGTCTGCCCGTAATTTCGGCGAAACTTGACGAAGCGCACCCGCGGATCGCCGCGCGCGATCTCGTCGGCCATGGCAGCGGTCGCATCCTTGCTGCCATCATCCACGAACACCATTTCGTAGGGGATGCGCAGCGGATCCACGGCGGCGACAATGGCCGCGTGCATGGGCTTGATGCTGTCCTCTTCGTTGTAGAACGGCACGATCACCGAAAGCTTTGGGAAAGAATCCACGCGGTGTCTCTATGGGGTTTCAGAAATAAACATACTGCGCCAAGCGCCCGGGCAGCAATTTAACACCCCGCACTGGCAATTACCCGCCGGCGGCCCGCCATGTAGTATTTATGCGACTTAAGTCCCGGTTTTTACACGTTAAACGCAATCCGCCGCGGCCGCTTGCCGCGGCACGGTATACTCGCGGTCCTCATGAAAGTCCTGGTCACGGGTGTCGCCGGATTCATCGGCTCCTTCACTGCGCAACGCCTGCTCGAGCGTGGCGACGACGTCGTAGGTCTCGACAATCTCAACGATTATTACGACGTGTCGCTGAAAAGAGCGCGGCTCGAGCGGCTCGAGCGGCATGCCCGTTTCCGCTTCGTGCGGGCCGATCTGGCCGATCAAGCGGCGATTCTCGACCTGTTTGCCCGGGAGCAATTCGAGCGGGTGGCGCACTTGGGAGCGCAAGCCGGCGTGCGCTATTCCTTGCAGGCGCCGCATAGCTACATCCAGAGCAACATCACGGGCACCTTGAACGTGCTCGAAGGGTGCCGCCACAACGCCGTAGGCCACCTGGTCTATGCGTCCTCGAGTTCGGTCTACGGCGCGAGCGCGCGCTTGCCCTATTCGGTCCACGAACCGGCGTCTCACCCCGTCTCTCTGTACGCGGCGACCAAACGTTCGAACGAGTTGATGGCGCACAGCTACTCGAGCGTGTTCGGCTTACCTACCACCGGGCTGCGCTTTTTTACGGTGTACGGGCCTTGGGGACGGCCCGATATGGCCTTGTTTCTTTTCTCGCGCGCCATTCTCGCGGGCGAGCCCATCCAGGTTTTCAATCACGGACACCACAAACGCGACTTTACTTATGTCGATGATATCGTCGAGGGCGTGGTACGCGTGCTCGACCGCGTTGCGAAGCCCGACCCGCGTTGGGACAGCGCGCACCCGGACCCGGCGTACAGTGCGGCGCCGTACCGAATCTACAACATCGGCAGCAATCGTCCGGTGGAATTGCTGCGCTACATCGAAGTGCTGGAACAATGCCTCGGGCGCAAGGCGCAGAAAATTCTCCTGCCCCTGCAACCGGGCGACGTTGCCGACACCTTTGCGGATGTCCGCGAGCTCATCGACGACATCGGCTACCAGCCCACGACCCCCGTGGAAGTGGGCGTGCGCAATTTCGTCGACTGGTATCGCGACTACTACGGCTGCGCCGAGGGCTGATCCGTGGCCCGCCGGCCGCGCCGCGTGCGCCGTTCCTGACCCTTCCACATACGTCCCGCCGACCAGAGGTCCGCGGCCCGTGGCTCACGAAATAACGCTCTTATTATCCCGGTGATGGACATTTGTTATCCCGGTGATGGACATTTGCGGTTCGGTCAGCATCATCGCCGGTAGGATTCACCCAGCCGCGGGGGCACCCGCCGTTCTTCCTGGACGCTGTCGTACGTGCGCACTCTTCCCGCTGCACGCTCCAGAACCTTGAGCGTGAGATCCGCGATCAGGTCCCAGTCATAGCGCACGCAGGAATTACGCAGACGCTGCGCCATGATTTCCCGCTCTTCCGTCGTCAGCTGCGCCAAGTCACGCAGGCGTAGGGCGAGACCTTGAACGTCGCCCACTCCAAAGTAACAGCTCTGATCGAGTTCAGTCTCGAGATTGGCCGGAATGGCGCTGGCCAAAGCCGGTGTTCCGAGCTTCATCGCCTCGAGCAACGAGATGGGCAGCCCTTCGTGCGAGGACGGCAGCACAAAAATGCCGGCGTGCGCGAGCAATTCATGCACTTCGGCCGGCGGCAGGAAGCCGGTATGCACGATGTCGGGGTTGGCGGCACTCTGCTGACGCACTCGGTTCGCGTACGATTGCGATCCTTGGGCTCCGCCCACCAGCAGCAATTTCCAGCCGGGCAGGTTCGCGGCCGTGAACGCGGCAATGAGGTCGAGCTGACGTTTCTCCGGCACCAGCCGACTTACTTGAATAACGTAACGATAGGGCTCAAGCCCATGTTTTTCAAGAGGATATTTCCCGCTAAGGATCGTCAGGTTGCCGACGCCGTTCGGAATCAAGGTGGATGGTCGGCCATAACGATTGCGCACCACTTCTTGGATGCCGCGCGAAATGACGATGGTCTCATCGGCGCAGTTCACCCCGAGGCGTTCGCCGAGGCGCAGAACGGCACGCGCCGGTTCTTTCCATTTCTCGCGCAGATAGTCCTGCCCGTGATGGGTGATGACGACTTTGAGGCCAAACAACTTGGCGATGGGTGCGACCAGCCACGGCCCCACGGCGTGAATGTGCAGCACGTCCGGACGGCTTACCGCCGCGTACAGCACACCCAAGAACGTGTGCACCACGGCCTCGACGCCTTGCAGACGCGGCGACCATAGCCATCGCACCGCGACACCCTTCCAGCGCGACGGCGAATGAGTGGGGCGATAAGGACTGCGGCCGAAGACCGTGACGTCGGCTCCCAACGCAGCGATTCTGGGGTACAGTTCCGAGACGTGCATTTCCACGCCCCCCGGCACGTCGGGCATTCCACGCAACCCCAACACGGCCACCTTCAGACGGGTTCCCTCGTTGTTGTTCACTATAATCTCACTATTTATTGCTTCGTCGAACGAGCGTTTCGTTGAACGAGCGTTATTGTTGATTCGACCGCGTTCAATTCGCCACTGCCAATTGGTTCTCAACTGGGACGCCGGCTGCTACCCCATGTCTCCGATAGATGGACAGCATTCTATCTCGATAGGCCGAGGGGCTGAATTCGGCACGCATCCACTCCCGGCCAGCGAGTCCCATGCGCTTCAGGGCGTCGGCCGGCATTCGTTCGACTCGCACCAGTGCTTCGACGAGCGAATCGATATGTCCGCTGCGGAACACGATTCCAGTTTCGTCGGGACGGATGAGTTCGGGGATGCCGCCGATATCTGCACCGATGATGGGTTTCGCAAGCGCACTCGCCTCCATGACGCTGAGCGGCGCGTTTTCATACCATTGTGAAGGAATCACGACCGCGCGCGCGGAACACACCGCATCGTGCAATGCGGACCCGCTCAGGTAGCCGCAGAAGGTGACATCGGCGCCGACACTGTCGGCCAGTTGCCGCAGCATGGGCTCTTCCGGGCCGGTCCCCACGATGCGCAGTGGCACCCGCGCTTGCGCTGCGGCACGCACCAAGGTGTCGACGCCTTTTTCCGGTACCAGGCGTCCCAGGTACAGGAAGGCGTCGCCCGGTTCGCCGCGGGGGATCAATGCGTCCACGTCCACGGAATTGGGTACATGGACGAAACGGCTCGTATCGATACCCCATTCTGCGAATTTCGCCAGGAAAAAACGACTTGGCACCACGAACTGCGTGACAGTTTTATTATAGATATCGAGCCATTTGTGCAGCGTCGATTCGAGCCACACCAGTGCGCTCATGGCGGTCGAGTTCTTGATGCAGCGGTTCTTCACTACATTGCGCAACGCGCCGCCGCGGCATCTCTCGCAGACTTCGTTACGCGTATACATCTTATAGGCAGGACACGCAAGCTTCAGGTCGTGAAGAGTCAGGACGGTGGGGATGCCGGCGCGCTGCAGTTCGACCAGCACCGAAGGGGAGAGCTGGTGGTATATATTATGGGCGTGCGCCACGTCCGGGCGGCTGGCCGCGATCATGGCGCGCATGCGGCGTGCCGCTTCGAGGCTGTAAATCGCCCTGGCGGCCCGCGCCGCCTTGGAAAGCGCCGATTCAGACCCCTCCGCGCTCGAATCACTGACGAAATGGCGGTCCCATTCGCTGGTCTCGTTCAGGCGATGATGCATCGAAAACGGCGTGACGTTCCAGCCCGCCTGTTCGAACAAGCGGTTGTGCTCGAAGAAGACCGTCTCCGAGCCTCCACGCCGATAGTAGTAATTGTTGATGGAAAGAAGCTGCGGCACGATGCCCATCATACCCGTGAAGGGAGCGGAAAATCTCCCTGCCATTTACGATAGGTGGCGATGCGTAGCGTGCATGCGTCACAGAATCGTCAGCGTGTCCTACTGTAATATTCGCGTCCGAATTATGTTCAATGAACCAGTGCGCAAAATTGTGGGCCGCTCATCAGCGGTTAGCGTTGCGACTGTGGCATATTGTGCGGGCATTGCGTTCTTCCGCGCGTTTCAACGGGGCACTTCATGGATTTGACGGTTATTCCCACGTTCCGGTGTAATTCACGGTGCCAGATGTGCTACATCTGGAAAAATCCGACAGAACCCAAGCTCGAAGTCACCGCGGCGACGCTCTCGAAGCTTCCCGGCGGTTTCGACAATCTGAATCTGTCGGGCGGCGAACCTACGCTGCGGCGCGATCTGACCGAATTGGTGGAGGTGCTGTATCCCAAGGCCCGCATCATGGAGATCAGTTCAAATGGTCTGCACCCGGAAAAACTGGTGCCCATCATCAAGAAATATCCCAATATCAAGGTGCGTTTCAGCCTGGAAGGCGACGAGGCCACGAGCAACCGGATCCGCGGCGAAGAGAACGGCGCCGCCACCAAGATCGCCGGACTGCGCATGCTTCAGGAAGCCGGCGGCACCGATCTCGGCTTTGCGTTCGTGATCCAGGACGAGAACGTCGATCAGCTGGTGAAGACCTATGAATTCGCCAAGTCGCACGGATTCGAACTAGCCACGTCGACCTTGCACAATGCGTGGCAGTTCTACAAGAACGACAATTATTTCTATGACCGCGTGAAAGTGGCGCGTCAAGTGGAAGGCCTCGTCAGCGGATTGATGAAAAGCGGCAAGGTCAAGAACTGGTTTCGCGCGTACTTGAATCTGGGCTTGATCGAGAAGATTCTCGGCCACCCGCGTCTCATTCCCTGCGTGGCCGGCACCGGCTTTGCCTTCATCGATCCATGGTCGGACGTTTGGGCCTGCAATGTGCGCAGCGATCTGCCGCTCGGCAACCTGGTCAGGCAGAGTTGGGACGACATCGTGGCGAGCGAGACCGCACGTAATTCCATCGGCAAGGTTCGCGCCTGCGAGCAGAACTGCTGGATGGTCACCACCGCACGCACCGCCATGCGCTCGAACTTGATTCCCCAGGCTCCCAAAGCCGGTCCACTCATGTGGGTGCTCAAGAACAAGCTCAAAGTGTCCTTGGGCCGAAAAATCGACTTCGACAAGTACATCGATTACACCGACGTGAAGCCCACCCCGCACGTGGCGCGCAGGTCCTACCTGGTCGAGCACGAGAAAATAAAACTGGTCAAGGGCCGCGACACCACGGACAAGCACTACCCGCTCAAAGTGTTCGAGAACACATAGTCTGCAGCGGGCGCGGCGACCGCGAGCCATGAAACGAAATCCGAAGGCTTTGGCAGCGGAGCAATTCGACGTGCTGGTCGTGGGTGGGGGCGCCTTCGGCGCCGCGGCGGCATGGGATGCGAGCTTGCGCGGACTGCGCGTCGCGCTGATCGAGCAGAGCGACTTCGGCGGCGGCGCATCGGCCGAATGCTTCAAGATGGTCCATGGCGGCATCCGCTATCTGCAGCATGCGGACCTGCGCCGCATGCGCTTCTCCTGTGCGCAGCGCTCGGCGATGCTGCGCATCGCGCCGCATCTGGTCAATCCGCTGCCCATCGTCATCCCGACTTATGGCCATGGCCGGCAGGGCAAGGCATTCCTCGCCGCGGGCATGCTGGCCTACGATATGCTCACCGCCGGTCGAAACTTAGGTGTTCGCGACCCGTCGCGCCGCATCCGCGGCATGGAATTGCTCTCCAAGAACCGGGTTCTCGAATTGTTTCCCGAGCTTGACGCCCGGTCGTTGACCGGCGGGGCCGTGTTCGAGGATGGGCAGATGTACAACGCGGCGCGGCTCGTGCTGGCCTTCGTCAAGTCGGCGGTGAAGCGGGGCGCGGTCGCGGCGAACTATGTTCAAGCGCAGCGTTTTTTGTGGGCGGGCAGACGGGTGGTGGGCATGCGGGCGCGTGACGCCTTGGACGGCGAAGAATTCGACATCCGGGCATCGCTCGTTCTCAACGCTGCCGGACCCTGGGCGGATTATCTGCTCGAGGACACGGAGCGTTTCCCAGGTCATCGACGCGGGCACTTTTCGCGCGATGCGTGCTTTCTCGTCAATCGCCGGCCTACCTCGAAGTATGCCCTCGCGGTGCCCGGTTGGAGCAAGGACAGCGACGCGGTGGTCAGCCGGGCGGCCCGTCATTTGTTCGCGGTGCCGTGGCGCGACTGCATGCTCATCGGCGTGTGGCACCGGCTGTTTCCGGCGCGTCCGGACACCGCCGAGGTGGAGGAGGGGGAACTCGCCGCGTGGATCGAGGAAATGAATTCGTCCTACCCCGCGCTGCGCCTATCGCGCGACGATGTGATCTATGCCAATTGCGGTCTCGTGCCGTTCGGCGATGGGAAGACCTCCGCCGGCGAGTTGAGTTTCGGCAAGGAGTCACGCTTCATCGACCATAGAAACCAGGGCATCGACGGCTTGGTCACATTGATTGGTATCCGTTATACGACGGCCCGCGGCGATGCGGCCACCGCCGTCGATCTGCTGCTGCAGCAGAGGCCCGGCGCGCTCAACGGGGCGCCCACGGATCGCACGCCATTGGTGGGCGGCGATATCGCGGACTTCGCAGCGTTGCGGGATGAGGCGCGCAGCCGCCGCTTCGCGGAGATTCCCGAGCGCAGCCTCGATGCGTGGTTGCGCAACTACGGCACGGAGTACCTGCAGGTGGCCGAGCGCGCGCAGGCGCCCGGAATGTCGGAGCGGCTGGGGCGTTCGGACACGTTGATGGCGGAAGTATCATTTGCCGCGCGGGACGAAATGGCACAGCGGCTGGCCGATGTGGTGTTGCGACGGACGGATCTCGGTTCCGGCAGTCATCCAGGAACCGACGCCCTGAAGGGTGCGGCGATCGGCATGCAACGGGAACTCGGCTGGAGCGATAGCCGACGCGAGGCGGAAGTGGCGGATACGGAACGCGCGTTGCGGCATCATCGCGCGGCGCAGCCGGCCAATCCTTAAGAGTCCCATGGAGAATTCATGCATTTGCTGGTGACCGGCGGAACCGGATTTATCGGATCGCGGCTCGCGCTCGCGGCCCGCGCGTTGGGGCATTCGCTCATCGCCGCCGGCCAGCTGAATACGGGGGCCGAACGGTCGCGCGCGGAGGATCTTGCCCGCGACGGTATCGTCATCGAGCAGGGTCCACTGCAGGATCCGGCGTATGCAGAGCGCGTCGCGTCGGGCTGCGATGCGGTGATCCATCTCGCCGCCGCCCAGCACGAGGCGAATGTGCCGGATGAGTATTTCTTCGATGTGAACGTCAACGGCACTCGCACGCTGCTCGAGGCCGCGAAGCGGCGCGGCGTCAAGCGCTTCGTGTATGGCAGCACCATCGGCGTGTACGGCGAATACACCGGCACGCCGCTCGACGAGAGCACCCCGCCGCGGCCTCTGAACGTCTATGGACGCAGCAAGCTCGAGGCGGAAGCCGTCGTGGCGTCTTATGCGCAGGCGCTCGAGACCAGCATCGTGCGAATCTCCGAGACCTATGGGCCTGGCGATTTTCGACTGCTGAAGCTCTTCAAGGCGGTTGACCGCGGGCGGTTCTTCATCATCGGCGCGGGCTCGAATCAGCGTCAGGCAATTCATGTCCAGGACCTGGTGCAGGGTCTGCTGCTCGCCGCAACCAGTCCGGCGGCCGTGGGTCAAACCTTCGTGATGGCCGGACGCGAGACCATGACCACGCGTGTCCTGGTAGAGCGGGTCGCCGAGGCCCTGGGCCGCAAACCACCGTCCGCGCGCGTGCCGCTGTGGCCGTTCTTGGGCGCAGCCGTGGTGATGGAGAAGACCCTGTCGCCGCTCGGCATCCAGCCGCCGCTGCACCGCCGCCGGCTCGATTTCTTCCGCAAGTCATTCGTCTTGTCGAGCGCCAAGGCGACGCGTGTACTGGGCTTCATACCCGGCATCGACTTCCGTGTCGGCGCTGCCGAAACGGCGCGGTGGTATCGCGAGAAGGGTTATCTGCAGTCGTAGCGGCCGCGCGCGCCGGGGCCGCGCGACGACGCTCAAGTCGTCGCCGGCCGCTCGGCCACCGCGGCGATTTTCTTGGCCAGGATGGTGACATTCTTGCCGTACATCTTGAAGATCACGCGCATCGCGAGCTCGAGGACACTGGTCACCGCGAGACCCACGTAGTTGAGCGGATTTGTCCAGAACACGTACAGCTTGAGACCGAAGGGCTTGATGTTCTGGAAGCCGCCGAGCTCAAGAATCTGACCGATGCTGTATTCGGTGACATTGTAGAAATGATCGATGTTGTGGGCGAGATTCTCCGAGCCGACCAGCGGATTGGCGCCATTCATCGCATAGACGATGACCTTGCCGCCGGGACGCAGTGCGTGCCGGCACATCTGCAGGAAAGTGATGGTCTCATCCAAGGTCAGGTGATTGAGCTCCTGTTCCGGGATGATGCAATCGTATTCACCGGACTGGTGCGCGCTCAGGAACGGGAACACTTCTGCGACCTCGCAGTTGAGTCCGCGCCGGGTCGCGTGCTCGACCTTGCCGCCGTCCGAGTCGATGCCAAGTACGTTGCGATAGCCGCTCTTGGCCAGCAGATCGACCAGGTAGCCGGGGCCGCAGCTGATGACCAGTATCTTGGCGTCCCGGTTCTCGGGGATGTGCGGCAGGTAATTGGCGCGATAGTAGGCGTTGAATGACTTGTATCCACTCTCGACGTCGGCCGGCGCCTGCCAGTAGGAATCGAAGGGTTCCAGACGGGCGGCGAGCTTGACGGGCACGCGCACCGCGCTCAAGTTGGCGACGGGCGACGGTTGCATATTTGTGGACATGGAACACTCCTTGCGCGATGACCCTAGTATAGAGTACGGGCGCGTCGAGGTTGGAGTCATGCCACCTTAGTTTCGCAATTGTGTGAACCAGCTCGATAAGCTGCAGCGGCCGCCACGAGGGCTTCCGGATTGAGAATCCTGTTTTGTAATTACGAATACCCGCCGCTCGGCGGCGGCGGCGGCGTGGTGATGGCCGCGCTGGCGCGGGAGCTCGCGCGCCGCCATGAGGTCACCGTGCTGACATCCCGCATGCGGGGGCTTAAGGCCGATGAGTCGCTGGCTGGGGTGCGAGTGATTCGTGTGCCGGTACTGTTTCGCACGCAGCTGGCGGTCGCGAATTTACCCTCCATGCTGGCGTATCTGCCGGCCGCGGCGTTGCAAGGCCTTGCTCTCGGGCGGCGCTCGTTCGATGTCATCAACACGCATTTCGCCGTGCCCACGGGGCCGGTGGGACAGCTCCTGGCGGGCTACTATCGCGTGCCCAACGTCCTCTCGATCCATGGCGGCGATCTGTACGATCCCAGCAAGAGCATGTCGCCGCATCGTCATGCCTGGCTGCGGCGGCCCATCCGCTCCCTGCTCAACGCAGCCGATGCGGTGGTCGGCCAGTCGCGGAATACGGTCGGGCATGTCGAGAGCATCTATGGGGTGAGGCGGGACGTGCAATTGATCCCCTTGGGTATAGACCGACCGCCGGTCGTCGGTCGAGCGGCGCGCGAGGAATTCGGACTCCCGTCGGACGCCTTCGTCTTGGTCACGGTGGGCCGTTTGGTGGCCCGCAAGGACACTGTGCAGCTGGTGCGAGCCTTGGGCAACGCACAGAGGGCCGACGCTCATTTGCTGATCGTGGGTGACGGTCCGGACGCGCCGAACATCCGCCGGGCGGCGGCGGAACTGGGACTTGGCGATCGGGTGCATCTGCTCGGCCAAGTCACCGACGAGGTCAAGTATCGCGCGCTGGCTGTGGCGGATGCCTTTGCCTCGACCAGCCAGCACGAGGGGTTTGGCCTGGTGTTTCTCGAGGCCATGGCGTTTGGTCTGCCCGTGGTTTGCTACGACCATGGCGGTCAGACGGATTTTCTGACGACGGGCAAGACCGGGCACGTGTTGCGCCTGAACGATATCGAGGCCTTCACGCGGGCCCTCGTCGACCTGCATGACAATTCACAGCGGCGCCTGGACGCGGGCCGGTATAATCGTGCGGCAGTCGAGGAGTTCTTCATCGATCGCTGCGGCGAACGCTACGAGGCGACATTTCGAGCGGCGATCGAACAACGAGCGAGAGGTCAATAATGTGCGGCATTGCCGGCATTGTCGGAACGGTTGATCCATCGGGGGCGGACATGCGCAGGATGCTGGCCGCCTTGACGCATCGAGGCCCCGATGGCGAAGGCATTTTTGCCGACGGGCGCGCGATCCTGGGCCACCGCCGACTGTCCATCATCGATCTGCACGGCGGCCGTCAGCCGCTGCACAACGTCGAGAAGACACTCTGGCTGGTGTGCAACGGCGAGATCTACAATTACCAGGAGCTGCGGGCGGAGTTGATCGCCGACGGCCACCAATTCGTCACCCACAGCGACTGCGAGGTCATCATCGGCCTGTACGAGCGCTACGGCGACAAGTTGCTCGACCGGTTGCGAGGCATGTTCGCCTTCGCATTGTGGGACTCGCGCGAGCAGCGGATGCTCGCGGCGCGCGACCATCTAGGACAGAAACCATTCTTCTACATCGATCAGAAGGACCGCTTCGCCTTCGGGTCGGAGATCAAATCGCTGCTGGCGCTCGATCCGAAGCTTCGAGTGATGAACGTCAAGGCGCTGGAGCAGTATCTGGCATTGCGTCTGATCGGGCCCCCGCTCACCATGTACAAGGACGTGCACAAGCTGCCGCCGGGGCACAAGCTGACGATGGAGCGCGGCGGCCGGCCAAGTATCGAGCCCTATTGGGACTTGAGTTTCGGGCCGAAGGTCCAAGGATCGGAGGAGGATCTGATCGACGAACTCGATGCGCGCATCGTCGAGTCGTTGCGCCTTCACATGGTGAGCGATGTGCGCGTCGGTGCGTTCTTGAGTGGCGGACTCGATTCGAGCCTGTTGGTGGCGATGCTGTCGAAGCGGGTCGGGGTGCAGAACCTCCCGACCTTTACCATCGGGCTGCCGTATCAACGCTTCGATGAGGCACCCTATGCGCGGGCCGTGGCCAAGATGTACGGCACGGAACATCACGAGCTCACCATCAATCCGAGCCTCACCGAGATCCTGCCCGATCTCATCTATCATCTGGATGAGCCGTCGGACCCCTTGTCCCTGTGCGCGTATCACGTATCGCGATTCGCCCGCCAGACCGTAAAGGTGGTGATCGGCGGCGATGGCGGCGACGAACTGTTCGGCGGTTACGACCGCTACTACGGCAATCTGTATGCGGGGCACTACGGCCGAATTCCCGCGGCGCTGCGCAATCATGTGCTGGGACCGGCCCTGTCCTTGGTGCCGGCTTCCGGATGGTACAAGAGCAAGGGCAATCAGATGCGTTGGCTGCATCGTTTGTCCTTCCTGTCGGGGGGCGAGCGCTATGCCGCCAGCCTGTCCTATTTCTACTTCGACAAGGCGATGCGCGACAGCCTCCTGTCCGCGCGAACCCGGGCGGAGCTCGGCGACTTCGATCCCGAGGGCGTTTTGAAAGTGCCTTACGACGCGCTATCGGGCGATCCGGTGGACCGCATGCTGTACGCGGACAGCAAGGTGCGCCTGCCCGATCACCCGGTGATGATCTCCGACCGCATGAGCATGGCGCACGGCGTCGAGGCACGAAGTCCCTTCATGGATCATCGACTGGCGGAGTTCACCGCGAAACTGCCTTCATCGCTCAAGGTGCGCGGCAGAACCTTGCGCTACATCCAGCGCAAACTCGCGGCCCGCTACCTCACTCCTGAGATCTTGAACCGGCCCAAGCAGGGCTTCTCCTCTGCGCTGCCGTACATCCTGCGCAATGAATATCGCTCGCTGTACGACCGGTACCTGCGCGATTCTGAACTCGTGCGGGCCGGAATCTTCGAGCGCAAGCCGCTCGAGGCGCTGCTGGCCTCCCACCTGGCCGGCCATGAAGATCACGGTAATCGTCTGTGGCTGCTCATCAACACCGAGGCGTGGTATCGCATGACCATCTTGGGTGAATCGCAGCGCGCTGTGGCCTAGAAGCGCGGCGGCGTGCGTATCAGGCAAGGGAGAATCGATGAAAATCGGGATCATGCTGCGGCATTACGAGCAGCAAGAGGGCGGCGTCAAGGTTTACACCAAAAAGCTCCTGCCGCTGTTGCTGTCGATGGGCTCGCAGCATCAATACGTGCTGATCTACCAGAATCCAAAGCTGGTAGGTACCTATGCCGGCTATCCGAACGTTGAGGAGGTTGCGGTCAAGCTGCCGGGGACGGTGTTGTGGGACCAGGTGGCCGTTCCCTGGATTGCGCGCAAGAAGCGGCTCGATCTGATTTTCAATCCGAAGTTCACGGTGCCGTTTCTCGGCAGCGCGAAGCGGATGTTCGTGCTCCACGGTTCCGAATGGTTCGTGATCCCGGAGCATTTTCGCCTGTATGACCAGTGGTATTTCAAGAATGCGGTGCCGCTGTATTGCCGGCGCGCCGACGCGTTCGTCGCCGTGTCGCATGCGGTGAAGAAGGATGTGGTGGAGCATGTGGGCGTGGCGCCCGACAAGGTGGTCCCCATCCACAACGGTTTCGATCCCACGCTGTTCAGACCCATCGAGGACCCGGTGCGGCTACGCGCCGCCCGCGAGAAATACAAGCTGCCGGAGAAGTTCATTCTCTGGGTGGGTCAGATCGAGTCGCGCAAAAACGTGTCCCGCATGTTGCGGGCGTTTGCCCAGGTGAAGGATGAAATCCCGCACACCCTGGTGATCGCGGGCGAGCAACGCTTTACCACCGCAGAAGAGCTGAGGGTCATCGGTGAACTTAGGCTGGCCGATCGGGTGCTGTTCACGGGTTGGATATTGCACACGGATCTGCCGACGGTGTACACGCTGGCGGACCTGTTCTTGTTTCCCTCGCTGTACGAGGGCTTCGGCATCCCGCTGATCGAAGCGATGGCCTGCGGGTGTCCCATCGTGACGGCCAACACCTGCGCTCCGCCGGAAGTGTGCGACGGCGCGGCCGTGCTGGTCGATCCGCTGCGGGTGGAGGACATCGCGGCAGGCGTGCGTAAGGTCATTTTCGACGCCGAACTGCGCGGTCGCTTGGTGTCCCGCGGTTTACGCCGGGCCGAGGACTTCGGCTGGGAGAAGTGCGCGACGGAGGTGCTCGCACTGTTCGACCGCCTCGGTCGCTCCTAGCGAAGCGCTCCCTTGCTTCGCTACGGCATTCTGCAGGACGATGCGCCGGCCCTTAAGTGGCAGCGCCGGTGTCTCGAGGCGCTGGCGCGCGTCGACGGCGCGAGGCTCGAGATGAGTTTGACGCCGGTTGCGGACTCGGTGGCGCGAGCGCGCGCCGCCGCTTTGGACTTCATCTTGAGCTTCACCGACTTAGGGGACGCGGCCGGCTTCGTCGATTTGCCACGCTTTGGATTGTGGCAGCCGTTGCTCGGCGACTGGATCAACTACCGCGGGGAGCCGGGCGCATTCTGGGAGGTCTACGAGGGGCATGCGACCTCCGCGGCGCTCTTGGTGCGTGCGCACGCTGATCCCGAGATGGTGACGGTGCTGCGCGAGGTGCATCTGCGCACGCAGCGGCTGTCCCACCTCGAGAATCGTGAGCAGCTATTGGAGCGATTGCTCGGCACGCCTGCACAGGCGTGCCGTGAGCTGGTCCGCAATGGCAGCATATCCGGCCCAACGCGCCGCGCCGAGCGGCCCGTGCGCCGCAGGCCGACGGCCGCGGATCGGGCGCGTCTCAAGGCACTCATAGGGGCTCGCATCGTTGCCACGGGCTTAAGCTCGCTGTTTCGCCACGACCAATGGAACGTCGGCATCGTCGACCAGCCCATCGCCGACTTCTTGAACCACAGTGCGCCGCCGGTCCGCTGGCTGCCGCCCACGCCGCGTTCGGAGTTTCGCGCAGATCCATTCGGCATCGTTCTCGACGGCAATCCCACCATCCTCTGCGAGTACTACAGCTACGTCGATAATCGTGGCTTCATCGTCGCTTTGAATCCCGAGCGCCCAGCCCCCTTCGTTCGCGTGACGATCGGCCCCGAGCGACCCGTGCATCTGTCCTATCCATACCTGTTCGAACACGAGGGGCGCCATTACTGTGTGCCCGAGAGCAGCGAAGCCCAAGAGATCACGATGTTCGAGATCGACCGTTCTTCGGATCGGTGGAAAAAGGTCGCTACCCTGGTCACCGGCCGGGGCTTCGCCGATGCATCCCTGTTCGAGCACGAGGGGCGTTGGTGGATGGCGGCGAGCGATGTGGCCGACAAGGGTGCCAACAGTGAGCTGCACCTGTGGTTCGCGGCGGACCCGGAGGGCCCTTGGGAGGCGCATCCCGGCAATCCGGTCAAGATCGACGTGAGGTCGGCGCGTCCCGGCGGCACGCCATTCCGGGTGGGCGGGGTGCTGTACCGGCCGGCGCAGGATTGCTCGAGCACCTATGGTGCGCGCATCATCATCAACCGCGTGCTCGAGCTGGGACCCGAGGTGTTTCGCGAGGAGGTGGCAGCGACGGTGGATCCGGATCCGTGCGGCGCTTATCCGCAAGGACTGCACACGCTGTCCGCCATGGGCGATCAGACCCTGATCGACGGTAAGCGCTCGATCTTCGCGCCGGCGCAATTATGGCGAGTAGTGAGGAAGCTGATTTCATGAATGCACCGCGGCGCGTCTATTGGCTGACCGAAGCCTTCTATCCGCCCATCGTGGGCGGCCAGGAGCTGTTCGCGGCGCGCGTGGTGCGGGCCCTCGCCGACCGCGGACTGCAGATGACCGTCATCACCCGGCAATCCGAGCCACCTGCGCCGCCCTTCGAAATGATAGGTCCGGTGCGGGTGCGCCGCATCGCTCCGGCGGGAATCCTCAAGGGCAAGGGCTGGCGAGCCATCGTGCCCCTGCTCGGTTTCTTGCTGCGCCTGCTCCTCATTCTCCTGCGGGACGCGCGCAACTTCGACGTGATCGTGGTGTCGGGTGTGAAGATCATTCCGCTGGTGGCGGTGCCGGTGTGCCTGCTGACCGGAAGAACATGCATCTTGCGCGCCGAGTCTTTTTTCGAATTGCACGAGGCCGTTTCCGCCGAAAGCCTGCAGACCATGCGCGGTGCGGGGCGCGGCATCGGCGTGCTCGCCGATCGGATACGCCGCTTCGTGATTCGCCGCGCCGATTACGTGATCGCGATCTCGGCTGAGATCCGCGCGCAGCTCGCGAGCCGCGGCGTGCCCACGGAGCGTATCCGCGAAATACCCAACGCGGTCGACACCGAAAAATTTCATCCCGTGTCGGCATCGGAGAAACGCCGCCTGCGCATTCAGCACGGCCTGCCGGCCGACAGGACGTTGCTGGTGTTCTCCGGCCGCTTGTCCCGTGCGAAGGGCCTGCCCATGCTGGTGGAAGCGTGGCCGGAGCTGGTGGCGCGGCATCCGGAAGTGTTCCTGGTGATCGTTGGCTCGGGTAAGTTATCCTTCGATGACTGCGAGGCTGAGATTCGGGAGTTCGTCAGTGCGCGGGATCTGGGAGGTTCGATCGCATTCGCCGGTGAGAGCGAGCGGGTCTACGAATACCTGCAGGCGGCCGATGTATTCATCTTCCCCACCGAGTACGAGGGCTTCAGCCTCGCCTTGGTCGAAGCATTGGCGTGCGCCATGCCGGTGGTCGTCACCGCGGTCGGCGCCGCGCCCGATTTGATCCGGCACGGCGAGAACGGGTTTTTGTTTCCGCCCAAGGATCCCCCGGCCTTGCTCGCGGTCTTGGACGAGGCCCTCGATCAGCGCTCGCGATGGCCGCAAATCGGCGACGCGGCGCGGCTCTCAGTGACGCCGTACGACTTGCGGGTCGTCGCTGACCGGTATCGCGAGTTATGCAGCGGCCCATCCGCCTGATGCGAGAAGCGGTGGTTGCGCCCGCCGCGCGGCCTACGCGAGCGCTCATGCGCGGCGCGCTCCTGGGCTCGATACTGTCGGTCGTGGTGCTGGAGGGATGCGCGGTGCTGCGCGGGTCCCTGCAGGCGCCCGAGGCCCCGACTGCCGACTGCGCGACCGCAGCCGTGGTCGGATTGCGGTGGGGCGCGCCGGCTCGCGGCGCAACGCCTGCGGCGTATCGAGTGTTTCGCGATGGTGAGCCGTTGGCCACCACGGGCGGCCGTGAGTTCGCCGATACCTCGGTCGTGGCCGGCGCCGCTTATCGCTACTGGGTAAGCTCGGTGGACGTTGCCGGCAATTCGCACGCGTCCGTGGAGTTGCGCGTGTCGACTCCTCCCGCCGCGCGAAATGGCGACGCGCCGTATTGTCCGAGCCCGCTGGTCACGGGGATGACCTGGGACTGGGCGCACGCGTATCGGGCAGCGGACGGCAGCGATCTTTGGCCCGTGACCTGGGGCGAGGACGGCAGCGTGTACGCTTTCTTCGGCGACGGCGGCGGCTTCGGCGGGGACAATCATCGTGGCCGAACCAGTTTCGGCATCGCCCGCATCACCGGACGACCGCCGCTCGGCGCTTCCGACGTAGCGAATGTCTACGGCGGGCTCAACGCACGCTTTCCCTCGCGCCTCAGCGGCAAGGCACGGGCCTTGATTGCGATCGGCGTGGATTTCTATGCAATCGCGAGCATTTATGGGCCCGGCGACGCGCGCGCCGGCGAAGCCGCGCCGATTGCAGGCAGCCCCGATCACGTCGAAATGCTGTTCTCGCCGCACGGCACACAGGACTGGCGAGCGAGCGATTGGAAGTTTTGCGGCACCGAGTCGCAGACGCTAAGCACGGACGCACTATTCTGTCCCTCCGGTTTCGTCAATGCCGGCCCCGGCAATCGCGGCACCCCCGATGACCACGTGTATCTCTTCGGGACCTCGCCGGCGGCCGATGCCCGCGCGCAGGACGGAGCGGATGTCGCTCGCACCTATCTGGCCCGCGTAGACCGCCGCCGCCTATTGTCCAGATCGGCCTATGAATACTTTGCCGGCGTGGACGCAAAATCCAGGCCGCGCTGGACCGCAGACTTAGACAAGCTGCAGCCGGTGTTCGTCGATCGCAATCGGGCACAGCCCGGCTGTGCAGGTCAATGCAAGATGTCGAGTTCGCTGGAAGAGGCCGTCTACGATGCGGGCCTGCGGCGCTACATCGGTGTTGCCCAAGGCGATCTGGCGGCGCAGACCTCGTTCTACGGCGCCCCGCATCCCTGGGGTCCCTGGACGACCCTGAGCTACCACAACATCGATCCCGCCACGGGCGAGGGCGGCTGGGGAGCTTTGGGCGCCGGGGCTGGAGAATCCCTCGGAGTGCACCCGGTCAACGCCTGGACCAGCCGCGACGGCCGGACGCTGTGGATGGTGTATTCCTCCGATGGACGGGCCGGTGCGAATGCCCGCTTCCCGGCTCCCGGCACCCCGCTCGACGGATTTCACCTGGTGCGCGTGGACTTGCAGGTCGGCCCGACGCCGCTCACGTCACGGTAGCCAGGCGACGGCTTCGCCGCCGCGACGAGCCTCATGCCACAGCAGCCAATACAGCCCGATACGCGACAATCCCAGCGGCCGCAGCTGCGATCGGTAGCAGCGAATCGCGCGCATTTTCAAGCGCCGCTCGCTACGGCCCATGCCGAGGCGCAGCCAATGCAGTCGGCCCGTTAGGGACTCATCGAGCGTGGCCGCGCGCATTTCGGGCCGCAGGGTTTTTCGTTCATAGAACAGGTACGGCTGCTCGGCATACAGGCCCACGCGGCAGGGCAGCCCGGCGCCGAGCAGGAGCTGTGTCAGTTCGTCATGATCGGGATGCACCAAGGGAAAACCCGGCATGAGCACGCAGTCCGCCCCCGCGACCGCCGCAACGACGGCGGCGCGGATTTGCCCTGGCTCGGCACCCCGCTCGTAGGGCTCGGCGCCGAAGCTCATTACCCGTTGCTCGGCACCCAGGATGCGGCAGGCCTCGGCATCCTCGCGGCGCCGATGCAGTGCCGCCTCGCCTTCGGTGCGATAACCCGACCTGCTATCCCAGGGCCCCGCCGGGGCGGGCGAGCCCGGGCGATAACCGAAGACCGTGAGAATCTCGACGGTGGCCCCCGCGGCGACAGCCCCCGCGATGGTCGCGCCCAGCGACATCACAGCATCATCCAGGTGCGGCGAGACGACGACGATCCGTCCCGACGCGAGCGAGCTGGTTCGGGTCACGGTGCGGAAGCGCGGGTTTTCCAAGAACGCAGCGTGGCAGCGATGGCCTTCGGATGCAGACGGTGCCGGAATTTGCCGTACGCGCCGAAATGCAATATCCAGGCGCGACGGTGGCCACCGGACTCGTTGGCTCCCGTGTAGTGCAGCGTGAGCGGGTGATGGATGGTGGCGCCGCCGAGCGGCAACGGGCAGGCGACGGCGTTGGCCGTGTTCGGCGAGTTGGCGGCCAGGGTTCCTCCCTTGGCGCGCGGACTGATGACGGTATGCTCCAGGAAGGGACCCCGATGCGAGCCGGGCACGAACCACATGCAGCCGTTCTCCGCGGTGACCGGTTGCAGCGGAATCCAGAAATGGATGGATTTCAGCGGAATGGGTTCGTGGTTGTAGGCCTCGTCCTGGTGCCACGCGGTGGCCGCCTTGTTGTGCGGCGGCTTGAAGATGGCATGGTCGAATTGATAGCCGACCGGCACCCGCAACAGGTGACGCGCGATGTCGCGGCAGCGCAGATACGTTGCGGTCTTGCGCAATCGCGGCTCGAGAATCACGGCTTCGTTGACCTCGGGCGATTTGGGGGCAACGCCTGCCACCCGCGGCCCTGCGAGGTCGACGGCGCGGTCGCCCAAGGAATCGAACCGCTCGAACAGCGGCTCGAGATACGATCTGATGAGAGCGATGTCCTCCGGCGTCGTCAGCGCATCAATGGCCGCAAAACCGTCGCGCGCAAATCTTGCCGACAGTCCGGCCAACGGCAAGCCCGCGCGCGCGTTGCCCCGGCCGGTCGGATCTGCGGCGAAGTCCGTGGATGCGGGCGACGGATCGATGGAACGGCCGGACATACGCGACTCCCTGGAGGCTTGATTACGGTTGGACACGCTAGCCACTGTCGCGCTAGCCTGCCCAGAAATGCTACCTGCAGAATGCGACCGCTGCCACGGGCGTGTTCACATACCGGGGTAGCATAAGTCAAAAACCGGTCTTTTTCCGCATTCTTGCGCCCACGTCCTTGACCCAGTGGGGTCGATTGGCTACAACCTTGCGGCGCAAGACCTCCTGTCCCACTGAAAGACGCCATGACTCCACTCGCCACAGCCCCCGATCTGACTGTCGTCATTCCCACGCTCGGTCGAGAGTGCCTGCGCCAATCGGTGGGCGCCCTGGCGAACGGTACCATGCGTCCCGTCCATATCGTGCTCGCGCATCAAGGCGTGCCGGGCGCGTTGGCGGGAATGCTCGAGGAATTTGCCGTTCAGGGTCTCAGCGTCGAATACGTACACTCCGACAAGCGCGGTGCCGCCGCCGGCCGCAACGACGGCATCGCGCGCGTCAAGACGCGGTTCTTTGCGACCACGGACGATGACTGCATCGCCGATTCGCGCTGGGTGGAGGAGATGAACGCGGCGCTCACCGCACGGCCGGGCGAGATCGCGACCGGCCGCGTACTCGCCGATGAGCCCGGCGCACCGTCGGTCTCCACGTCGATGGCCTCGCGTATTTTCACCTCGGCGCCGCTCAAGGGAGATCACTTCTGCGGCGGCAACTTTGGCACTCAACTCGCCATGTTCAAATCCGTGGGTCCGCTCGATGAGAGCGAGCTGGTGCGCTACTGCGAAGACCCCGAGTGGGCCTATCGGGCGTTGAAGAGAGGCTTTCCCATTCACTACCTGCCGCAAATCACGGTCACGCATCTGCACTGGCGCAACGACCAGGACATGGCGGCGGTGTATTCCAACTATGCCCGCTCGCAAGGCGGCTGGTTCGGGCGCGAGCTGCGCCGCGGCCGGCTCTCCTTCCTGGTGCGCGTGGCCTACGAACTAGGCCGCGGTGCGAAACGCTGGACGCTCGGCAGCCTGCGCGGCGATTACCTGCGAAAGGTGAACGGCCGCGCGTACGTGGTCGACCTGCTGCGCGGGCTCGCTGTCGGCTTTCATGAAAAGTGAGGAACGGCGCGCCGGCCGCGCGCTGCTCTGGAACGGCGTCCAAAAAGTACTCTCGAAGGCGCTGTACCTTCTGGGAACGCTGGTGCTGGGACGTTTGCTCACACCACAGGATTTTGGCCTGGTAGCGATCGCCGCGGTGGCCGTGACCACGGCCATGGGCGCGACCGAGACCGGCATGACCGCGGCCATGGTGCAGGCCTCGGTGCGGGACGAGGCTCACTACGATCTCGCCTGGACGATCAACGTGCTGCGCGGCGTCCTGGTTTGCCTCGCATTGATGCTGGCCGCACCCTTCATCGCGCGCCTGTTCGAGGACGCGCGCGCGGTCGTGCCCATCCGCTTGCTGGCGCTGGTGCCGCTGCTGTCGTCCATGGCGAGCCCGCGTCTCGCCGACCTCATTCGGGAACTGAATTTCTCGCGGCTGGCGCTGATCGGCATCGGCAACGTGGTGGTCGAGTTGGGTGTCTCGATCGCACTGGCGCCATCGCTTGGCGGAACGGCCATCATTCTGGGAAAGATCGCCGGCGTGCTCATGCTCACCGTGTCGAGCTATGTGGTGGCGCCGCACGCGCCCCGCTTCCGGCTGCGCCACTCGGCCGGCCGCCACCTCATTGCCTTCGGGCGCTGGATGTTCGCCATCGCCATTCTCGGTGTCACGTCCGATCTGATCCTCAAGGTCATCATCTCCACGCGCTTGGGAGTGGCATCGCTCGGGCTTTTCTCGCTGGCCGACAAGCTCGCCGAGACGCCGAACCAGCTGGCCAACGAAGCGGTGGGCGCAGTCGCGATGCCGCTGTACGCCCGGCTGCGCACCGATCCCGTCCGGCTGACCGCGGCGCTGCGATCCCATGTAACCGCGCTGATGTGTTTCCTGCTGCCGGCGACCGCCTTGCTCGTGGCGCTCGCCGGCCCTCTCGAGCAACGCATTCTGGGTCCGGCGTGGGCGGGCACGTCGCCCATGGTGGTCTTGCTGGCGGTCGGCTACCTGTTCGAACTGCTGTTCCAGGCGATCGTTCCCCTGCTGACCGCCACCGGCGCCGTGCCCCGGCTGTTTCTCGTCGATGCGCTGCAGTACGTGGTGCTGATCGGCAGCGTGGCGTTCCTGTCGGGCCCGGCGGGATTGGCTGCAGCGGGCATCGCGCGCATTCTGGCGAGCCTGGTGGTCGTCGTGGCGGGCGTCTGGGCGGCTCCGCCCATCTTTAAACCCATCGCCGGCGCGCTGACGCGAACCGGGCTCGTGCTGGCGACGTTGGCGGTCCTCGGCGGTACGCTGGCGTGGTGGGCGGCGCAGTGGATTCCCGGCGCGGCTGGCGTGGTGTGCGGCGGTGCCCTGGGCGGCGCCGTGTTCCTGGGCGCGGCATGGCTGAGCGATGGCGCGTTCAACATCGGAATCCGCGAGTCCTTGGGGGCGTTCTTTCCCGTACTCGCGCCGAGGGCGCGGCCGCAGAGCGCATGAAGCCGTACGCTGCGGCAGCGTATGCATGCGGCATGGCCTTGATCGGTGCGGCTCTGCTGCTCGGCATTTTCGAGCCGCTGGCGGCGATGACGAGGCTCGTGCCGCTCGATCCAAATGAAGGCTGGAACGCTTTCTTCGCTCAGGCGGCGGTTGGCGGCGGCGACCTGTATCCGCCGCCGGGCAGCCTCATCGTCAACAACTACCCGCCGCTGTCTTTCTTCATCGTCGGCGCGCTGGGCTGGGTGTTCGGCGACAATATTTTCGCCGGCCGGTGGGTGGCGTTGCTCAGCATGACAGCCGTCGCCGTAAATCTTTTTCTGTGGCTGCGGGCGACCGGCTCGGAAGCCCGGATCGCTTGGTTGGGAGCCGCTGTCTTTGCGGCGTTGGCAGTCACCTACGGGCGTCCCTACGCCGCCATCAACGATCCTCAGTGGTTGGCGCACGCGATCATGACCACGGGCCTGGTCGTTCTGTGGCGCGGCGGCGCGAGCAGGGGCGCGCTTGCGTTCGGTGCGCTCATCCTGCTCACAGGCGGGTGGACCAAGCATCTGCTCGTGCCGATCCCGATCGCGGTCACGTGGTGGCTGTCGCGCAAGTCGCGGCCGGCGCTGCTGGCATGGATGGGTTGGGCCGCGCTGTTCCTCACGGTGCTGAGCCTGCTCACATGGTGGCGATTCGGCATGGCGTTTTTCGACAGCTTGCGCTCCGCGCGTGCCTATTCGGTGCACCAGGCCATCAAGGAGACCGGACGGGCAATGAAGTGGTTCGCGCCCATCATCGCGCCGTCGCTGCTCCTGATGCTGCCAAGGCTCTCGAGTGAAAAGGTTCAGTTCGCGGTGGCCTACCTGCTCGTGGCGGCGCTGGTGGCGATGGCCGCCGCCGGAGGCATCGGCGTCGACATCAATGCCTTCTTCGATCTGATGATCGCCTCGAGTCTGTGCGCGGCGCTGGCCGTCGAAACACTGTGGGAGACGCGTCTCGCGGTGCGCTGGCCGTCCTACGAAGCCGGCTCGGTACTCGTGCTGCTGCTCGGCGGCTATCTCGGTGCCCGCGCGATGTCATTGCTGCCGGGAGCGCTGCAGGAGTACCGCGGACTCGACGCGCTGGAGCAGGAGACTGCCGTCTTCACGCGCCTCATCGCCGAGCAGGGCAAGGGGCGCGCGGCATGCGAAACGCCGGAGCTGTGCTATTGGGCGAAGTCTCCGTTTACCTTCGATTTCTTCAACTACGGCCAACGCTTGTTCGTGGGCGCGGCGACATTAAGCGGCTGCGCGTCCTTGTTCGACGGCCGCACGTTTCCGTTGTTGCAGCTCGATCCCAACAAAGGGCGGCCCGGTTCGTTCCAGCTTCCGGCCGCGTGCAATGCGGTCATCGAACGCAATTTTCGCCCCATCCTCACCTCGAGGCTGGGCGTGCTGCTCGTGCCGCGGAGTTCTCCCGAACTGCGCGTATCCATGCCGTTGCCATGAGCTGATGCCCGGCATAGGTGGGATGGATCCCATCCGAGATCCAATATTCCGGCGGTGCCCGGCTCGTGGCAGCCTCGAACATTCGCTGAAAATGCACGATGGTTGCGTGATGCCTTTCAGCCAGGCGGTCGACCACTGCCACGCGCCGCTCGAGTTCCGGATAGTACTGCGCCCATTGGGCCTTCTTCGGTCCTGCCGGCAAGCCAAACGGCTCGCATAGAATCAAGCGGACGTGGGGCAGGGCGCGGACGGTGTCGGCGAGCAGGCGTTCGTATTCCTGCTCGAAGGCGTCGGCCGGTTCGGGATCGCCGATGCCGTTCACACCGACCAGAATGCTGAGGACGTCGGGCTCAAGATCGATGGCATCGGATTGCCAGCGCCCGGCGAGATCGGTGATTTCATTGCCCGCGATACCGCGGTTCACGAAAATCAGCCTGCGTTCGGCCAACTCGGCGCCCAACTTCGCCGCGATGATGAACGCGTAGCCGCTGCCCAGATCCTGGCCGGGCGCGGCGTTCCTGGCGCGGTGGCCGTCGGTGATGGAGTCGCCCTGGAACACGATGCGTGCACCCTGGGTGAAGAGCGGCAGGGCCTCGGACGGCGGATTCAATGCGGCGCAGCCCGCAGCCCAAGCCAAGGCGGCGGCGGCGGCGAGCGCGGTCAGTGCGCGTGTCGCGGCAGCGCTGCCTCGACGCGTCCTCAAGTTCAAACGGTGCAGCATGTGCGATTATGAGAGCAGCGTCGCAAAATATGTCAATCCCGGTGCTCGGAATGTCTCCGCCGTACATGGCGGCTGACGCTTTCATGGTGGTACAGTCGGCGCGTTGTGCACGCCTCGTGGTGTGAGGGAGAAACTTTGACGGCCGCATTCTCTGTCTACCTCGATGTCGTGAGGTTCGTTGCGGCGTTCGCCGTGTTCCTCGATCATCTTTGCGGCAACTCGTTCACCCAAGGGCTGTTGAATCCGCGCATCGGGCGCTATGGCAATGTGGCCGTCATGATCTTTTTCGTGCTTTCCGGCTACGTCATTGCATTCGTCACGTCGACTCGCGAGCGCAACGCAAAGGCCTACTCGATCGCGCGCTTCTCCAGGCTGTATTCCGTGGTGACGGTCGCGTTGCTGCTGACGTTCGTTTTCGACGCGGTCGGCATGCGCGCCAACCCGCACATGTATGAAAATCCCGATGTCCTGCCGTCCGCGCCGAGCTGGGCCGGCTATGCATCTTCATTCGCCTTCGTGCAGCAGTTTTGGATGTTTGGCCGATACGGGTTATCTCCCGGGACCAACCAGCCATTCTGGTCCTTGAGTTTCGAAGCAACCTATTACGTCGTCGCCGGGCTCGCCATGTTTGCGCCCCGTAGAATTTCCTATCCTCTGTCGCTGCTGCTGCTCGGCCTCGCCGGAGTCCGAATCGCCATCCTGCTGCCCATCTGGTTTCTGGGGTACTATTTGTACAAGGCTCGGGATCGCATCAGACCGGGCACGGCTCTGGCGCTTTTTCTGTTCCCCGTGTCCGCCGCGCTCATCGTCTTCGCGCCGCAATTGTTTCCGCGTAATCCGGACAACTATAATCTGATTCAGGATTACATGACGGCGCTGGCATTCAGCCTCAATGTGATCGCCGCGCGGCAGCTGCTCGACGCCAGGATCGTCATCGGACGGCGCCTCAAGGCCCAGGCGCGTTGGCTGGGAGGCCTGACGTTCCCGCTCTATGCCATTCACTTTCCGGCACTCTGCCTGTTCGCCGCCATCAGTCCGTGGGCTCACACCAGCTGGGCGCATGTGGTGTTCATTGCGTCGTCGGTTCTGGTTCTGGTGGCGGTGTGTACGCCGATCTGCGAGCTTTTCAGGAGAAAGCTGCACCAGATGCTGGAGCGCTCGTCTTCGAGCGTGGCCTCTCTGCAATAGCCGGCGTCAACGTGAAACAGGAATATCGTGCGGACATCGATGGACTGCGAACCGTCGCAGTGCTCGCAGTCGTGCTCTACCACGCATTTCCAGGCCGGCTGCCGGGCGGATTCGTGGGCGTCGACATCTTCTTCGTCATCTCCGGGTATCTCATCTCCGGAATCATCTTCGCGGATCTCGATTCCGGCAGATTCAGTTATCTCGACTTCTACCGGCGCCGAGTGAGGCGGATTTTCCCCGCGCTGATCGTGGTGCTGGTCACCACGCTCGCCGTGGGCTGGTTCGCCTTGCTGCCGGACGAGTTCCGGGAAGTGGGACTGCAGGCGGTCGCCGGGGCAGCCAGTGTGGCCAATGTCCTGTTCTGGTACCAGTCCGGATACTTCGACGCGGCTTCGGCCACCAAGCCCCTCTTGCATCTTTGGTCGTTGGGTGTCGAGGAACAGTTCTACCTGGTATGGCCGTGGTTTCTGGTCGCGGTACGCCGGGGCACCTCACGGGGTACGTACTTCGCCATTACCGCGGTGATCGTGGCTTCATTCGGCTGGAACGTGCTCAGCATCCGGGGCTGGCCTTCAGCCGCATTTTATCTGCCGATGAGCCGCATGTGGGAGCTGGGGCTCGGCTCGTTGCTGGCCTGGCAGATGCGGCAGGCGGCCGGCCCGCCGCAGAGTGCGCCCGCGTTGGCGGCGGCCGGGCTCGCCCTCATCATGGCCTCGGTCGCCTTGATCAAGCCGACCTATTCGTTCCCGGGGTGGTGGGCAGTGCTGCCGTGCGCCGGTGCGGCGTGCCTGATCGCGGCGCGCGGCAGTCCCTTGAACCGTGCGCTCCTCGCCCATCCCGTCATGGTGTTCGTGGGCCGCATCAGCTACCCGCTGTATTTATGGCATTGGGTTCTGCTCACGCTGCCGCAGCTGGCAACCGGAGCGGAGCTGTCGCGCACGCAACGAAGCGCGATCGTGGTCGCAAGCGTGGTCTTGGCGTGGCTCACTTACATGATCGTCGAGAAGCGGGTTCGCGCGCAGCGCTTTGCGTTTCTGCGGCCCGCTGCGTTGGCCGGGTTCATGGGACTGACCGCGTCGGCCGCTGCGCTCGCCTACGCGACCGATGGAGCTGCCGGGCGCTATCCCGCGGCCCTCAGGGGGCTGGTCGACATCCAGCACGATACTGAAAAGGAGCGCTATCGGGCCGTGTGGCGCATGGGCACGTGCTTCCTCTCCGATGAGCAGACCTTTGAGGATCCGGCGAGCGGCTGCATAGAACCCGAGCCGCACGATCAGCGCCTGCTCGTGCTGTGGGGAGACTCGCATGCGGCCTCGCTGTATCCGGGAATCAAGGCGTTGCAAGCCGGGTTCCCGCTGCGGCTCGCGCAATTCACGAAGGCCGAATGCCTGCCGCTGCTCGGCGCGCAGAGCTTTCCGAGCTGCGCATCGTCCAACGACGCGGTGCTGGAGCGCATCAAGGCATTGCATCCCGACGCCGTCTTGATGGAGGGCGACTGGACCAGCGATCTGAAGGACGGCGAGGCAGCCTATCGACTGCACATGGAAAAACTGCGCTCGACCGTGCGCGCGTTGCGCGATGCGGGCGTGCGGCGCGTGATCGTGTTCGGCAGCCTGCCGCGATGGACCATCTATGAACCGCGGGTGGCGCTGCGCCTCTGGCAGCAATCCGGGGCATTGCCGGCACGCAGTCCGAAATATGTGGATGGCGCGGCGGCGGCCTCCGATGCGCGAGTCGCCGCCGCGGTCGCCGATACCGGCGCCGTGTTCGTATCGCCGCTCGCGCTGCTGTGCGACGAGCATGGCTGCCTGCTGAGCGCAGCCGAGCATGAAGCGGCTCCCATCAGCTGGGACAAGGGGCATCTCACGGAAGCAGGCTCGGTGCTCGTGGTGAAGCTCGCAATGCCCCGCTTATTCTAAGCCGGTGCCGGGCGGCGAGGCCTTCCGAGGATCAGCGCAAATAGAAGCCGAATGTATGGCGGTAGGGGTGTTCGTGAGATGGCGATGTGATGTCGGTCACATGCTCGATGTAACGATGCTTGGCGCTCGCGAACGCCTGAATGGCGCCGAAGTATCGCCCGAAAACCTGTGCTAGGCTCAAGAAGATGCCGAAAGACACCATTGCATTCATCAGCACGTATGCGCACCCCTCGCGCGACAGCGTCGAATCGACCCTTCGCGAAGCGTTTCCGGAATACCGCTTGCAGAACATCGTTTTGAACGACGTGGTCAAGGCGCATCCCGGCTGGTTGGTTCCGAATGCGGGCTACGTCGCTGTCGAATTCGGCGCCAAGATCCTGAACCGGCGCTCGACGCTTCGCGATGCATACTTTCGCACCACCTACCTGTTCCGCAAGATCCGTGATGCGATGCGCGGTGTCATCGACCCGGCGCGGCATGTGTTTTCCTTTCAGACCCAGTCGCTCTACGATACCTGCGTCCCGGGCGTGCCGCACTATCTGTATACCGATCACACCCATCTATCAAACCTGGAATCCCTCTACTTCGACCGCCGTCTGCTGAGGTCCCCTCGCTGGCTGGCGCTGGAGCGGACCATTTACGAGAATGCGCAACGGGTGTTCACGCGCAGCCACAACGTGAGCGCGGATCTGGTGAAGCACTACGGGATCCCGCCGGATAAAATCGTCTGTGTCTACGCCGGCGCCAACGTCAAGGTGCCCGCCGATTTCGCACCCGCCAACGAGGGCTACGGCAATCGCCGTATTCTGTTCGTCGGCAGCGACTGGGAACGCAAGGGTGGACCCGTGCTCATCGAGGCCTTCCGCCAGGTGGTGCGCGTGCTTCCCGATGCGCACCTGACCATCGTGGGCGCCAAGCCGGAACTGAACGTGCCGGGATGTACCGTCCTCGGCCACGTGCCCTTGGGCGAACTCAGCGCTCTTTACGCGCGTTCGTCGGTTTTCTGCATGCCCACCCGGCTGGAACCGTTCGGCATCGCGTTCCTGGAAGCCATGCTGCACCGCCTACCGGTGGTCGCGACCACGGAGGGAGCGCTGCCCGACATGGTGCAGGAGGGCGTCACGGGGCGCCTGGTCACTCCCGGTGACGCGTCGCAGCTTGCCGCCGCGCTGATTGACGTGCTGGGCGATGCCGAGCGCTGCCGCCGGTTGGGTGAGGCCGGCTACGCGCTGGCCAGCGAACGCTACACCTGGAAGGCGGTAGGCCGGCGCATGCGGGCGGAAATTCTTCGGGGACAGGTGAATTGAGCCATGGTCGATGTGGTCGATCGAAGCATCGCCATCGAGGAGGAGGAAAAGCGCGCGGCGTTCGCCGCCGGCCGGGTGAGCGTCCTGAAGGCCATCGCCGTTCTCTTGCTGATCCTGATGCCACCCGCACTCATCCGACCGACGGCGCAGGGGAAGCTGCGTTTCGACGAATCCCTGCTCGCCGAATTCAACGCGGTCGGCCCCGACTACGTGTTCATCGGCAACTCGATGCTCGAGAGCCGCATCGATGAGCGCAGCCTCGCTGCGCGTCTAGGCGCGCACTGCTGCTTTATTTTGTGGACGGGGGGTGCGGAGAGCGCGTGGACGCACCAGGCGCTCAAGAACATCGCCTTGGCGGGACAGCATCGTCCCAAGAAGGTGTTCATTTTCTTCCGCGACGCCTACCTTACGCAACCCACCTATCGGGCCACCGACCGCTATTGGTGGAAGATCGAACGTCTTTCGCACGCCGATGAGCCCGAGCTCACCCGCTCCATGAGTGCGAGCCGGACCTGGCAGGAACAACTCGAGTTTCGCCTGGGAGAGCTGTATCCGGTGCAGAAGATCCGCGAACGAGCCAGCGGCACGGTGTCGTGGCTGGCGAGCGGGCTCGCAACCCCGGGGCGAGTCCGCTATGGAGCGTCGGCCGGTGCGAAGTACGACAGTTTGTTCGATCTGGACAAACTGCGCAGCGTCGACGAGGCCGACACGGCCTTCGGGGAGGAGGATCTGTCCGAACTCGATTTCGATGCGCACGTCGCGTCATCGTTGCTGCCTTCCATGTTGAAGACAGCCAAGGATGCGGGCGTGGGCCTCGTCTTCGTCCGCGTGCAGCGGCGCCCGAGCCGCAGCGGCCCGCCGGTGCAACGGCCGGAACTCAAGGATTACGTGACAAAACTCGCCGCTTACGTGACTGCCGGGGGAGCGCAGTTCTACGACTTCAACGGCGATCCGGAGTTGACGCTGGATCACTATCTCGACGGCGATCACATCAGCCCGGCCTGGAAAACCCAATCGACGGAGCTGTTCCTGCGCAGGCTGGGGCGGTCGTTTCAATGATTTTTCAAAGCCTGGACTTCCTCGTGTTCCTGGTACTCGTGGTGGGCATTCACTGGGCTCTGCCGTCGCGCCTGCGCGGCATGTTCCTGCTGGCGGCGAGCTACGTGTTCTACGGCTATGTACATCCCTGGTTCCTATTTTTGTTGTGGTTCGTGACCGTGGCCGTCTATGTCTGTGCGCTCGGCATCGAGCGGATACCGCGGTTGCGCAAGGAATTTCTCTGGCTGGGTGTGGGCGCATGTCTCAGCCTGCTCGGAGCGTTCAAGTATTTTAATTTCTTCGTGGAAAACGCCGTCTTCGCACTGAATTCGCTCGGGCTCAACGTGTCGCGTCCGGAGCTCCAAATCGTGCTGCCGGTCGGGATTTCCTTCTTCGCGTTCCAGGGCATGAGCTACGTGATCGATGTGTATTGGGGCAAGGTGCGCGCGCGGAGCAGCTTCGTCAGCATCGCCTTGTTCAAGGCATTCTTCCCCCTGCTGGTGGCCGGACCCATCGAACGCGCCACCCACTTGTTGCCGCAGCTGGAAGCGGACCGCACATTGCGCATCGAGATGCTGGTCGAGGGTCTGTTGCTGATGGTGTGGGGTTTCTTCAAGAAGCTGGTGATCGCCGATAATGTCTCGCTGGTCGCGAACAAGGTGTTCTCGCTCGAGCATCCGGCCTTCCCCCTATTATGGGCCGGTGTTTTCGCGTTCTGCATACAGATATACGCGGACTTCTCGGCCTACACGGACATCGCCCGCGGCACCTCGAAGATGCTCGGCATCAACGTGATCGACAATTTCCGGCATCCGTATGCGGCCAAGTCGCCGACGGACTTCTGGCGACGCTGGCACATTTCCCTGTCGACCTGGTTCCGCGATTATGTGTATATCCCGCTGGGCGGGAATCGCGGCGGCCGCCTGCTCGAAGCGCGCAACGTGCTGCTCACATTTCTCCTGAGCGGTCTCTGGCACGGGGCGAGCTGGAATTACGTGGCGTGGGGAGGCTATTGGGGCTGTCTCATCGTCGCCTCGCGCTACCTGGGCAGCTTGCTGCCGGCGCGCCTGTGGGACATGCGCGGAGTCGCAATCATCCAGGTCGCGCTCACGTTCGGGCTCACGAATATCGGCTGGCTGTTGTTCCGGGAGACAGATTTCCATTATCTCCTGAGCGACCTGAGCCAGTCGCCCGCCAACGCTTCGGCGCTCGATTGGCAGGCTGCGGGCTATTTCGTCAGCCTGGTGTGCCTGTACGCTGCGCCGCTGGCCGTTCATTATGCGCTTGATCGGCGCGACGGCACACCGGTTGCCGCGGTGCAGGCGCATGGAGCGCTCGCGCTTCGAACGTTCGCCTCGACGGCGATGTTTTTCGCCATTCTCGTTCTACGCACGGCAAATTCCGGCGATTTCATCTATTTCAAATTTTAAAGCGCGACACCCCGGGGCGGGGCGGAGAGGGGATAATGGGTTTATACCGGCTGATCCTGGCGTACCTCGTGGTCTACAGCCACATCAAGCTCTACGACGGTGGCGGGCCTAACATCCATGGCTACAACACGGGCGGGATCGCCGTCATCTCTTTCCTGTTATTGAGCGGATTCGTGATGACCGCGCTGATACGCAAATATTATCTGTCCGTGCATTTCGTTCCGGCGTTTTATCTCGACAGACTCATCAGGCTGGGTCCCCAATTCTACGTGTATCTCACTGCCACACTGCTGGGGGTGGCGTTCTTCAAGCTGCATCATTTCGATTTGCATGCCGTTCCGACACTTAGGCTAACCGTCGCGCAGTTCCTGATCGTGCCGCTCAACTTCTACCGCTACTTTCCCGATGTGCTGGTGCCGCAGGCGTGGTCTCTCGGCTTGGAGGCGATGTTTTATGCCGTGTTTCCCTTCATACTCATTTTCAGGATCCGCAACGTCGCCGCCTTGATGTCGTTCGCCGTCTTCCTCGCGGCGCATCTGGGCATGATCGACCAGGATCTGTGGGGCTACCGGTATCTGCCCGGCACACTGTTCATTTTCATCTGCGGCAGCTGGCTGGAGAGTCCACGGACGGATTGGGAGAGGAGACTTCCGTTCATCCTCTGCTCAACCGCCGCCTTGCTTCTGATGGCGACGTACGTAACGCCGCTTCCAGCGGACAGGTCGGTGATGCTGGGCCTGGTTCTGGGAATACCGGCAGTTGCTTTTCTGAAGAAGATGGGTGAGCGCTCCCGGGTCTCCGCGTTCGCAGGCGATCTGAGCTATGGGGTTTTCTTGAATCACAATCTCGTGGTGGGCGCGATCATCTCTTACACCTCGATCAGTCTGTCGAGGCTGACCCCATGGAGAGAAGCCGTCGCGTTCACCGCCGTGTGCGTCCTGTCGACAGTGCTGAGCTATTTGACATTCACGCTGGTGGAGAAACCCTTGATCGCGCGAAGACGGAACCTGCGCCATGGCAAAGCACGGGATCCGGGAACCGTGACGATCTCCACGCCCCTCGAAGAGCTCAAAGTGCGGCCGGACTAACTCGACCGTCCGGTCGAGTTGAACGCCGCTCCGCGGCGCATTGCGCTTCGCAATCCTAAGCTACGCGCAAGCCCGGGGTGGCCATTGCGCTGCGCTGTCCCTGCTACGCGCAAGCCCGGAGTGGCCATTGCGCTGCGCTATCCTGCTTCGCGCAAGCCCGGGGTGACCTTCCCTGGTCACCCGCGGGACGCATGCGTCCCGCCCATGGCCACTCGCGAGACGCATGCGTCTCGCCCATGGCCACCCGTGCGACGCATGCGTCGCACCCATAGGGGCGAGGCCACGCCGAGTACTAGCGGCCGCCGGATGCAAGGTTTTCGTGACGGGGCGCACGCTTTTGCTCCCGTTGCCGCCGTACGCGCCGCTGTCGGGTCATGCCGACAGGTTGCCGCTTCGTCCATCTCCTAGTTAACTGCAAGCAAGGGCAAACCCGTCGTGAGGCGGGGACGCAAAGCTTCCGGTCTGTGAGCGACAGATAGCGGAGTTACCGGCAGCGACTCGCAGTCCAGTGCCGTTAACTCGTAAGTCATGTCTGCCGTCCACAGTCCGGGTGTATCACACAACTGGGAGCTGGTGACATGACATCATTGAGACACACGGCGGTAGGAGTGGTATTGGCGGTTTTGCTGAGCACCGGCTTGAGCGGGTGCAACGACGGCGGGGCCGGGAGCGCATTGGGCGGCACGGCCACGGGCGCCGGCTCGGATGCCACTTCGGGCGGTAGTTCGGGCGCGGGCACGGGTACCGGCACTCCTGCGGCCGGCACGGGCCAAGACGTCAATACTGCGCCGACGATCGCCGGCACGCCCGCCACTACGGTGGTCGCGGGTTCGACGTACTCCTTCACGCCCACCGCAGCGGATGCCAGCAACTCGGCATGGACTTTCGTCATCACCAACCGGCCGGCCTGGGCTACGTTCAATGCGGCGTCCGGAGCCCTGTCGGGGACGCCGACGGCGGCCAACGTCGGTGCCTATGCGCAAATCGTCATCGGCGTGACGGATGGCACCAAGACCACCGCGCTCGCGCCCTTCAGCATCGCGGTCACTGCGCCGGCGGTGAGCGCCTCGGATCTAGCGATCTCGGGCACTCCGGCGGTGAGCGTGAGCGTGGGTTCCGCATACAGCTTCACGCCGACGGCTGCGGATTCGGCGGGCAGCAAATTGATTTTCAGCATTGCCAACAAACCCGTGTGGGCGACCTTCGACTCCTCGACCGGAGCGCTGTCCGGTACTCCGGTGGCGGCGAATGTGGGTGTGACGCCGCAGATCCAAATCAGCGTCAGCGACGGCACCCACAGCGCCGCTCTCGCCGCCTTCGCGCTCACCGTGAAGAGCGGTGCGGCGGATTCGGTGACCCTGTCTTGGACCGCACCCACGCTCAACTCCGACGGCGAACCCGTGACGGACCTGGCGGGATATCACGTGTATTACGGCACCAGCGAGAAGAACATGACATCGGTGATCAACGTCGACAAGTCGACGACTAACGATCAGGTCATCGGCAATTTGCAGCCGGGAACGTGGTACTTTGCCGTCTCGGCGTACAATTCCGCGCAGATCGAAAGTGCAATATCCGCCATCTTGCCGGTCACCTTGTAAGGACGGCGCAGCCGCCGGTCGCGCCCGGCGTAAGGCGCGCGAGCCGCGCCCGGCGCCTTGGCAGAAAAGGCTTCGCGTTCGCATCTGCAGTCATTCGACGCCGTGTTCGCGGACGGTTCACCGGGCGCCGCCGGAGCCCGAGTCGGGCGGCAGGTCGCCTGGGCAGCCAGCTAAATCGGCGCGTGTGCGTCGAGCAGCAGATCAGCCATGTGGGACCACGTAAAGCGGCGCGCCTGGGCCACGATTGCGTCAGGATCGAAAACCCGCGTGCGGATGTCCCGCAATGCCCGCGCCAATGCATGCGGCTCTTCGGGGTCGTAGAGGATTCCGGAATCGGCGTCCACGTGATCTCGCATCGAGCCCAAATCCGGCGCGATGACCGGCCGTCCGAAACTCAACGCCAACATCGCCGTTCCCGAGGTCAAGATGGTGCGATAGGGCAGCACCACACAGTTGGCCGCGTTCAGATAAACCTGAAGTTCGTCGTCCGGTATGGAGCGCGCCACGAGCTGCACATTGGGCGCGAGCCGGGACAAGGCGCGAATCTCCTCCTGATACTGCGCCGAGGAGAAACTACCGGCGATGAGCAGACGTGCCGGTTGCGGGGCCTGGCGGAACGCTTCGATGAGCGCTTCGAGCCCCTTGTAGGGTTTGCAGCGGCCGATATGCAGGTACAGGTATTCGTCCGGATCGATTTGCAGCAAGGCACGGGCCTGCGCGGCGGTGACCGTATTCGGGTAGGAATCGATCCAATGAGGATGGTGCCCGATGCGCAGCCGCGAGTGCGGAACTCCGAATTCGCGTTCCACAACGGCAGCGGCCGAGAGTCCGTGAACGATTACGCGGTCCGCTGACGCGAGGGTGATGCCGCGACCCAGCCGATGCGAGAGCACGCCGCGGCCGCCTTCGTGCGGATACAGGTTGTGCGCGGTCCAGATCACGGCCGCGCCGCGCTGTTTGATCAATGCCAGCCCCAAGGCCAGTTTGCCCAGCCGGACGCTGGTTCGCAGCCGTGAGCTTGGTTCGAAGTAGAGGAACGAGGGCCAGTGAATGTGGACCATGCTGCCGCGGCGCACGTTGCGGAGCAGCCAGCGGAACGACCACACGCCCTCCACGACCTCCACGCCGCGCGCGGCGACTTCCTGGTACAGACGCTCCGTGTAGATGTTGCCCGCATTGGGGAATGCGATGATCCGACGGCGTGGCGGCATGGGGTTCATCGTCGAGAGTCTACCAATTTGGGCGGTCGTCAATGAATCGCATCACTCGCCGGGGCGGAAAAAACACCTGAAACGTGCGACGCATTGAGCGCCGCAATCTCGAAGTACCAGGTTCCTGCCGGCAGGTTCTCGATCAGCGCCGCGGTGGATGCCGCGCCGACCGACAGTTCCTGCCGGAGTGCGGTCGGATGCTGCCCGTAGCGGATCGAGTATCCAGCCAAGTCGTCGAAGAGCGATCCGTCCGTATTGAATTTGGGCCTGACCCAGGTCAGATAGGCGATGCCCGCGGGGACCTTTCCGCCTATGGCCGGCGATACATCGATACTGAAAGGCGGCAGGGCGGCGCGCGCGCGTCCGTTCGACACGCTGATCACGATGCCGCCATCGACCGCGGCGCTGCCCACGCCGGGCGTGCCGGCCAGCGTTCCCGTCGTGGTGCTGAATTGCGCCCAGGCCGGCTTGTTGGTCACGGCATAGGTCAATCGGTCGCCGGCCTCGGCAACGACGGTGGGCGTGAAGCCGTAGTAGGCCCCCAATACCGCGCTGGCGCCGGGCGTGCCCCCGATGGAAAGAGCCTCCGTGTCCACGGCAGGTGCCGGCTTCACGGTGATGGTGAAGGGCGGCATCAGCGCATAGTGCTTGCCATCCCAGGCGCCGATGCGAATATCCGCGTACACGGCGGGATTCTTCGGAGTTCCGAAGATGCAGCCGCAGCTTCGATAGTGCTTGGAGAAGCTGGGCAGGTTGTAATAGTTGAACTGGAGCCGGCGTCGGTCGGCGTTCTTGACCACGGGCTCGAAGCGGTACGCCTGTCCCACGATGGCCGTCGCCGCCGGCGTACCCGAGATGGTCATCTCGGACGCCGTGGCGGACAACGTGGCCATCGACAGTGGGCCAATCAACGATGCGGCGACGAGGTTGATGTTCGGCATGGCAGCCTCCGGAATGAGTGGCGAGTGCGTGCCGGCATGCAGGTAGTTGCGGTTGCCGGGAGTCGAGCAATCTAGGCGGCGCGATGCCCCCTTGCCATCGAACAAAATCACCGGAATTGGGAGATATCCGCGGCTCGATCCAGGAAGGGGCTCACGGTCCGACGCAAACGCGCCGCGCCGCTTCCCGAGCGGCAGCGGATTGGTGCGAGTCATGGGTGCTGCCGGGCATATCGTTCATCCACGCGGCGGCCCTGAGCCTCTGCAGTTCGGCTGGAAAACAGGTAAGGTCGGGCGGGTGACTGTCACGTGTTCGAGGACTGCCTTCCATGCAGAAGTATCTCGATAGCCGGTGGATGCTCGCCGCGACGTATCTCGCGTACGGCCTCCTCTGCCTTTACATGCAACATAACCTGTGGTTTCTGGCCGCAGCGGACCGGCCCTACGGCGTTGGGCAGGTGCTCGGCCTGTTCGCGGCCGCGCTCGGCGCCGTGGCATTGGCTGGCTGTGCCGCGCCGGCGGCGACCGCGCAGTTGTGGGAGCGGTTGCCCTGGTCTTCACCCGTGCGTCGGGCTGCGTGCCTCGTCATGGTGGTGCTGGCGGTCTTGGCCCCCGCGATCGTGGCCTATGGGGTCATCGACCGGTTTGCAAATTCCGGCGACGAGTTCGCGTATATATTCCAGGCGAAGGTGTTCACCAGCGGCCGCTTGTGGGCTCAGGCGCCGCCGCTCGGCGACACGTTCGTGCCGTACCGCACCTGGATCATCGGCGATAAATGGCTCAGCCAGTATCCGCCGGGATGGCCGCTCGCCCTCGCTGCGGCGCTCGCCGTCGGCATCCCCGAATGGCTGCTCAACGCCCTGCTCGGCGGCGGCAGCGCAGCTGCGTTGCTTTCCCGGCTTTGGCGCTTCCCCAACCGCACTTTCGCGTTTGCCGTGGTCGGCTTGTACCTGCTGACGCCGTTCTATCTCTTCAACGCGGGATCGTATTATTCGCATATGTTGCCGGCGCTGCTCGTCCTGCTCCTGTGCCTGACGTGCCTCGCGTACCAGCGCGACAAGAAGATACTGGCCTTGGTGGCTGCGGGCGCGCTGCTCGGTTGCATCGGCCTCACGCGGTACTTCACCCTGATCCTGCTGCTGCCCGCGCTGTGCTACTGGCTGTTCGCCGAAAATCGCGGCGACCGCGTTCGCATCGTCGTCACGATGCTCGCCGCCGGGCTGCCGTTTCTGGGTTTCCTCATGGCGTATCAGAACTGGGTGACCGGCAGTCTGCTGCGCAGCACTTATTCGCTCATTACGAACGACGATACCTTCGTCTCCTTCACGCCGGATCATATCGCTCTCGGCGCCGCGCTCACCATCGATCGCCTGGTCGAACTCAGTGTCTGGGGGTCGCCGCTGCTGATTCCCGTGTACCTCGTATGCTTGGCGAGCAAGCTGAAGCGGCGTTCGATCGCTTTTTACGACTTGATTTTTCCGGCGTTCATCGTGGGCTACGTATTGTTCGCCGATCTCGGCGGCAACCGCTACGGTCCGCGCTACTACTTCGACGCGTATCCGGTCATGCTCGCGACCGTGCTGTCGGCCATCCCGCGCGAGGGGGCGGACTCCTGGCGTCGCTACCGGCGGTCGCTGGCCATCAACGCGGTACTGGTGAGCGCCGTGTACCTGCTGACCGCGCTGCCGTTCGCCTGCGTGGCTTTTCACCGCCAAGTCGAAGGGCGGGAAGAGCCCTACCGGCTCGCGGCCGCGCAGAACCTCGACAATGCGGTGGTCATCATCGAAACCTCGAGCGGGCGCGGCTTGGAGGCGGAAGACCTTGCCCGCAACGACGCGGGCCTGCGAGCACCGGTCCTGTATGCGCGGCAAGGCGCCGATCCGGCCGAGCTGCACCGCCTCTTTCCGAATCGTTCGGTCTGGGCGTATATCCGCAAAGACCGGACGAAACCCGGCAGGTTGGAGCGCGTATCAGTGGCGCCGGCCGAGGGATCGCGTTGAACGATCGACCAACAGAAATTCGCCTCGAACGGATTCTCCAGCAGCATCGCGGCGCTTCGCTGCGCTGACGGCCGCGTGCGGCTGAGGAACTTCACCGGGGCAATCTTTGATAATATGCCACCAAAGTAGTGATTGCGCGCTCGACAACGTGTAAGCATGATTCGAAGCTATTTGAGCGTTCAGAGGGTGCATCAATGTCCATTCGAAGTACAGTCGATGACGTACTGAGTCGTCGCGGACTGCGCATACTCAACGAGGCGAATCTGGGGCTCGCCGCTGGCGATGTCTACCTGACGCGACTTTTCAAGGAATTCGACTTCGACTTCGTCTTCGATGTCGGCGCCAATACCGGCCAATACGCACTGCATTTGACCAAAAGTTTGGGTTATGCCGGACGCATTTTGTCCATCGAGCCAATTCCCGAGCTGATCCGTGCCTTGAAGTCGGCCTTGTCACACGAGCCGCAGTGGTCGCACATGGCATGCGCGCTCGATAGAACCGAGGGCACCGCTGAATTCAACGTCATGGTGGGATCGCAATTCAGTTCGCTCCTGAAGCCGGCAGTTGAATTCGCCCACAGCTTCGAAGGAAAGCTCCGGGTGGCGGCCACCATCGATGTCCCGGTGCGCACCCTGGATGCGGTCTTTCGCGAGGCACAGCTCAAACATGGGTTCAGCCGCTCGTTCTTGAAGCTCGACACCCAGGGCACGGAGCTTCCCGTTCTCGAGGGCGGCCCGCAGGCGCTATCCCAGATCTGCGCCATCCAGACCGAAGTCTCGTTCACGGCCATCTACGAGGGCGCACCTGATTTCCACCGGATTTTCGAGTTCATGAAGGAGGCGGGCTACGATCTGAGCGGTCTGTTTCCCAACAACCAGGGTCATTTTCCCAGGCTGCTGGAGATGGACGCGGTGTTCGTCAGGCGAGATCTCATGCCGAAGACCAGCGACATCCGATAACAGATCTCAACCGCTCGCCTCATCGCCCAAAAATGACCGAAGCGAGCGGCAATGACAGTGATGTCCGCGAAGGCTGCCGAGGCGGAGAGGGGCACGCGTCCGGCTCACGGAGCGAGCCCGTACACCGTTACTTGACCCAGGATATCGCTGCCGGTGTCCGTCGTGGTGACACCGGCGATGTACACATGTCCGTTCGCAACCACCGGCACGGTGAATTTGACGGCGCCATTCGCGGTATCCGCGGTTGACGTGCTGCTGGAATACAGCGTCGTCGTCAGATCGGAAGCCGCGTAGGCGCGCAATATGGCAGCGCCCGCGGGATTCACTCCCGTATTGCGCGTATTTCCGAACTGGGAATTATCCAGAGTCCACACGATGGCATTCCCCGTGGGTGATGCCGAGACCACAGGTGTGACGCCCGGATAGGGGTAGCGTTCGGTACTGCTCGAATCCGGCACCGCCGTCGCGGATATGGCGGAGAACACGCCATTCGTGAGCTTGAGCGCCATTAGGGGGCTCGCGGCGGGTGCAAGACTGCACCGTGGTTCTTTGGCATGCAGCGTCGATCGATTCTATTATCGGGAAGCGAGGCGAATCAAACGATAGGCTACATATTCCTGCCATTCCTCACATCGACAGGCGTTATGTCCGGACTTCGGGCACTTCGCGGCAGAGCTCCGACAGCCCGATGACGAGGAATTGAAATCGGATGCGAGAGCATGGCTAGACGAACTTCTTGACCGCCTTCAGCAGCGCCGGTGGCGCGTAGTCGTGCACGAACGACTGCAATGCGGTGCGTTTCCTGCGGTAGATGCCGGGAGCAAACAACGAAGTATGCGGCTTCACGGTCGCGTTCTCGCCGTTTCCCGCAGTGTGATAGTAAACCATGAATGATTGCCGGGTCCGATCGGCCGGGCATGCCAACGGGGTGGGGACTCCGTGAAAATTGGGATCAGCAACCTCGAATAGCACCGTCCGATTGAACAGGGGCGCAATGGACGTGCAGCACGCCTTACCCTCGTCATCCCACATCTCGAGCTCGCCGCGATATTCCGGGCTCCAGGCTTTGTTCAGAAAAATGATCATGGCCAAGCGACGCCGCAAGCCGGTTTCATAGGCAACGCTACGGTCGGAGTGAATCTGGAAAAAATCGCCCCGCCCCATCGATGCATATCCGGCGCCCTGCAAATACGGATCGGGAAGCAATTGCCAAACTCCCGTGATCTCCGACAACAGATACAAGAAGCCGGCGGAATGCAGCAGATGAATGAGCCGTATCCCGGCCTCACCGAGATCCATGCCCGAGCGCATGCGATCGACTTTCTGCATCGATTCATTTTCGATCCGCAGCCATTTGTCGTTTCTCAAGCGGGTGATTTCCGACTGCAATGGGCCCAAGAGCGCCGGCGAGAACAAGTCGTCCATCACGAGGTAGGGAAACGGCTTCGCGTTGCCATAAGTATGCTTGAGTTCAGCGATCGGCTTGGACAGATGGATTTGGCCCGAAAACAGTTCGGAAAACTGAGTGGTCAAATCAGGGGCCGATTCCGCACGCAAAATGGCAGCCATAAATTTCTATTTTCCGCCGAACGAGGTAGTACCGCGATTCATGCTGTTCGGCACGCAATCTATCGTTCCGTACTGCGCGAGAATGTGAACGTCGTGGCAGAAATGGAGATTCTCCAACGCCTGGAATGGTATTCGTCGCCGGCTATTTCACTTATTTATTTGCGCACCGTGTGCGGCTCACATTGGCATGAGCGTCTCGGGCGCATCGGCGCCAGCGGCCCCGGTCAGATCAGGGTTTGACGTGCTGTGAGCGGAAGAAGACGAAGCGGCTGGCGATGAAGTTGAAGAAGGTGCCGGCGAGCACACCGATGAAGGCGGCGAGCTGTTTGTAGCGGGTCACTTCCCATAACTGGAGGGTGGTGAAGTAGTTTTTTGAGGGTCGTGTGGGTCACCAAGTGCGGGTGGTATGTCAAATCCGCCCATGCGCCGCGGCCACCGACACTCAGCGAACAGCTGCGGCCCAATACCTCCGCGCGTGATAGATTAAATTAGGTATTGCGTCCCTACCTTAGAGCGAGAACAGCATCCTAAAGCGAAAACGGCTCGATACCAGTTGGACCCTGATGGGTACCTACGTCGGGTACGTCCTCGTCACCTTGCCCGTACTGCGGATCGTATGGAAGTCGGTAGAGCCTTCCGCCACCATCGATATCAGGCTATTTGTCGGCGCAAGTCGACCTTGACGTGGAGCTCAACCAACGCCGCCGCATGCACCGCCTCCGGCGGATGGAGCGGCGTCGAAGCGACGAGCGGCACGCTGACCACGGCTGCGGTAACCGCTACCAGTACCTATACGCTGTTGTGCACGGGCCCCGGGGGTAACAGCACAGTCGCTACGGCCACCGTGACTGTCTCCAATTCCACATTCACCATAGCGCCCACCATCGCCGCGTTGACCGTGACCGAAGCGAAGCAATTCGCCGCCGCCGTGCCGGGCGGCGGTACGGCCGTCTGGACGGTGGACGGCGTCGTCAACGGCAACGCCGCCGTGGGCCAGGTCAGTTCTACCGGCCTGTACACCGCGGGCAGCGCTGCCGGCGTCCATACTTTGGTCGCGACCAGCGTCGCGAACAGTGCACAAACGGCGACCACGAAGGCCGCCGTCACCGATCTGCCGGCTGTCACCACCTATCACAATGATCAATCGCGGGACGGCTCCAACACGCAGGAGTATGCGTTGACCGCAGGCAATGTGAACACGGCGAATTTCGGCAAGGTCGCCGCGTGCGCCACAGACGGTGCGATTTATGCGCAGCCGCTGTGGGTCGCGAACCTGCTGGTCAACGGCGTCAAGCACAATGTCGTCTATGCGGCGACCCAGCACGACGGCCTGTTCGCCTTCGATGCCGACGCGAGCCCTCGCACGAAGCTCTGGTCGGTGAACTTGATCGATGCGGCGCATGGCGGCGGCAGCGGCGAGACTCCGGTACCGTCGACCTCGGTCGGCGTCGGCGCCGGGGATATCTCGCCCGAAATCGGCGTCACCGGCACGCCGGTGATCGATCCGACGCGAGCCATCTTGTACGTGGTCACGAAATCGGTGAATGCCGCGCAGACGGTTTTCTACCAGCGTGTGCACGCGATCGATCTTGCCACGGGCAATGAGAAGACGGGTTCGCCGTTGCTGATCACGGGCACCTACCCCGGAACCGGCGACGGTAACACCTCGGTGACCTTCAACGCGCGGCAGCATCTGCAGCGTGCCGGGCTGGCGCTGGTGAATGGGCTCGTCTACGTTGCCTTCACCTCGCATGAGGACAAGGCGCCGTGGCATGGCGGGATGATGAGCTATCAGTACGGTGGGACCGCGTTCATGCAGAAAGCGGTGGTCAATGTCGCACCCAACAAACAGCAAAGCGGCATCTGGATGAGCGGCGGGGCGCCCTCGGTCGACGCCGCCAACAACCTTTATCTGCTCACCGGCAACGGCGCATACGATGCGACCAGCACCACCGCCCCGAACAATGATTACGGCGACTCTCTCTTGCAGTTGGACGCGTCGTTGAACGTCAAGCAATCGTTCACGCCGTCCAATGAGGCGTCGGACGATTCCGAGGACGTCGATTTCGGCGCGGGCGGCGCTACGGTGCTCGCGGACCTGCCGAATGGGAATACCGTCACCCACGCGCTGATATGCGCCGGCAAGGACGGCGGCATGTATGTTCTCAACCGCGACCTTTTGGGCGGGTTCGGAGATGGCGCGGCGGTGCAACGCATCTCACTCGGCTATCGGATCTTCGCTACCGGCGCTTACTGGAACAATAACCTTTATATCGGCGGGGTCTCGGGCCCGATGGAGATGTTCAAGCTCAATACCTCGACGGTGCGATTCACCTTGAGCAGCCAAGGCAGCCACAGCTTCGGCTTTGCCGGCGCCACCCCGTCGGTATCCTCGTCGGGGTCGCAGAACGGCGTGGTCTGGAGCTTGGACACCGGCAACTATTGCACCAATCAATCGCGAGCCTGCGGTCCGGTGATTTTATATGCCTACGATGCTCAGAATGTCGGTACGGAACTTTGGAACAGCACCAAGAGCGCGGCCGATGCCGCCGGCTACGCCGTCAAGTTCACCGTGCCCACGGTCGCGAACGGACGAGTCTACGTCGGCACGCGCGGCAACAATAAGGGGGGCTCGCCCACGTCCACGAGTACGCCGGGTGAACTCGATATCTATGGTCTGAAGCAATAGCTTCGAGACGTGGGCGAACATGGCCTGTCCAATGGTTGCCTCGATCAGGTCTCCTCGTCCGCGTCCCGCTCGTAGCTGGAGGCCCCACGGGCATGACGATCGTGGACGGGGGTCGGCGAGCGCGGGGCGTGGGAGTTCCTGAAATCGTCATCTCGCCGGCGACGGCGCAAATGAGCGGATGACCAGCGCGATGACGAGCAAGGAGGTGCGGACGAAACGGGTTTGCCTATGGGCCTCTACCGCCAGGTTCATATATTGGCCGGTGTACAAGCCGGTCCCACCAAACAATGCTACGCCGCGCTGTAAGCAGATGGGTCCCGCCCGGTTGTGCTGCAATTTTAAGTGTAGGGGTCCGGTGGCTGCCATTATCTTCGAGTCAGAAAGTGCTTGCCCGATTATCGGGTATCCGCTGTTACCGCCAATTTCCTCGCTGCAGGAAACTTGAGGCTATGTTCAAGAGTCTTGATAGGCGTATCGCGCCATTCGACAAATACATTGTATTTGCGCTGGTGTTGGGAGCCGCGTTCTCCATCTACGGCCTCTGGTGGGGGTGGGTCGAGAGTTGGAATCCAGACGAGATGGCCTTCAGAAGTCTTTTCGCACATCGTTTCTTCGAACCAGACGGCTTTCAAAAGCCACCGTTTCATACCTACGTCAATTCATACTCTCTGTGCTGCCGTTCAAGTTTGCGGCATTGACGGCCAAGGCCATCACGGGAACCGCCGTGAGTTTCGATATCGGGCGGCTTTGGTGGTCCAGACTCATCCAAGTGATTTTTTTTCTTGGAATCGTCTATCTGACTTTCAAGATCGTCTTGCGATTTGCAGATTTGAACGCCGCACGTATCGTCGCATTGCTGACGGCGACTTCCGCCGGCTTGGTGATTCAAACCCATTTCCTCACGGCGGATGTGCCAGTGACCTTTTGGATGTTGAGCGGTTTCTACGCCGCGCAATCCATCGTTTTCGACCCGCGGCCACGGACCTACGTGATAGCCGGGTTGCTGGTTGGCGTCGCTACAGCAACCAAGTATAACGGTCTGGCTGCTGGTCTTGCGATACCAATTTTCCACTGGTATGCGAATCGACAGCAATCGGTTCTGCGTGCGCTTCTCGATAGGCGATTGATCGTCGGTGTCGCCATGGTGGTCGGGGGATTCGTCGCGGCAAATCCCTATTCGATCTTCGACTATCGCCGTTTTGCGGCGGACTTTTCCTATAACTATTTAGTTACGCCCGTTTATGGCGGCACCGATTCGTATGGTTTCGGGACGTTTCTCCTGGCAATTCCCGATATCGTCGGCTGGCCGATCACCGTAATTCTCGGACTTTCCATGGTTTATTCCCTTTGGCGGCTGCAGAACGCCGATCTGCCCGAGCGTGCCACATTGGCTGCGGCACTGGGAGTATTTGCGCTCTACTTCCTGCAATTCGGCCGCGCGCCGCGGGTGGAGATTCGCTTCGTCGTCCCGATCGTCGCCTTCCTCTTGGTTCTTTTCGCAGCGCTGGGGTCAATCGCCGTCAGACGATATGAGCGGGCGACGGTTGCAGTGGTCGTGGCGCTGCTCGCGTACAATTCGCTCGCTTGTGTTTGGGTGGGCAAGCGATTTTCGGAGGATCCGCGCATGGACGCGCAGGCGTGGGTGGCCGCGAATGTTCCACCGCACAGCACTATCGAATCGTCTCAGTACACGCCGCACTGGAACGCGTTTTGGGGCGTCGATGTCGTCGATATGAGGATGCCGAGCGTGAGCGGTAGGATAGGTGTGCTGTCCCACGTTTTCAAGGCCGACAGGTCGATGATGGCGCAGATATCGGAACGAGAATCGGATGTGGGTTTGGAATGGTACACGGCCGAATCCCTGGAGGCGAGGCATCCGCAGTACATTGCGCTCGATTCGAAGTATTACGATCGATTCCTGAATGAAGACGTAGCGGCCCTCGATTACCCTGTGGTGCGAGATTTTCTTACGGCATTGCTCGCGAACCGATTGGGGTATCATCGAGTCTACGATCGAACCGCCGTTTCATCTCCCACGTGGCTCTACCCGGGGGATATTGATTTTCTGGATAGTCAGGTCATCATTCTGCGTCGGGACGCGGGCTGATACGATGAGGGCGGCTGCTGCTCTGTAGTAGGGAATCGTCATGGCCGTATCGGGGTAATGATCGACGTGGCATCGCGCCGCTTCGCGGAACTCGGTATGAGGACTTCGCTGATGCTGTCGCAGGCTTATTCGTTCTGCCCTGGACTGCAAGCTCAAGACCAAGTCGTTGTCTTTTACGAGCTCGTGTTTCCCTCGTTCGTCTAGGCTACGCCTTTATGAGCCCGCTTTGGAGGCACTGAAATAGGATCTCGCCCGGTTCCAGCCGGCTGAAGCGGCGACTGGCGGATAAAATTCGATGTTTGCGGGGATCTGCCTAAAGTGAGAGGCACATCCTTGTGCGGAGTGGCGTGGACCCTTACCGTCCGCGCCAATGGGAGCGGCACGCAGGCATTCTTTGGGGGACGGCGCGTTGCTGTTTCTCGGCAATTACAATGGGACGCTGGCGGCTGCGCGCTGCCTCGGCGAGCACGGCATCGACGTGGCCTTGGCCGATCCGTCGCCCTTGGTCCGGGCGCGCGCCTCCCGATACGTGCGCCACTTCGAGCGCGCGCCGCCGCTGAACGATGCCGGGCAATTCATGGACTGGCTCCTGGACCGTGGACGTGGCGCGGCACGGAAAAGCCTGGCCGGGCGAGTATTGTTCCCCGCGACCGACGAACAGGTATTTCTGTTCGCACGGCATCGAGACGAACTATCCCGTCATTATCGCCTGTACCAGCCGAGCTTCGACACGGTTTACCGGATACTGAACAAACAGCGTCTGTACGAGGCCTGTGCGCAGGCCGGCGTGAAGTATCCGACCACCTGGTTTCCGCGCGGCGAGGCGGAGATGCGGGGGTTGCTGCCCGAGATCCGCGTCGACGTCATGGTCAAGCCCAAGACGCAAATTCAGCTGAAGACCAAGGCAAAGGGTACGGATATCCCGAGCGGTGCAAGCATCGCCGACTGCTACGCCCGGTTTGCGCGAGGCAATCGCTACGGCCCGGAAGTCGTGGCTCATGACGCCGAAGTCGCCTGGCCCATGATTCAGGCTTATCACCGCAGCGAGACGCACCCCATTTACAGCCTCGCGGGCTTCATCGGGGACTCCGGCGCGCCGTTTCTGGTGCGAGCAGCCGCGAAGGTGCTGCAGCGGCCCCGCAACATGGGCGTGGGCGTGTGTTTCGAAGCGGCCGATTTGGATGTGCCGCTCGCGGAGCGGATCGCTGCGCTGTGTCGCAACCTAGGTTATTGCGGCATATTCGACATCGAGTTCATCCAACACCAAGGCGAATTCTTGCTCATCGATTTCAACCCGCGCGCCTACGGCCAGATGGCCTTCGAAATCGCGCGCGGGATTCCCGGGCCGTATCTCCACTATCTCGAGGCCATCCGCGATGAGCGCCGGCTGGCAGAGGCCTATCGACTCGCCGGCAACTGGCAGGCACAGGGACGCGAGGCGTACTGCCACGAGCTGCTGCTCTCACTGATGAATGCAGTTCAAGGTGCCAACCAGATGCTGACCGGCCTGGAAAGCGAGCGCTGGGGAAGCTGGATGCGGGCGCGCCGCGATCAACTGACCGACGCCGTGCGACATCGCGGCGACCCCGGACCATCAGCGGTCGATCTGATGCGCCATGTTGCCGATTTCCTGCGCCATCCCCGGTCGTTCGTTCAGTCGCTGATGCGCTGAACGCGCCGGCGGGTCTCGCCCGCTGCGCGCTACGCTTCGCGGTGCCGCGCCCGTGGGGAGGGCGGAGGAATGGGGCATCGAACTATCGACCTCGCGACTCGCGCAGTACGCGCTTGAACAGTTCCGCCGGATCGGCGCCGATGGCCTCGGCGATCGCGATGAACTCGGGCACGTTGACCTGACGTTGATTGCTTTCGATCATCCCGACCACGGAGTGCGGCCGCTCGAGGCGCGTCGCCAAGTCCCGCTGCGTCAGGCCGGCTTGTCGGCGCGCCGCCGCGATGACGGTGGAAACGGCCTTGGCCGCCGGGCTTCGCAATGCCTTCAAAAGTACGCTCCGATTAACCGAGCGTTCACAAATACGGCATTTGCGGCATGCTTTGATTTTCTGAGCAACTTGCTCTATGATTGATGAATAAAGCCAACCAAGTTTCCGTGCCTCCGTTGTGGCGTCGCGTGGTCAGAATAGGTGGCATTTCGCGGATGAACGAACGGACCAAGCACCTGCGAGATGGGCTCAAGGATCAACTTGCGCTTCTGCGTCGGCGCCTGCTGCAGCGGGGACGATCGGGGCGGAAGGACCTTGACGATCTGATTCAGGAAGGGTTCCTCCGGCTATGCCGCTATCAACACCGGCAGAGCGAACCCGTTCGCGATCCGGTTGCCTTTCTCGTGGATGTGGTGGAGAAGGTGCATATCGAGCGAGTGCGCCGGGCCGCAATCACGCAGCGCATCTTCTCCGACCAGCCCTTCGAGGAAGTCGATTGCGTGGACACGGCGAGTTCACCGGACCAGGATGCCGAGGCGCACGAATTGATCGAGCGCATCGAGTGGCGCTTGGGCTGCGCCAATCCGCGCACGCGCGAGTCATTCCTGCTGCATCGTTTCGGCGGACTGAGCTATGCGCAGATCGCCGAGCGCCTCGGCATCTCCACGCAGGCGGTCACCAACCACATCGCCAAGGCACTCCTCCTCATCGACGACGAGCTATTGCGCGAATGAGCGGCGTTCGACCACCGCAGGACGAGCCGGCGCCCTCCCAGCAAGTGCGGGCCGAAGCGGCGGCCTGGATTGCCCAGTTGCATGACGAACAACGCAGTTCGCATCTCCAAGGGCGGGTCGACGCCTGGCTGGGCGAGAGCGAGGAGCATCGACGTGCATTCGACCGCATCACGCGTGCGTGGGAGCGGGCCGGCGAGCTTCGGATGCGTCCCGCAGCGAATTCGGCCGGGAGGCGCCGATCGTCAGGCTCACGGTGGGTCGCCGCAGCCGGCTTGGCCGCCTGCGTGGCCCTCGCGGGAATCGTGGTGTATTACCGGCACGGCGACGATGTCGTGACCGGGGTAGGGCAGCAGCAGGTCCGGCTGCTGCGGGATGGCACACGAGTCGTGCTGAACACCGACACGCGCATCGAGGTAGATTACGATGCTGAGGTGCGTCGGGTGCGGCTGATTCGCGGCGAGGCGTGGTTCGACGTATCCAAGCGCCCGGCGTGGCCCTTCGTCGTCACCGTGGGCGGCCGAGAGATCCGCGCGCTCGGTACCTCGTTCATCGTGCGCCACGACGACATCCAGAACTTTTCGGTCACCCTGGTCGAAGGCCGCATCAGCGTTGCCGCCGCCCACGAAGCAGCCTCGCCGGACGTGCGCATCCTGACCCCGGGGCAACGGCTGCGCGTCTCGGACGATCGAAGCCCCATCGTGGACCGGCCGGAACTGGCCCGCGTGACGGCATGGGAGCACGGACGAGTGGAGTTCGACGATACGCCCCTCAAGGATGCGGCCGACGAAATGAACCGCTACAGCACGAGACACGTCACCATGGCGGATGCCGACGTGGCTCGCCTGCGCGTCGGGGGCGTGTTCCGCGCCGGCGATTCCGAAGAATTCCTGCGAATAGTCACCGCGGCCTTCGGCCTGCGCGCGGACCGACGCGGCGGGGATATCGTGCTGTCCAAGCTCGCGGCGCCGGCGTCGACTCCCCCGCCGCCTTGACGGCGCGGCGGCGAATCGCGCCGCGCTAGGGCGAGTCCTGCCCGCGATTCGCGCGAATCTGCAATCGGCGCAAAAGAATTGCACCTCAGGTTGTGTTTACCGCGCCTGGATCGACCTCCTCTGTTGAGCGTTTTCGAATGAACGCAACGGACTGTTCGAACAACAGGAGGTCTCGGTGCTTAGAATTGGCGGACGCATTCACTGGTCTTCGATGGTATTCCTGGTGGCGGCCGCGTGCCGTTGGCACGGCGCGGAGGCCCAGATACGGGTCCACTTCGATCTGCCCGCGCAATCCCTGGCAAAGTCGCTTCAGGCCATCGGCATCGCGACGAATACCGACGTGGGATTCAATGCGACCGAGGTCGCCGGGCGCACCGCCCCGCCGCTCAAGGCGGAGCTCACGCTGGACGATGCGCTGGCGCGCGTGCTCGCGGGAACGGGATTGCGGCCGCAGCATTTGAACGACCACACCGTCGTGATCGCCGCGCCGGGGGCCTCGCCGGCGGGATCTGCCGAAAAGGCGGTCATCCCCGCAAAGACGCCCGAGAGCGCCGGCCCCGCGCAAGGCAGCCCTATCGACAACAACCCGACCGACCGTTCCTCGCCCCTGAGCAAGGACAACCAAAGTGCGCCAAATCAGCTGGAGACAGTCGTAGTCACCGGCTCGCATATCAGAGGCGTCGAAAACAAGACCGACCCGGTGATTGTGATCGATCAAGCCCAGATCCGGCAGAGCGGCTATTCATCGACTCAGGAGCTATTCCAGTCGCTGCCGCAAAATTACGCCAGTGGCGCAACGACACAGGCCGGATTCCTCGGCAGCGGCAACAACAATTTTCAATTCGCCTCCGGCATCAATCTCCGGGGCCTCGGGCCGAGTTCTACGCTGGTCCTGCTCAACGGTCACCGGATGGCGCCCGCCGTGGTCGGAACCGAGGTCGATGTGTCCTCCATACCGCTTGCCGCGATAGAGCGCGTTGAGATTCTCACCGACGGCACCTCGGCGATCTACGGATCCGATGCCGTCGGCGGCGTCGTCAACATCATTACCAAAACGGATTACGAGGGGGCGGAAACCACGGCGCGATATGGCAGTGTCACCGCCGGCTCTCGCGAGGAAGAAATTGTCGCGCAGACTTTCGGCACACGGTGGTCATCCGGAAACGTCGCCGGGACGATCCAATACCAGAACCACAGTGCATTGAATGCACGTGACCGCAGCTTTGCGGACGGGCTGCCCAGTCCGAGCGATCTGCTTCCTCAGGATGACACGTATTCAGGAACGTTGACGGCGCGGCAACATCTGACGGATCGCGTCGAGGTCTACACCGATGTGCTGTGGTCGAAGAGGCGTTTCGGCGAATATGTCAGCACGACGGAGGCACCGCCCGACGGCATCGACCAAGAGCATAACATCGGCTATTCCGAAGATCTCAATATCGCCAGCGGGGTCAAATACGATTTCTCCCCCAGCTGGTCGGCCGAGGTCAACGGTCTCTATGCGAAGCAACACTCGCGTGATGCGGAGCTTCTAAGCGGGTTCTTTTATCCGACATCCAGCGAAGAATTGCTGATGTCGCAATTTTCCGAGAAATCGGCCGACGTCATCCTGAACGGTAAACTGTTCAAAACCGGCGGCGGCGATATCGCGGTCGCCGTTGGCGCTTCCTACCGCGATGAAATTCCTGAGTACCGCGTGGACATCGACGGCGTCTCCGCGTTACAGACACGGCCGGACCGTACCGTCAAAGCGTATTATGGAGAAGTCTACGTGCCCGTCGTTGGGCCGCAGAACAGCCGGACTTTGTTGCAATCTTTGGATTTTTCGGCGGCTGTCCGTACCGACAGATACTCTGACTTCGGTTCTACGACCAATCCACGCTTCGGAACGCTGTGGTCTCCGCTTGCGGGGTTGTCCTTCAGAGCCTCGTACGGCACTTCTTTTCGGGCCCCCACCGAATCCGAAGTTGTGCAGCGTTTGAACACCCTTGTCTATATCGGGTCCTTCGAGAGCCCGTCTGGGACCGGTGAAGTGCCGGCAATCGTCTCGAGCGTGGCGAAGCCCTTGACGGCGGAGCGCGCCAAATCCGTCAACTTCGGTGTGGAATATCGCCCGGCGGATTTCAAAGGTGCGGACCTGACGCTGAACTATTACGACATCCGCTATACCGACCGAATCGTTCAAGTCTTTCCCCCTGCCAATGTTCTACAGAATCCCAATATCTACGGTCAACTCATTACGAGCCTTCCGAGCGACGCGGCCGCGCAGGCCTACGTGGATGCCGCGATCGCGGCGGGCGCGGTCAATTATGGCGACCAAACCGGTACGGGAATGGGCATCACCGGAGTGCGCTATGCGTTCAATGCCGGTATACAGAACGCGTCCATCGTACGGCAGTCGGGTCTGGATTTTCTCGGCTCATTGACCGGACATTTCTCGGCCGGCAACTTGTCGGTTCAATTCAATGCCTCGTTCGTCGACAAGATCGACACCGCCTACACGGCCGGGGCAGCGTCAGCGAATCTGGTGAGCACCTACGGCAATCCGCCAAAGTGGCGGGCGCGCCTGCTCGCAGGTTGGGCAACCACAGGCTGGGAGACCAGCGGCGCGGTCTCCACCGTCGGCGGTTATGTGAACACGGCAGGATTGGGAAATCCTCCCGTCGCCTCGTGGACCACGGTCGACCTTAGCGCTCGGCTGCACATCGACCACTATCTGGGGGGAGCCGTCTGGAGGGGCGTGACGGTGGGCGCGAGCGTACTGAATGTAATGGATCGGAATCCGCCCTATATCAATTCCTCATCAGTCCAGACCGTCAATTTTGACCCGTCGAACGCCAGTCCGCTTGGAAGATTTGTGGCAGTGGAACTGAGAAAGAAGTGGTAGGGCTGCATGAACGATGGGGGGAAGCGGTGAGCCTCGTGAAGCCACGCGCAGCTCGGTGGTGGGTATTTCACCGCGCGTCGAGGATTGCATCGCGATTTGCCCGCGGCATCACGCTTGCTGTCGCACTGTCGATGCCGGCGCATGCGCGCTCGACCATGCGGCCTCCTCTCTCGGTTGCCGACGCCATCGAAACAGCTCGATTTCAGGTCAATTATAAGGGGGAGGCCGCCTTCGTTTCGCCGGATCGCAAACGCTACGTGTCGTTGGTGATTCGTGGCGACGTTCAAAATGACGGCGTGCGGATGGACGTCTTGGCGGGTGGGCTGGGATCGCTGGACTCCGCGATACCCCGACTCGTCACCAGTCTTTTTACGCGTGGGCTGTCGCATGCTGCACCGATCGTCATCGACCCGGCCGGTCCGTCCGCCCTGCTCAGCCCGGGGTCCAATGTTCCCGTGTGGATCAATAACGAAGAAATCGCCCTCCTGTGGGAGGACGCTACCGGACATAATCAAATATTCGCCGTAAACGTGCTATCGAAAACGCTCAGGCAGCTGACGAACGAAAACACCGATGTGGTCGACTACATGTTTGGCGCTAATGGTTCACTAGCCTATGACGTCAAAGTGGCGTATTCGCCAGAGCGATCGCAGGAACTCATTCGAAATGGATTTGCGGTGCAGAGTCCCGACGCTACGGCACTGCTGTCATGGATCGTGGACGGAACCAGCACCTTCGATCTGTCGCTGTGCAAACGGATGGCCGCAGTCGACATCGAGGGAATCTACCGGGCTCGAGCCGTGCCGAGCAGCGCAATCGCGTGCGATTTGTCGCAGCTCTATTTGAGCCCGACGACCGGCGTCAGGCCGATTTCCCCCGATGGAAGGAAGCTGCTTGCCAATGTGCAAGTGTCCGCAGCACCGCCGGAGTGGTCTGCCTATCGGGGAGATTTCGGCGGTTACTTCAAGGACGCGAAAGACAGTCCGCGCGGACTGGTGGCAGGCGGCATCGGTGAATTTGTCATCGTGGATATGACGTCGGGGACACTCGAGCCACTGTGGGCAGCCCCGACGAACACGAATCCCTGGTCGGAATTCGCGTGGGCACCCGACTCCACCCAGGTGTTGATCGCGCCGACGATGCTGCCACTCGACGCATCCGATCCGGCATCCTTGGAGGGCCGCGCGGTTGCGATCGTCGACGTGCGCACCGGCAGTTATGAGCGCATTCCGGTTGATCCCGATGTCGCCGTCAATATCGTCTCGGCGGACTGGGTCGCTCCCGCTCAGATCGAGCTCGCGCTGCGCGACGGGCAGACGCTTGCGTTCGACCGCATTCGAGGAACCTGGCAATCCACCGCGCCGAGAAAGCAAGAGAACGCCGCCGCCGGATTGGACGGCGTGTCGGGAACGATTCTCGTCAATCTACATCAAGGCATGAACGAATCGCCCAGACTGGTAGGAACGGACGTCCGCAAGGGACGCAGCCGGGATCTGTTCGACCCGAACCCTGAACTGTTCAAGCGCTTTGCGCTGGGACGCGTGGAACTCGCCCATTGGACGGATTCTGGCGGGCATGCTTGGGAGGGGCGGCTCTACTATCCCGCGCATTTCCGGCAGGGCGTTCGCTATCCCTTGGTCATTCAAACGCATGGGTACGCAGGCAAGAACGAATTCTCGATTTATGGGCAAGGCCGGCCGGCGGGTGGCGTGCCGTCGGGTCCGGGTTGGTCGGTGTACCTTGCCCAACCGCTGGCGGGCAGAGATATCGCCGTGTTGCAGATTGGAGGGCCCATCGATGCGGCCGCCGGGCACGAAACGGACTTCGAACGAACCCAAAGCAGAGCAAGGACACTCGCGGACGCCGCCGAGCATTTTGTCGGCCTCGGCCTCGTGGACCGAACCAAGGTCGGGATCATGGGCCACAGCTCAGCCGGGCGGGATATCGAGGACGCGCTCGCCTTCACCGATTTCCCGTACGCCGCAGCCATTGCGGCGGACCACTACGATATCAATTACCTTCAAGCAGCGGAGTACGGCTGGGCGCACGATCAGGGGATGCCGGCACCGTTTGGCGAAGATCTCGAGGTGTGGCTCGATGGATCCCCCGCCTTCAATGTCGAGCGGATTCGAACTCCGCTGCAGTTGGAAGTCACGAGTGGCGGAGAAGCCAACTCGACCTTGCTGTGGGGTTGGGAAATGTTCAGTCGTTTGCGGCATCTGCAGAAGCCTGTCGAATACTACGTCGTGCCGGACATCAAGCACGGCGGGCACCTGCTGCAGAATCCACGGCAGCTACTGACGCTGCAAAATCGCGCGCTGGATTGGTGGCTCTTTTGGCTCGCCTCGTATGAGGATCCGTCGATCGCAAAGGAATCGCAGTATCGAGACTGGAGGGCGTTGCGCGCCATGCATGTGGCGGACCTGAGCCGACCCCGACCTGCGCCGCGCAGCTGGCGCTCGACGACGTCATCGGACTGAGAAATGCCTCATCCAAAGCTCCAAGTCAAACAGTGCGAATAACTCGCCCAGGAAGTAGCTGCTCTTCGAGAGTTCCCCTTTGAATATCACTTCGATTGTCGCGCAATCGATCAGGCCGGAGCTGGCCAGCGTCCCGCCCAGAAGGACGTCCCGAAGCAGCGCGCGATTCGCATGCGCCAATGCCTCGAAACTCCCGGGCGCCCGGTCCTTCCAAAGACGGCGGAGGATGGGTGTCGGGACGTCTGCCGAAAACGCCTTGCGTGCGAGCCAGCGGTCGGTTCCTTCGTTGAAGTGAACGTAAAGAGGAATTCGCAGAGCGAGTTCGACGACGGGCTGCGAATACAAGGGCGCTACCGCGAGTGGGGCGCTCGCGTCGGGACCGGACATTGGGTCGTAGAATTCCGGGGTGAGCATGAGGGAACCCAGGCGCCGGATAACGTGCCATGGAACGCTCCGCAGCCCGGCAAACCAGGGGTGGGGGAAATCTGCGGTTCGCAAGGCCATTTCGCGAATTCGACTGACCGCCAGCGATTGTTCGGGAATGAGTCTGGCCCGTAAGTCGTTCATTCTGGAACCGCGAGCTCGCTGCGAGAGCGCGCCGAAGAGAATTTTCCAAGTCAGGGAGTCGATACGCAGGGCGACGTCGGACGAGAGTCTGACCAGCGACCAGGAAAGGCCGCGAAGCCTCAACGAATCCTGCACGACTTGTCGAGTGGCTTCCGACCCAAACGAGGAATCGCCGCCGTCCCCCGAGAACACCGCAGTGTATGATCCCTGCTCGCAAAGCTGGCGCTCCATGCTGCCGCGAACGATGCTCGCCACCGATTTCGGGGGTTCAACGCAGGCCGCCATATCCGCCGCGCCTGTCAGCGACGTTGCGCAAGGATCGTAGACGCATTCGATGTGTCTGAACCCTGCATGCCTTGCCGACAGGCGCGCCCATCGCCGCTCGTCGGATTGCCCGTTGGGATTGAAATAGGTGTAGGCGGCGATCGATGCGCCGGTGGAAGCGCCCTTGAGGGAGCCTGCCACGATGGATGAGTCAAGTCCGCCTGAGAGCCTAACCAGAATCGCGCCGTGATCCGCCGCCAATGTACGAGTCACGGAGTGCACGCAAGCGCGGAGACCGCGACCAGCGACTTCCAAGTCTTCGATGGTATTGCCGCGTTCGGTGAAGCTCGTGGGCAGCCAATACCGATGAGTAACGTTGCGGTTATCGCGCAACTCCAAGCATTCGCCGCGCCGGACCTGGCTCACTTCATGGAGGGGATTCGAACCGCTGTCCAGGCCGTGACTCGCCACCCTGTTGACAACATAGGACCAATTGACGGTAAACGACAGCAATTTCAGGTCAATGCAGTCCTGCAGGCACGAAAAGACAATGGTGACGCCGCGCCACGAAGCGATGAAGCAGGGAAGCGTGCCCGTGGGATCCTTCAGCACAAATGTAGAGTGAGAAGAGTCATCCATTAAAATGGCCACATAGTTACCCCAATACTCGGAGACAAGGCAGCGGCCACGCGACGCCAGGATTGCATCGGTTCGGCGATCGTCGAAATGCGCGCGCGGCGATGCTGAATCGTCATCGAGATCGTCATGGCGTTCAAAGATGGCTCCGAGAACGACTCCGGATTGGCGTTTCAGGAGGTGCCGCGCGAGTGAGGAGCGATCATCCGCTGTAAAGACGCACAATCCAGGCCGGCGGAGCACGGGGGAATACCGATTGCCCTTATCCTGAAGCCTTTGTGAGATCCTGGCTTCGGCTTCGGCCTGACTGCAGTCATCCGGGGTCCAAATCGTCGCCATGTACCTAAACACGACTACTCTCCTCTAGACGGACAAAACCGGCTCGTAGCCGCAGACCTTTTCCGGGTTGGTATCCAGCAGATAATCACCGAACTGGACCCAGCTATGCGCACCCCAAGGGTCCGTCTTCACTCCCAGGACCCAGCATGGAAATTCTTTGTAGATCGCGAGGAAGTTAATCAGTGTCAGCGCGTGAAGGAGACAGTGCCCGTCTGCAACAAAAAGCAGAGGGCGTATCCGGCGGAATATGAAAACCAACGAGGCGACGCGCTCGAGGTCGAAGCTATAACCGTTGAGCCTTGCGCGCGCCTTCCTTGCCGACACGCGACGGATCGCGGATTCCATGGTAAAGCAATTCAGGGACAGCGACGCCGAGAGCAAACTGTAAACGAAGGTGGCGAGATGCGCGGGTCTGACTGTGGCCGGCCGGACAATCTCATCGCCAACGGACGCCAGGGCGCCGTCAAGCGACATCCTCGACGTGACGAGGGTGTCGCGCTGCGGAGCCGTCTTTTGAAGGACGCCAGCCTCGAGCATGGAATTTAATACCCCGCTGGACTCGCTGCCCTTAGGGGTCTCCGGATGGCCCCGATGATGATCGGTACCCAGCGGATGTGGCCAATTCTCGACAATGCCGCTCAGTCTGCACACGTCGGTGTGGCTGAGTCCGTAGTATTTGTCGCGTCGTAGGTGGAGGAAGACGGCGCCCTGGCGCGTCTTGACTCCAAACACGGTGGATGCCAAATAATACGCGGTGCGGCCATGCATTTCATGCTCGGCAGTTCGACTCGACTTTGCTTCGCGATCTGTGGTGTGCATCGGGGGGCGGCTGATGGTTTTCCGGATGAGGAGTGGCGGAAAGAGTGTGCGGATTGGTCCGCACACTCTTTGGGCCAGACTTTGGTACTGGCGTCAACCCTTGGTGCCGTGCTCGATGTCGTTGTCCACCGCGAACGGCACGCTTGGTTGCTTGGTCTCAGCTGAGACTTTTCCGAGTTCAATCATCATGGCCATCTCCTTTTGTTCACTAGGTGTTAGTGATACCAGTCACCGATCCGGTGGCGCGATCAACGTGACGACGGCTGGAAAATAATGTCAACGAAAAATCGGTCATGGCGCGGATCGACCGTGCGCGGGCGCCGCGCAGCGACGAGTCCCAGCCGCAGCCCGTATGTTTAAAAAAACCGACACGAGCATGGCTCCGCAGTTTGAGGGGAATGCCTGGACGTGGTGAATTGTTACGCTCGCTCATGCGGTTAGGAATGCCAAGGTTGCTGCGATCGTGACGCATCGGTGCGTCGCAAATTGGCAAAAAAATGGACTTGTTCGGTTGTTGGATTCCATCGTGGCCGCCGCCATCGCGCTCGAAAATATTCGAACGTCGCATGTCTGTCAGACACCGAGATAGTACATAAAGCCTGTCAGGATCGAATGTATCCACTCTAAATGCACGTTGCCTGACACCGCGAACGCATCACAACTGCGGGTCACGGCGACGAGCACGACGAGGAGCCAGTGGCGTGCGAATGATTTTACTTGCCCCATGGCTCGGCATTCATGTTCAATCCGCAGGTAGGTTCAGCATCTCACGGAAGACAGAGATCCAAGTTCGATGGCTCATGCAAGGAGGAGCCGCTGATGCCGCGTCTCGCGCGACTACCTTCGATTGCGTTCGGGTGGTACTACGTCGTACTGCGCGCCGTGGCGGACGCGAGAATCGTTACGCGCCGGGAGGAGCTCGCGACGCTGTTGAAAATACTGCGTGCAACGCTGCGGGAGAGGGGCGCAAGGCTGCACGCGGCGTACATCGCCGAGGGCCAGGTGCATCTAGCGCTCCAGCTAGGAGAGGGGGCGTTGAGGGCCCTCACGGGCCGCTTTCAGCACGAGTACGCGCGTATCTTCAATCGAACCCACCAGCGGCACGGCTCCTTGTTCCGGTGGCACCATCATGTGCTCTTGATCCAGCACGAGCGGTGGCTGGTGCCTCTCGTGCACTATATTCATTGGATTCGCCGCCTCGAGACGCCGGCGGATGGACCCGAGGGGCTGTGGTGGAGCAGCGATTCGGTGTACCGCGGAACCGAGAGACGGGAGTGGCTGACCACCAATGTCGTTCTTCGCATGCTCGCTCGCGGAGCGTACAGCCGTAAGGCGCAAGAGTCGGCGTACCGCGAGTTGCTGGAGCGGGAGCCGCCGCCGCGTCATGCCCGTCTATTCAGGCAGGGTTGCCCGGAAGACCCGCGGCTTCTGGGTGACGCCGAGTTCGTCAGGCGCGTTTGGCGAATTACCGGCAGACGATCACCGGATCGATCCCCGCGCGTTCGCCAACCAGAAGGGGATATCCCAGGCATCGTCAGGCAGGTCATCGAACGATTCAATGCGCTGTGCGACGAACGATTGCCGCCGCGCGAGGCTGCGGCTTTGAGGCGCCTGGTGACGGATGAGAACGTGCGCTCCAAGTCGCGAAGGCGTCCGTTGCCGATGGTACGAGCCTTGTGCGTGTCGTATCTAGTAGAGGGGGAAATGGCGACGGCGACGCAAGCCGCGCGCTTCTTTGGCTGCGGTCCTCGACCGGTATCCGCGCGTCGGCGACGGTTCTATGCACTGCTCTTTCGTGACTGGTTCGGCGCCTCGTCCGAGGCGTTGCTCTGGTCCGCGGGCGATGTCGATCGGGTGGTCGACGGCGGTGATCAGGGACCCAAGGCGGGGGGCAGAATTGCCGTAGCGCGCATGCCGTAAATGCTATGCCGACGCAAAAGTGGCTAGTGGAGTGCGGCGACCCTCATGCCGAACCGGCGCAACACGTGGCGCGATGCGTACAAACGCGTATTGCGGCGGGGTGCAACCAAATCAGCCGGCGCCCAGGTGCAGGATGAAACGATGATAGTGTTCGACGCCGCCAATCGCGTCTTGCAGTGCTTTCGCTCAAAGCGGATCGATGTCAGCTTGCGGGACTCGATCGATTCACATCCGAGCGATGCCACCATCCGCCACCGAGCGCCTGGAACAGGGCCGCGGTGTCCGCATAGCGATTACCCTCGGCTTGGATCCGATTGATGCGAGCCTGCTGCCAACTGCGTTCGGCAATCAGCACCGTCACATAATCGATGGTATCCGCGTGAAACTGTTGCCGCGCGAGTTCCAGACCGTCAAAGGCGGAGCGCTCGGCCGCATCCTGAGCGACCAAATCGTCGGCGTCGGCCTGCAGCGCTCTCAAGACATCCGACACGTTTTGGAATGCTTTTACTACCGCGCTGCGGTACTCGGCGGTCGCCTGGTCGAATGCGGCGACCGCAGCGCGCTTTTTGTGCAACAGCGTTCCGGCGTCGAACAGCGTTTGCGCCGCGCCTGCGGCAACGTCCCATACGCCCGCACCGGGCAGGGCGGCAAACCCGGTGGCTGTGGTGCCGACGGCCGCAGAAATGGAAAACTGCGGCAATTGGTTGGCGACGGCGACGCCCACGCCCGCCGACGCCGCATGCAGCTGCGCTTCGGCGAGCCGAATGTCGGGTCGCTGCTCGACCAGCTGCGACGGCAAACTGACCGGTAAGTCCTGCGGAAGACGGAGGCTGTCGAGATCGAAGGTCTCTCCCACGCCCTGACTGGGCAGCCGTCCGACCAGCGCCGCGAGCCGGTTACGCACCTGGGCGAGCTGCTTCTGCAGGGGCGGCAAAGTGGCGCGGGTCTGGTCGATGGTCGTCTCCTGCAACAGAACGTCCGCTCGCGATACGACGCCTACCTGAAACCGCCGGCGAATCAAATCGAGCTCGCCGGTTTCGATCTTGAGGATCTGCTCGGTCGCCGCAATCTGGCCACGCAGGGATGCCTCCTGTACGGCAGCGACGACCAGATTGGAGATCAATGTGAGATACGTGGCCTCGAGCTGGAAGCGCTGATACTCGGCTTGGGCTGCCAGCGATTCGATCTGCCGCCGCGTACCGCCAAACACGTCCGGAAGATAGGACACGTTCACCGAGGCCGTGACCACGCTGAACGTCGGATTGAATTGCGGCTCGCCGATACTGGCGCCGGCCAACCGTTCGCGCTCGGCCTGGACGCCGGCGTCGGCCGAGGGAAGCAGCGCACCCTCGCGGGCATGGACCTCCTCGTTCGCCTGCCGCAAGGCGGCTTGTGCGGCACCGACGTCGGGATTGTCCTCGAGGGCTTGTTCGATCAGCCGGTTCAGCGCTTCGCAACGGAACAGCGTCCACCACTGTCCCGGGATGTCGAGTTCTCGCACGAAGCGCTGCCCTTGACCGCCGCGCGTCTCTGCCGCCGCGGTTGGTGCCGGCGGTTCCGCCGTGTAGCCGGCAACGTCCGGAGCGCGAGGACGTTGAAAATCCGGGCCGACCGCGCACCCGCACACCGCGACGGCCGCCGCAGTCACGACCCGGGCCCACCAGACCTTGCCGCTCAAGTTAAATCTCCTGTATCGCATCAGAGCGCCGTACGATAGCTCGTCTTCGAGATCCGACGCCTGAGTATTTCCCCGTATATCGGGAAATACTCAATCGATGGACAGTGAATCACCCATTTCGAGCGATAGTTCAATGAACCGGCGACGCACCATGCTGCTGACCATTCTGGTCCTTGTTCTCGCAGCCGTGGGGTACGGGCTCTGGAGTTGGCGCAGCGCGTTGTTCGGTACGGTGCCTCCAGACCGGATCACGGTGTCCGGGAATATCGAGGCGCATGAAAGCGTCCTGAGCTTCACGCAGGTGCAAACCGCCATCGTCGAATTGCCGTTCGACGAGGGTGCTTCCGTGTCCCGCGATACGGTGCTGGCCCGTGTCGACGATCGCCCTTATCAGCAACAGGTCTTGATTGATCGCGCCGGCGAGCGGGTGGCATCGGCACAGGTTGCGGTGAATGAAAGCAACCTAACCGCGGCGCGCAGCAGCGTCGTCAGCGACCAGTTCGATCTATTGGAGAAGCAGCGCGACGCCGCTCGCGCGGAGGAACTGGTGAAGACCGCCGCGACGTCGGTGCAGACTCGTGATCTCGCGCTGACCGCTGCACAACAATCGGCGGCGACGCGTGCGCGCGATCGGGCCCTGATGCAGGTGGCGACCACCAACGTGGCGCTCGCCCGGGCCAATCAAGCCGCTGCCGCCGCGAAGCTTGCGCTCGATGAGGTGACCGTCGGCTATACGACGCTTCGCGCCCCATTCACCGGCGTGATTTCCGTGCGTGAAGCCGAACTCGGTCAGTTGGCCGGACCGGGTGTCGCGATCTTCACGCTCGACGATCTCGATCATATCTGGCTGCGCGCCTACGTGAACGAAACCTATATCGGCCGAGTACGCCTGAACGAACCGGCCGATGTGAGGACGGACAGCTATCCGGGCAAGACCTATCACGGCCGCATCAGTTTCATATCGCCGGAGGCGGAATTCACGCCGAAGACCGTCGAGACCAATGCCGAGCGGGTGACGCTCGTTTATCGAATCCGCATCGACATCGACAACTCTACGCACGAACTGCTGCCCGGCATGCCGGCAGATGCTCACATCCCCTTACTGCCGGCCGGCAGATGACCGAGAACGAGGGCAATGCCGTGGTGACGGCGCGAGGCCTCAGCCGCAGTTTCGGTTCGGTTTCCGCGGTGCGGAACGTCGATTTTGCGGTCGCACGCGGCGAGATATTCGGCCTTGTGGGTCCGGACGGCGCCGGCAAGACCACCATCATGCGCATGCTGGCCGGGGTGCTCAAGCCCGACGCCGGCGACATTCACCTGGAAGGGGTCGACGTCGCGGCCGATCCGGAGCGCGCCAAGACCTACTTGAGCTACATGCCGCAGCGCTTCGGTCTTTACGAGGACATGACCGTCGATGAGAATATCTTCTTCTACGCCACGCTCTTTGAAATCTCCGCCAAGACCCGCCGCGAACGCAGCGGGGAGCTGCTGAAGGCAGCGGGCCTTCAGCCGTTCCAACGCCGCTTGGCCGGCCAGCTCTCCGGAGGTATGAAGCAGAAGCTCGGCCTGGTTTGCGCCCTGATCCATACGCCCCGGGTGCTGCTGCTCGATGAGCCGACGACCGGCGTGGACCCGGTCTCGCGGCGCGACTTTTGGGGCATTCTCTACGGCCTGCGTGAGCAGGGCGTCACCATTCTGCTGTCGACCGCCTATATGGATGAAGCGGAGCGCTGTTCGCGTCTCGCCCTGCTGCATGCCGGCGAGATCCGCCACTGCGACACTCCTGCGCGCCTGAAGCAGTTGATGCCAGGCGCGCTGCTCGGGGTCGTGACGCAAAACGCGCGCGGCGCGCACGCTGCGCTCGAGGGCGTTCCGGGTGTGCTCGGCCGGCTGCTCATGGGCGACCGCGTCAACGTGCGGGTGGACGATGCCGACCGCCGCATGCCGGCGCTGCGCCAGAGGCTCGCCGAGCGCGGCATCGGCGATGCGGAGATCGCGCGGATCGAGCCGGGCATCGAGGACGTATTCGTCGCGCTGCTGGGTTCGGGGGAGGCGGCATGACGGATGCAATCCAGGTCGTGGTCGCGCAGGGCCTGACCAAGAGATTCGGCGCATTCACCGCGGTCGATCGGCTCGATCTCAGCATCGCGAAGGGAGAAGTCGTGGGCTTCATCGGGCCGAACGGGGCCGGCAAATCGACCACTATCCGCATGCTGTGCGGACTTCTGCGGCCGAGCGCGGGCCGCGCCACGGTGGCGGGCTTCGATGTCGGTCGCGATCCGGAGGCCGTGCGGGAGCACATCGGCTACATGTCCCAGAAATTCTCCCTCTACGATGATTTGACCGTGCGCGAAAACTTGAGGTTTTTCAGCGGTCTTTACCGGGTGCCGCGGCGTGACGTCAAGGCACGTACAGAGGCGGCCATTGCCATGGCGGGACTTGAAGGCCGGGAAGATGCGCTCGTGCGAACCCTCGCCGGGGGTTGGAAGCAGAGGCTCGCGCTCGGCTGCGCGATCCTGCATCGTCCGCCGGTGTTGTTCCTCGATGAGCCTACGTCGGGCGTCGAGCCCGAAGCGCGCCGCAAGTTCTGGGACTTGATCCACCGGCTGACATCGGAGGGCGTGACGATTCTGGTGTCGACCCATTACATGGAGGAGGCGGAGTACTGCAATCGGATCGCCCTGATCAACGCCGGCAGGCTGGTGGCGATCGGCAGCCCCGGAGAGATGCGCAGGCGCGAGCTCGGCGGATCATTGTACGAGCTCGATTGTTCGGCGCTCGGCGCGGCGCTGGTGGCCCTGCGGCAGGCGCCTGGGGTCATCGATGCGGCGATATTCGGCGACAAATTGCACGTGCTGCTCGAAGCCACCGCTACCGCCGCCGATGTACCGCCGATGTTGGCGCGGCAGGGTATTACGGCCGGCCCGCTGCGCGCCATCGTGCCGAGCCTCGAGGATGTGTTCGTGCAGCTCGTCTCCAAGCCACATACGGCGCCGGCCCCTGCATGAACGCACGGCGCCTCTTTGCCATTGCGTTCAAGGAGACGTTGCAGATATGGCGCGACCCGCGCAGCCTCGCCATCGCCCTGCTCATGCCGGCGATGCAGATGGGACTGCTCGGCTACGGCGTCAGCCTCGACATCAAGCGCGTGCCGCTGTGTGTCTATGACGAGGAGAACAGCCAAACCAGCCGGGAACTGATGCAGCGATTTGTTGCCTCTCATTGGTTCGCGGCTGCGCACGTCCTCCACGATGAGCGCGCAGTCCGCGATACCATGGACCGCGGCGGCTGCATCGGAACGGTCACCATCCCGGTCAATTTTTCGCGGGTCCTGGCGACGACGGGCGCGGCCTCCGTGCAGACGGTGTTCGACGCAACCGATGCCAATACGACCAATATTTCCATTGGCTATGCGCAAGGCGTCATTGCCCAGACAAGCAGCGATTTCGCGGCACGCTGGGCGGCGGCGCGCGGGCAGCGGGCACAACGGGTGGGCGGCATCGATCTGGAGCCGCGCGTCTGGTTCAACGAGGGATTGGACAGCCGCAATTTCATCATTCCAGGCGTAGTCGCCGTGATTCTCGGCTTGATCGGCGCGCAGCTCACGTCGCTCACCATTTCCCGCGAGTGGGAGCGCGGCACCATGGAACAGCTGGTATCGACGCCAGTAACCGCCCTCGAATTGATGATCGGCAAGCTCACGCCATACTTCGTGATCGGATTGCTCGATGCGGCCTTCTGCCTCTGCGCCGCCACCTTCTGGTTCCGGGTGCCGTTTCGCGGCAGCATCGGTACGCTCATTCTGACTACCGCGCTGTTCACACTCGTCGTGCTGGGCATTGGGTATCTGTTATCGGTACGCATCCGCAGCCAATTGGGCGCGAGTCAGATGGCCGTCACCCTCACCATGATGCCCATCACTCTGCTGTCGGGCTACACCTTTCCGATCGATCAGATGCCGGCTCCGATCCGAGCTGTGACCTTGCTGGTGCATGCGCGCTATTACGTGACCATCCTTCGGGCCGTATTTCTCAAGGGCAGCACGATCGCGGATCTGACCGCCCCTATCCTGGCGCTGGTGTTGTACGCGGCGGTCATCATCTGGATCGCCGCCCGGTCCTTTCGCAAGCGGCTGGATTAGCGATGTTCGAACGTCTGCAGGTGATGCTGATAAAGGAGCTGCTCGAACTGCGCCGGGACCGATGGGCCATGTTTCGCCTGATCGTGCCCTTGCTGATTCAGGTGATAGCGTTCGGGTACGCAGCGACTTTCACCGTCAATCATGTGGCCACGGCCGTCCTCGACCTCGATCACAGTCAGGCGAGCCGCAACCTTCTGTCGCATTTCGCGGCCACCGGCCGCTTCGACGTGGTCGATGTCGCCGCAACCCAGCATCAGGTCACGCAGGATCTCGACACCGGCCGGGCGACCGTCGCCATCGTCATCCATGCGGGTTTTGCGCAGTACCTCAACAACGGCCGGACGGCACCCCTGCAGGTGTCGGTCGATGGCACCAATTCGAACACCGCCCTCATTGCACTGGGGTACATCAATCTGATCGTCGCACAATTTCAGGGCGAACAGGCGGCGCAGATCTGGCCGGCGCGGACCGGTGCGGTTTCCCAGGGCAGTTCCGTGGCGCTGCAGGAGCGGCCGTGGTTCAACGCAGGGCTCGAGGACCGCTGGTTCTTCATCCCCGGCGTGATCGGCACCCTGACCCTGATTCAAGTCGTCAGCCTGACGGCCTTCGCCGTGGTTCGAGAGCGGGAAGTCGGGACATTGGAGCAGATCATGGTGAGCCCCATTCGCCCGATCGAGTTCATTCTGGGCAAGGCGACGCCGTTCTTCCTCATCGGCCTGGGCGAAGTCGCCTTGATTACGATTCTCGGTGTGGTTTGGTTTCACATTCCCTTCGTCGGCAGCCCGCTGGTCATGTTGCTGGGGGCGTCGCTGTTCCTGCTCGCGGCCATCGGGCTCGGCCTGCTGCTGTCGACCTTGGCACGCACTCAGCAGCAAGCCTTCGCCTTGAACTTCTTTCTGGTGAACCCGTTCTTCATTCTCTCCGGATTTGCCTTTCCGATCGCGGCGATGCCGCAAGCGCTGCAATGGTTCACGCTGTTCAATCCGTTGCGCTACTTCCTGGTCGTCATCCGCTCGGTATTCCTCAAGGGCGTGGGGATCGGCGTGCTTTGGCCGGATCTGGCGGCGATGGCATTGCTGGGGGCGGGGATGTTCACGCTCAGTGTGCTGCGTTTCCGGAAATATCTGGATTGACGCTCGCCGAGGGCGTTGCCTCTATTCGGAAATCACGGATAGCATCGCACCCGAATGTCGCCGGATACTTGCGGCTCGAAGTTACGTCGGCGCACTGCGAGTGCGGCAATTGCCTATCGACGCCCGCCATATTCGAGTCCGAGAATTGCTTGCCCCACTTCGCTCCCTTGAGCACGACCCTGGAATATTCTTATGACGAAGACAATGAAGGCCGCCGTGGTACGTCAATTCGGCAAACCGCTGACGATCGAGCAGGTGCCAATTCCGACGCCGGGGCCGGGCGAAGTTTTGGTGAAGATCAAAGCCACGGGTGTCTGTCACACCGATCTTCATGCTGCGGACGGCGATTGGCCGCTGAAACCATCGCCACCGTTCATCCCGGGCCACGAAGGGGCGGGGATCGTTGCAGCCGTCGGCGCCGGTGTCAAAGACCTCAAGGAAGGCGATCCTGTCGGCATCGCCTGGCTGCATGATGCCTGTGGTTCATGCGAGTATTGCATTACCGGCTGGGAGACCTTGTGCGAATCGCAGAACGATAGCGGCTACAGCGTCAATGGCACTTTCGCCGAATATGCGATCGGAGCGGCTGCCTACGTCGCGCGCCTGCCTCAACACGTCGATTTTGCGTCGATCGCGCCCATCTTGTGTGCGGGAGTCACGACATATAAAGGTATCAAGGAGACCGAAGCCAAACCCGGTGAATGGATCGCCATCTCCGGCATCGGCGGACTAGGTCACGTCGCAATTCAATACGCCCGTGCCATGGGTTTGCACGTCGTGGCATTGGATGTGAGTGAAGAGAAGCTCGCATTGGCCCGTCAGTTGGGCGCAGAATTTGCCGTCAACGCGAAACTGCCGGATGCCGCCGCCCAAGTGGTCAAGCTAACGGGCGGCGGCGCTCACGGGGTACTTGTGACCGCGGTAGCACCGCCGGCATTTAGTCAAGCGCTGAACCTGGTGCGGCGCAAGGGCACCGTGAGTCTCATTGGATTGCCACCGGGCGACTTCGCGACGCCGATCTTCGATGTGGTCTTGAAGCGAATCACCTTGCGCGGATCGATCGTTGGAACTCGGAAAGATCTGGCCGAGGCACTCGAGTTCGCCGCGGAGGGCAAGGTTCTCGCCCACATCCACAAGGCGAAGCTCGAGGACATCAACCAAGTCTTCACCGACCTCAAGGCAGGGCGGGTGGATGGGCGCATCGTCGTCGAACTCGAGTAGCGAGTTTTGAGGTCCCTGCCGCACGAGGGCTCAGGTTACCGTACGGAGGGCTCTTTGAGAATAATCGGCGGGGTGCCGACAAGCGCGGAAAGCGGGTATTTTCAAGGGCTTCGATGATGGTGGGCGGTACAGGGATTGAACCTGTGACCCCTGCCGTGTGAAAGCAGTGCTCTACCGCTGAGCTAACCGCCCGGTTCGCGCATTATAGCGAGAACCTGCGACCCTGCACCATAAAAACCGTCCGGGCCATGTTTTTCGATGCGGCCTGTTAAACTTCCGGCCCGAAATCTTTCTCTGGATTCTACGTCAATGACCGTTCGCACCCGCTTTGCCCCCAGTCCCACCGGATTCTTGCACATTGGCGGGTTGCGCACGGCGTTGTTCAGCTGGCTCTATGCCCGGCGTCACGGCGGCCAGTTCGTGCTGCGCATCGAGGACACCGATCTCGAACGTTCCACCGACGCGGCCATCCAGCAGATTCTCGACGGCCTAGAGTGGGCCGGATTGACGCACGACGAGGGGCCGTTCTTCCAGACCAAACGCTTCGATCGGTACAAGGAGATCATCCAAGGCATGCTGGCGCAGGGCACGGCGTATTACTGCTACTGCACCAAAGCCGAACTCGAGGAATTGCGCGCCGGCCAGATAGCTCGCGGCGAAAAACCGCGCTATGACGGCCACTGGCGCGAACGCACCGATGTTCGGGACGGCGTCGCGCCAGTGGTGCGCTTCAAGAACCCTCTCGTGGGCGAGGTGATCGTCGAGGATGTGGTCCATGGCCGGGTGGTTTTTCAGAATTCGGAGCTGGACGACTTCATCATCGCGCGTTCGGATGGTTCCCCGACCTACAATTTCTGCGTCGTGGTCGACGACATGGACATGGGAATCACGCATGTCATCCGCGGCGATGATCACCTGAACAATACGCCGCGCCAGCTGAACATGTTGCTGGCGCTGAACGCCCGAGTGCCCGTATACGCGCATTTGCCGATGATTTTAGGGTCGGACGGCGCGAAGTTGTCGAAGCGGCATGGGGCCGTCAGCGTGCTTCAGTACCGGGAGGAGGGCTTTCTGCCGGAGGCGCTCTTGAACTATCTGGTGCGCCTCGGGTGGTCCCACGGCGACCAGGAGATCTTCAGCATCGAGGACATGGTTCGACTGTTCGACATCGGCGACGTCAACAAGTCGGCGTCGGCGTTCAACGGTGAGAAGCTGGCCTGGCTCAACCAGCAGCACATGATGCGTGCGCCCGCGGCTCGGCTGGTCGAGCCGTTACGTTGGCAGCTGCAGCAGCTGGGTGTGCCTACGGCCGGTGATGCGCAGTTGGAACAGATCGTCCTCGCGCAGCGTGAACGTGCCAAAACGCTCAAGGAAATGGCCGAGAACAGCCTGTTCTTCTTTCGCGCTCCGGAAGTGTACGACGCCAAAGCCGTGCGAAAGCACGTGACGGGCGAGGCCCTGACCGCCGTCGAAGCAGTGGCGCGCGGGCTCGCCGAATTGCCGGCTTGGAGCGCGCCCGACATTCACGCGTTCATTACCGATTTTGCGGCCGCGCATTCGACGCCGCTGGGCAAGATTGCCCAGCCGCTGCGGCTCGCCCTGTGCGGCGGGACGGTGTCGCCGCCCATCGATGCCACGCTCGCCATTCTAGGCAGGACGGAAGCGCTGTCGCGGCTGTTGCGCGCCCTGGAGACGTGGCGTGGCGAGATGTACGAACACGCCAGGGGCGCACTGCAGAGGCCGTCGGACGCTGGAAATTCGGGGTAGCGGAGGAGGATCGAGCCCGACACGCATGGGGCCATCGCGCCAGCCGCTGGCGCCGATTGCGCCAATAATATGGGAAGAACCAGTGCTTGGAGCCGATCGGCATGACCCGCAACTGGAGGCCCGTGCTGCCCGGATCGGTCACCTCGTAGCGGGTCTTGCCCGGCTTTAGCCCTGTAATGGCATTTGCGGTGAGCCGACTGCGCTCAGGTTTGCTATTATGCGGCCCGCTTGGCGGTGTGCCGAGCTGTTGAGATTGAAGCGTCTGTCGAGCCATGTGGCGAGGTCCCTTTCGACGATGCCTGATTTACACGTTCCGGTGGTCCTACGGTGGTCCCAAAGTACTGTAACGTCGCGCATGTCATCGAGACACAATGCATTGCAAAGAGTTCGAATTTCTGCTTTAATTTCAAAGGCTTATGCTGCAAAGCATTGCAAACTGTAGCAATGGGGCCATAGCTCAGCTGGGAGAGCGCTTGCATGGCATGCAAGAGGTCGGCGGTTCGATCCCGCCTGGCTCCACCAGTTTTTTTGGTGTGTTTCTGTTGATTTCGGGTCTGCGTCCCCATCGTCTAGAGGCCTAGGACACCACCCTTTCACGGTGAGAACCGGGGTTCGAATCCCCGTGGGGACGCCATATTAACCCCAGTTATTCCGGGGTAGTTCGGGACCAGCGTCAGATCGTCGCCGTCCAGGGATGCCGACGCGACCAGGGTTCGAACGATCGATTTCTTCGATTCCGAATCGCCAAACTCCATTTCGCTGCGATAGCGTTCCACGAAGGAGCGCAGAGAATGGTCGTCCCATCGTTTCAGGTCATTGGCACCGCTGGGGAGTGTCGCCTTGAGCCTCTCCGCCAAAGCGACGCGTTGTGCTTCCAGTTCGTCGATTTTGGTCAAGAGCGGCCGCCGATGCTCAACTTCCGTTAAGAGCGCGACCAGTGTTTCAATCTGGCGGGTAATGTCCTTGAGTTGTGTTCCCAGCCCCTCGATGTCGCGCTTGTGCCTGGCACCGGTCGTCGATTGGAGCCTGACAAGTTGCTCACGGATACCGGCCAGCGTCTCGACAGTCAGATATTGCTCGAATAATACTCCGAGGACGGCTTGCTCTATCGTTTCCTGTCTGATGCTTCTGCTGTCACACCCGGCTTTGCGGCGGTGGCACTTGTAATAACCGGCGTCTCCGTCGCAGTTCGCCCCGCACACGCAACGCAAGAGGCCCGAAAGCAAGTAAGGGCTGCGACGTCCGCGCTGCTGACTCGCGCTCTTGAGGGCACGCTGTGCCAAAATCGCTTCAGCCTGAACATCGGAAATCATCGCCTCGTGCGTGTTCAGATGGATTTCCCACTCAGGCCTTGGACGAACCTTGGTGCCGCCACGATAACCACCCTTTATCTTTTCGCTGTGTCGGAACCAAATTGTATGGCCTGCATAAGCAAGGGCGTTATCTTCGATCCCTATGAATGTTCCCGTCGATTTGTCCAAACCCGTAAGCGACGCGGCGTCGGGCCGAGAGTGACCGCTCGCCCGCCGTTCCAAATACGCTTGTATGACGGTAAATGTCTCAGGATCGCGAATTAGCTTGGATTTTGTAACCTCTACGCCTTCCCGGATTCCAGTGACTATTTTGTCGAGCTTGTATCCGATTGGGGCGATCCCGCCGGCACGGAAGCCTTTCAATATATTTTCCCTCATGCCCCGAAGCGCATCTGACTTGGATTTTTGCGAGTGAAGTTGATCGATACCCTCCATCAAGGTTTCTATAAGAGGGTCTATATAAGAGTCGGTGGTGGGCATCTTCACGAATTCAACACGGACGCCGCACCGTCCGCGTAAGTGCTCTTTGTAGATTTTCGCGTCCGTGGCATTCCGCGCAAATCTGGACGTGTCGAGACACAAGATCACGTCAAAACGCCTTTCGTCATGCCCGCCGGCTTCCGCAATCATTTCTTGGAATGCTGGCCGGTCGTCGGTCTTGGCAGATTGCACCTTGTCCTCAAAGACGGCGTTCGTTACATACGACTTCGATTCCGCGTGGGCGGTCAGTTCGCGGCGCTGGGCCTCAATGGAGACATCGTGGCGGTCCTTGGTAGACCGCAAGTAAAGGGCTACACGCTCCATTTTTGAAATTCCTTTGCTAGTAGAGTCACGACGGTCGGACAAATTGGTAGTGGGCCTTGAATCGTAACCCGCAGCGAGTGTCGCGGCTGACCTCGCCGTGATTTTTTGTCTTGGGTGGACGTCGGTCTTTCGTCGCCACTCGTATAACCGCACAAATCCGATTTCGTCTGCATGACTTTATCCAATGGGTAAAGCCAGTACAGGCACCGTGTTTATACATTTTCGAATATCTCTAACATTCTGTTTTTATTGAGAATAGGGTCCCAAGGGGCGCCCACCTGGTTCCGGTGACGATAGCGGCCGGGTGACCGGACACTGCCAGAGCCCGTCACGCCTCCATCAGAGTTCTTGTTTAAAGAGCGGACCTATAAATGTCGCAACCCCAGTTGCCGGTGACTACAACCACTACCACCGCCATTACTACTACTACCGGGAGATTTTCTATGAGTGAAGTTAAGCCAGACATTAAAGAGCGAATTGAGAAGGCAGCACAGGCGCTGCTGGAGCGGGGCGAAAAGCCAACCGTCGATGCGGTCCGCCGGCTCGCAAAGAGCAGCATGGGCGACACGCTCGTCGTCATGCGGGTTTGGAGGCTGGCGCATTCTGTGGCGCCGGTGTCTGTCGCCACCGCCGTGCCCGAGACCGTGACGAAAGCGTTCGGCACTGTAGTGGTCCAGATGTGGAGCGAGGCCCAGGCCCTCGCCAATACCGGGCGCGTTGCTCCACCAAATTCGCTCGCGTATCGGAAAGGCCGGCGAGCCGTCGAGGAAGCCGCGTACAACGCTGTGTTGGCGGACCCTGTGGAAGCGCGTGCCGCCGCTGGTTGCGTGTCATCGTCAGAAGTACAGCCCATCGGAAACGGCAAATACATGGTGATCGGCCGCGCTAGCGGAGGCCTCAACGCCGGGAAGGAAACGACCGAGGCCACGAAAGAGGCGAACGCCTATTGCTCGAAGATAGGTAAATAGATGGTGCTGCAAAATCTCGACAAGACGGCAACGCCGCCGTGTTCGGCGAGAATGTCGTCCTAACTTTCACGTGCGAGTAGAAAGAAATGTCTAGGCCACCGTGGGGCGACCCTTTCGATTCAGCAAGCGAGGCTATCGACGCCGGGTACACCGAAGGTACGGAGTTGCGAAAAAATGGCGCGCGCCCCGAGCACGTCGTGGACAACATCGAGATATACGGCGGGCAACATGCGGGCCGAGCGTTTTACGCTGAATGGGTCAAGGGCTTTCGCGCGGGTCACTTGGGTGAGCGAAAACCCGCCGCTTGAAATAAAAAAAGCCGCTGCCAGCCCCTATTTGTTTCCCGAAAATGAGTAGGTGAAACGAACGTGCTTCACAGGCACGAGGCCGTTGCCTGTGGTGTCCCACTTCATGGGTCCATACGGCCCGTCATTTTCGAGGCCGTGGTCGGGTATGCAGTCGATTTCCAGGGACGGCAGTTTGCCCCGTTCGGCCAACTGCGTGAGCGAAGCAAAGGTTTCGGCGGGCACCACTAGCGTGATGAGGCAAGGCTTACTGCCGTCAACCCACCTTAGGAACCCGTGAGCATAGTCCCAAGATTCGTTGTTTTCTTTCCCGTCATGGGGTTCGTCGATTGTCACTTCGATGAAGCATTCGAAGTCTTTGAGATTGCCGTCATCAGCTAGGGAAACTGTGTGGCGACGGTCAACTTGAGCAACCCATCCTAGCCGCGCGTTCGGCTTAACCGGACGCCGAAAAAGCGATACGCTGTAATTGGATTCGGCCGACACCGGCACGAAGGTAAGTGTGCTGAGAATGTTCATCTAGGTGCGCTCCTTGCTGTCGGCTGCTTACGGCAAATCGCTTGTTTGGGACGATTCCAGGTGTCTAAGAAATTGCGCCGTGTCATTGATAGCGTAGCGATGCTCAAATGTGATTTCCCTGGCGCCGGCTGGATTCGCGACAAGGGTTGCAAGGTCCGACGTGATGCTTTCTAACATGGGTTGTTGGCCATTGTGGTAAAGCTGGAAAAGCGCGTTCCAAAGAGCGAGTGGGAATACCGATAGCCGCTCATAATCCGCACGCGGTACGTTTTGAAACATTTCGTACTTCTCAGCATCTGTAATGTTGCCTGCATGTGCAAAGACCTTGTGCCGGATTGGGCCAATGGTCGATTCGTAGAGTGACGTGTGTTCGTCAAGCGCATCCTGCAACGGCTTGAAATCCACGGCCCGAGGCTCGAATGCATCAACAGTATAAATTGGCCCCTTGCGAGTCGCCAGTGCCGCGCGGCTGAAAATACCGGGATAGGTAGTGACGTGTTTCACCAAGCGGTCGGCGCTCAGCACGTCCTTTCGCGAATCGTAGATGCGGCCAAGGGCCACAATTGATGAGGTTTGCATGCCGCCTAGGACCGTGTTCCAAAAGCCGGCGTCCCTATCGAGGATTGGGACCAAGGTGGGATTTTGATTGGCGATGAAATTGATGGATGACCCGACGTAGGCGTACCGCGCGGTTGCCCTGGCGTCGCGCTGTAGGGCATCGAGGCGTTGTAGGAAGACTTGTTCCGGCGTGGGCTGTGCGCTCATTGAATTGACCCTTAATGTCATCTGGCCTGGATCGCCCGGCAGGATTTCAAGCCGTGATAGACGCGCTCGATCTTAGTTCGACGCGGCCGGCTGATCGCCCTTTGCCTCGCGTCTCTTCGCTGCGGATGCTTCCCAGCGAGCCGCGGCACGCGCTTCCACAGGGTCCGCCAACACAGCGTTGTACGCGGCTTCCTCGACGGCTCGCCGGCCTTTCCGATACGCGAGCGAATTTGGTGGAGCAACGCGCCCGGCAAGTCGGGGTGAACCTGCCCGAAGATTTGGAATTAGTCCACGCCATCAGCACCGACGACGCCTACGGGATTGAAGCCTATTGGCACAAGCGGTTCGCCGACAAGCGGCGCGGCGGGGAGTGGTTTGAACTGACCGGCGACGACGTGCGGGCGTTCAAACGCCGCAAGGGGTTCATGTAGGCCCTTCCTGCGAAAACTCGCGGTTCAAACTCCATTATGCTACAAAGGCTTATGGCGATTACATCACGAGGCCAACAGATGAATTTCATATTTTTAGGTCGGGAGTCCGATGCTTCTCTCACGCCCGATGAAGTTAGAAGTGAGCATAAAAAGGCGCTGGCCGACTTCACGGAAGCGCGTCAGGCAACACTAACCGTCAATCTTGCCGGCATGGATGGAATGAGTGCTGCCCACGAAGTGGCCATGCAATTCGAGGCGGCGAGGGCAAATTGCACGACGTGGGCGCACCGCGTCGCGAGCCTGTAAGCCCGACAAAGTGTGACGTACGTCACAGATTTTGACACGGGTATGCGTTCGGGTACTTCGAGGCGCAGAATTTCGCAGCCCATTGTAATTGAAAGATAAATTGGCGATTTTAGGCTCCCCGTGGGACGCCAATTTTAAACGCCGGGCAACCCGGCCTCCGGTCCGTCGCGGTCTTCATCGGAGCGGATTACTATCTCAGTGGGCTCCTGCACCCTTTATCTCCATCCATGCGGCAATTGAGCCGTGTCATGTCGGTTTGAATGTCTTGACGCCTGCTTTATTCGCTGCACGCCGTAGGTCGTCATCAAGAGTCGCTATCGGGCCGCCGTTGCGCAGGGCAAGCTCCAGATACGATGCGTCGTAGGACGACAGCCGATAGCGTCGTGACAGCTGCAGGGTATCGGAAAGGACATGCGTGAACGTATCGGCATCGACCTCCATCGATATGCCTTCGAGCAACGAGATGAACGACCCGCTTTGTGCTGCGGTCACCAGTTCTTTGGCTTCACTGCGCGCGATAACGTTCGCAACCTCGAGTCCCCACGTCGTTGGTACCATGGCCACGGTGTCGGGATCTCGTAGGGCATTCAAAACTGCCAAAGGGTAAGCCTCGTCGCGCGCGGCGGTGTCCCGCAGTAACCAGGACAACGTGACCGAGGCGTCGAGAACAAATCTCATTCCCGGCCTTCTTCGATGGCGGCCTTGATGTCGATTTTCGCTCGTACCGAGTTGCTTTTCTTGAATGAGAGAAATTGATCGATGGCTGCCGCCGGGTCTTTGGCAGTCTGGCCCTCGCTTGGAACGAGATCCGCGATGGCCTTGCCCCTATTTGTAATGGTGAATCGTTTGCCCGCCTGGACTTGGCGCAACAACTCCGGGAGTTTCGTTTTTGCCTCGTATGCGCCGATTTCAATCTTCATGAGTAACTGCCTCCATTCGACATTTAAAGACTAGTCTATAGACTAGTCGTTTGCAACTTGGAGTGTATACGCACGTGTCAGGCGGGAAGGATCGCCCGGTATTTACGTGGGTTAAGACGGAATCCCCGTGGGGACGCCAATTTTAAACGCCTGTTGGCCCAGCCGCATTCCTGAACGCTCCCGAGCCCTCTTTGCTCCCTGGCCGACATCGCGGGCGATCGACTTCACGCCGGGGCCGCGAGAGACTATCCAGGTATCGGATTGAGGAACGAACGATGAGTCGGTGGAGTTCATCCAAATCTTGGCTTGGGACAGGAGGATAGCCGTGAGCAGGAAGCCTGACATAGGATCCTTGAAGCGGGAGAAAGCAGTCGCATTTATCAACCTCGATTACGCGATTGACATGTCGAACACAGGGGTGCTGGCTCCCGGTGCACGCTCATTGTCTGGTGGTTTTTCAAGACGAGGCACCGGCTGAAGAACTGATTAGTGCGCGGGAATGACCGATCCGGGATTTTCCGCGCCCCCCGCCGCGGACGGCAGCACCCAGTCTTTCTTGTGTGCCATCCACTGCTGATAGCGCTCGAACGTCCACATCCCATGGTCGGCGCCGGTCTGCAACACCGTGGCGATCTGGCTGAATTGTCCCGCACGGATCGCCCCTTTCGCGCCCGAGCTGCCGGTCAGTATTTCACAGCGCGGCACCCGCAGTTGGTACTGGCTGAGGAAATCGAATCGTTGGCAGACCACACCCACCAGGCAATCCGCGATCTGCGCCAGAATGCTGCCGTGAATTTCCGGTGCAAACGACATGCAGATCCGGCTCAACGCCTCGGCGCAATTCGCCGAATGCATGGTGGTCAGGACGAGATGACCGGTTTCGGCCGCGTTCAAGGTCAATCTCATGACTTCCGGAGTGCGCATCTCCCCGATCACCAGCACATCGGGATTCTCACGCATGGCGTCGATGATGGCCTGCTCATAGCTCGGCGAGTGGCTGGGAATTTCCCGCTGCCGGATGAACGAGAGCCGATTTGAATACATGTACTCCACCGGACTTTCAAGCGTGATGATATTGCTGGCCCGGGCGAGGTTGATCTCCTCGAGCAGTGCTGCCAGTGTCGTGGATTTTCCGCACCCCGTCGGTCCGGATACGATCACCAGGCCGGAGCGTGCATTGGCGAGCGCCATCAAGTCGGGGTGCAGATTGCACGCCCGCAGGCCATTAACCGAGGCCGACAACAGCCGCACCGCAATCCCGAGACCCCGGACCGACCGAAAGATATTGATCCGGCACTGCGTTCCCGCGAGATTGATGGATAGATCGGCGGAGCCGCGTTTCAGAAAAAGAGCCCACCCCTCATCGCTCAGCAGTTCCTTACCGGCGCGGTCGAGATCGGCGGCTGGCAGCTTTTCACCGATGGTTTGCAATTCGCCCCTGACCCGCACCACGGCAGGCGTCTCAGTTTCCAACAGTAAATCACTCGCGTCCATCTGGTGCGCCTTGGCAACCAATTCCCGAATTACCATACAGATATTCCTGCCGGGTGTACGGGACTGACGGAGTATGCGGTCACCGTTCCAGTGACCCTCGGAGAGAGCGGCGTGATCGTCGTGCCCATCCTGGCGGTCAGCGGATTCGAGTAGGACAATGAACTCGGGGCTGCGGCACTGGAGCCGTCACCGCCAAAGCATGCGAGGAGAAGCGTTGCGAGGAACGCCATAAAGGAAGCTTTCAGCATCTCGATACTCCCTAGTGCGAACAGCAACAGTCCGCGATTTAATGAACCGACAAGCGGCCTAGTTCACGAGATGCCTGCACATAAGGCTTTTTCTTCGTGCCACATTTAGAATGTGCACGAACATAGCAGGTGGAAATTTAACATAATGTGCGCTGCGCCCCGGCCGCTAAAGTAAAATGTTCGACTGCGTCTCTTTCGCCGCGAAAATCGACCCCAGCTAGAACGCTTGCGCCGGTTCACCCTTCAATTCCGCCGACCGCAGCGCGTTAACGGCCGCCGGATTTACGGGGGTTAAGTTGGTGTACCCGTGGGGACGCCAATTTTAAACGCGGTGAATGCCCGTGGGTGTCGCCGTGGCGCTCGAGCGCGTCCCGCACCGGCCGCCGGGCGGCGCGTCTTTTCAGGCCACCGCCGTGCGCTCAAGGGGTTCAATCTCCCGTACGGCGCGCTTCGTTTCGGCAGAACGCTCCGCCGTTCGCAGAGCGTATATAGATTGCAAGTTCAGCCAGAACTGCGCAGTGCCGCCGAAGTAGCGCGCGAGTCGCATAGCGGTATCGGCAGTGACGCCCCGGCGCTCCAGAACGATGTCACCAATGCGTGACGGGCTCAGGTGGAGAGCCTTCGCAAGCGCGTTTGGGCTCAAGCCCAAGGGGTTCAAGTACTCATCACGAAGCACTTCGCCAGGGTGAACCGGCCGCATTCCGTTTTTGAAAGTCATGTAATCTTGTCCCTCACGCGTAATGGTTGGTAATCTCAACGTCTGTCGGACCTGTATCGGTCCAAACGAAGCAGACCCGGAACTGATCGTTAACCCGCATGCTGTGCTGTCCCGCTCGATCACTTACCAGCGCTTCGAGGCGATTACCCGGCGGTGATTTCAGGTCCTCATGCACGGTCGCCGCCTCCAACATCGTAAGCTTGCGAGTCGCGACTTTGCGTATCGCACCGAAACGTTGCGATTTCTCCGTCTTGAATAGCTCTTCGGTATCCTTGCATTTGAATCCCTGAATTGCCATATACGCATCCTATACCGTTTCCCGGTAAGCGGCAAGTTCTACATCGATCGGGTTGGCTAGTGCCTTTGCGGAGAAGCGGAATCATGTTGCGGCGATTGAGACGAGAGAGAATTTGACCGGTAATAATCTGCTGTTCGTACCCGGTTCCCGACGGACTGTCGCGGTCATTTGCTTTCCTCGCGTACTCCGGAGTCAAGACGCAGAGGATGAAGTCGGCCTGCAGCAGCCCCTGCTCCATGAAAAGAGCGGCGCTCGTCCCAGCTCGCATGAACCATTGGTCCAGTTGGGCTTCCAAGCCATTTTGCTGTAAGTGCTCTGCGAGTTGCCGCACCCAGTCCTTGTGAGCCTGGCCGTCCCACGAATAGCTGACAAATACTCGCTTTGGCACGTCGGGTTCGAGTTCCGGGACGGGGAGCAAGCCATCCAGTTCACGCATCCGTTTAAAGGCCATCAAGGTCCACTCCCGTACCTCGTCAACGCTTCCATTTAGCAGTCGCGCCACCTGCGCGTCGCTTCTTGGGTTTTGATGGTCAAATCGAAGCTCAATGACCTGACGCAACTGCGGAGGCAGCAGTGATATCTTGAGTTGATTGCGTCTCAGGATTGTTCTGATCAATCTGTCCACTAATGAGTATTCCTTATTTTCTGGCCCGCGCGCCAAAACTGAACAAGCCAACACAAGCAAGGTCGCATTGCTCGTTCGGCGCTCATGCGTTGGCTATTGTTGCGGAGAAGGCCCGGGATACACCAGAGCATGCATAGGGGTTCTATCGCGCGTGCCGCCTCGTTTGATATCGCGACATTTTCAAAAGGATTGATGCCATGTTTGTTGTGCACAGTTATCCATTGGCCGTCATCTTCTGTGTGGTCACGATGCTTGGTTGGGGTTCATGGGCAAATGCCAAGAAGCTGGCACGCCCTGACTGGCGGTTCGAGCTGTTCTACTGGGACTATACCCTGGGAGTGCTGCTCTTCACTCTGATCCTCGGCCTGACGATGGGCAGCAGCGGTACCGAGGGCCGCCCGTTTCTCGCCGACCTGGCACAAGCCTCGAGCGCCTCCATCATATCGGCATTGGTTGGCGGTGCGATCTTCAATCTCGCGAACATTTTGCTGGTCGCCGCCATCGAGATAGCCGGCATGGCGGTAGCCTATCCGGTCGGGATCGGACTCGCCCTGATCATCGGCGTGATCGTCAATTACCGCGCCGCGCCGGTTGGCAACGTTGCGCTTCTTGCGGCGGGCGTCGTGCTGGTGATCCTGGCGATTGTCTTGGACGCCGTCGCATATCGCAGGTTGCTGGCTGCGTCGCCTGGCGTAGGAAGCAAGGCTGGCGCCAGCGGCCTGCTGATTTCAGTGGCCTGCGGTGTGTTCATGGGGATGTTCTATCGCTTCGTTGCGGCGGCGATGTACCCGGATCCGGCTGATGCGGTGAACGGCAAGATGGGACCCTACGCGGCGGTTTTTGTGCTCGCCGTCGGCATCCTGCTGAGCAATTTCGTCTGGAATATGTTCGCAATGAAAAAACCGTTCGTGGGTACTCCGGTTAGCTTCGGCGACTATTTCGCGGGGAGACCCGGCACGCACCTGACCGGCGTGGTGGGTGGCGTGATATGGGGAGTGGGCATGTCCTTCAACCTGATTGCTTCGGGGCGCGCCGGCTTCGCGATTTCCTATGCGCTCGGCCAAGGCGCCACAATGATCGCGGCATTTTGGGGCGTGTTTATTTGGAAGGAGTTCCGCATGTCGCCGCCCGGCACCTCGGCCTTGCTGGCAGCGATGTTCGCGAGTTTTCTGGCCGGTCTCACGCTCATCGTCCTCGCACGTGCGGTGTAGCCGGCCGGGTGGGCCGCCTTGGCGGCCGACTCAAGCCCCTCGAGACGCCGAGTATTTACGTGGGTTAATACGGAGTACCCGTGGGACGCCAATTTTAAGCGCGGCGTAGTCGGGGTACGGACGACGGCATTGGTCGGTTCTCAGGCCCGGCGCTGCCAGATGGCGGGGTCGCGCCTGCTGTGGACCACCGGCAAAACGACGATTCGTCGTTCTTCCATTCGAAAGTACACGCTGAATGGAAACCGATTGGCAACGACGCGGAGTTCTGACCGGGCGCCGTCGCTCAGCCCTCAGCATCCACCAGCCGATACAGCGCGGCGAGCGTTATAGAGCGCACATCCGCTGCCAACGCCACTGCACTCGCCGGTTCATGTCGCTCCGCGCGCGCGGCTGCAATCCGCGCCAGCAACGACGCCGCCTCGTATCGCTCCAGCGCCCGAGTGCGCAGCGTCGCAAAGCAGCGGCCCGGCCGCACCAATGCCTCGTCGATGTCTCCGATGTTGGGCAGATTGGTGGTAAAGATGATCTTTCGGCCCTGTGCGCGGACCACCCCGTCCGCCACGGCCAGGAAGCGGTGTAGATCAACATTGCCATTGGAGCGCGCCATCAACAAGTGATCCGCGTCTTCGATCACGAACGCGTCGTGGTTGCCGGTGAGAAAATCGACGAAGATCTCGTCGTTCTCGAGTGCGCGCGTGTCAGCGGTATAGAGCACTTGAGCGCTATCCGCCTTGCGGGCTGACATCGCCGCCAGGATGGCGCGCACCAATCGCGTCTTTCCGGTGCCCGGTGGCCCCTGAAGAATCAGCACGGTCTCGCGCGATGCAAGGTAGCGCGCGATGAAGGTTGCCACCGGCTCCGCCAGGGTCGGATAGGCTTCATCGTAAGGGGCCGGATCGGCCATCTCGTCAAACGACGCGCTCGAAAGGCCCCGACGGCTGGAGAATTGCCAGTCGATCGTAAACATCTCGTGCCGCACCAGTTGCTCGCCGACAATGGCCAACAGCTTCGCGCGCGACTCGTCCAGCCGATTCATGCTTTCGGCCCAGATGTGAAAGGTGCAGGAGCCGTAATCGATCTTGCGGCTGCCTTCGACGCTGATGAATACCCCCGGGCCGTCCAGCAGCAGCGACGTACTATCCGTGCGCTGAGCGACGAGATCGGCGTGCAACGCTAGATCGTCGAAAACCTCGTCCAAGGGCCGACGAACGGCGCACCGCACAGTACGGTGAATCGCATAGCGCGCGGCGCCTCGATCGAAGGACTGCAGCGCTCGCAGCTTCAATAGCGTCTCGCCCGGATCGGAAAGGTCGCCACGCAACGCCAGGTACATGGGCAGGCCGCCAGCCTCACCTGCGCTTCTCTCAAAGTCGAACTTCAATCCCTTCATGGTCGTAACTCAAGGCAACAAAAAGCCCCTGGTGAAAGTTCGCCAGGGGCTTCGTCGCGATGACGGGGCCGTCTGGCTCGAAGCATGGCGCTTCGAGCCATCGACTCGAAGCGGTCACTTCAACAAGTGTTTACACGTCTTCTTCATAGACCCTATGGTCATAGCCTTCTCCGTTGTACGGTTCTCGCCGCGCGTGGCGGCAAGACAGCCGCGTAGGATACTCAGCGCTTACCTATTGTCAAGAACATCGACGGAAGTCGGTGCTGTAGCCTTGGTGTATTCCAGCATCAGCCGTACCCGCTATCGGCCGACTTTGGGTTTCATCTTGCCCGGCGGAGAAGCGCGGTAAATTGCTAGCTCGAAAGGTTCTCCCGACGCACAAATCATAAGTCTCTGATCTTTATAGCAGTTCATACCTGCTAGGTTTTCCGGTGAGACCCGCGGCATGGTTGATGTTTGCGGGGGTTAAGTTGGTGTACCCGTGGGGACGCCACATTAACCCCTGTAAACGCCGGGGCTGCCGCAATTCCTGCAGAAAGCGCGGGTATCGAGGCGACGAGAGTCGCCGCGGTCGAGCTGTTCCTCCGTTCTACGCCGCCGACCTTTCGCGTTATCGTGATTGCCACCGCCGAAATTCATTAGGGCGTAACCGAAATCGTGCGATATTGCCCTCGTGCAACCGCGCGATCTCGACAAGCACTAAGTCGCGAAACTGTTCCAGATCTTGAGGGAGCACGAGCGGCACGGCCAGCGCATCGATATCTTCCTCTGTTGGCTTTAGGCCGCGGCGAATAATCTCACCCACGACTTCGATGAGCGCGTCGCGGTAGTTGAGACGAAATCGATCCGGCTCCGGGAGCGAATCACGCACCGTTTTGTATCTTCGGCATGACCGTTCGTAGGCCCAGACGAATACATCGCGCAGTAGTTCGACTCGGGTGTGTTCGTATACGCCAATCAAGCCATCGATGTAGACCGACTCGGATACGTCGATGAACGACAGTGGCACCAGATTGCTTTTGATGAGCGATATATTGGCGGCCAGTCGCGATGTACGCTTGTTGACGTCGACGAAAGGCTGCAGGTAGGGCAATTGCACCATCAGGAACAACGACTGCTCGAACGGATCGCGAATCGCTGCGGCTTTGGTTAGCAGCAGCTCGAACATTTCGCTGATCAGTTGCGGAATTGCCGTGGGAATATAGCTTGAGGCGCTGATCCCAATCGGAGTCTCGCGCAGACGTCCGGCGTACGCGGGTTGGTCCAACAGATTGTCGGCAAGTAGGGCGTGCAAGTTGGTGATGGTGTAGCGATTGACACCGATCTCCTCAGCCGAGTCGACCAATAGCTCGATGGCTGCCTTGTGATTGAGGATCATCTGGGTTTCTTTGGCGTCCTTTCCGGGCGCTGCGTTACCGTGCTCGATGAGTTCCTTGGTGTCCAACAGCGAATACGTATTGCCCTCGAGCCGACTCGATGACCACGACAGATCGATCAGCAGGCGATTCAAGATGCCGCGCGCGTAGGTTCCGGCTGGGCGTTGGCTGTCGGGCGTGCGGCCGAGTTCATGCAAGTGTCGCCGCAGCGATTCCATGAGATATTGAGTGACACCGGGCGTGTAGCCATCGAGAAACTCGCGTTGATATCCTATCGGCGCGCGATCTGCCATCGGTCGCTTCACCATGGCTCGTAGTTCACGGCCCGCCGTTGAAAGAGAGGCGCCATCGTCGTCGGTCGAACTGAGTGTTGCTGTGGCGGATGCGACCGCCGTTGCGGCAGCAGACCCAAGTGGGGATGCGAGCAAATAGCGGCGTCCACGGCGGATGCCCGCCGCACGAACCAAGCCTTTGCGCTGCCAGCCGTTGAGCTTTCGTTGGAGCGAGCGGCGGCTTGCTACGCCGGTCAGGCGCGCTTCAAGCTCACGCAACGCTAGCCCCGCCGGATGATTACGCAGTGCGGCTTGCACTTGTTCGAGCAGGTCAGCGGGGAGTCGTTTGGCCATCGAGCTTACTTGGCGCAAGTTGATTCATGCGCCAACAAGATAGCGAGAATTGGCGCATAAATCAAATTATGCGCCAATATTTCACTCTGATGGCGCATAAAATTCGCTATTGGCGCATGGAACTCCAATCCATGCCGCAATTGCGCCTTCCTTCAGCGTCGCGTCATTGCAAACGACCGCTCAAGGTAGTGCTCCACGGATGGTTGAAAACAGCGCTCGGCGCGGCCCGAACGCTACCGCACCGCCTTCACGACACTACAAAAAGTCCCCGTTCACACGGGCTGCTGCTTTGGCGGCGAGTTGTAAACTTCGCGGTGCCGATGCCGTCTTTGTCGCGCTCGCCGAAGCACCCGATGTTTGGGTACTTCGCCAGTCAAGCGGATAATCGTCGCCGTTTCAAGGCGTATTTACCGGGATTAAGTTGGTGTACCCGTGGGGACGCCAATTTAAGCACAGCGATGGGATAGAGATCACTCACTGCAACCGGGATGTGGGCTACAACCATCCACTGACCGGCACGCATTCCTCATGAGCGCAACTCGGAGGCCGATCGACGATCGGGGGCTACGGCCGCCCCGAACTCGTTGGTTACTATCTTTACCGAGTATTCCGCCCATGTCGCGTGATTCCTCATGAATCGCATTTTCCGCCTGGTGCCGAACCGCGCGACCGGCCAGTGGGTTCCGGTTTCCGAGGAAACTCGCGGCGCTGCTAAGGGTCGCCGCCAATTGCGTTGCTCCGCGACGCGGTGCCACATCGCCGCGCTGGCTCTGTTGACCGCGTCGCTCCATCATTCGGGATTGGCGTCGGCCGCGCCCGGCGGCGCGCAAATCACGGCGGGCACGGGCACTGTCAGCCAGACGGGCAATACCACGACCATTCGGCAAACGAGCGCCGACCTGTTTCTGAACTGGCAGAGCTTCAACGTCACGGCTAACGAAGTCGTCAATTTCATTCAGCCGAGCGCGACGTCGATTGCGGTCAACCGCATCTGGGGCAACACCGGCAGTCAAATATTCGGCCATCTCGACGCGAATGGGCAGGTCTGGCTGATCAATCCCAATGGCATCCTGTTTGGCTTGGGCGCGCAGGTCAATGTCGGCGGACTCACGGCCTCGACGCTAGACGTGAGCGACGCATCATTCAGTTCCAACCTGCGCAGTTTTAGCGGGTCGGGTACGGGCAGTGTCGTCAATCAGGGGACGATCCAGGCCGCGGACGGCGGCTACGTCGCTCTGCTCGGCAATCAAGTCTCGAATCAGGGCGTCATCCGCGCGCAGTTGGGAACGGTCGCGTTGGGCGCCGGCAGCGCGGAGACGCTGACCTTCAGGGGCAGGCAGTTGATTCACCTGCGCGTGGACCAAAGTACCTTGAATGATCTCGCCGCCAACGGACAACTCATCCAGGCCGACGGCGGTCGCGTCATCATGACGGCCGGTGCGCAAAACTCGCTGCTCGCCAGCGTCGTGAACAACACCGGTATCGTGCAGGCTCGCTCGGTCGAGAACCATAATGGCACCATCACGCTGCTCGCCGGGATGGCGGCTGGTCAGGTTAATGTGGGCGGTACCCTCGACGCCACGGCACCCGCGGGTGAACCGGGCGGTTCCATTGAGACCTCGGGCGCATCGGTGTCGGTCGCGAGTACCGCGAAAATCGTCGCCGGTCCAGGCGGGTCCTGGCGCATTGATCCCACCGACCTCACCATCGATGCCGCGGCGGCGACGGCGATCGACAGCAGCCTGAATAGTGGCACCAGCGTCATCGAACAGACCACCTCGGGCGCGGCTTCCGGTGTCGGCGTGCAAACGGCCAATGGTGCGGGCGACATCAATGTCAATTCCGCCATCGCCTGGACCAATCCTGCCGCCACGCTCACCCTCTTGGCCTATAACGCCATCAACGTGAATGCTCCGGTCACCGGCGCGGGGGGCGTGCTGATGCAGGCGGGCATGGGGAATTTGGGCGCCGGCAATTTGACCATCGCGGCCAGCGGGTCGATCGAGGGTGATGCGGGGGTGATTCTCGGCACGTCGGCGAATTTCGTGAACCTGGCGGGTGCGAACGCGCTGTCTGCCGGATCCACGGGCACCTGGCTGGTGTATTCCACCAACCCCACACTGGACACGCCCGGGGGACTCAGTGCGGCCTTCATTCAATATGCCGCCGCCTTCCAGGCCGCCCCGGCGCAGGCCGGCAACGGATTTCTCTACAGTGTCGCACCATCGGTCACCGTCACCTCGCTCGCCGGCACCGCGTCGAAAACCTATGACGGCGGCACGAGTGCCTCCCTGACGGCGGCGAACTCCAATTACACGGTGTCGGGAACCCTGAACGGCGACACCGTCAATTCCATGAGTGCCACGTATCAGACGGCGGATGCGGGCAGCAATATTCCCGTCACTTCGCCGGCCACCGCCGCCGGCCTCGCGATCACGAACGCCAACGGCATTCCGGTCTACGGATATGGTCTCTCCGGCACTCCGGTGACCGCCTCTATCGGCACGATCACGGCGGCGCAGCTCAGCGCTGCGATCGCCGGCGACACTGCCAACCCAAATTTGACCAAAGTATATGACGGTACTACGACCGCCACACTGAACTCCGGAAACTACCAACTCAGCGGATTCGTCGCGGGTCAAAGCGCCTCGGTCAATCAGCCAAGCTCGGTCGCCTACGTCTCGGCGGCCGCGGGCACGGAAACCCTGAACGCAACGTTTGCGGCGACCAACTTCGTCGCCGGCTCGGGCACGAAGCTGTCGAATTACATTCTACCGACCACGGCGACCGGGTCCGGGACCGTGCTTCAAGCGCCGCTCGTCATCACGGGGGTGCTGGCGACGGGCAAAGTCTACGATGCGACCACGTCGGACGCACTCAATACCACCAACGCTGGCATCTACGGCGTGATGGGCAGCGATGCGGTGTCCCTCTCCACGTCGGGCGCCACCGGGACATTCTCCTCGCCCAATGTCGGCAACAATCTGAGCGTCAGTACCAGCGGATTCTCCCTCACCGGAGCGCAGCAGAACGACTATCAATTGATCGCGCCGGCGAGTCTCACCGCGAGCATCACACCGGCGCTCTTGTCGGTCACCGGTGTGTCGGCGGCGAACAAAATCTATGACGGCACCACGACGGCTGCGCTGATTTATAACAACCCCCAATTGTCGGGGCTCCTGGGCGGGGACGCTGCGACCGTCGTGCTGTCGTATTCCGGCGTCACCGCCGCATTCTCATCCAAGAATGTCGGAGCAAGCCTGCCGGTCACGACCGCGGGGTTCTCCATCGCGGGGACCGACGCGTCGAATTATGCCCTGACGCAAGTGAGCGGCCTGACCGCCAACATCACCCCCGCGCAGCTCACGGTCACCTTGATCGGTAATCCCAGCAAACCTTACAACGGGACCACCACGGCGGCTCTCTCGTCGGCAAACTTCACCGTCACTGGATTTGCCGCCGGCGAAGGCGCCACGATTCCGCAGACGGCTTTGTCCGAATATGCGTCGCCCAATGCCAGTGTGCAAACCGTGACGGCGACCTTGGCTGTGCCCGATTTTGCGACCACGGGTGGAGCATTGCTATCGAATTACAGCGTACCGACCACGGTCAGCGGCGCCGGAACGATCACACCGGCGCCACTGACCGGGATGATTGTCGGCAATCCGAGCAAGGTCTACGACGGCAGCACGAGCGCCACGCTCACGGGCGCCAACTATGTCTTGACGGGATTTCTGACCGGCCAAGGAGTGACGGTCAACCAGTCCAGCGGCCTCTATGCGTCTGCGAACGCCGGGCTGGAGCAGGTCACTTCGACGTTGTCGACCGGCAACTACACCGGCACGGGGGGCACCCTATTGTCGAACTACAGCCTGCCGACCACATTGACGGGCACAGGAACGATTACGCAAGCCGCACTGGCCGGCTACATCTACGCGGGAATCACCGGCAATCCGACCAAACCCTACGATGGCACGACCGCCGCCACGCTCACGCCGGGGAACTTCGTGCTCACCGGCTTCGTGGGCAGTGACGGCGCGACGGTGATCCAAACGGTGGGTCAATATGCGTCGGCCAACGCCGGCCTGCAAACCGTCAGCGCCGTTCTCACGAACCCCGATTTCAGCGCCACCGGTTCGACGATTCTTGCCAATTATACGCTGCCGACTTCGGCTTATGGCGCCGGCACCATCACGCCCGTCGCACTGTCGGTCGCGGTGATCAACGACCCGACCCGCGTCTACAACGGCAGCACCAGCACGGTGCTGACATCCTCGAATTACTCGATTACGGGATTCGTCAACGGCCAAGGCGCGCAGATCAATCCCTCCGCGTTGATCAACTATGGAAGCGCCAACGTCGGCGCCCAGAGCATCTCGGCCGCGCTGACGCCGTCGGCCTATACGGCCAATGGCGGCACGTTGTTGTCGAACTACGTGTTGGCATCATCCGCGGCCGGCACCGGCAACATCACGCCGGCGCCGATCTATGTCACGGGTGTGTACGCAACCAACAAGGCCTACAATACGACCAGTGTTGACCCGCTGAACACGGGCTCACAGGCCCTGTCCGGCGTCGTGAGTTCAGATGCTGCCAATGTGAGCCTCGCGGGTACCCCCGCCGGTGCGTTTGCGACCACACAGGTCGGCATTGCGTTGCCCGTGAGCGTCAGCGGCTTGTCGATTGTCGGAACCGCCGCGTCGAACTATACGCTTCAGCCCATCGCGGGTCTCGCCGCCAACATCACACCGGCGCCATTGACCATCACGGGGGTCAGCGCGAACTCGAAACCCTACGACGGGACCACCGTCTCGACGCTCAATACCTCCAGCGAAGCCCTCGCGGGCCTCTACGCCGGCGATGCGGTCACCGTATCCGCCGCGGGCGCGGCGAGCGCATTCACCTCGATGAACGTCGGCAGCAACCTAAAGGTCAACGCCAGCGGGTTCGTGATCAGCGGCGCGCAGTCGGGCGACTACGCGCTGTATCAGCCGGCCGGGTTGAGCGCCGACATTACCCAGGCGCCGATCACCGCCCTGATCATCGGAAATCCGACCAAGGTCTATGACGGCAGCGCTTCGACGACGCTCACCAATGCGAATTACACGTTGCTGGGATTTGCAACGGTTGGAGGGGTGACGCAGGGAGCGGCCGTGCCGCAGTCGGCGACGGCGAGCTACGCGGCGCCGGACGCGGGGACGGGCGTCGCGATCGGATCCACGCTCGTGCTATCGGACTTCGTGGCAAATTCTGGAACGAACCTGTCGAACTACGCCTTGCCCGCCATCGGCGCCGGCACGGGAACGATCACCCAGGCTCCCCTCTCAGCCAGGCTCATCGGGAATCCCAGCAAGACCTACGACGACACGGCGACGGCGTCGCTGGCGGCGGGAAATTACGCACTCTCCGGATTCGTCGGCAGCCAGTCCGCTACCGTAAACCAGGCGGCCGGCACCTACGCATCGGCGGAAGCCGGCAGCCAATCAGTGACCGCCGCGTTGACCTCGGCAAATTTCTCGCCGGCATCGAATACGAACCTCAGCAACTACGCGCTGCCTGCGTCGGCGACCGGCACGGGCACCATTACCCGCGCGCCGCTGACGATCGTCGGCGTGGCGACGACGCCGCAGATCTATAACGGGACGACGACCGACGCGCTGACGGGCGCGACGTTGACCGGCACCACGTACGGCGGGGACCTGCCGGTGTTGACCAACACTGCCGCCGGCACGCTCGGCAGCAGCGGCAATGCGGGCACGGATACGGTCACCACTGCCATGGGCCTGAGCGGGGCGGGCAGCGGCAATTACTCGATCTCCCAGCCGACCGGGCTCACCGCCGTGATTTCGCCGGCACCGCTCAGCGCGACGTCCAGTGTGTCCAAGACCTATGACGGCACCACGCGCGCCATTCTAAGCGGGAGCAACACCACGTTCGGCGGGTTCATCGGCTCTGACGGCGCCACCGTCAATGCCGGCGTGACCGGTACGTTCGCCACGGCGAACGTGGGCACCGGCATCGCCGTTACCGGCGGCGCGCTGACCGCCGGCAATTTGACGGCAACCGGCAGTACGCTGCTGTCGAACTACACGCTGCCGACCACCGATAACGGTTCCGGCCGCATTACGGCGGCGACACTGACCTATACAGCTACGCCAAGCAGTCAACAGTATGGCTTGACGCCGACCGGTCTGATCGGATCGGCGAGTGGTTTCGTCAATAGCGAGACGCTGGCGACGGCGACCTCGGGCGCGGCGGTGTTCTCGACGCCGGCCACCGGCGGCAGCAACGTCGGCCATTATGCGATCGACGGTGCTGGTCTGACGGCCAATAACGGCAATTATGTATTCGTGCAGGCGGGCGGCAACGCAACCGCGTTGACCATCACTCAGGCGCCGCTCACGGTTTCCGGGGTGCAGACGACCTCGCGGAGCTACGACGGGACGACGGTCGACGCGCTGTCGGGGGCGGTCATATCCGGGGTCACCTATAACAACGATGTATTGACCTTGACGAACACCGGCTCGGGCACCTTGGGCAGCAACGGCAATGTCGGTACGGATGCGGTGACGACCAACATGGCGTTGAGCGGAACAGCGAGAGGCAATTACTCCCTCACGCAGGAAACCGGACTCACCGCAAACATTTCCTCTCTGGCGCTCAGCGCCACATCCAGCGTGACCAGAAGCTATAACGGTACGACGGTCGCGAATCTCAGCGGAGCCAACACGGTTTTTAGCGGCTTCGTCACCGGACAAGGCGCTACGGTGAATGCCGGCGTGACCGGCACTTTCGCGAATGCCAACGTGGCGGGCGGCATCAGTATTGCCGGCGGCGCGCTGAGCGCCGGCAACCTGACGGCCACCGGCGGCACCGTGCTCACAAATTATACGTTGCCGACCAGCGACAACGGCAGCGGGACGGTCACACCGGCGATCGTCAATCTGTCGGGCTCCCGCGTCTACGATGGGCTGCTCGATGCCAATGCAAGCATCTTCGGTACCGCCGGCACGGTGAACGGCGTCGCTGGGGAGAACCTGATTCTCTCTGGCAGCGGCACCTTAACCAGCAAGAATGTGATCACCAACGGCGCCATGGCGTCCATCAGCGGATTGACCTTGGGTAATGGCACTGGCCTTGCGAGCAACTATCAACTCACCGGCGGCACCGATACGGTGACGGTCACGAAGCTTGGGATCACGGTCACGGCCGCCGGCATCAACAAAGTCTATAACGGTAATGTCACTGCCGGAGTGACGCTCTCCAGCACCGGCGTGTTGGCCGGCGACAGCTTGAGCTATGCGGACACCTCGGCGACGTTCGCCAATAAAAACGTCGCCAACGGCGTGGCCGTGTCGGTCGCAGGCATCACCGAGAGCGGCACCGGCTCGGGCAATTACACCGTCAACGGCACGGCTGCGACGAGCGCCAACATCACGCCGGCCATCATCAATCTGTCGGGGAGCCGCGTCTATGATGGGCTGCTCGATGCGAATGCGAGTATTTTCGGTACCGCCGGCACGGTGAACGGCGTCGCTGGGGAGAACTTGATTCTCTCCGGCAGCGGCACCTTGACCAGCAAGAATGTGATCACCAATGGCGCCATGGCGTCCATCAGCGGATTGACCTTGGGTAATGGTACGGGCTTGGCGAGCAATTACCAGCTCACGGGCGGCAGCGATTTGGTAACAGTGACGCCGCTGGCGATCACGGTCACAGCCGCCGGCATCAACGAGGTGTACGATGGCGGCGTTATCGCGGGGGTGACACTCGCCAGCACCGGGGTGTTGTCCGGCGACAGTTTGACCTATGCGGATACCTCCGCGACGTTCGCCAATAAAAACGTCGCCAACGGCGTCGCAGTATCGGTCTCAGGGATCACCGAGAGCGGCACGGGTTCGGGCAACTACACCGTCAACGGTACGGCCGCGACGAGCGCGAACATCACGCCGCTCGGGATCACGGTGACCGCCGCAGGGATCAACAAAGTCTATAACGGTAATGTCACTGCCGCGGTCACGCTTGCCAGCACCGGTGTGTTGGCCGGCGACAGCTTGAGCTATGCCGATACCTCGGCGACCTTCGCAAATAAAAACGTCGCCAACGGCGTGGCCGTGTCGGTCTCAGGGATCACCGAGAGCGGCACGGGCTCGGGCAATTACACGGTCAACGGCACGGCGGCGACGAGCGCCAACATCACGCCGCTGGCGATCACGGTCACGGCCGCCGGCATCAACAAGGTGTACGACGGCGGCGTTATCGCGGGGGTGACACTCGCCAGCACCGGGGTGTTGTCCGGCGACAGTTTGACCTATGCGGATACTTCCGCGACGTTCGCAAATAAAAACGTCGCCAACGGCGTGGCCGTATCGGTCTCAGGGATCACCGAAAGTGGCACGGGCTCGGGCAACTACACCGTTAACGGCACAGCCGCGACGAGCGCGAACATCACACCGGCGATCGTCAATCTGTCGGGGACCCGCGTCTACGATGGGTTGCTCGATGCGAATGCGGGTATCTTTGGGGCCGCCGGTACGGTGGCCACGGGCGTTGGCACTGAGACCCTGGCGCTGTCAGGCAGCAGCGCGCTGGTGAACAAAAGCGCGGGCACGGAAGGTCTGTCTTCGCTGGGCTCATTGGTCTTGGGCAACGGCACGGGTCTGGCGAGCAACTACCAGCTCAGCGGCGGCAGCGATGTGGTGACGGTGACGCCGCTGGCGATCACGGTCACGGGGGCTGCGAATGACAAGACCTATGATGGCACGACGGCCGCCACGCTGAGCGGGCTCGGCAGCGGCGGCGTCATCGCCGGCGACACGGTTACCTTCGCCGACAGCTCGGCGACCTTCAACAGCAAGAATGTCACGACGGCCAGCACGGTCACGATCGCCGGCATCACGGACAGCGGGCTGGATGTGGGCAATTACACGCTCAATAACACCACCGCGACGGCGAGCGCGAACATCACGCCGCTGGCGATCACGGTCACGGCCACCGCGAACAACAAGACCTACGATGGCACCACGGCCGCCACGCTGAGTGCACTCGGCAGCAGCGGCGTCATCGCCGGCGACACCGTCGCCTTCACCGATATGGGAGCCGCCTTTGCAAACAAGAACGCGGCTAACGGCAAGACCGTGACGATCTCTGGCATCACCGATGCGGGCGCGGATGCTGGAAACTACCGCTTCAATGCAAGCACCGTGACGACCGCCGATATCACTCCAGCCACGCTGACAGAGACCGCCATCCCCGTAAGTGTCGCGGCCGGGCGAGTACCGAACCTGAGTGGTAGCTTGAGCGGCTTCGTTCCGGGCGATACTCGGGCCAACGCGACGGACGGTACGTTGGTCTGGTTGACCAATGCGACGGTTCATGCGACCCCTGGATCGTATGCCATCGATGGGTCGGGACTGACTGCCGAGAACTACGTGCTGGTTCAGTCCCCGATCAATGCGGCTGCCCTGACCATCACTGCTGCGCCTGATGCAACGGCAAGCATCTACGGTTTATTCGGGATTTACCTCGCGCCGACCGATATCGCCACTCCCTACGGCGTGGGCTCCGCAGACGATTATGGCAATAACACCGGTAATGCGCGGCGCGACACTAATCCCACAGACGGCAATCGACATTTGAGCGACTTCACGGGCCACTTGGCGCTGACGGTCATTGGCGCAGGCATAAGAATGCCCCCCGAGGCGCTGTGAGTCGTCGCGCGCACCGGGTGCAGCGCTGCCTCGCCGTGTGGCTTGCGCTTGCCGTGCCTTCAGGCGCCGCCTTGGGACAGGTTATCCCCAGCAGCGGGGAGTTATTGCAACAAACAACCCGTCCGACACTGCCGAATCCCTCGTCCAATACCGGACTGACTATCAACGAACCCGCTGCCCAGCAACTGCCGCCCAGTGATCCGTTCCTGGTCCGGCATATCGAAATCAGCGGCAATACGCTCTTGGCGAGCGCGGAACTTCGCTCGCTGGTACAGCCGAGCGAAGACAAGATGCTGAACCTGGCCTTGCTCCAGGATCTTGCAGCCCTGATAACCAAGCGTTACCAAGACCACGGCTATCTTCTGTCGCGCGCCTATATCCCGCCGCAAACGTTGAGCAATGGAAGCGTGCGAATTGCGGTGCTCGAGGCGCGCTACGGCGCCGTTGCGGTATCGAATACCAGCAGGGTCTCCGACGCATTGCTGAGATCATATTTGCGCCCATTGGAACCCGGCAGCCCGGTCGTCGAGGATGCTCTTCAGCGCAGTTTGCTGCTGCTGTCGGACGTTCCCGGGGCGGTGGTGAATTCCACGCTGGCGCCCGGCGCCGATCCCGGCACCACGGACCTACAGCTGTCGGCAACCCCAGGTGCGCCTGAGAGCGGATTCGTTGGACTGGATAATGCCGGGAACCGCTATACGGGACGTGAGCAACTCAGCGCCGCGGTCATTGTCGATGATCCACTGCAGCGCGGCGATGTGCTGAGCCTGAACGCGATGACGACTGGACCCGACCTGTCCTATGGACGAGTCGGGTACCAAGCGCTGCTCGAGAACGGCGAGGGCACGACCGTGGGGGGCGGGCTATCAGGACTGTATTATCATCTCGGCAACGGCTTGTCCGACTTGCACGCGCACGGGACCGCCGAGGTCGAAACGCTCACATTGATGCAGCCGTTGATCCGCAGCATCGCGGGCAATCTATTCGCCCAGTTCGCCTTCGACGCGAAGCAACTGCGTGACGAGACCGATGCCTCAGATATTCACACGGATCGCCACACCGAGGCGTTGACGATGACGCTGGCCGGGGATCGTCGCGATTCCCTCGGTATTTCCAACATGAGCCTGGGTCTCAGCGTCGGACGTCTAGGTTTCGACAACGAAGCCGCAGAACTAGCCAATTCGTCGACGGCACGGACGGGTGGCACTTACGCGAAATACACACTTTCATTGGCACGGTTGCAGGCCTTGAGCGAATCGAACAGCCTGTATGTCGCCGTCAACGGGCAGGCCGCCGACAAGAACCTCGATTCCTCGGAACAGTTCTTTCTCGGGGGACCCAACAGCGTGCGCGCCTATGACGTGGGTACCATCGGCGGCGCGCTGGGAGCTCTGGCATCCGCTGAGCTGCGCCATAACCTCGGCGTGTCATCTCACGGCACGTGGCAGACGATTCTATTCGCCGACAGCGGCGTCGTACGGATCTACAAGAATGTCTTCGCCACAGGCGATAATAGCGCTACGCTCTCGGGGGCCGGAATTGGGCTGAACTGGGCCGGAGGCAACGGTTGGACGGCAGCGTTGGGAGTGGCCAAGCCCATCGGCGCGGTTCCCACGCTGGTCGGCGATGCAGCCTCATCGCGTGTCTGGTTGGAACTCCACAAGGCCTTTAACGGAGGCATCGGGTCCCCCTAGACATTGTCGCGAATCAAACTTTGCCACAGCGCCGCATCGATAAGAGCGATGGGCTGTTTCTTTCCACCCCGGATGACCCCGAGAAGGGGGATCTCCAAGTCGCTGATCTATGGAGATTTTCAGATTGTCCGGTGCTTGTGCGCTTCGTAGAAAGGTGGTTTAGCCTTTCTATCCCCTCCTAATCCTCGACGACCGGCGTGAGGGACAAACCCTTAACATAATCGGCGCATCGGCCTTTTGGCCCAATCCATTTGCAGGGCACATCGCGAGTTAGCGATTGACTTAACGCGTGCTGGTGCACATACGCGCTCCTGCGGCTGGCGCAACCTCCTCGCCGGCCACCCTCGACGCTCGTTGGTGGTTTCTCGCATTGATAACGCATCTCTCCTACCCGCAGCGCGGCTGTTTGAGAACGCCGATGTTCCAGAGGGCCGCACACCCATTTCGACGGCATTGAAAAAGAGCACACCGATATGAATCGCCACGGATCAATGAATCACATATATCGACTGGCCTGGAGCCATGCTTCGAATAGCTGGGTTCCAGTCGCGGAAACGACGCGAGGGTTGGGCAAGGGATCACGCCGTCCGCTCGTCGCGGCGGCTCTGTCGCTCCTCGCAGCCACCGTCCAAGCAGGTCCGCTCGGCGGCCAGGTGATTACCGGTGCGGGTACCATCACGCAGTCCGGAACGACGACGACCATCACCCAGGCGAGCCAGAACTTGCTGCTCAATTGGAAGAGCTTCAACATCGCCCCGCAGGAGACGGTGGATTTTCTTCAGCCGTCGGCTACTTCGATCGCGGTCAACCGCATCTTCGACGTCAACGGCACACAGATTCTCGGACACTTGAACGCCAACGGCCAAGTGTTCCTCATCAATCCGAACGGCATCGTGTTCGGGCGCGGCGCCGAAGTCGACGTCGGCGGTCTGGTCGCCTCGACGCTCAACTTGAACGACCCGACTTTCGGCACCGATACGAAATCGTTCAGCGGCTCGGGCTCAGGCAGCGTCGTCAATGACGGCACCATCAATGCGGCCAGCGGCGGCTACGTGGCTCTGCTCGGCAATACAGTAAGCAATCATGGCGTGATCAGCGCGCAGTTAGGCAGCGTGGCGCTCGGCGCGGGCAGCGCGGCGACACTCACTTTCGCCGGCAACCATCTCCTGCATATGCAGGTAGATGCGAGCGTGCTGAACAGTCTGGCGGACAACAGCGGCGTGATTCGGGCGGACGGTGGGCAGGTCCTCATGAGCGCCGGCGCCCAGGACGCGTTGCTCGCGAGCGTTGTGAACAACACCGGCATCATCGAAGCGAACACGGTGGAGAACCACGGCGGCAGCATCGCCCTGACGGGCGGGATGCGGGCGGGACAAGTCGTCGTCCAGGGTACGCTCGACGCGTCGTCGGCGACCGGTCGTGGCGGCGAGATAGTGGCGACCGCCGACACGGTGCTGGTGGGCGACGGCGCGCGCGTGGAGGCGAGCGGCGCGACGGGGGGCGGTACCATCGCGATTGGCGGCGGCTGGGAAGGCGGTGGCGGAATTGCGCAAGCGACCGCGGTCTACGTATCGAACACCGCGACCCTCGACGCCAGCGCCACCGGTCTTGGCAACGGCGGCGAAATCACTGTGCGCTCAGACGTGAACGACCCGAATTCCGCAACGCGCGTGTATGGCACGCTGCTCGCCCAAGGCGGCGCCAGCGGCGGTAACGGCGGGCACATTGAAACCTCCGGCCATTGGTTGGACGTGTCCGGTATCGTGGCCGATGCATCGGCGCCGGCGGGCCTTCCGGGTGAATGGTTGCTCGATCCGTACAACGTCATCATCGGCAGCACCACGAGTGGGGACGCGTATACCCCGCCGAATTTCTCGCCCGGTTCCAGCGACTCCACGATTCTGGCATCGACGATTTCCACGGCGCTTACTGGCGGCAACAACGTCACCATTACCACCGGAAGTTCGGGTGGTTCGCTGGGCGACATCACCGTCAACACCGCGATCACGAAGACAGCTGGCACGACCGCGACGCTGACGCTGCAAGCGGCCGACTCCATCATCATCAATCAGCCCATCACCAATACGAGCAGCACCGGGGCGCTCAATGTGAATCTATGGGCGGATAATGATAACGGCACGCATGACGGTGTCGGTGTGGTCATCCTCAACAGCAACATCAGCACCGCCGGTGGCGCCGTGGCATTCGGCACCGGCGCAACGCAATCCATTAACGGGGTCACGACGCTGGTGGGCGGCGACCTCTATGTCGGTGGCACTTCGGCGGTCAACCTCAATACGGCCGGCGGCCAGGTCGACATCCATGGTCAGTTGATCATTGCCAATGGCAATGGATTCAATATCAATTCTGGCAACGGCAATGTCAATTTCGACGGACTGGTCGATTCCGGCGATAGCTATTCCTTCGTGGCCCTGGCAAACGTCAGCTGGACCCAAGCGCTGAGTGCTGCGAAATCCGGCATCGGCGCGAACGTCGGAGACACGTATCTGGCCACCATCACCTCGCGCCTCGAAAACTCGGTTGCGGGTGCTGCCGCCAACTATGTCGCGTCCTGGCTGGGTGCGGAGAGAGTGACCGGGATCGGTACCGACGCGGTGTGGCGATGGGTGACCGGCCCCGAAGGGTTACAGAACAACGGGGCGGGTTTGGAGTTCTTCACACAGAACGGTTCTGAAACGACCAATGGCCAGGGAGGCAACGCGATCGGCGGCGCGTACGTGAATTGGAACCCAGCGACCCCGGAACCGAACAATTCGGGTGGCGCGAACCTGTCTGCAGGCGGAAAAGGCGAGTGGGTGATGCAGTTCGTCGGTACCCAGGGTCAATGGAACGACCTGAATCCGAGCAACGCGCTGGGCGGATACGTCAAGGAAACCAATCTCGCCCAATCGCCCCTCAACATCACGGCCGGGACAGGAGCCGTGACATTCGCACAGGCGTTAGGCAGCAACAAGCCCCTGGTGTCACTCAACGTAACGGCACAAACCATCGCGTTGAACAGTCCGACGGTGAATACGTCGGGAGGGCAGACCTTCACGGGTCAAGTGACGGTGGGGGGCGCGGACGTAAATCTACTCACCGTGTCGGCGAATAACTTAACCACAACTTATGGCGGCGGCGTACCCACATTGAGTCCGACCTACACCGGATTTTTGGCGGGGCAGTCGGTTTCGTCACTCACGACAGCCGCCACCGTGACCACCACGGCGTCGGCACAACCGAATGTCGGCAGCTATCCCATCACGGCGTCGGGAGTGGTCGATCCGAACTACTACATCATCTACAACCCGGGCACGCTGATCGTCAATCTCGCCACGCTGAATGTCGCCGCCAACAACGCGGTCAAGATCTACGGCGCGGCAAATCCCGCGTTGAGCGTGAGCTACTCGGGCTTTCAGTACGGCGACACGTCGTCGATTGTCACCACGCCGGCGCAGGCCAGCACGACTGCGACGGCGTCCTCGAATGTGGCTGGATATGCCATCACAGCCTCTGGCGCCGTTATCTCCAGCGGCAATTATGCGATTGGCTACACCAATGGCACGTTGACCGTAAATCCAGCTCCTTTGACCGTCACCGGCATCTCGGGCACGGGCCGCGCCTATAACGCCGGTACTTCCGATGCTCTGACGGGATCCGGATCGCTCAGCGGTTTGTACAACGGTCAAACATTGACGCTGGGCAATGCGACCAGCGGAACGCTGGCGAGCGCGAATGCGGGCAGCGAGGCAGTGACCACGGCCATCACATTGGCGGATAACTCGGGCCTCGCCAGCAACTACGTACTGACGCAGCCGACGCTATCCAATGTCACCATCGCACCGGCTACGCTCACGCTCACCGGCCTGTCAGGCACGGGCCGTACGTATAACGCGAACACGCTCGATGCACTGACGGGAACGGGAGTGTTGTCGGGGCTGCAGAACGGCGAAACTCTGACATTGGGCAATTTGAGCGGCACTCTCGCGAGCGCGAATGCGGGTAGCGAGGCAGTGTCCACGGGCATCACGCTGGTCAGCAGCACGGGCCTGGCCGGCAACTACGTGCTGACCCAACCGAGCTTGGCCAACGTCAGCATTGCGCAAGCGCCGCTGACGGTGCTCGGCACCGCGGTGAGCGGCAAGGTGTATGACGGCACGACCACGGCCGCGCTGGCGCTGGGAAGTTTGAGCGGCGTAGTGTCGGGCGACACGGTGACGCTGACCCAGGCGGGGAATTTCGCTTCGCCGAATGTCGGTACCGGCATTGCCGTGACGGCGGCTGATACCTTGGGAGGTGGAGCTGCGCTCAACTACGCACTGACGCAACCGACCGGCCTCGCGGCTACCATTACTCAACTCGCTTCCGTGATCTGGATCGGGCCTGCGACCGGGGGTAATTGGTCGAATCCCGCCAACTGGGCCGGTGGCGCGATTCCGGATCTCTCCAACGTCGCGAACGTCATCGTTCCGCCGGGAGACAATGTTGTTTTCAATTCCAGCGTCCCCGGTCCGGTCAACCTCAATAATCTCAGCTCCGGCGGCTTGACCATGGACAGCGGCACACTGAATGTGGCCACTGCCCTTAATCTCGCGAAATACGCACAGAGCGGCGGCACCGTCGGCGGGACGGGCAGCTTTACCGTGACCACTGCGTTTAGCCAAACTGCCGGCCAAATCACCATGAGCCCGGGACCGGTGACGATCACCCAAGCGCAAGGCCCGTTATCCTTTGCGGATATTTCTGCCGGCGCGGTCAACCTCACCAGCACGACGGGCAACGTGACACTGGGGGACCTGACCACAGTGGGCAATGCGGACGTGACCGCCCTCGGCGGCGCCATCACCCAATCGATGGGTACCTCGCTTGGCGTGGGCGGCACGACAACACTCGCTGCCAGCGATAACGGTGCGCCCGCCAACATCAATCTCGCCAATGCGGGCAACTCATTGGGCTCTCCGGTAAATGCGGCGGGTGCGCAAGTCACCCTGACCGACGCCGGTCCGCTGACGCTGGGCACGGTCGATGCCAGCGGTAATCTGACTCTGGCATCTACGGGTGCGTTGGATCTGGGTACCTCCACGGTCGGCGGCAACCTGGCCGCCAACAGCGGCAACGGCAATGTCACGCAGGACGGACCGCTGTCGGTCACCGGTACCACGGGTATCGTGGCTGGGACCGGCAACATTCAATTGGCCAACGCCGGCAATACGCTGGCGCAGGCGGTCAGTGCCACGGGCGCACAGATCGGCTTGACCGACGCCGGTCCGCTGACTCTGGGCACGGTCGATGCCGGCGGTAATCTGACTCTGGCATCTACGGGTGCGTTGGATCTGGGTACCTCCACGGTCGGCGGCAACCTGGCCGCCAACAGCGGCAACGGCAATGTCACGCAAGACGGACCGCTGTCGGT